>Ga0181594_10001286_pt1 | contig 23469 bp, 34 predicted proteins | sample 071ome_18_FD_145603 | JGI IMG/M metagenome (GOLD analysis project Ga0181594, IMG submission 145603) | Coastal salt marsh microbial communities from the Groves Creek Marsh, Skidaway Island, Georgia - 071413BT metaG (spades assembly) | ecosystem: Environmental > Aquatic > Marine > Intertidal zone... | reverse complement strand
TGCTCGTATAAGAGCCCAGCAGAGCCTGCGAGACTGGCGCGTTTTCGATCCGCCATTGCTCAGTCCCGCTTACCTCAAGAACGCGCAGGCAATTGACAGGCAGCGGAAACACCGCCGTGAAATCCCAGTCTGGAACAAACGCAGGGATTGCAGCGTCTCTGGATTTCAGCGTGGCTCGAGTGGTGACCGAATTCCAAGAGTGTTCGCGCAAAACAGCTTTGCGGACGAACGGCCAAGAGTTCACAACGACTCGAGCTCGCTCGTGCGTCGGAGTCGACCACTCACCAGACGTGATCGTCTCCGCTCCGACTCTCGTCAGCGCCTGATTGGCGATTTCCAGATCAGTCGCCACAGCCCGCTATCGCCCGATCAAATCCATGTTCTGGATAATGAACACCTTGAGCCTGTCAAAAGCCGCCGAGATCTCGGTCGGGTCCGACGCATCGTCAAACCTCACTTGGATGTTGTGGCGGTTGTAAGCTGCGGCTCCAGGCGCAATAACCGTGAAGCTTGAGTTGCTCGTCACGTCGTTGTAGACGATCGACGATTGGATGCCGTCGCCGACATTCGGGCCGTTGTTGATTCCGTAGGGCATTGCCAGATCTCCTACTTGCGAGCGTCGTTGAGCATCTGCAGGACGGCCAGCTCGGCGCGTTCCAACGCTGCGATGGTTTCTGCGCTTGAAGCAAACGGCGTGAAACCCAAATCCAGCACGTTCGGCGGCTGTGCAGACGTGCTGCTGGCAGAGCTTTTGATCGTTTCAATGTCTCGGCTGCCGTTTGCCGAAATGAGGAAATCGGCCATGTTTGACCCTCCAAAAAGTGGCCAAGCCCCGGCGCAGACGTTGATAAGCCCAAAAACGTCTGCGCCGGAGCGAGACCAGGGGGACTAGTCGCCCGCGGTGTAGTCCATCTCGAGCACGATGGTGCCCGAAGCGGAACCGGCGGCGACCAGATCTGCCGTAACCACGTAGGTCTTGAACGGATCGTCCGACAGGCCGAGAAGCTGATACACCGGCTTGCCAAGCGTATCGATGTTCAGCGCCGAGTTCGTGCCCACGCGCTTTTCCTGGCGAACCAGAGGCCCCGTCAACGTCTGCGCGTCGTCGAACAGATTCTCGTCCACGTCGGTGCCATCCTCGAGCCGCAGCCCGAAATTGACATCGCTCGCGCCGGTCAGCGCGTCGCAGGAGAGAAGCAGCGAGTCCACGTAGTCGCCGGAGCGAATCGTGAAAAACCGAATCACGTCGTTGTTCGACTGAGTGCCGTCGAGCTCGACCACCACGCGCTTGCGCCGCTTTCGAGCTCCGCTTGCGGCGACATTCACCGTGACGCCAATCTGAGAGGAATCAATATTGGCCATTTGTTTTGGCCTCCGTTTGAGTGGGCAGGCAGCCCCTCAGCACGACTCCGCACTAAGGGGCTACCACCCGTTCAGTCGAGCCTACGGCTCGTCGCAGACGATCTCGACCAGCTTCTTCTCTTCGACGCGCGTCGCGCCGACCGTGATCGAGGTGTAGACCTGCGTCGCGTACGACTTGTCGGTTCGCTCGTCCACTCGCCCCGTCACGTCGCCGAAGATGCCGAGAGCCAGCCCCGACCGGGCAAACGCCATGCACCGCCGATCCGACGATCCGTTGAACGGCAGCAGCTCGGTGGTGATGAAGTTGAAGCCCATGAACGATCGGATTCGACCATCGACCAGAACCGGCGTGGTGTTGTAGTCCGCGCTGGCCGCCAGGGTTTCGCCCAGCAGATCGTCGTGCTGCGCGCCGGTCATGACGACGAAGAGCTCCTCGTTGTCGATGTCCACCTCAGCCTTCATGAGGGCCTTTTTGGCCGCCCGCAGCTTCGACACGGTCATGCCGTTAGCACCCGCCGAATCGATGATGTGGGTGGGGTTGGCCGTCGTGAACGTGTCCCAGACGACCGTCGTGCCCTTGTCCTCGCCCGTCTTCGACGAGCCAAAAGCCGCGTTGATGATGATCTGATCGCAGGCTCGGTTCGCCGCCGCTGCGCCGTTCTCGACGTAGGGGCTGCGGAAGTCTGCGATCGTGCGAAGGAAATCGTGCCGATCGATGAGCTGCGCGCCGTGCTTCGTCACCGGCTCAAGCCAACGCACGTCGTGCGGCGTGTTCAGGATCGGCGTGTCGCCCTCGCGGACCCAGTCCGAAAGCGTGACCGAACCGATCTGCTGAACCGGCTGGGCAGCCTTGCCGGTGTAGGAGTTGGACCGGACAGCGGTGCGCAGACGGCTCTGCTGCTGCTGGAGAAGAAGCTCTACATTGCTGGCATATTGCTCGGAATGAGCAACGGTAATCTCGGAAGACATTTGTCACCTCGTTAGTAAAAGTCAAAAACCAATTTGGGTTTTGGCTTGTCCGCACAAGGCGGGGCCGGACGCGAATCGCGTGTCAGGCCCTCAAGTCAATCTGCTCCGGCCCTTGCGGGTTATCAGAGCGCTCGCGACTCAGCGAGGGTTGTCTTCCACTTCCACAAGTGTACCGCGTGTTTAACCAGCAGCGGCTTCTTGGATCTTGTTCCATTCCTCAATCGCCTGAACGTCGCCGTCGAACATGCGCTTTCGGAAGTTGTCGTCTTTGATCAGCAGGCTGCGACGCTTGCGCGCCACTTCTTGACTCATCTGGCCCATCGATCCCAAGCTGTCGCCGTCGTTGACCACGGCTTTCTCAGTCGTGGCCGCTGCCACCGTGCTCAGAATCTTCACAGCTTTCTTGACGCCGATGGCTTGCGTCAACTGCCTTGAGTCGTCCTGCGTAAAACCCAGAGCTTGGATTCCACGCTTGACCATGGCGTCGAATTCTTTGGGTGTTTTCCCGTATTCCGCCATCACCTCTTTCGATTCCTGCGCCACCTGCGCCGCAAACTGCGCTTCGCTGTGCGAGCGTTCGGAATCGATAAGCTGACTGGTGATCATCGCGAGCTGGGCGCGCTGAGCCGGCGTGAGTCCGATCTGATGCGCAATCCGATTGACCTCATCCAGCGGCATTGCCTGACCGTCGGCAGTTTGCACCTCGAGCTCGGGATAGCCAGACGCTTCCTGCGGGACTCCGATCTTTGCCCGGAATTCCGACACCTGCTCTTCGTTGTCCCAATCCGGCACTTGGATCGCGTCGGTCGGATCGCCACCAATCCGCTGAACAGCGTGTTTGTACGAGTTCAGGATTGCAGCGGGGTCTTTCCACCCCTTATTTTCAATGTACGCTCGATCTTCGATGCTGTAGCCGTCGAGCCATCCAGAGGCGTTCTGGGGCTCTGAAACGCCCTGAGACTCCACGGGACTGTCAACCGGCTCTGCGATCGACCCTGAGCCGAAATCCACGCCCAGCGCCGCTCCAGCGCTTTCTAGACCGCCTGATGCCGCAGCCTCTCCGCTGCCACCCGCTGCGCTCGTTTCCTCACTCATTTGCCCCCCCCTATCGATCGGACACTTCCTGCTGAATGTCTCGCAGATCCTGCTCTGTCAGACTCAGCACGTCTTGAATGATCATCCACACCTGACGCCGGCCCTCGGTCACCGCCATTGACCAGGGGTCGCCCTCAAACGTCGTGCGAGTTGCTCGGCAGGCGTCTGCCAAATGCGCCAAAACCAAGCTGCCCTGCGGCCCTCTAAAGACCGAGGCATAGGCGTCGCGCACGTCGCGAGGCGCAAACGCCTCTCGAGCTCGTTCGTTCAGGCTCAAACAATCGCCTCGCCGTTACCCATTGCCGAAATTTCTCGCATTGCCTTTGCCGCCTGCGGAGCCTGGCTAAGCATTTGCGTTTCCGCGGCCTGCTGCTTGGCCTGCATGTCGAGCTCTTCGTACTCTGTTTCGGTGCGGACAAGCTTGCTCGGAACGCCCAGCGTATCGCTGACGTGCCGAATCAGTTTGTCGTTTTTCCACATCTGCAAGAGCGTCGGGTCAGACTGAATAAACGGCAGAGCCACCTCGACTGCACGCTGTATGCCCAGAATCTCGTCGCTCTTCTGCATGCGCGTCGCGCTCGATTCGTACTCGATTTCGTACTCGCCTTGCGCCTCGATCAGCTCGCCTGGCATCGGGTCCAGCGCGTTCGTCCGAATGGCGATGGCAATCTCTCGAGCGATAAGCGGGCCGAGAAGCTCACTCTGCTGGCGTCCAATCACGGGAGTGAGAAACTGCGCTTTCTCTTTCTCGCGAGACAGCACTTCGGTCGCCGTCATCTGGACGCGATCTCGCACGAGGATGTCGTACAACGAAACACCCAGCGCGTCGCGAATGTTCTGCCGCAGGAATTCCATCATCCCTTCGGTCATATCGAGACGGCCACCCGTCTGCAACGGCAGGATCTTCGGATTGCCCATCGCGTCTACACCGCCCACGGTGATGCCGCCTGGATTGATCCTGATCCGCTTGGAGCCTCGACCCAAAACCCCGTCGTCGGCTACCAGCAAAGGCGGATCGGCCACTTTGTGCCCAGACCGGATGAACGCCTTTTGCATCTCTTGCAGCGTCTTAATGTCGGGCAAAACCAGCATTGCCGGCCCACGGCCATACATTTCGTGGGGGTTGACGGTGTATCGGCTCCAGATGTACGGGAGTTCGTAGAACCCCCCGCGCTCGAGCACCGATTCCTCGTCGACCGAGATCTCGAGAGCCTCGTATTTCATTGAGGTCTTTTTGCCGTACTCGTAATCGTCGCTGGGTTTGACCACCGACAAATACGTGTGCTTTGCGAACGGATTCTCGTCCTTTGCATCGCGTGCGCACTTCGGGGCCTTGTCTCCCCACCGCCGACAAGCCGCTCTCGCAGTCAGCTCGTACTCTCGATAGATCGAGTCCACGTTGCCTTCGTGGTCGGTGTCGATCCACGCAGAGCCGACGTGTATTTGCTGATAGCGAGTCGCGCCCTCTGCGGTTTCTTCGACCAGCAAGCAAGCGTTGCCGTAGGCCAGATTGCTCTTCCAAACCTCGTGAACCTGCCCGTAGAACCGCGCAGCCGGTGCGTTTCGCCATCGAAACAGAACGTCGGTGGCTTGCTCAAACCAGCGCTTGACCGCAGGGATCTCGTTGAGCTGCTCGTCGGATGCGACCAGCCGATGCCATCGCTCGGTCCTGGGCGTAAGAAACGACTCAAGCGCTGCCGCGCCTTTCTCAAGCGCCAACGCTGCCGTTGCTTCGTAGATCTTCTCGGTCGTTTTCTCGCCCGGCGAATGCCGATACGTAAAATCGCCGCCGTCGGGCCAGACCAGATCTTTGACCTGCTGCCATTGGTCGTCGAAGTTCGTGCGTCGGCCCTTGAGCTCGTTCACGCGCTTCTTGCACTCAAGCGCCTGGTTTGAATCAGACCCGTGCATTAGTACCCACCGCCCAGCGTCGAGCGCGCTGTGTTGGCAGCCATCGCGGAGCCCAAGGTACTGCGGACTGCAGCGCGAGAAGACTGAGCCCTGCGTCGCCGCTCAGCGTCTCGAGCCGCCAAAGCCGACCCCGTGTCTGCCGTTGCCGCAGGCGGCATCGACGCCGGCTGCGGTGCAAGACCCATTGCAAGACCCGTCGTCCCGCCAGCCACCGCAAGAGGAACCGCAGCCTCCTTGGCTAGCTCTGTCGCCTTCTGCGCCATCGTTTGCTGCGCTGCCTGCTGTCCGGCCTCTTGAGCGACTGCGCCCGCGCCACCCCCAGCGCCCCCAGCACCTGCTCCCGGAACACCACCAGACGCTGGTGCAGTCATAGCCGTGCCGGCAGCTTGGCCAGGCGCTTGAACTGCGGTTTGAGTTGCGGTTTGGGTTGCGGCTTCCGTACCGGCTGTCGCGCCCGGTCCAGCGATTGCGCCACCTGCGCCGCCCGCAACCGCGCCCAAGCCGGCACCGATCCCGACATTTTTGAAGACATCGCCGACCGATTCGCCCTTGGCCGCGCTCACCGTGCCCGATGTTGCGCCGCCAATGGCAGCTCCGATGATTGCAGCCTCTACAATTCCACCCACGGCGCACTCCCTCTACAGGCGAACGGTCACGAAAAACATTTCGTCGTTGAGCTCGGCAATACTTTCAAGCCCGATCTGATCAGAATGCCTGCGGTTCCAGATGTCAACGTATCTAAGAATATACTCCACCAGTTTTGCCGGAACGGCTGCGTGGATATGGTCAAAGTCCCTTTTGCGCGTTTCGGTAATGACGTGATCTACCCACCGCCGCACATCCCAGCGCTTGCGAGATTGCGGCCTGACCACGTAATGCACGCCAATGCCGCCACAATCCAAACCGGTGATCTCGATCCACCAAATCATCAAGATCTCGTGATCTTGGGTTTCGGCAAACCAAATCCCGTCTTCTATCTCGTGCTCGGCTATTTCTCGAGGGAAGCCCCAGAGCGCAGCAATCTCGCTGCCAAACTTGGCCACCCCTTCACCGTGCAACTGCATCAGCTCAGACATCAAAAATCCGCCGTCGTTTGTACAGGTTCGTACGGATCGTAATCGACCGGCATCAGCGCAGACCGGCCCTCGCCCTCGCCAAGGCACAGGTACTCGAGCGCCTCGACCGGATGGCTGTACTGATTCTTGTCGGGCTCTTCGGTGTACCGCTCGTCTCCGGTTTTGATGCGGCGATAGCAAAAGCCACCAGCCAGCCCCTTGCGCACCATCTTTGCTTTCGGACTGATCATCAATCCTGGCCTCAGATCGCCCAGAAGCCGGCGCAGCGGGTTGGCCACGCTTGCCCTCCGCAGGGTCACCTTGTTGCTCGGCGCAGGCTGACACGGCACTCCAGCCGCTACCAGAACTTGGCGCGGCGTGTCTTCGGTCGCCTGCCCCTTGGCGTCGCCGGCAGGATCGCTCCAGCCTCGGACTCGAGCGTTCGGATAGTTTGCGTGGATGTACGACCGGAGCTCGGGGCCGAAGACGGCTTGCGACATATCGTCCGAGACAAACTCGTCGATGACCGTGATCCGACCCCAGGCGTCTCGCTGCGCGAGCACAGCGGCTGGCGTTCGACCAAAGTCAACGCCAATGATCAGCGGCAGATCTGGGTCAAACTGCACTTGAGTCGGCGTCACATGCAGGTGGTCGCGGAAATCGGGATGAACCGGCTTGCCATCGACGATGAACGAATACTCGTTGCCGAGCATGTTCGCGATCCAGTCGTCGGTCTTCCCACCCTGCAGGGCTCGTTCGTAGTAACCGTCTGGAAGGTTGGGCAGGTTCTCGGCGTCAGGGTTGGGCACCCAGATCTTCCGCCCGTGAACGTCCAGCTTGCCTGTGTCGATAACCCCACCAGGCTGTCGAAAGAAATGCCAGTCTGGCGAATCCGGGTCATGCGCGGCTTTGTAATACCAGTTGTCCTCGTCGGGCGCGTTGGTGTCGGCGATGATCCCGTGCCATGTGGCTCGCACGCCGCCGGCTACGTCCGAGGGATATCGGCCATGACGCAGATCGGCCAGCGCCACCACGTCACGCTGCAGCTCTTTCGCTTCGTTCAACCAAAAAGCCGTCGCTTGCACGCCGCGCAGCTTGCGGATTGCGTCTTCTCGATCGAGCGCATAGAAGATCACATCGCTCTCAACTCGCGTGCCGTCGTCTAGCTTGAATCGAGCTCGGAACGTCGGCGGATCGAGCCCGCCCATCGTCATCGTCCCAAAGTTCTCGTCAAACACTTCCCTGAAATCTCTGATCGTAGTGGTGGTCAGATCGGGGTAGGTGTTTCGGACAGCAATCCAACGACTTGGCCTGATCCCCTGGGCATTCGGCTCCTGCTCAATCATGCCCAGCAGAATGCGCAAGATCGCGGTGTAGGTCTTGCCAGAGCCCAACGGCCCCATAATGCCCGCAAACCGCGAGCGACAATCTAGGAACGCTTGGAGAGTCGGGTCGAGTTCTTCGATCTCGATCTGCAGATTCACGATGGAATCTCTTCTTCCACGTACTTGTTAACCTCGACCTCGTTCCAATCCGCGCCGTCAGCGCGCATCCTCGAGATAACCGCATGAACGCGACGCCTTGAGGTAAAGCGCATGTCGTCGAGCTCGCGTAGCCAAGGTGGAACCGGCAAGCGAAGCACGCGCAATGCCAGAATCTCACGCAGAGCCTGAACCCTGGGCGAAATCCGTTTACTCGCTTCGGTCTGCGTCGGCGGACCTGTCTTCTTTCTTCGACCTGCCATTTGCCCCCCTGCCGGAACCGAAACGCCGCACAGTCACAGTCTGCTCTTGTTTGACCTGCGCTTCGATTGCGTTCGGAATCAGCTTTTTGACCACGCCCATGAACACCGCCGGATCATCGCGCGCGACCTGCTTCAGATAACCAACCGGCCCCTCTGGATGTGATTCCTCGAGCGCTTGGCGCACCGCATCCCGCACCTCCTGGGTGTACTTATTCGGCGTGCCTTTCTTGCGCCCGCCGTATTTCGGATGCCCTTTTTCGTACGGCAAAACTATTTCCCACCACTTTGGTTCTCTGCTCTTCAAGCCACCGATCTCGAGCGCATGTATGGCAATACACCCATTCCGGTTGATTTCGCCACCAATGATAGCGTTGGCTCGTGAACAGATTTGAGCAACGTGCGCAGACAGTCGTCAAAATCGACACTTCATTGCAGTTCTTATTCTTCATCCATCGTCGCTTTCGTGCTGAGCCCACCAAGGCACGCCTTGCAGCTCGTCGTGCAATCGTTGCTTGTCGGTCGAGCTCAGATTGTTCACAACCTGGACCCGTTTGCGGACCTGTTTCAAAAACTCTGACCAGCTCAAACCGTCGGGATCATCAAAGCTGAAATCAATCATCTGCAACGGCACGCACAATCACCCGCACTCGACCCTCCCCCCGCTTGGCCGCTTCCCAACGAAACGTCGGGCTGCCCACCACCGAAGGCCGATCGTCCTCAAGAATTTCCAGATTCACTAAGGCATCGATGATTGCCTTGAAACTCGACGCCAGATTGTCTCGATCAGGCTCTCGAGTGCTGTAGCGAATGCACTCGAGCTCGGCTTTAGACAAAGGCTGATCGGGCACGTAATGATCAGCCAGCACCAAATCTGACACCAGCTTGTGCCACGCTTTTTTTTGCGCGTAGCGTGTCCGCCAATGGCCTTTGGCTGCGGCAACTTGGAGGTCGGGCAGCTTCGGAATGGTCACGTCGAGCAGATAACTCAAACCCGCTTGGCCTCTTCTTTCTGCTCGCGCACCATGATCAGCCAGTCCAGATGATTTTCGACGAGATCGAATAGGAATTTCGGTTCGATGCTCCACACGCCCGCGATCGATCCGCCGGCTACAAACAGACCCGCCTCGTTCCGCTCCGCAATGGGTTCCGATCCGTTCGACATGACAACGCCCGCAGCACGCAGAATGCGGAGATGGTGCTGCACAGTTTTGACATCAAGATGCGCAAATTCTGCAATCTCGCGCGTCTTGATCCCGTATTTGCTCGAGGCTACGGCCCTGAGCACGGCCAAACTTTTGCGGGTCGCACTACCGAATTCCAGCCGTTTCGGGCGCTCAACTTCCAAACGTCAACTCCTTCGCTTCATCGATTGCGAGCTCAATTTCCTGAATCAGCTCAGAAAACAGATCAATCCTGGCTTTGTTTGACCACTCGCTTTGAACTGGGCCAATCTCATCTTCAATCCGACGCATCATGCGTTTGGCCCGTGATTTCAAGGCTTGCGTTCTACTTGTAGATGACTGCATTGCTGTGTGATTCAAAGACTCTGAAGTGTGTTCAGATGGATCCCCGAAGAGACGAATCCCGAATCCCGCGATGCAAAGCATCAACTCGAGTTTCGTCCCCCGGCGCTCAGATTGGAGAGCCCCATCGGCAGGGCAGGGGCTGCTCCCGGCCTGCTGGTCGTTCTACTTCCGCGCCACAATAAGCCTGGCGCTCCATCACCCCTCAACGACTTCGACGCGGGGTTGCACCTGCAATGGACTTCCACCCAACCCGCTGCTGGTAAGTGCATTGACGATCGAGCCCAGCAGCCCACTCGATCGCGCGAGAGCAGCTTAGCTAACTGACCGCAGCCTGCCCTCCCGATTTGCGCGCGCCGCGTTCAGGCGCTCTTGTGCGGCCTTCTGACGCGCTTTGACCTGCTCCTCGTGCGACAGCGGCTTTTGCCACGGGCCGTCCATTCCCAGCTCAATCCGGCCCTCAAGCTTCTCAAAACGGAACACGCTCTCGGGCGTGAACCATTGACGCGGATCAAAGCCGTTACGCTCGTCCAGACCCTTGTGGAAATGAACGTAGCCGTGAACCGCGCTGACCAGATCCTCAGTCGAGTACTCCTCTGCGAGCCTCTCGATGAGCCGCTTGCGAGCGCCGCGCAGCGTCGGGGTCACCCGCTTGCCGTAGTGGCCGAAAGCCTCCACCACCTGAGGCCAATCAATCCCGTTCATTGCCACCCCCGTCCAGCTTCAGAATATCCGACGCGCCCACCGCGGACAGCTCGTACCGGCTAGCCATGCAATTTTGCCGCGTCACGCCGGCCTGATCGACGACGACCACTCGACCCTCTCGTTTGAGATCGCTCAAGCGCTTCCAGGCGCTCGACTCGCTGATGTTCGCCGCGCGAGCGACCTCCTCAAAGGTCATTGGGCCACCCCATCGGACAGCGAGCACGCGCAGAATAGACGCTTTCGCTGAGCCGGCGCGCAAGGCCGTGCGCTCTGCCGCAGCCTTCGAGGTTTCGGGATCGTTCACGCGCGCGTGAGAATTGATCCAATCAATCTGCTCGTTCATCGTCTCCCCCCTTGTTGTGACCGGATCTGTCACACTCAAGCTGCCAATCCATGACTTCTGACGCAGAAATCTCTCCCGCCGTCATCGCCTCCCAGCCTCGAGCTCGAGACCAGGAAGCGCGCGTCAAGCCTAAGACGAGCTTGCGCCCCACGGTCTGAGGGATCTCGAGGCGGTCAAAAACGTCTTTTCTTTTGAGGCCATGTGCCTGCGCAAAACGCAGGATCGGATGTGTTTTTTGCATTGAGCACTCATAATGAACAAATCAAAAGAATTCAATACCACCCCCAAGGGAGGGGACGTAAGTATGTTTTTTCAGTCGATTTGAGCGCACTTAAGTCCCCAACGCTTTTGAGGGACATAGGTCTGCTTTTCAGCTCGATTTGAGCGCACCTAAGTCCCCAAACTGCAAATCAGTTGGTCCCCTTGATCCCCTTTCACGCCCGCCCACGCCCGCCCAAATTGGCTGGGCGAGCGTCACTCCCCGCGGGGTTGCGCGCTGGTCGAAATTCTTTCGCTGAAGTCGAAATTCCTGTTGCGCCGCGAGCATAGGTATTGTTCACTTCGTGTGAACAAAGCAGGACACCCAATGGCACAACCCAAACTCAGCTATCACGAACCTGCAATCGTTTCGTTTGACTGCGAAACAGCCGAGGTTCATTTCTTCGACGACGACGGCGAGCTGCACAAAATTTCGGTGGCTCACGATCACGGCATCGACGCATTCGTGATCGACGCTGGATTGACTGACGCTGAAGAGGAGCGTGCAATCGAGATCTTTGAACGATGGCAGCCCGGCTGCGGACACTTGGAGGATTAGACCAATGAGTACCCAACACAAAAAAACGGAGGCTCTGAGAAAGCAAATGATTGCGAAACTCGATGTCGAGTTGAAAGACGCGCGTTTTACGGCTGACTCAAACGCCATGCACGCATCTCTCTTGTTGCATGAAGCTGGAAATAAGATTTTGAAGCGCTATTCCGCGCCGGCTTGCAACGCGCACGAAGCTCTTCGTGAGGCTGAGCATGCAATCAAAGTTTTGAAGTCGAGTTTGGATTGGCTTCAGCGCGAGCTTGATTTGCAAAAAGTAATCAACAAGCTCGAGGACGCGCACAATGAAGCTTGACGAACAGCCTTCTCGTTGGTTCCAAGACTCTGAGCGGCAGCTCGACATCGAAGAGGCATTGGATGAGATTTTTGGTGAGCAAGACCCGTGGTGGTTTGCGATCGCCGACGCCGTCGGGATCATCTTGGTGGTGATTTGGTTCGGTTTGCTCTGCGCAGCGTGCTCTGCTGTGCTAGCAAGCTAGTCAACAAAAGGAGGCCCACGTGGCACAAAACATTGCTCGCATTATGGTGAGCGGACGCATCGGTCGAGATGCTGAAACCAAGACAATCGGTCAATCCACCGTCACAGAGTTTAGCTTGGCAAACCAGCCGAGCCGGCAGGCAGAGGTGCCGACTTGGTTTCGCTGCTCAGTTTGGGGCAAGCGCGGGTCGGCGCTCGAGCATCTGCTGAAGAAGGGAGCCGCGGTGACTGTGGTCGGATCGTTTTCCGCACGTCAGTACGACTCAAAAGGCGAAAGCAAAACTTCGCTTGAGATCCGCGCTGACGATCTTGAGATCACGAAGTACGTAGAGTCCGACAGCCCGAAGATGCCGCGCCAGCAGGACGGCATCGAAGACCAAGAGATCCCGTTTTAGGCTACCCAGCCTCCTCCGGTGGAGCGGGTCTGGGTAGCCTCATTGGGAGCCCGCTCCACCACCTGGAGATCCCATCATGAAAAATCTGAACAGCGCTTTGATTTCGTTTCAGTCCGAATGCCCGTCGATCGCGTTCGACAGCATCAACCCTCATTTCAAAAGTCGTTTTGCGTCGCTTGCGGCGATTCATCGAGTGATCGATCCGATTTTGTCGAAGCACGGGCTGGGCGTGATGCAGTTTCCTGTGTCAGAAGAAGACAAGGCCGGCGTCATCACGCGCGTGATCCACGCGAGCGGTGAGTACATCGAATACAAGTTCACCGTTCCGCTTTCCAAGCACGATCCGCAAGGTGCGTGCGCGGCTGTGTCTTACGCCCGAAGGTATGGAATTTCGGGCGCACTTTGTCTGGTCACAGAAGAAGACGATGACGGCGAGTCTGCGTCTGGGCGGGGTTCTTTACCCGTCGTCAAGGAGCCCAGACGGCAGCGCAAAGCGCCGGCCATGAGCGCCGAAAGCCGAAATAAGGTGAAGCACGCAGCCAGCGTCCGCGCAAAAGAGATCGGTGACGATATCGGCGCAACGGAAATCATCGTTGAGATTGCAAAGCGCTTTGGATACAGCAGTCCGATTGAGCTGCTTGATTCTGATCTTGGTCGAACGATTTCTGCGATCCAGGAGTGGGAGCCGAAGTGAGACAGCCCAACCTTGACGACGTGACGATGGCTCGGCTCTGGGCTGAGCAGAAATGCGCGCCTGAACACAACCCGCTTGATTTGATGGAGTACAAACTCCTCGAGCTTTGGAGCGAGTACCACGCATCGACGAGCGCGTTTCATACGCGCCGGCAGACGCAAGCGGACGCTCGCATTCGCGAGCTCGAAACAGCATTGGGAAGCAGCAAATGCACATGTGCAGTTGAGGCTTATCATTGTCCCGTTCATTGGGAAGAATGAGCGGGGTTGGTGGAATTGATGGGCATCAAAAGAAAAAGTGGATTCGATGAATGAGCTGGCACTTTTCGCGGGCGCTGGTGGAGGAATACTCGGAAGCCGCTTGCTCGGATGGCGAACGGTCTGCGCTGTCGAGTTCGACCCATACGCACGAGACGTTTTGCTGGCACGCCAAAACGATGGATGCCTTGAGCCGTTCCCGGTCTGGGATGACGTGCGGACGTTTGATGGACGCGCATGGCGAGGCGTTGTTGACGTCGTTTCGGGAGGATTCCCGTGTCAGGACATCAGCGCAGCCGGTCAAGGCGCAGGAATTGCAGGCGAGAAGTCAGGACTGTGGTCAGAAATGGCGCGCATCATTTGCGACGTTCGACCCAGATACGCATTCATTGAGAACAGTCCAATGCTCACTTCTCGAGGATTCGACCGCGTACTCTGCGATATTGCCTCGATGGGGTTCGATGCTGAATGGGGAGTTGTCGGAGCGCACCATGCCGGCGCACCTCACAAGCGTGACCGGATCTGGATCTTGGCTTGCGACGCCCACAGCCACAGCGAATCAGTTGTCACCCTCGATGATGAAGCACCCAGGCTGTCAGGCGTGGCTGCCAACGCCCAGCGCATCAAGTTATGGGACGAATCAAGGCGGCGGCATGGGAAGAAAAGGCAAGGTGCGTCCCAGTTTGCAAACGATGGCACGAAAGAATTTGTGGCCGACGCCCAATTCAAGAGATTGGAAAGGGCCGCCGGGGGCGGGGACGATCGCGCGCGGAGGCAGGCAGTCGAGCCTTCCGGCGGCGGTAGCGCGCAATTTGTGGCCGACGCCGACGGCGCACAATGCGAAAGAGACGAACGCGCCATCCAAAGCGACGCGGAACACGCCGACGCTCGCCGCGCAGGTTGGTGGCAAACTGAACCCGACGTGGGTCGAGTGGCTGATGGGGTGGCCGCTCGGATGGACCGACTGCGGTGCATCGGCAACGGACAAGTTCCAAGCGTGGCTGCGCTCGCATGGCGCACGCTAATCAATCAAAGGGCTGGAATTAGGTAGAAGGACAGCCTGGAGAAGCCAGCGACATCTACGCGATGGGGCACGTTTGAGGGGGGTCTTGAACGTGTCGCTGGTATAAGCGCGGCCCAGAAGTCCTGGGTCGCGCTTTTTTTATCCACGCCAGCAAAAGCACGCACACAAGCAAACCCCCGGTGAACGTCGGCTCCGGCAGTACCACGCTCGTTTGGTTTGACCACTCGCTTTCAACCCCCACAGCGATGCTGCGCGACCGCAAAAACAATGCGTCGTCCGGCACAACCACCGTTGCTTGAAAGCAATCGACGCAAGGCTTTGCCGGCGATACGCCCGCGACCCACTCCCATTGCGTCGAACCCACGCGCTGGAATTGGAATTCCCACGACTCAATCAGGTCCGCGTCCGCTTGATGCCAACGCACAACCTGCTCACGCATTGCGCCTGTTCCGCACGCCATCGAGCCAGACGAACTTGTTCAGGGAATCAATCTCAATTTCCATGCGCTCTTCTTCGGAGATCCAACCGTCAAATGCAAGCTGATCTATGTAGTTGCTGAAATCTACGACCTCTTCGGCTGCTTCATGAGCCGCGTCACCAAAAAACGAATCGGCGTCTGACTGACGATATTCCGCGCGACCCCTCAACCAAGCGGAGCGCTTGCGGGCCTGAAATTCTTCGTACAGCTCTTCAATACCTTTGCTCGTCAATGTCACTTCCCCTCAAAGCTTTTGCTGTCGCTCCAGCCGTGGTGATCGTAAGCGTCCTGCATTCGCCCGTATCGAATCCAAAACTGGTCCCCGTGATAAAACCCAAGACCCTTGTCCCAGAGCTCTGCGTGCGCGTGAGCGGCTTCGTGGATCAGCGTCTCGACCGTGCTCTGCACAGTCGGGCAAGACTTCCGAGACAGCAGTATCACAAGAACTGATCCCCGTTCGACCACTCGACCGCAGAGTTGCTCTTCATCCTCATCACGCAGATCGTCTACCCATTCGAGCCGTTTCACGCGATCAAGTGGAAACTCGCTTTTCAGCCAGCGCAGCACTTGGACCGCCCGCTCAAAACGGTTTGTGGCTTTGGGCATTACTCATTGCCCCATATGGTGTAGACGTTGGCAACCTCGAGACGCTCGAGATCGACAGCGAACGCCACCTGAGCAGGAGGCTCTGAGGGCAGACCGAGATCGCGGCTGTAGCCGTTCGGCCCGACCAGCGAGCCGTTCGCAATCCCAAGCCCGCCTTGAAACACGTTGCGCTGATGGTGGTGGCCGATGCAAAGCGTGCGGAAATCGTAGTCAGAACGAAGGCGGCCTGCGGCGCGCAGGAACGGGACCGCGAGGCCCCCGACCCCACCGCCGTAGCGGATCGCGTGACCGTGATGGAACAGCATTTTGTAGCCGTGCAGGTCGAGCGGGAGAAACTCGGCCTGGGCAACGTGAAACTGAATCGAGTCGTCTGCAGCAAACCACGAAGCAAGATCGCGGTAGACCGGCTGCATGTGCGAGTAATCGCCCGCGTGGCCGGCCACCATCTTCGGCGTTGACCGATCGTGGTTCCCCCAAGAGGTCGGGACGACGAGCGGAACGTCGAGCTCGGCGCGCAGATAGGTGAGGATCTGAGCCAGCAGGTCGCGAATGAACTGAGCCTCGTCGGGCGGCGACAACTCGCAGGCGCGCTCAGACTTGTAGTGGAGCGAGTCGTTGACTAGGAAATCGCCGCCAAGCCACGTCACTACGCTCTGGATGTCGGAGTCCACCTGCTCGCGCTTCACAAGGGAGATGAGTGACCGCGCCCATTTCCACGCCCGCTCCTCGCCCACGTCCTGGTTGTGGACGTTCCCGCCAGATTGAGCCGCAGTTACAACCTCGCAGGTGTGCCAGTCGGAGGCGAGCGCGACAAACGCAGCGGGTCGCTTGTCTGTCTTTTTCCGACGAGAGGGAACCTTCAGCACTTTGGGCTTAGGCGGATCTGGTTTCAACGCCTCGAGCGTAGCCACCTCATCCTCGAGCACATCGACCCAATGATTGAGCTCGCGTAACTCAATCCGAAGATCGGCAATAGTTCTTTGGTTCCGGTGTCGATCTCGAGCTGAAACTCGAGGCATCTGCTCAGACTCGACCAAACTCTCAATCGTCGGCTTGCTGTCGCTTTCGGACGCCATCACAAAATTGCTTCAAGCCGATGGCTGGGAAATCTGGAATCGAGTCTTGGCAACGTCGCCACGCGCTTGTCCAAGACAGACCAGCGTCTAGAAAAGCTGACACCAGCTCGAGCACCCATGGTTTCCATGAAGGATCCTCCGGTTCCCACTTGTCCCACCAATCGCGCGCTCGCGACAGGCTCTTTTCGTGGTTTACGTATTGCTGAATATCAGGCAGGTTTTTGTTTGCCATCAGGACTACACCGGATCAGGCCAGCAATAACCGACCATGCGAGCGACCCAACGAACGGCTGGCCGATCAGGATCTGAGGCTACGATCGATGCGTAGTCTCGAGTTTCTTCAAACGTGGGTTGCGGGCAGTAGACAAGATCATGTCTTGTTGCGGTTTGGCAACCGATTGAGCCGATCGACAGACTCAGGGCCAGTAAGAGGAGGCCGAGACGCCAGCATCGACTGTCGCTCAAACCAACGCAGAGCGCGCCGCAACGTCTCAGCCTCCGACTCAAGCTGGCCCACCCGTTTTGCCAGCGACGATCTCTGCCAGTTGAAAACCAGCGCGAGAACGATAGCCACCAGCGAAACCCCAATTGACGACCAGGCTGCAGCATTCATTCGTCGTGAAAAATCGGCGAGCTCGTGATGGCGCGCAGACCTGCCATGATCATGCCGATCGCCATCATCACGTATCCGCCGGTCTGCTCGTCAGCAAACGTCACAGAACTGAAAAACGTCTGCGCCGCGCCGGCAACCGTAATCAGAGCTGCAACCGCAGCAGTCTTCCAACCCTTCATCCTGTCCTCACTTTCTGCCGTCGTGCTCGCGGCTGAAATGTCCCAAATCCTGGAACCCTACAAAATCACCGCCCCAACAATTGCCGGGTCTGAGGTTTGTCCAGAAAAACCCAAGCGGAGCGTAAAATCTCTTCTCGTCTGCAATGCGACCCTCGCGGATCACATACACATCTGCGGCCAAGCCAGATACGTGCAAGCTATTGCGTATGCCTATAGGGCGAAATCTGTGCTCAATCAAATTTGAATCATGCTCGCGTTCGTCTAACTCGCAACGCGCGCCTGCCGCATTGACGACCCTGCAATGCTGCGAATTCCACAAAGCTTCTCGGCTTGTCCGCCTGCATTGATCGACAACAAATTCCAAACCTCGAGAGCTTGCGAACGAAAGCAGGAGCGCCAAATCAGCAGAGAATTCAATCCGCTTCTGCAATAACCGCATCAGAGTTTCGCCCACAGCTCAATGCCCCACGCCGCTCCGGTCACAACTGCAACCGAAACTGCGCAAAGCGTGGCCGTCTTTGCTTGGAATGTCTTCAGCTCAGAGCACAACTCCATCAACTCCCGCTCGAGACGGCGTTGATTTGCGTCCATCATGTCAATCACAGTCTTCAAGTTTCTGTAATCATGACGCAATTCTTCCACCTGCTGAAAGAACATCCCAAGCTCGCGCTGGTGGCCGTTGCCCTCCATTAGAAACAGGCTGTCGCAGGGCTGTGCATCTGAACGTCGTCACCGGCTCCGTTGCAAAAGCAATAGTAATCGCTCGTGTCATTGTAAAAGACGTATGCTTCAGGCTTGCTGGTGCAAGGGTCCGCGGTCGTCAATGCTCCGGTCAGAATCTGGTCGCCTACGACGAGAGTCGATCCAGCAGCCTCAGCAGCGTGTCTCGGGTACGCATCTGTTGTGATTCTCAAAACCTCATCTGCCTGATCCCTGTACAAATGATCGCCGCTGGCATTCGTGTTTGTAAATGCAATATGCCCAGAGTTCCAATCGCCTCCTCCTACTACGACATTGCCGTAAGTCCCCTGGCCAAATCTGCATTGCCCAGCCGCGCCGAAAATATTCAAACCGCCTCCAGAGCAGTCTTGAGCGTCTATTTGAATAACGGCACCACCGCTGCCATACCCTTGCTGATTCTGAATATGCAAACCGTATCTCAAGCTATTGTGCTTTGCTGTCGCGGAAGATGCTGTCGGCTGTGCAATCTGAATGGCTGTTGTGCCTCCATAATAAATAGACTCGCCAAAGTCATGGCCTACTACGAGTCCTCTTTGCGCCCATTGATTAGATCCAGTCGGGTCAAACTTGCCAGTTGGAAGCGCAGAACTGATAACCCTACCTAGAGTTTGGCTTCTTACGTTCAGCGCATATACGTTGTTTCTGTTGATCCCGATATTCAATGAAGAACCGGGGTTCCCGTTGTACTCAATAGCTGCATTTTGATGAGCCATGCCATTCTCAGCAGCACTAGCAGAGACGGGTTCATCGTAATATCCCATTCTCAAAATAGAATCTTGAGCTAATGGATTGGTAATCCAGAAATTGCTGACTCTATTCACTTTTGTTTTCCACTCCATTTGCCTGTAACGCCATTGCCCGTTGAGCGGATCAGTTGAAACTAGACCGTTGTTTTTATGAACAACGGTAGACTCATCAAAAGTAGCCGTATTCGATGATGCGTCTGTCACAGTAACTGGGTTAGGCGCATTCGTCAGATCTCCATAATCTTGTATCCAAGTCAACGTCCTTGTCCCAGAATCCCAAGCAGTCACATATCCCCAAGACTCGCTGGAATCTACATTTTCAGTAGTCTCAGAATTGTTGAAATCAAATGTGACCGTAGACCCAACAGCAGGATTGAATGTGCCAGCAGAGACTACGACTTGATTGGCCGGCGCAAACAGATCAATATTATTTTCGAGCCAGGTTTCATTTCCAGTTCCGGTAGCTCTATACGCAAGCTCGTAGGAATTGTCCATCGCATGTTCATAAGGATTTACCGGAAGACCGTTCACGCCTGTTTTGTTGTAAAACTGGCCGATCATATTGTCCGGCTCGCCTGCCGGGGAAGCTGCAAATGTGCCCCCGCTAGGGTCGTCAGGGATAGGATTGTTGGATCCGTAAGCCACTCCGTAGCCTGCGCTGACGGTCGCGGGATTCCACAGGTTCATCGTAACGCCATCTAGCTGCTGTCCTGACTCGGGAGTAGGATTAGGCTGGTCAAATTCAACAGAACCACCAGAACCACCAGAGCTCACAGAATCAAAGCTGCCTTTGATTGTAAGCGTAGACACGTTTCCGGCGGATTCAGCGGTATTGATGTCAATCACGTACCACAACTTGTACGCGCGCATCGCACTCAACGACGTGTCCGCAGAAAGCGTAGACAGCGAGTCGCACGAAGCCGTCGCGTCGATGACGCCGTCGTTGTCCCTGTCTACGTTGCTATCGGTGCATGCGTACAGAACGCCAGAAAACGCAGATCCCAGATCGAAATCCATGACTGCGACCGGAAAAGCCAGCCCGATCGAATAGATCCCAGCGGGGGTTTTGGAAGTGAACTGCACAGGGTGGACTCGAGCGGAGCCGCCAGGCGTTCCACCCCCGTACCCAGGCAACTCGGCTGACCACGATGCGCTCGCTGCCAGAACAAGCGCAATCACCAACGACGCAAAAGCTCTCATTTCTTTCTCCAATTTAACCGTGAAAAGCAGCAGGCAATTTACCTGCCTCTGCCAAACGACTCTTGAGTCAAAACCTCAACGCCGTCAAGCAATTGTTTGCCGGGGAGGCCGGTGAATGTGCTGAGCGCAGTAGCCATTGCGCGAACGTGCTTTTCGCCGTCGTAATCTTTGCCGGCGCTCACGTCCATGATCGGCTTGAACAATGCGTTGTAGGATGTTTGCATCAAGCTAGACAGCGGCGTAGACGGCTTCCAACCTCGAGCCATAGTGTCGATTTCTCGCACGATCGGCATTCCTGCAAGCGGACCCATTGTGGCACGGGCCGCCAAGACATCGAAAAACGCTTCTTCGTCGGGCTCGTCTGGACCCATTGCTCCGTTCAAGATGTATCGCAAACCTTCAGACAACACGGTTTCGATCACATATACCCAGAGGTAAAAAGTTGCCAATCGAGCAGCATCTCGAGGCACGCCAGGCACAATGCTGCCCGGAGCTGTCGGATCGCCAAACTGTCGCTTGCCCAACGCTGCGTACACAAACGCTTGCTGCGTCTGCGCGTTCACGTAGGTCATCATCGGCGTGAGCAGTTTCATCATCTCGCCGCCGTCCAGCATTGCAGGCGCATGTACCGATCCGCCAGATCCCTGAGTTCGATCAATAATCTTGCCTGCGTATCTGACTGCGGCTCCCAAATCGTTTGCAGAAATGCCATCTACCTGACCGGACATTGCTTGATGCATGGCGGCAGAAGCAACCACGGTCGAAGAGAACGTGTCGATCATTCCCATCAGCGAATAACCGACGTGCGCGCTGAATGCTTGAATCGTTTCAATGGAATCAATCGGACGCCGCACGTCGATTGGGTGCAATCGCAGCATGTCTTGCTGCGCGTCTCGGTCAAACGTCTCGGCCCGGTTCGCAAGTTCAGGAATCAATTCTCTGTAGGCTTTGATTCGATCCCAATTCCAAACAGTCGCTCCTACGTCACCCAAAGCCCAGAGAATATTCAATGCGCCGACGCGCGGCACAGCGGTCGCAAAACCAGAAAATTGAATTGCAGCTTGGGTGAAGCGATACGCCATTACGGTCAAGCCAAGGCCGTGGCGAGCTCGACGTGCCACTTTGAGAATGTAATCAGGCACGCCCTGGTCACCGTTTCGCAGCGGCGTTCCTTGGCGCTTGAGGTAATCGCGCATGTGTCTGTAGAACTGCTCTCCCAAAACTCGTTTGAGCTCGGGCGCGAGTTTGCGCAATTGCTTATCCGCTTTAACGATCGTGTTTCGCCACGCGATGTCTTTCGACATTGCGTTGACGTGCTTCTGCAGGACTGCGTGGAAATCGGTGCGGACAGTCAGCTTGCCAGACGTTTTCTTTCTGGCCTTCATCGCGCCGACTTTGGTCATGGCCGCGCCGCCGCCGGCAGGCATCAATCCCTTTCCAATTTCCTGAGCCTGGAATTCTGCCGATCTTTCGGCCAGAGCTGGGTCAAACATCAAAGGCCAATATCCGCCCTTCATGATGCGACCCGACGGCAACTGCCACGGCACAGCCTCAACCTTCGGGGGAGTCACGCCGTTGGCCTCGCGCTCTGCCGCCGCCGCCGGCTCCCAAAGCAAATCAACCGCCGCGATTACTGCCTCGAGATAGTCAGCATCTTTGTCCGTTACGTGCGACAGAATCTCTTCAAGCTGGGCGTCGCTGAGCCCGTAGGCTCGCGCGTCTTGAAGAGCCGCTCGATTGTGCGGATTGCCCATGTTCGCCGCGATTGCCAAGATTTCATTCTTGGTAAGTGATTCGCCCAGCGTACTGATCGGAATCGGCTTGCTGTAGAAATTGCGTTGCTCAGCAGGCGTGTACTTTTGCCAAACCTTGTTGATCCGCTCGCTGACCATTTTTCTTAGACGCTGTTCTTCGGAAGCAGCCGCTTTAAATCGCTGCACAAAAAACCGATTGAAAGCGCCTTCGGGGTTCAGGTCATCAAGAATGTCGGCAATTGACTCAAAGGACATTTGCGAGCCGATCGCGCTTCCAAAAAATTTGGCTGTTTTGGACCGTTGCGATTCACCAAGCTTTGTTTTGCCTGCCCAAAACACAGGCTTTTGCTCGTCAAGCGACGCCCGCATTTCGTCAATCTCGGCTCTGTATTCTGCAGCTTCAGCGCCTTCTTTTTCCTGAACGATCTCCATGCCGAATTTTTCGAGCGCTTTGACGCCGATGTACAAATCTTCAAGATCGCTGACGGCCATCGATTTGTAGTTTGGCCTGTCGATCAGATCTTCTACCCAGGGAGGCAGCGGCAAAACGATGCCGTTTGAGTCTTCCACTTTCTTCGCAAACAAAGCGATGCTTGCAGACTGCTCAAGCTTGCGCAGGCTCACATTCTTGAAGGAAACCATTCCAAGCAAACCATCGATCACGTCCATAACGTTGGTGGTCGTGCCGTCCTGGTCTTCGTAATTGGCGTGCTTTGAGAGTCGAGCTCGCTTGCGCGACTTGGGCTTGTCGAATGATTCGATCAAGCGCTTCCACTTGCGGACTTCCTCAAGCTTCTTCGCGCCTTCTTCCGCCAAAGCATTGGCCATCTGCTCTTGGTCGATCGCTTCCTCAAGCGCATCCCAGTCTCGGTTGAGAGCAGCCTCGGTTTGCGTCATCGACGCTTTTGACCTGAGCTTCTTGTAGCGACCGACCTCGCGCTTGAGATCGCCGAATTTGGTTTTCCCAATGATCTCTCGAGCAGCCGCGCGAATTGCTTGCACCGGCATCTTGGAGCGGGCCTGCTTGGCCTCCCTGCGAGCCTGGGTCTGGTCTGCTCTAGCTTCGCGAGCGGCGTCGATGCCGGCCTGAGCCGCAGCGACATCGGCCTGCAAAACTTCAATTCCCGCGGGGTCCACACCCTCTGCCATAGCCTGGTCAAGCGCAGTCTGCGCATCCGCTAGCCTTTGCTGCGCATCCGCGACTGTCGGAGCAGCCTCGCCTCGCAGCCTTGCCCGCTCCACCCGATCAAGCGCTGGCATCTGGCCTCTGAGACGCTTTGCAATGCGCCTCTGCGCCGCGTAGAGCCGATCCCTAGCCTGACCATCTACTTTCTTGGAAGCGGCCTCTCGGAGCTCCTCAGGCGTTTTGACAAGGCCCAATGCAGCAGCCCGCTCCTGCACCATCCTTGAGATTAACTGCTCCGAATTTTCCATGGCCAGCAGCTCGACCAGCATTTCTTCAGCCGTTGAGTATCCAGCAGCAGCAGCGACCGCGTCGGGAGACAAGCCGCCCTCGCGCTTTGACATTCCCCGCAGGGCTTTACGAGTCGCCACATCACCAGCGGCTTCGTCAAGCAATTCTGCGTTCATCTTGTGATCGTCAACCGGAGAGCCTGCGACAAATACCCGCAGGGGCTCGCCCACCTCGGTGCGGCCCGTACGCAACCAGAGCGCCAGCTTGTGTACTCGGCG
>Ga0181594_10001284_pt1 | contig 23475 bp, 23 predicted proteins | sample 071ome_18_FD_145603 | JGI IMG/M metagenome (GOLD analysis project Ga0181594, IMG submission 145603) | Coastal salt marsh microbial communities from the Groves Creek Marsh, Skidaway Island, Georgia - 071413BT metaG (spades assembly) | ecosystem: Environmental > Aquatic > Marine > Intertidal zone... | reverse complement strand
TCGAGCGGACGTCTATGTCGAGTGAACGCGAACTGGCCGCGCAGGCGAATGCGTGGCCGTTTCAGGAAGCACGCAGTGTTGTCGAACGTGTCGGCGGCGCGGACACCGCGCATACGCCTGAGAAGGGCTATGTGCTGTTCGAGACCGGCTACGGCCCGTCCGGGCTGCCGCATATCGGCACTTTCGGTGAGGTCGCGCGCACGACGATGGTGCGCCACGCCTTCGCCACGCTGTCGGATATCCCGACGCGGCTGATCGCGTTCTCCGACGACATGGACGGGCTGCGCAAGGTGCCCGACAACGTGCCGCAGAAGGAGATGCTGGCCGGGCATCTCGGCAAGCCTCTGACCCAGGTGCCGGATCCCTTCGGCACCCATGACAGCTTCGGCGCCCACAACAACGCGCGCCTGCAGGCCTTCCTCGACACCTTCGGCTTTGAGTACGAGTTCCGCAGCTCGACCGCCTGCTACAAGGCCGGTGAGTTCGACGCCACCCTGCTGAAGATGCTCGCCCATTACGATGAGGTGATGGCCGTCATCCTGCCGACCCTGGGCGCGGAGCGCCGGGCGACCTACAGCCCGTTCCTGCCGATTTGCCCGCGCACCGGCGTGGTGCTGCAGGTGCCGATGGAGAAGATCGATCCCGATGCGGGCACGGTCGTCTACCGCGACCCGGACACAGGCGCGACGGTCGAGGTGCCGGTCACCGGCGGGGCCTGCAAGCTCCAGTGGAAGGCCGACTGGGCCATGCGCTGGGTCGCGCTGGAAGTCGATTACGAGATGTCGGGCAAGGACCTGATCGATTCGGTGAACCTGTCGGGCCGCATTGCGCGCATCCTGGGTGCGCGCCCGCCCGAGGGGCTGACCTATGAGCTGTTCCTCGACGACAACGGCGAGAAGATTTCCAAGTCGCGCGGCAACGGCCTGACTATCGAGGAATGGCTGACCTACGGCCCGCCGGAAAGCCTGTCCCAGTTCATGTTTGCCAAGCCGAAGACGGCCAAGCGGCTCTACTTCGACGTGATCCCCAAGTCGGTGGACGAGTACCTGTCCCACGTCCGCAGCTATCCGGAACAGGAACCCGCCAAGCAGATCGAGAACCCGGCCTGGCACATCCATGCCGGTGACGTACCGCCGGCGGGCGCGGACCTGTCCTTCGGCCTGCTGCTCAACCTGGCCGCGGCCTGCAACTCGGAAGACCCGGCGGTGCTGTGGGGCTTCATTGCGCGCTATGCCGAAGGCGCGACGCCGTCGAACAGCCCGATGCTTGACCGTCTGGTCGGCCACGCCATCGCCTACTACCGGGACTTCGTGAAGCCCAGCAAGGCCTACCGCGCGCCGAGCGACAAGGAACGCGCCGCGATGGACGACCTTGTGGCCCGCTTCAACGCACTACCCGCCGATGCCGACGGGACCGCGCTGCAGGACGAGGTCTACGCCGTCGGCAAGGACCACGACTTCGAGCCGCTGCGCGACTGGTTCAAGGCGCTCTACGAGGTGCTGTTCGGCCAGAGCCAGGGCCCGCGCTTCGGCTCCTTCGCCGCACTCTATGGCCGCGACGAGACCGTGGCGCTGATGCGCCGTGCGCTGGACGGGGAAGACCTCAGCGCGGCGTGAGCCGCCTCATCGCGAGTGCGCGAAGTCCCAGTAGAGTTCGCGGGCGCGGCGATAGACGGGTCCGGGTTGCAGCGTGTGATCCTCGAACTTCGTGACCGGCTGCACCTTGCCGTAGTTGCCCGAGTTAAAAATCTCGTCGGCATTGCGCACGTCGTCCACGGTCACGGTGCGCTCCTGCACCTCGATCCCGTCCTCGCGCATCAGGCCGATCAGGCGCTGGCGGGTGATCCCGTTCAGGAACGTGCCGTTGTCGATCGGGGTGATCGCCACGCCGTCCTTCGCGATCCAGATGTTGGACGTGGCGAATTCGGACACATGGCCCAGGCTGTCGCACATCACCGGGTTGTGGAACCCGCGCTTGCGCGCATCGATGATCGCGCGTGAGGAGTTCGGGTAATGGCATGATGCCTTGGCGTTGGTCGGCGCCGTCTCGGGCGTCGGGCGGCGGTAGGGGCTGACGCAGGTGCTGAACCCGTCGCCGGTCGGCATGGGCGCCTCGAACACCGTCAGCACAAAGCGCGTGCTTTCCGGGTCCGGCGCCAGCAGGCCGATACCGGAATCGGCATAGAGCATCGGGCGGATATAGACCTCCGCGCCGGGGCCGAAGCGGCGCACGCCGTCCAGCCCGATCTCCATGATCTCGCCCGCCGTCAGCGGCGATTCCAGGTGCAGCGCGCGGGCGGAGTTCACGACGCGCTGGCAGTGCCGGTCGAGGTCCGGCGTCACGCCCTCGAAGGCGCGCGCGCCGTCAAAGGCGATGGAGCCCAGCCAGATGGCGTGGGATGTCGCGCCGATCACCGGCACATTGCCGTCATGCCAGTCGCCGTCGATATAGGTGATCGCCGCCACGCTTCCTCCCGATAAAACGTTCGGGGCAAAGCATAGCGTCATCCCGTCACGCCCCGCGACCCCTTTACCTGTCCCCCTTTACGTATGGGGCAGGCGCGCACATATTCCGGCCATGGCGATACTCAAGATTGCCCGTATGGGCCACCCGATCCTGCGGCAGCGCGCCGCGGAAGTCCCCGACCCGACCGCGCCCGAAGTGGCCCGGCTCGTCGATGCGATGGTCGAGACCATGCACGATGCCGACGGCACCGGCCTGGCCGCGCCCCAGGTGCATATGCCCTGGCGCATCGTGGTCTACTTCGTGGATGGCGGCCGCGCGTCGGAGGAGGACGGCGGGGACGAGGAATCCGGCGGCATGCCGCTGACCGTGATGATCAATCCGGTGGTCGAGCCGCTGGGCACTGAGACCAATATCGGCTTCGAGGCCTGCCTGTCGGTTCCCGACATGGCCGGTCCGGTCCGCCGGTATGACCGGGTCCGCGTCACCTACCGCACCCTCGCGAACGAGGAGGTCGTGCTTGAGGCCGAGGGCTTCCACGCCCGCGTCATCCAGCACGAATGCGACCATCTCGACGGCATCCTCTATCCCGCACGGATCGAGGACATGTCCCAGTTCGGGTTTATGGAAGAACTCGGCAAGGCCCAGCAGGACGCAGAGGCCGGAGCGGCCGCCGATGACTGACACACCCCTCGATCACATGGCGGCGGAACGCGCGAAGATCCTCGACGCCGCGCTCGCGCATGTCCCGTTCGAGGGCTGGACGCCGCGCACCCTGCGCCTCGCGGCGGAGGACGCGGGGCTTGATCCCGTGGTCGCCGAACTCGCCTTTCCCGGCGGCCCGGCGGACGCGATCGAATACTGGAGCACGGTGGCCGACGTGGCGATGCGTATCGCCTATGAGCAGGCCGACACGGACGCCATGCGCCTGCGCGAGAAAATCACATTTCTGGTGCGCGCGCGGATCGAGGCCGTGGCCGACCATCGCGAAGCCGTGCGCCGTGCCATCACTCATATGTCGCGCCCGCCCTATGCCCGGCGCGGGGTGCGGGCGCTGTACCGCACCGTCGATGACATGTGGTACGCGGCGGGCGACCGCTCGACGGATTTCAGCTTCTACACCAAGCGCGCCACGCTGGCCGGGGTGCTGTCCTCGACCGTGCTGTTCTGGCTCGACGACCGCTCGGAAGGTTCTGCGGAGACCTGGGCCTTTCTCGACCGGCGCATCGCCAATGTGATGCAGATTCCCAAACGCCGCGCGGCGGTGCGCGACCTCGGCAAGAACCTGCCGGACCCGCGCCGCTTCGCGAGGCTGGTCGCCGAACGCCTGCGCGAGGGCGCGGCGCGCTAGCGTCAACCGCTAGTCGGTGACGGGTTTTCCCAGGAAATTGACGTGGCCCATCTTGCGGCCGGGCCGGGTCTCGGCCTTGCCGTAGAGGTGCAGCTTCGCGCGCGGGTCGGCAGCGTATTTCGGCCAGTCGTTCACCTCGTCGCCGATCAGGTTCTTCATCACGGCGTCGCAGCGCCGCGACGGATCGCCCAGCGGCAGGCCGCAGACGGCGCGCACGAGTTGTTCGAACTGGCCCGTGTGGCAGGCATCCATGGTCCAGTGGCCGGAATTGTGCGGGCGCGGCGCGATCTCGTTCACCAGGATTGCGCCGTCTGGCGTCACGAACATCTCGACGGCCAGCAGCCCGATCACGTCCAGTCCCGCAGCCAGCTTCAGTGCCGCGTCCATGGCGGCCTGAGCCGTGTTTTCGGAAATTCCCGCCGGCGCGATGGTCTCGTCGAGGATGTGATTTCGGTGGCGGTTCTCGACCGGCTCGAAGGCCGAGATATCGCCGTTCGCGCCGCGCGCGACGATGACGGAAATCTCGCAGTCGAATTCGACGAAGCCTTCCAGGATGCCACCTTCGGTGTCCGGTCCCGCGCCGCTTTCGGCCCATGCCGTGTTCAGGTCGGTGTCCGGTCGGATGGCGACCTGGCCCTTGCCGTCATAGCCGAAGCGGACGGTCTTCAGCACCGACGGCACGCCGATCTCCGCGACGGCGGCGCGCAGTTCGGCTGCCGAGGTGACCGCCCGGAAGGGCGCGGTCGCTATGCCGTTCTCGTTGGCGAAGGTCTTTTCCAGCAGCCGGTTCTGGGCGACGGCCAGAACGGCGGGCGAGGGATGCACCGGCGCCTTGTTCGCGACACGGTCCAGGGTCGCGATGGGCACGTTCTCGAATTCCAGCGTCACCACATCCACGGCGTCCGCGAAGGCATCCAGCGCGGCCATGTCCTCGAACGGGGCGACGGTCACCGCGGCGGCCACCTGGGCGGCAGGTTCATCGGCGCTCTGGCAGAAGATGTGGCTGCGGTAGCCGAGATTGGCGGCCGCCAGCGCGGTCATCCGGCCGAGCTGCCCGCCGCCGAGGATGCCGATGGTCGCGCCGGGCGCGAGCGGTGCGTCGGAGGGCATTTCGTCAGGAATTGTCGCTGGGCGCGTCGGCCACCGCGTCGGTCTGCTTCTGTCTCCAGGCGTCCAGCGCGTCGGCCACGGCCTTGTCTTCCAGCGCGACCACGGCGGCGGCCAGCAGCGCCGCGTTCACCGCGCCCGCGCGCCCGATGGCGAGCGTGCCGACAGGAATGCCCGCCGGCATCTGGGCGATCGACAAAAGGCTGTCCATGCCGGACAGGGCCTTGCTTTCCACCGGCACGCCGAAGACGGGCAGGGGCGTCATGGCCGCCGTCATGCCGGGCAGGTGGGCCGCACCGCCGGCACCGGCCACGATCACCTTCAGTCCGCGTTCGCGCGCGGTGTGGGCGTACTCACGCATACGTTCAGGCGTGCGGTGGGCGGAGACGATCCGGACCTCATGGGAAACGCCCAGCGCCTCCAGCGTTTCGGCGGCATGGCGCATGGTCTCCCAATCGGACTGGCTGCCCATGATGATCCCGACGCGGGGATTGTCGGCCATGGCGTGCTCCTTGGCGCTGTTCGGCCCGGAAAAGCGGCGTTTTATAGGACCGGGACGCCGTGTGGCAAGCAAAGTCGCCAAATCCCGGCACGCTGCGCCTGCGAAATCCTTTGTTAACCATTGGCGCGGTATGGTTTTGGAGCGTATTTTGACCTTAACCCACGGTTCGCGCACTGTTTTCGCCGCCACGGAACAGAATATGAAGATCGATCGCACTCGTCCGCAAAGCACCGGCTCGGTTGCCTCTGCGCGCGCGGCCCAGGCCGCGAGCCAGGCCTATGGCGCCAGTGATGCCGCCGCGGCGCCCGCGCCGCGTCCGGCAGCCGATGTCGCGACCATCGCCGGACTGAGCGAAGCCGAGCTGACGCCCAAGGTCCGTCAGGCCCTCGACATGCTGATGAAGGAAGTTCAGCGCATGCGCGAGGAACTGGCCCAGGCACGCCACCGGATCAACTATCTCGAGAAGCTGGCCGATGAGGACACGCTTGTCCCCGTCGCCAACCGGCGCGCCTTCGTGCGCGAGATGAGCCGGATGATGGCCTATGCCGAGCGCTATGGCGCGGAGACCAGCGTGCTCTATTTCGACATCAACGGCTTCAAGCAGATCAACGACACCTACGGCCATGCCGCCGGAGACGCGGCGCTTCAGCATGTCGCGATGCTGCTGGCCGAAAACATACGCGAATCGGACGTGGTCGGACGTCTCGGCGGTGACGAGTTCGGCGTGATACTGGCCCAGGCCGGTGGTCCGGCGGCCCAGGAAAAGGCGGCGTCCCTGTCCGCTCTGATCGATAACACCCCGTTCGAGTGGGAAGGCAAGCACCTGACCCTCTCGGCTTCCTACGGTGCCTATACCTTCTCGGGTGGCGAGGATGCGGGCGAGGCCCTGCAGCGGGCCGATCAGGCGATGTACGAGCAGAAGCAGCGCCGCGCGGGCAACTGAGCGTCTCCGCTGTTCAGGCGATGATATCCGGCAGCAGCCGGCTTTCGAGCTTCAGGATTTCATCTTTCAGACCGAGCTTGCGCTTTTTCAGGCGCTGGATCTGCAACTGGTCGAACGGTGTGTCGGAACCGATTCGCTCGATGACGTCGTCGAGGTCGCGGTGTTCGCTGCGCAGATGTGCCAGCTTTTCCCGCAGAATGTCCTGATTGTCGTTGGTCACCGTTCACGCTCCGCCGGCGAATTCCTCCAAGTATATCACCCGATAGTCGTGTGTCGCATGCGACTTAAGGTGCGCTTTGCATCGGTCATGGATTCGTCATACGCTTTTCCCGTGAATGAGGTAACGACCCAGACAAGGAGAAGTTTCTCGTGACAACACAGCCCAGGATCGACGAGCTAAAACGCAGACACGCAACCCTGGAACAAGCCATCGACGGCGAAAGCCACCGACCATCGCCCGATGAAGCCGTGCTCACGGAAATGAAGAAACAAAAGCTCGCCCTGAAGGACGAGATCACCGCCCTCCAGGAACACGCCTGACCGGCGCTTCGAGGACGGCGGAAACGAAAAGGAAAAGGCGGCTCATTCGAGCCGCCTTTCTTGTCTCCGCCGTCCGGCGAAAAATGCTGGCTACTGCGCGGCGTTCGCCAGTTCGACGGCCTGGTCGCGCAGCTTGAACTTCTGAATCTTGCCCGTGGAGGTCTTGGGCAGAGGGCCGAAGACGACATGGCGCGGGCATTTGAAGTGCGCCAGGTTGTCCCGGCAGTGCTGGATGATGTCTTCTTCCGTCACCGTCGCCCCGTCGCGCAGTTCCACGAAGGCGCAGGGCGTCTCGCCCCATTTCTCGTCCGGCCAGGCCACCACGCCCGCCGCGGACACATCCGGATGCTTGTAGAGCGCGTCTTCCACCTCGATGGAAGAGATGTTCTCGCCGCCGGAAATGATGATGTCCTTCGAGCGGTCCTTCAGTTCGATGTAGTTGTCCGGGTGCCAGACACCCAGATCGCCCGTGTGGAACCAGCCGCCGGAGAAGGCCTCGTCGGTGGCCTTCGGGTTCTTGAGGTAGCCCTTCATGGTCACGTTGCCGCGGGTGAACACCTCGCCCATGGTTACGCCGTCCCTGGGGACGGGCTGCATGGTTTCCGGGTCTGCGACCATCAGGTCTTCCAGCACCTCATAGGGCACGCCCTGGCGTGACTGCAGCTTGGCCTGCTCGTCGGGGGGCAGGGCGTCCCATTCGTCCTGCCAGGTGCAGATGATCGCCGGACCGTAGATTTCCGTCAGGCCATAGACATGGGTCACGCGGATGCCCTGCTTGGCCATGCTGGCCAGCACGGCGGCGGGCGGCGGTGCGGCGGCGGTCATGAACTCGACATCCTGTTCGAACTCACGGCGGTCCTCGTCGGACGCATTGACCACCATCTGCATGACGATCGGCGCGCCGCACAGATGGGTGATGCCCTTTGTGGCCAGCGCCTCGTAGATGGTGGCGCTGGAGACCTGGCGCAGGCAGACATTGGTGCCGCCGACGGCGGTCACGCCCCAGGTGAAGCACCAGCCGTTGCAGTGGAACATCGGCAGGGTCCACAGATAGACCGGTCCGCCGGTCGCGCCCCAGGTGAACACATTGCCAACGGCGTTCAGATAGGCACCGCGATGGTGCCCCACCACGCCCTTGGGGTTGCCGGTCGTGCCCGAGGTGTAGTTGAGCGCGATGGCGTCCCATTCGTCGCCGGGTAGCGACCACTCGAATTCGGGGTCGCCCTGGGCGATGAAGTCCTCATATTCGATCTTGCCGAGGCGATCTCCGCCCGGGCCTTCGGGGTCGTCGATGTCGATGACCAGCGGATCGACCTCGCACAACTCCAGCGCTTCGCGGATGACCGGTGCGAACTCCGTGTCCGTCAGCAGGACCTTGGCCTCGCCGTGGTCGAGAATGAAGGCAATGGCCTTGGCGTCCAGGCGATAGTTCAGCGCGTTGATCACACCGCCCGTCATGGGGATACCGAAATGCGCTTCCAGCATGGCCGGGGTGTTCGGCGACATCACGGCCACGCAGTCACCGGTCGCGATGCCGTTGTTCGACAGCACGGAGGCGAGGCGGCGGCAGCGCGCGTAGAACTCCGCATAGTTGTAGCTGCGCGCGCCGTGCACCACGGCGGTCCGGTTCGGATAGACCGACGCCGACCGGCGGATGAAGCTCAGCGGTGACAGCGGCACATAGTTCGCCGCGTTCTTGTCGAGATGCTGGTCGAAATGGTTGACCATGGTTCCTCCTGGCGCGCGTTGCCCGCGCGTTAGTTCTTGAACAGGGCGTCGGCGTTGTTGCGCAACGCGTCCCGGTTCCGGATTTCCTCTTCCGCACGTGCGATCTCGGCCTGTGCGTGCGCGATATACTCCCTGAGTTCCTCTATGGACAGGGCTTCCACGTTCATCTGCTCGAAGCCGTCCGCATGACCCCGGAACGTCGGCTCCAGATCGTCGTCGATGCTCATAAGCGTTCCTCCTGCCACTTTTCGCCGCCAGAGGTTGCCAGGGCGGCTTGTCGTTGTGCGCGGAGTTTGGCGCGCATAGATTGCGCCCGCAACTATTCCAAAGTCTGAAACCACGGCGAATCCTGCCGGAGGACGCTCATGTCACTGCCCGACACCATGCAGGCCATCGAAATCACCGAACCCGGCGAGGCGGATGTCCTCGTGCCCGGTACCCGTCCCGTGCCGCAGCCCGCGGCGGGGGAAGTGCTGGTGCGCGTGGCGGCGGCCGGGGTGAACCGGCCGGATGTGGCCCAGCGCAAGGGCGTCTATCCGCCGCCGCCGGGGGCGTCCGATATCCCCGGGCTGGAAATCTCGGGCGAGGTCGTGGCGCTGGGTGACGGCGTGACGGAATTTGCCATCGGAGATGCGGTCTGCGCGCTGGTCGCGGGCGGTGGTTATGCCGAATACTGCGCCGCGCCGGTGCCCCAGACCCTGCCGGTGCCGGAGGGCATGGACCTGGTGGCCGCCGCGGGCCTGCCGGAGACCTTCTTCACGGTGTGGAGCAACATTTTCGACCGCGCCCGTTTCGCGCCGGGCGAGGCCGTGCTGATCCATGGCGGGTCCAGCGGCATCGGCACAACGGCGATCCAGCTCTGCAAGGCGTTCGGCGCGTCGGCGGTCTTTACGACCGTGGGCAGTGCCGAGAAGGCGGCCTTCTGCGAGACGCTGGGGGCGACCAGGGCCATCGACTACAGGCAGCAGGACTTCGTCGAGGAAATCCGGGCGCTGACGGAAAAGGCCGGGGTCGATGTGATCCTCGACATGATCGGCGGCGAATATCTGAACCGCAACGTCTCCTGCATGAAGCCGGACGGACGGCTGGTCCAGATCGCGCTGATGGGCGGCGCCAAGGGCGAACTCAACCTCGGCCGGGTGATGATGAACCGCCTGACGGTGACTGGTTCGACGCTGCGGGCGCGCTCCGTCGCGTTCAAGGGTGAGATTGCCGCCGCCCTTCGGGAGAAGGTCTGGCCGCTGCTGGAAGCGGGCGATATCGCGCCGGTGATCCACCGCACCTTCCCGCTGGCCGAGGCGGCGGCGGCCCATGCGCTGATGGAAGAGAGCAGCCATATCGGCAAGATCATTCTCGAAATCGCGTGAATGTGTGCTTTCAATTCCCCCCGACGCCGCATATATAAACGCCAATTCCCATAGGAATGACGGTTAATCCCGGTCCGGCGGCGAGGTTTTTCGTGGGCGGATCGGCGGAAGGAGAACTCATGGCACCTCCCCTTATGCCCAAGGCGACGGCGGTCTGGCTCGTCGAGAACACCGCGCTGACCTTCGCGCAGATCGCGGCCTTCACCGGCCTCCACGCCCTGGAAGTACAGGGCATCGCCGATGGCGAAGTCGGCGTCGGCATGCGCGGCCTCGACCCTGTGGCCAATGGCCAGCTCAGCTGGGACGAGATCGAGAAGGCCCAGAACGATCCGGCCTACCGGATGAAGCTCAAGGAATCCGACAACCCGGCTCCGGTGAAGCGCACCAAGGGTCCGCGCTATGTCCCGGTGTCGAAGCGTCAGGACAAGCCCGACGGCATCGCTTATCTGGTCCGCTACTATCCGGAACTGAGTGACGCGCAGATCGGCAAGCTTATCGGCACCACCAAGCCGACGATCACCGCGATCCGCGACCGGACCCACTGGAACTCCTCGCAGATCCAGCCGCGCGATCCGGTCACCATCGGTTTGTGCCGCCAGGTCGATCTGGATGAGGCGGTGGAGAAGGCACGCAAGGCCGGACGTCAGCCCGCCAGCGACGACCGCCGCCCGATCAGCGCCGACCTGATCCCCGAGGAAGAGCCCGCGCAGAGCCGTATTCCGGACTGGATGGCGGATGTTCGCATTGGCGGGGGAAACCAGGGCGACAACTAACCGCCTGAAACCGCAAGGCTTTCAAGTAAACGGGGTCCGGTTTCGGGCCCGTTAACTTTTTCTGCTGTTTCGTTAACCATTTTTTAGTGTTTACGGCCGAAATTGGATGTGATGGCTCCTCCCAATGAACCATCTTTGATCTGCATCAGATCCTTTTGATGCCTCCCTGTTTTGACTTCCACCGCTTCGGTAGCCCCCCTGCCGGAGCGGTTTTCTTTTGCGCGGAAGGTCACGCACTGGTTCAAGCCGACGGCCGGTTGCGATAAGTTCGCTCGTCTCCCCGACGGTCCGGACCGGCACCATGATCGACGCAAAACATCTGAAATTTCCAACCCTGAGCCTCCATGCGGGCCAGCAACCCGACCCGGTGACGGGCGCGCGCGCCGCACCGATCTACCAGACGACGTCCTATGTGTTCCCCGACGTGGACCACGCGGCGAGCCTGTTCAATCTGGAGCGCGCGGGCCACATCTATTCGCGCATCTCCAACCCGACGGTGGCCGTGTTCGAGGAACGCATGGCGGCGCTGGAGGGCGGCGTGGGGGCCATCGCCACCGCGAGCGGGCAGGCGGCCATGTCGCTGGCGGTAATGACGCTGATGGATGCGGGCGGGCACATCGTCGCCTCGCGCAACATCTATGGCGGCACCCACAACCTGTTCCACCACACCCTGCCGCGCTTCGGAATCACCACGACGTTTGTCGATCCGCGCGATCGGGCGGCCTTCGCGGACGCCATCCGTGACGAGACGAGGCTGGTCTTCGCGGAGACCATCGGTAATCCGGGTCTGGAAATTCTCGATATCCCGGCGGTGGCCGGGGTGGCCCATGCCGCCGGTCTGCCGCTGCTGGTCGATGCGACCTTTTCCACGCCTGCCCTGCTGCGCCCGTTCGAACACGGAGCGGACCTCATCATGCATTCGGCGACCAAGTGGATCGGCGGTCATGGCGTTGCCATCGGCGGCGTGCTGGTGGACGGAGGTCGCTTCGACTGGGAAGCCTCGGGCAAGTTCCCGGCCATGACCGAACCATATGCGGGCTATCACGGCCTCGATTTCGCCGAGGAATACGGCCCCGCGGCCTTCATCATGCGGGCCCGCGCGGAAGGTTTGCGCGATTTCGGTGCGTGTATTGCGCCGCAGACGGCGTTCTACCTGTTGCAGGGGCTGGAAACCCTGCCGATCCGCATGGCGCGCCATGTGGAAAATGCGGCCGCCGTCGCGGAATATCTGGAAAGCGCCGAGGAGGTGGCCTGGGTCAGCTATCCGGGCCTCGCCAGCCATCCGGATCATGAGTTGGCCACAAGGCTGCTGCCGGACGGGGCGGGGGCGATCGTGACCTTCGGCGTGAAGCCGGGCACGGAAGGCCCGCGCAAGGCGGGTGCGAAGTTCATCGAGGCGTTGGAACTGTTCTCGCATTTGGCCAATGTGGGCGATGCGAAGTCACTGGTGATCCATCCGGCCAGCACGACCCATCAGCAGATGGGGCCGGACGACCTCAAGGCGGCGGGCGTGGGCGAGGAGATGGTGCGTCTGGCCGTGGGGCTGGAGGATCCGGGCGATATCATCGCCGACCTGCGCCAGGCGCTCCGCGCCTCGCAGAAATAGGGCACGGCGATCATGGAACTTCTCGTCAACGACCGCCGCGTCTATGCCCACACGGGCGGTCAGGATGTCTCGCCGGACAAGCCGGTGCTGGTGTTCCTCCACGGTGCGGGCAACGACCACACCTATTGGGGCCTGCAGACGCGCTTCTTTGCCCATCACGGGTTTTCGGTGCTGGTGCCCGACCTGCCGGGACATGGCCGTTCCGACGGGCCGGTGCCCGAGACCATCGACGACTATGCCGACTGGCTCTGGCGTTTCCTAGATGCCGCGGGGGCGCAGGCGGCCGCGCTGGTTGGGCATTCCATGGGCTCGCTGATCGCATTGGCCGCGGCTGCGCGCGCGCCCGAGCGTGTCTCCGCGCTGGTGCTGGCCGGACCGGCGGACCATATGCAGGTCCATCCCGACCTGCTGGCGGCCACGGCGTCGAACGACCCGGCCGCGTGGGACCTGATCACAGACTGGGGCTTCGGCAAGCCCGCCCACAAGGGTGGCCACCAGGCGCCGGGACTCTGGTTCGTGGGCGGCGGACGCGCGCTGCTGGCGTCCGGTCCGGCCGGGACGCTTGGCGCCGGCATGGCGGCCTGCAACGCCTGGGAGGGCGCGCCGGAGGCCGCCGGAAAGGTGGCCTGCCCGACTCTGTTCCTGCTGGGCGAGGCCGACCGGATGACGCCGCCGCGTGCCTCGAAGGGGCTCCAGGCGGCGATTTCGGGTGCGAAGGTCGAGATTCTGCCGGGGGCAGGGCATATGATGACGGTGGAACAGCCGAACCGATCCATCGACGTGATTTACGAGTTTTTGAGCGGGGCAGTATGAGCAACCAGGACGAAAAGAAACGCGAGCGCGACGAGGTTCGTGCGAACTATCCGCATATTCTCCAGGTGCCGACGCGCTGGATGGACAACGACGTGTATGGCCACGTCAACAACGTGACCTACTATTCCTACTTCGACACGGCGGTGAACGAGTTCCTGATGCGCTTCACCGGGCTGGACTACCGTAGCAAGGACCCGGTCGGGATGGTTGTCGAGACCGGCTGCCGGTTCCATTCGGAGATCGCGTTTCCCGATGTCCTCGATGTGGGTGTGCGGGTTCGCAAGCTGGGCAACTCGTCCGTGACCTACGAGATCGGCATCTTCAGGCAGGGCCGCGAGGCGGTCTCCGCCACGGGGCACTTCGTGCACGTCTATGTGCGTCCCGGCGAGATGAAGCCGGTGCCGATCCCCGACCATGTGCGCGCCGAGCTGGAGAAGATCCTCGCCGCCGAATAGGCATCAGCGCAGGAACATCGGCATGCCGTCCAGCTTCGCGATACGGGGCTGGTAGCTTTCCACGTCGTACATGGAATCGACATCTACGCGCCGCTCTCCCCGGGTCGAGATATCGGCGGGCGCGGTCGTGTAGTGGCCGTCCTGCACCGCCATCATCAGCCCGGTCCGCCCGTCCTCGATGCAGCGGATGGCCATGGTCGCGTAGTTGCGCGGGACGAGCTGGTCCACCGCGTCCGGCGCGCCCGCGCGCAGCAGGTAGGCCAGTGACTGGACCATGACGCCCGTGCCGGTTGCCTGTTTCAGGTGTTCGCCGACAGCCTGTCCGATGCCGCCCAGCTTGCGGTGGCCGTAGGCGTCGGGGTCGCCGGATTCGAAGATATCCTGCCCGGCGATCTGCGCGCCTTCCGACACCACCACGACCGCGTAGTTCGATGGGTTGGCCGCACGGTCGCGCTGGAGCATCTCCGTCATCCGGTCGAGGCTGAACGGGACCTCGGCGATCAGGGTCCGGTCGGCGCTGGCGAGATAGCCCGCCATCAGCGCGGTCTGGCCGCAGTTGCGCCCGAACAGCTCGACCACGAGGTAGCGCTCATGGCTGCCCACCGGGGTGCGCAGCCGGTCGATCAGTTCGACCGAGCGGGTGACGCAGGTTGAATAGCCGATGCAGTACTCGGTGCCGAAGACGTCGTTGTCCATGGTCTTGGGCAGGCAGATCGTCGGCACGCCCTCATTGTGGATGCGCGCGGCGTAGGACAGCGTGTCGTCGCCGCCGATGGCAATCATCACGTCGATCTTCAGCGCCTCGAACACAGACAGGATGTGGCTGGTGCAATCGACGGTCTCGTTGCTGTCGAAGCTGTAGGCGTCGGCCAGATGGTCGGGCAGGTCCTTCTCGCGGACCTTCGACGGCTGGGTGCGCGAGGTGTGCAGCACCGTGCCGCCGGTGCGGTCGATGGAATACACGTTCTCCGGGGTGAGCGGCATGATGAACCGCTCAGACCCCTCGGGATCGCCGGGGTTGTAGTTGAGCGGACCCGCCCAGCCGCGCCGGAAGCCGGTCACGGTCCAGCCGCGTTTCGCGGCCGCGTTCACCACCGTCTTGATGGCGGGATTCAGGCCGGGGACGTCACCGCCGCCTGTCAGGATTCCGAGGTGCATGCTGCAAAAACCCTCCGTTCCGGCGCTCCTCCCGAGCGAGAAACAGGATCTGTTTTGCTGCATTGCAACATAAAGCGGCTATCCCCACAACCGCTTGGTGGCGATCTCAGCTCCCCGGGTCAGCGATTTGAACTTCTCGACGGCGATATCCGGGTCCACCTTGCCGATGCCGGCGAAGGTCGCGAAGCCGCAATCGGCGCCCGCGATCACCCGTTCGCGGCCCACCACATTGGCGTATGAACAGATGCGGTCGGCGACTACTTCGGGGTGTTCGATGTAGTTGGTCACGCTGTCGATCACGCCCGGCATGATGATCTTGTCATCGGGCAGCTTTTTGGTCTCGAACACCCGCCATTCATGGGAATGGCGCGGGTTGGAGGATTCGACCAGCAGCCCCTGCGGCTTGGCCTTCATCAGCACGTCGAAGATCGTCTCGAACGGGATGTCGAGGTGATGCGGGCCCTCATAGTTGCCCCAGCAGATATGCATGCGAACACGATCGGCGGGCACATTCTCCAGCGCGGCGTTCATGGCCTCGATCTGCATCTCGGCATGCTTCAGGAAGTCCGCGTCCGACAGCTCGCGGTATTCGGTGTGGCGGCCCATGGCGAGGTCCGGGCAGTCGATCTGCAGGACGAACCCGGCATCGGCGATGGCCTCGTATTCCTCCTTCATCACCTTCGACAGGGCGTCCAGATAGGCGTCGTCATCGGGATAGTATTCGTTGTGCTGGAACACGGTGATGACGCCCGGCGAAGCGGCGTTCATGAAGAACTCGGTCGCATCACTGCCTGCGGCGGCGGCCTTGAGGTTCTCCAGATCCTTGCGCAGCGGTTCGCGGTCGCGGATCGTCACTTCCGAGGTGCAACACGGGCGGTTGAGGCGGCGCGTGTCGGCCATGCGGGCCAGCATCTTGCGGTAGCCCGGGAAGCCTGACAGGTCGTCGAAGCGCACCGAGGGGCTGTCGCCCGAGAACCCGTCCAGGCGCTGCTGGATATAGGTGGCGTAGCCCGTCTTGCTCATCTCGCCGTCGTTGATGACGTCCAGGCCCCATTCGCGCTGCTTGGCCACCACCTCGGCGACGGCTTCGGTGACGGTGGCGTCGAACTCGGCGGCGTCGTAGGGCTCGGAGAACTCGACCTTGTAGAGAAGCCCCTCGAGCTTTTCGGGACGCGGCAGGCTGCCGACATGGGTCGTCAGGATGCGGTCGGTGCTGGTCTTCATGGGGCCTCCCCGGGCGAAATGGGTTTTTGTTGCGCGGCATTTAAACATTCGCGCGCGAAACGAAAAAGGCCCGCCGTTTCCGGCGGGCCTGCTTTCAGCGGATGGGGGTATGCCGTCAGGCGGCCTTCTTCTCGTGATCGAGGGTCCTGGCCGCGCCGCCGGCGCCGATTGTGATCTTGCGTGGCTTCAGTTCCTCGGGAACCTCGCGCTTGAGTTCGATCACGAGCAGGCCGTTCTCGAGCCCCGCATTGGTCACGTTCACATGATCGGCCAGTTCGAACTGCCGCTGGAACGCGCGCGTCGCGATGCCGCGATGGAGGTACTTCGAATCGACCTCGTCCTTTTCCTGCTCGCCGGTCACGATGAGCGTGTTGTTGTTCTGGGTGATGTCCAGATCGGCTTCGTTGAACCCGGCGACCGCCATGGTGATGCGGTACTGGTCGTCGGCGATCTTCTCGATGTTGTAGGGCGGGTAGGACGGCGCTTCGCTGTTGAAGGCGGTGTCCAGAAGCCGGCCCATCCGGTCGAAACCGACGGTCGAGCGGAAGAGGGGAGTCAGATCAAGATTGTAGGTGCGCATTTCACTCGTTCTCCGTGTTTGAGCAACTGTGACATCGGCGGATCCCGCCACGTCGGGCCGGGATTTGCCGGGCGCCGCGATCCGGGACCCTTTCAAAGGCGTCCCTCGCGACAATCCCGAGATAGGGATTGCGTGCGGCGGTTCAAGGGGTTGTCAGGCGGAGAATATGAGGATTCTGCATGGCACGAACGGAGCACCATGCGGCAAACGAAAACGGGCGCTGCCGCAGCAACGCCCGTTCGAAACTCTCAACGATATCCGGTGCTTAGAAGCCCAGACCCTCGTAGCGCTTGTTGAACTTGGCCACCTGACCGCCGGTATCGACGAGGCGATGCTGCCCGGTCCATGCGGGGTGGGTCTTCGGGTCGATGTCGAGGCGCAGCGTGTCGCCCGGCTCGCCATAGGTCGAGCGGGTCTTGTACTCGCTGCCGTCCGTCATCAACACGGTGATCTCGTGATAGTCGGGATGAATATCTTTCTTCATCTTCAATGCTCTGGCTTCGGAAGGAGGCGTTATAGCGGCGGGGACGCTTGACCGCAAGGCGTTTCCGTCCCGTCTTTTCGCGCTCGGTTGGCGGCGCTGCGCGGGCCTGCTACACCGTGCATCCGCCTGTTCTATGGATTTCGACGTGGCCCGAAAGAACGCCTCCACCATTTCCGAAGACGACGACGGCAGCCCGCCGAAGCGCGAGCTGGGCGAACTGCGCCGTCTGGGGCGGTTTCTCCGGCCCTACCGGCTGGCGGTCGCGGGCGCGCTGGTGGCGCTCACCGTCGCCGCGGGCACCGTGCTGGCCATCGGCCAGGGGGTGCGGCGGCTGGTCGATGACGGCTTCGCGGCGGGCGATATCTCGCCGCTGAATCACGCGCTGGTCGCCCTGCTGGTCGTGGTGGTGGTGCTGGCCGGCGCGACCTATGCGCGCTTCTTCCTTGTCTCCTGGCTTGGCGAACGCGTGATGGCCGACATGCGCAAGGCGGTGTTCGACCACACGCTGCGTCTCGACCCGGCCTTCTACGAGACCATGAAGATCGGCGAGGTCATGTCGCGGCTGACCGCAGACACCACCCTGATCCAGACCGTGGTCGGCACCTCGGCGTCGATGGCGCTGCGCAATGTGCTGCTGGTGCTAGGCGGCACGGTGATGCTGGCGGTCACGAGCTGGCAATTGTCCCTTCTGGTGCTGCTGGTGGTGCCGGTTGTCCTCGTGCCGATCCTTGTCTTCGGCCGCCGCGTGCGCAAGTTGAGCCGTGAGAGCCAGGACCGGCTGGCCAATGTCGGCTCCTATGTCGATGAATCCATCGCTAACATTCGCACCGTCCAGGCCTTCGGACATGAGGCGACCGACCGTGAGCGCTTCTCGGGGCGCGTCGAGGACACCTTCGCCACCTCCGTGCGGCGCATCCGCGCCCGCGCGGCGCTGACGGCCACGGTGATCCTGCTGGTCTTCGGGGCCATCGGCGTGATCCTGTGGATGGGCGGGCGCGAGGTGATCTCCGGCGGGATCACGGCGGGCGACCTGTCCGCCTTCATCTTCTATGCGGTCGTGGTGGCCAGTTCGGTGGGCGCGATTTCCGAGGTGATCGGCGACCTCCAGCGCGCTGCGGGCGCGACCGAGCGGCTGTTCGAATTGCTCGACATGCAGCCCAATATTTCCCGGCCCGCCGAGCCGCAGGCCTTTCCGGCCAACCCCGAAGGCCGCGTGACCTTCGAGGGCGTGACCTTCCATTACCCGTCGCGGCCCGATCATGCCGCGCTGAGCAATTTTTCTCTCGACGTGAGGCCGGGTGAGACGGTTGCGCTGGTGGGGCCGTCGGGGGCGGGCAAATCAACCGTCTTCCAGATGCTGCTGCGCTTCTACGATCCCGAATCCGGCGCGATCCGGCTCGACGGGCTCGACCTGCGCGAACTCGACCCCGCCGATGTGCGCGCCCAGACCGGGCTGGTGCCGCAGGAGCCGGTGGTCTTCTCCGCCGATGCCTGGGAGAACATCCGCTATGGGCGGCCCGGTGCCAGCGATGCGGAGGTGCGCGCGGCGGCCAAGGCGGCGTCTGCCGCCGAGTTCCTCGATGCGCTGCCGGAAGGCTTCGACACCTTCCTGGGCGAGAAGGGCGTGCGCCTGTCCGGCGGCCAGCGCCAGCGCGTTGCGATCGCGCGCGCCGTCCTGCGCGATCCGCGCGTGCTGCTGCTGGACGAGGCGACCAGCGCGCTGGATGCCGAATCCGAACGCGCGGTCCAGACTGCGCTGGAGGGGCTGATGGAAGGCCGGACCACACTCGTCATTGCGCACCGCCTTGCCACCGTGATGGCGGCGGACCGTATCGTCGTACTGGACGAAGGCGCGGTCGTGGCCGAGGGCACGCACAACGAACTCGTGGCCCAGGGCGGGCTCTATGCCCGGCTCGCGGAACTCCAATTCGATTTGGGTCGCGCGGGCGAGGCCGCGCAGTAACACCTTCTATCGCTGGTCGAGCTTGAACTCGATGCGCCGGTTGCGCCGGAAGGCCACCTCGTCGCGCCCGTCGTCGATGGGCTGAAACTCGCCGAAGCCGGCGGCGACCAGGTTCTCCGCGGGGATGCCCTGGCGAACCAGGAACTTCACGACCGAGATCGCGCGCGCCGCCGACAGCTCCCAGTTGGATGCGAACTGCAGGTTGTTGATGGGCCGGATGTCGGTGTGGCCATCGACGCGCAGGATCCAGTCGATGTCGGGCGGGATCTCGCCGGCGATCTGCTTCAGCGTGCCTGCCAGTTGCGCCAGCTGTTTCTCACCCTGCGGGTTCAGCACCGCCTCGGCGGATTCGAACAGCACTTCCGACTGGAACACGAAACGGTCGCCCTCGATGCGAATATCGGCGCGCTCTCCCAGCACCTCGCGCAGGCGGCCGAAGAACTCGGACCGGTAGCGGGCCAGCTCCTGAACCTTGGTCGCCAGCGCCTCGTTCAGCCGCTGGCCGAGATTGACGATCTGGATATCCTTCTCGGCATTTTTGGCTTCGGATGCGTCGAGGGCCTCGTTCAGCGCTGCGATCTGCTTGCGAAGTTCGGCAAGCTGCTGGTTGAGCAGTGCCACCTGTGCCTGCGCCTCCTTGGAGAGCTCGCGTTCCTCGGCAAACGAGGTCTCGGCTACTTCGGCGCGCTGGAGAAGCTCGGTCAGCCGGATATCGCGCTCCGCGATCTCCTTCTGGGCCAGCGCCGTGCGCTCTTCCTCGGCGGCGAGCCGGGCCTCCAGCTCTTTACTGAGGTCGCGCACCTGGCCCAGTTCGCCGGTCACTTGCGCGATCTCGGCTTCCAGCGTCTCGCGGACTTTGCGCAGCGCGGCGATGTCGCGTTCCAGCCGGGCCAGGTCGCGCAGCTGAAGCTCAAGGGTTTCCTTGTCGGTGGTGACCTGCTGACGCAGGCGCTCCAGCTCCTCGGCATTGGCCGTGCGCACCTGCTGCAGCTCGTCCTCGGTGTCGGCAAGCCGCGCGATCAGCGCATCCCGTTCTGAGATCGAGCTTTGCAGCTGGGCGGAGAGCTGCGAGACCGACAGGCGCAAATCCGTATTGGCCGAGCGCTCCAGGTCCAGCATCCGGGCCAGCTCGCTGATCTGGCGGTTGAGCTTGGTCAGCGCCTCGTCGCGGCCCGACAGCGCATCCGACAGGAAGAACTGGGCCAGCGCGAAAACCATGACCAGGAAGACGACGACGACCAGCAGCGCGGCCAGCGCATCGACAAAGCCGGGCCAGTAGTTGATGCCGGCCTGGCGTCGTCGCGATGATGAGGAACCGGGCACCTGCCGCGCCCGCTAGCGGGAGTCTTCTTCGGCCAGCGCGGCGATGGTGCGCGCCAGCAGACGGATTTCCGCGCGAAGTTCCTGCACGATCTCGTTGCGCCCGTGCGCCGTTTCCTCGATCAGCCGTGCCATGTGGTTGTCGAGGTTGCGGATGTGCCCGCGCGTTGCTTCGTCGATGGCACCCGCCGACCGGCTCTCGGCCAGGCGCTGGAGCACCGGGCGCAACTCCGCCTGGTTCTCGGCAAGCCGGACCATCAGGTCCTGCTCCGTGCGCATCTGGTCGGTGAGCGTGGTCATGCGGTCGGTCAGGGTGCTGAGGCCCTGGTCGCTCTGGGCGCGGGCGGCTTCGGCACGCGCGACCGTGCGTTGCAGGTTGTCGAGCGAGTCCGCTGTGGTCTCGAGCAGCGCCTGGATGTAGGCGGGGACCGACTGGTCGCCCTCGCCGACGGACAGGGCGCCCCCGCCCGACACGCGCGTGGCGGTGCTGAGCCAGTCCTCGAGGTCGTTGTAGAATCGGTTCTGGGCCGCGCCCGCCTGCAGTTCCAGAAAGCCCAGCAGCAGCGAGCCCGCCAGGCCGAACAGGGACGAACTGAACGCCGTGCCCATACCCGACAGCGGCGCTTCCAGCCCGGTCTTCAGGTCGTTGAAGATCGTCACGGCATCGCCGCCGCCCACCTGCAGGCCCGCGATGACGTCGGCGACGGAACTCACCGTCTGCAGGAGGCCCCAGAAAGTGCCGAGCAGGCCGAGGAATATCAGCAGGCCGATCAGGTAGCGCGAGATATCGCGGGATTCGTCCAGCCGCGCGCTGATGCCGTCGAGGATTGAACGCATCGAGGTGGTGTTGAGGCGAAGCTGGCCCTGCCGGTCGCCGATCATCGCGGCCATCGGTGCGAGAAGCTTCGGCGGTGAGGCCACGGAAATGCCGGGGGCCTGGCTGCGGTAGGCCTCGATCCAGTTGACCTCGGTGCGTAGCATCAGCACCTGCCGGAAGACGAACAGGATGCCCAGCAACAGGACAACGAGGATGATGCCGTTGATCGCCGGGTTGGCCGCAAAGGCTTCGATGAGCTGCCTGTGGAGGACGCCCGCGCCGATGATCGCGAGCACCAGGAAGACCCCCATCCGGGTCATATAGACGTTCGTGTTGGTCATCGCAGTGCGGCCCGTTTTCGCGTTGCCGGCGGTCCCGCGGAGAACCGCCCGAAGCGTACCGCGAAACTGTCGGAATTATGTGACGACTTTAGGGCGCGGAGGTTGCGGTCCCTATCGAGTCACGATCACGGCATCCACCCGGTCCGCCGGACCGTCGCCGGACTTGATGCCGAGTGCGCGCACATCCATGCGCGTGTTGCGGATGTTCCGCTCGACCAGATGGCCACGCACATTCAGCGCCCGCTTCAGCGACAGACGGCGCGCTTCCGGCGCGGTCTCGTCATTTCCTGACGCGAAGGCCTGCAACTGGATGCGCAGGTTCTCGTCGGCGCTCAGGCGTTCGGCCAGCGCGTCCAGCGTCGCCTTGGCGGCGTCGTTGAGTTCGGCCGAGCCGGCATCGAACAGAATCCGGGTCTCGTCGCCCGCGGCATCGCCGCTCGGCACGGCGGCCGTCTGGGTCGGAGCAGGCGGAGCGGGGGCGGCGGCCGCCGGCGGCGTCTCGGCAGGTGAAGGCGGCGGCGGTGGTGGTGTGACGGCCGGCGGTTCCGGTGTTGCGGCCGGTTCCGGGGTGGCGGCGGCGGTCTGGGCCGGAGCCGGTGCGGGCGGCGGCGCCGGTGTCGCGGCAGGAGCCGGTGCAGGTGCCGGTTTTGCCGGGGCGGGAGGCGTCTGTGCAGGCGGCGTCGGTGCGGCCGCGGTCACGCGCGACTGCGGTGCGCTGGCGGGTGAAGCGGCGCGCATGGGCGCGCGCGGGGCCGTGACGAGTGACTGACCGGACAGCGGGCCTTCGAGGCGGGAGACGGGGCTGCTGTTCGGCGGGAACAGCAGCAGGCCGTCACCGGCGACGGTGGCCGGGCCGGTGGCGCTATAGGGTGAGGGGCTGTAGCCGCCACCGCCACCCAGTACGCTCAGATCGACAACAACGCTCTGCGCCTGCACCGGCAGGGCCGTCGAGAAAGCCCATAGCGCCGCTGCCGCAGCGAAACATGCGGGCCTGAAGCCCGGAATCCCGTTGATTGCTCGCCGTTTCATCTCGCCCAACCCCTCTTCATGCAACGCGGTTGCCGCCAGGTCATGACCGCGCACGCGAACATACCGTAAGGGAGTCGGGGCCCACAACCGCTTTAAAGACAGGCGCTTAAGCGGTCTTTTCACGCGGGGTGGGGCCAGGGTCGGAATCCTTGATGCAACGCAGCAACTTTTCGTAGATGCGGTCGTTGCCCGCCACCACGTCGCCGGACTGCAGCGCGAGATCGCGCCCCTTGGGGTCAGAGACGAAGCCCCCCGCCTCGCGGACGATCAGGACGCCCGCCGCGATATCCCAGATGCTCAGGCCGAACTCCCAGAATCCGTCGCAGCGCCCGGCGGCCACATAGGCGAGATCCAGCGCGGCGGAGCCGAGCCGGCGGATACCCGCGACCTGGGGCATCACGGTCTGCAGCGTCTTGATGTATCGCACCGGGTCGCCATGGCCCAGGAAGGGCATGCCCGTCGCGATCAGCGCCTCGTTGAGGTTCTGGCGGGCGGAGACCCGCAGGCGGCGGTCGTTCAGCCACGCCCCGCCGTTGCGTTCGGCCCAGAAGAACTCGTCATTCAGCGGCTCGTACACCACGCCCGCAACGATCTGGCCGCGCTCTTCCAGCGCGATGGAGATGGCGAACTGCGGCAGGCCGTGCAGGAAGTTGGTGGTGCCGTCCAGCGGATCGACGATCCAGCGGTGCACGCCGTCGCCTTCCTCCTTGGTGCCGCCTTCCTCGCCCAGGAAGCCGAAATCGGGCCGCGCCTTCATCAGCTCGTAGTGCAGGGTCTGCTCGGCCTTGCGGTCGGCGGCGGACACGAAGTCCGCCGCGCCCTTGCGCGAGACCTGGAGCTGCTCGACCTCGCCGAAATCGCGGGCGAGATCGCGGCCGGCGCGGCGCGCGGCCTTGTCCATGACGTTGATG
>Ga0181594_10001283_pt1 | contig 23482 bp, 17 predicted proteins | sample 071ome_18_FD_145603 | JGI IMG/M metagenome (GOLD analysis project Ga0181594, IMG submission 145603) | Coastal salt marsh microbial communities from the Groves Creek Marsh, Skidaway Island, Georgia - 071413BT metaG (spades assembly) | ecosystem: Environmental > Aquatic > Marine > Intertidal zone... | reverse complement strand
AAGCTCCAGCGTGTCCGCGGTCGAGACCCGAACGGCGCCCGAGTGCATGGTGGATACTTCGAGGCGAGCTGGCGTATGGGCGACAGCGTCGCCTTGTCGCTTGGGTTAGAGGTCAACAGTGAGACCCCAGACAATCACGCCTTTGTGCATATGGAGCTACCACAGGCAGGCAACTGGCAGTTTATGACCTCGTACCATCGGCGCAACGCGCTCAAGGCGAGCGAGCTCTTTAAAGGGGAGTTCGCCTCAAATGACATCTGGCTCATGCAGACCCGCTATCGCCTCGCGAGCTGGTTCCACTGGAACTTAGCGGTCATGACCCCCTTTGGTTTCGGACCAGAGAGCGTGTTTAGGAACTCTTTACAGGTCAACCTGAGCGCAGAGCTCGGCTTCTCGCTGGAGGATGAGTAAATGAAGAACGGAGCATATATGGGCAGGTCCGCAGTCATGGGCCTCATCTCTGTAGTTGGGCTTTTGTCCGCGTGTGATTTTATCAACAGCGCTACAGAGCTCACCTTTGGTGAAGGTCAGGTGCCACCCCTCAGCCAAGAGATGCTGTACCCACGGGTAGAGGAGCTGACAGGGCTCGGTGGAGAGGGGGACGACGAGGTCACTCTTGGGATCCCTAATGACCTGTCAGGGAGCACGATGGCGCACCTCGTGGGCGCGCTGGGGGCGAAGGGAGAGTGTGGCCAAAAAATTGAGCTCAATGACCTCGCGTCGAACATCCGCTCCGCCTACTTTGAGCTCAGCGCCTGCACCGAAGATGACCGCTGTTCTGAGAGCTGTCCCGAGGATTTCTACGGGCTCAGCGCTCGAGTGCAGGTCGAGATGCAGGTGATGGACGCTGAGACCGCAGAAGAGCTCACGAAGCTCCTCTCTGAAGACAGCTCTGACGCGATCGCCCAGATCCGGCTCCAGTTTAAGGAGCTGACCTTCTTCCAAGGGGAGGAGGACGAGCGTGAGAGCACGAACGATAAGATCAGCGATTTTCAGCTCTGGCTAGGCGCGCCGGGGGTTGAGCCTGTACAGCTGTTGAGCCAAGAGGCCCTAGAGCAGATCACCCGCGCCTCTGAGCTCGGAGATGGCTCTTTTGAGCGCTATGAGATCCCTCGAAGCAGTGAGGTTACAGAGACGCTGATCTCCAATATCCTCGGTGGCCGAGATGTCGTGCTGTCGGTTGACCTCCGCTTCAAGATCCCTCGTGAGGGGCTATACTCGATGAAGATCTCCCCCGCTGGGGTCTCTCAGACCATCCAACCCGAGATCGTGATCGACGCGATCAAGGCCGCGACGTCTACGCTGTAAGGTGATGAAGATGACAGACTGTATGACTGAAGCAACTCAAGCCCTCAGGACGTCACGTCGTGTGATGGCTCCACTCTCTCTGATTAGCCTGATCAGCTTCTTTGGGCTGAGTGGCTGTCTGAACTATGATCACGAGGCGGTTGCGGTCGCGAACGGTGGAGAGGAGCCCTCTGGTCTCTTCGAGGGCGCCTCTGTAGGGGTCGCCTGTGACGCCGACGACGAGTGTAGAGCTGGGCTCACATGTACGCGCGACCTCTGCTCGCCATCGGGCGCTGTGGAGCTTGGTGGTGCCTGTGTTCGCTCAGATGAATGTGAAGAGGGGCTCCGCTGTGGTTGGGCTGGCTTTTGTGTAAACGAGGGGGCGAGAGAGGTCGGTGAGGCCTGCGGGCACAACGACGAGTGCGCTCGAGGTGTCTCTTGTGAGCGTACGGGTGGGATCGCAGGGCAGTGTGTCCCTCGCCCAGATGGGGCCGACGGGCTCGCGCTTGGCGAGGAGTGTGAGGGGAGCGGGCTCTGCGCTGAGGGGCTCGTGTGCTCTGATCGGAGCGGGACGTGTATCCCAGGGAGCCTCCTCCTCAACCCAGACAGCTTCCGCGGGGTCGCGTGTCGACCTCAGGTCGACGCTGAGCTCCCCTTTGGGGTCCGTCAAGCGCTCCCTCATGAGGAGGCTGATTTCTTCGCGACCCCCTTCCCTAATGACCTACGGATCAAGGGAGGCAAGGTAGACCTGAGCGCCTACCCTACCCCCGGGACGGCATTTGGTGGCAAGGACCTGTTTGACGGGCTCCTTCGAGAGATCGAGCGGGTCCGTGAGGGCTGGAGTCGTAACCCAGGGATTTACTTTAGGCTCACTCGACCCTTGCAAGAGGACCAGCGGACCCCTGACGCGCTCGCTGATCGCTATATGCGCCTCGTCGACCTCACAACAGGAGAGGACCACCCCTTTGAGGCGGCCTCGCTTGAGGGGCGTAACAAGTACATCTGCCATAACGCGCTGTATATGCACCCGCTGTGGTCTCAGCCTCTTAAAGCTGGCCACACCTACGCGGCGATGGTCCTCGCTCGAGTCCGAGATGAGGACGGTGAGCGCCCACAACAGCTTGAGTCGCTCCCTATGCTACTCGGGAGCTCAACTCCGACTGATGACGTGGAGCGCACCGCGTGGCGACGCTACACCCCACTCCGTGATTGGATCCGTGATCAAGGCGCCCAGTTCTATGAAGAGGACATCGCGGGTGTAACGGTCTTTACTGTCCGAGAGGCCAGCACGATCTACGCAGAGGGTCGAGAGGCGGTTCAGCTCGCTGATGTCCCTCGATTTGAGTCAGCGCCCGTCCTCTGTGAGGAGGGGGTCCGCTCCCCTTGCGCGACCCCTGATTATCAGCCTCCTGCGGTTGCCCCAAGCCTCCGTGACCCTCGTGACTGCCCAGCGCAACCCAGCGCGGCTTTCCATGAGCTTCACGCGCGGGTTCGGCTCCCGATCTTCCAACAAGGGGAGCTCCCCTATGCGCAGGAGGATGGAGACATTAAATTCGATGGTGACCGACCTAAAGTGTCTAGTTACATGGGCGTCTGTATGGCGATCACGATCCCGAAGGGGGTTGAGATGCCTGAAGAGGGCTGGCCCGTCATGCTGTATGGGCACGGTACAGGTGGACGCTTCCGCGCAGGCGCTCAGCTCCTTGGGACCTCACTGTCAAGTTTGATGATCGATGACCAGCCCGCGCCTGTCGCGATCGTCGCGATCGATCAATCGATGCATGGTGACCGCCTCGGCGATGATCAGTCGCTGTCTCCTGGTCCGCTGTTCTTTAACGTTCAAAACCCCAAGGCTGCGCGTGGCAACCTGATCCAAGGCGCCCTCGATAACTTCGCGCTCGTGCGTTTCCTCAAGCAATCTCCAAGCCTTCAAGGCCTAGAGGTTGAAGGGGTGGGGCCGATCAGCTTTAACACCTCTCGGATCAGCTATCATGGCCACTCTCAGGGGGGGACGACCGGGCCACTGTTTGCGCCTTACGAAGATGACATTACAGGGGCTGCGTTTTCTGGCGCGGCGGGAGGGTTAATCTTTAGCCTCTTAGGTAAAAAAGAGCCCTATGACGCGACGGTAGGGCTCCGGCTCACGCTTCAGGAGCTTGACATGGATGAGTACCATCCAGCGCTTCATGTGTTTCAAGAGCTGTTTGATGATGTAGACCCTGTCAATTTTGCAGAGCAGCTCTATAGAGCGCCTCATGGGCGAGCGATCCACGCGCTACACATTGTAGGCCTCCGTGACGTCTTTACGCCAGACTCCGGTCAGAGGAGCTACGCGGCCGCCTCTGGGGGCACTTTAGGTAAACAGTCTGACCTGCCAGCCGACTTTGAGCTCCTTGAAGACCTTGGGCTCGCGACCTCTCCTTATCCTATTCAAGGGAACATACGCTCAGAGGGTGGCTTAACGATCACGGGCGCGGTCTCACAGTTCTCGCCTGAGCTGGTAGATGGCGTGGTGAGCTATGATGGCCACTTTGTGGCGTACCGAAACCTAGAGGCGAACACGCAGCTCCTGCGGTTCATTGGCGACCTGTCACGCGGAGAGGTCCCCTCTGTTGTCGACGGAGAGTAGGATGCGTCAAGTCGCGCTGAGCTACCTAGTCTGTGCGCTGTGTTTGACCAGCGTCATGCACATCCCCTCAGTCGCTCACGCGAGCCCTGCAAGCGCTCAGCGGGACCGTTTTAAGGGCCTCGTGAATGACGCGGTAAAGGCTTATAAAGAGAAGCGTTTTGAGGAGGCGATTAAGTCGTTTGAGGCGGCGCTGAAGTTGAAGTCTGAGTATCGTCTGCACTGGAACCTCGCGGTGCTCTATGAGCGAACAGGGCGCTTAGAGATCGCGCTCGGCCATGTTGATCAGTTCTTAAAAGACCCATCGCTGAGCGAGAGCAACCGACAGAAGGCAGAAGATCGCCGTAGGCAGATGATCGACAAGATTGACCGTGAGCGCCCTACACGCCTAGCGCGACTCCCTGCGTCTACCCCGACTGCGCCCCCCCCCAAGGCGGTCGTCGCTCGCCCAGTAGAGGCTCAGATCATTGAGGTTGAGACCGTGAGCACGATGCCCCCTATTGGCGAGGAGCGAGGGCTACCCAGCTGGAGCTATTGGGCCATCGGTGGTGGGGTGTCAGGGCTCGCTAGCCTTGGGCTTCACCTCTATGCCGACTCGATCTGGGAGGGCCGACCCGACGTGACCTCTGAGGCCTTAGACGCTCAGTCTAAGGCGTGGACATACTCTTGGGTGGGGGATTTTTTCTTAGTGGGGAGCGTCGCGTCCCTCTCGATCGCGGTCTGGAAGTGGAGCGATGAGCCGAGCCCACGGCCCTCTACCGCGTTGAGCCCACGCCTCGGTGGTGGTCAGACGCTTCGTAGCAGTGAGCTTACCTTCATTGGACAAGGCTTCATTTGGCGAGGTAGATTCTGAGCGCTCTCGAGTCGTAGAGGAGGAGTTTTGTATGTCTAGGATGATCATGCTGTGCCTGTTACTTACCGCGCCTCTGTTGAGCTTAGGTGGCTGTAGAGGTGGTCAAGAGTTTGAGGCTTCTCTGTGGGTGCTTCATGACGCAGAGGGGCTGGCGAACCTAGAGGTGTACCTCGATGATGAGTTTATCATTGAGGTGCCCCCTGGGGAACGTAGCGCGCCTGTAGGGGTCAGCTTGGGGGTACATCGCTTGACGATCCGTAGCAGTGGGAGCGCTCAAGCGCTCTTTACACAAGAGCTCAAGCCTCTCACCGCTCGCGCGAGCTTGATCGTGATCGGTGGGGATGAGGAGGCGCTCTCCTTGGTAGAGGTCAGTGACCCACTCCCTGAGGTGGCTGAGGAGAAGCACGCCTTAGAGCTCGTCGACTTGAGCGGGCTCACCGAGCCATCCGAGGTCCTCTTATCTGGGCAAGACGAGGCTGACTTTGAGGGCTGTGACTCCCCCATAGGGATGACCTTCACGTGCCCTGTGAGCGTGCTCCCTTTGAGCGCTGAAGCGGATGAGCGAGTCTCGGACTTCATCATGGTGAACCCGGGCGCCGACCTGAGCATCTCTACCAAGCATCTCAGCGAGCTTCGCAAGGTTGATCTGCTTGGGGGTGAGGTCACAACGGTCGTGATCAGACGATCTAACGAGGCGAGCGTCAGTCTGACGATCTTACGCGCCTCGCTCTAAATCAAACCCTAAGGTAGGGTGTCTGTCCCCGCGTCACTGCTCGGCGCCCCACCAACAGGGCTCAAGCTCGCCGTGCCCGCGCTCGGGCTCTCAGCTCCTCCGGCCACGCTCTCAGCGCCAGCGCTCGACACGCTACCCGTGCCCGCCACAGGCGTCTCTGTGCCCGCTACAGGCGCCTCTGTACCCCCAGTGGCCTGCGCGCCACCCACAGAGAGCTCAGCGCCTCCTGTCACAGGGCAGGGGAGGTACACCCCACCGTCGGGCGCGTGAGCGGGCGCGATGTAGTCGCAGTAGTCAGCGGGCGGGATTTGACACGCGCCGTCTACACAGGCCTCACCCTCAGCGCAGGTCAGGTAGGTGACACAGCGCGGGATACACTCGTTATCTCTGCACAGATAGTCTTGACCACACTGGCTGTTTACGGTGCAGCCCTCCTCGAGCTCGCAGCCTTGAAAGAGGAGCGCGCTTGGCGCGGCGAGGGCGAGGGCGATCAGAGATGTTTTGACTGTTTTCATGGGCCTTGGACGCTTTATTCTGGCTATGATCAGGTCACGCTAAGGGGGACAGCCCCTCGCGCCATTTGCTCTTGTATACACCATGCGTAGCGATGAGTGGAGCTAAAAAACAGACCGCTCTGCAGTCTCTAAGATTAAGGCATAGACCTCGGAGAGTGGCCTCGCGCTCTGGCTTGCGAGCTTCGAGGCGTCCTCATACTCTGGGCTGACGCGGAGACGTTCACCTCCCGCCCCGCGCGCGACCTTCACCCGCGCCTCTCCAATGGGGGTCTCCACGACGTGTATCGTTCGGTCTAATATTGTCCGCTCAACAAACGAGGTCCGGACCCCAAGCGCGCTTGAGTCGCTTAAGATCAGCCGTTCAAGTTCGCCTCGCTCTGTTAAGCGACAGAGGACGCTGAGCGTCACCGCGAGGCGACCCTTCTTCATGGTGATCGGGGTCTGCCAGACGTCAAGGGCTCCTCTCTCTAGGAGCTGAGCTGAGAGGTACGCCAGTTGTTCTGGACTGGAGTCATCAATGTTAGTCTCAATCAGCCACGCTTGCTGAGGAGGGGCGCTAGGCTCAGCTGAGGTGCTCGCTGATCCTGGTGGCTCAAAGAGGAGCGCTCGCAAGAGATTAGGCCGGTCAGGGAGGTCGATCGTGCCCGCGCCCCAGCCGATCTCGATAAGTGAGTCACTTGGTAGGAGCTCACTGATCTTGGCTTCTAACCCTCTTAAAAGCGCCGCTCCGGTTGGGGTCACGAGCTCACGAGTGAGCGTGGTGGGCGTGACCCGAAGCCCCTTTAAGAGCTCCGCGGTCGCGGGGGCAGGAAGGGGCATAGGCCCATGAGCGCATCTCACCCAGCCTCTTCCAATAGGAGGGGGAGCGCTCAAGAGCTCCCCTACGCTCAGCTCCTCTAAAGCCCAACAGGTCCCACAGATGTCTACGACGCTGTCTACCATCCCCACCTCATGAAAGTGGACCGCATCGAGCTCGAGTCCGTGTGCTCTGGACTCCGCCTCGGCGAGGGCCTCGAACACGCGCCTAGCTCGGTCAACGCCCGCGAACTGCGCGGTCTTTAGGAGCGCTCTGATCTGACGGTATGTGTAGCCATGCTCATGGCTGTGCTCATGGCTGTGCTCATGGCTGTGCTCATGGCTGTGCTCATGGCTGTGCTCATGGCTGTGCTCATGGCTGTGCTCATGGCTGTGCTCATGGCTGTGCTCATGGCTGTGCTCATGGTTATGCCCATGGCTGTGCTCATGGCATATGGGAGTGGCAGGGCGCTCAAGCTTCTCTTCACCCTCAGCGCCAACAAGGACGTCGACCTTAAGCCCACAGATCCCCATCTTCGTCGAGGTTGAGCAACGTAAGCGCCAGGCGGGGAGGGTGAGGACGCTCAAGGCCTCCATGAGCCGGTCAGCGCTGTGCGTAACGGGCTCATTCTGACGCCTTGCGATCAACTCGAGCAGGGCTCCGAGTAACATATCTCCGGCGAGCCCGCTGAAGCAGTCTAAGTAGAGCGTGTTCATGAGGTCCTTTCTTAGCGGACGCGGTTGATTTGAGCGGCGGCATAGGCGGCGCCGAAGCCGTTGTCAATGTTCACGACGACGACGCCGGCCGCGCAGCTCGTGAGCATCCCGAGGAGCGGGGTCAGACCGCCGAGGTGCGCTCCATAGCCAACGCTCGTCGGCACCGCGATGACTGGGACATCTACAAGCCCCGCTACGACGCTCGCGAGCGCCCCCTCCATGCCGGCGCAGACGATAATCACAGAGGCTGACTGGATTCGATCGAGGTGTCGAAGCAGGCGGTGGAGCCCCGCGACCCCGATGTCATTGATCCGCCCTACGGGTTGACCTAGGTGCGTGGCGACGAGCTCAGCCTCTGACGCGACAGGGCCATCACTCGTACCCGCAGAGAGGACTAAGAGCTCACCTCTCACCTGCTTAGACATCGGCGCAGAGCCGAGGGTGAGGCACCTCGCCTCTGAGTGATATGTGAGCGCGCTCAGCAGGTGAGCTCGATCATGATAGAGCGCCCTCACTCGCTCCACGGCCTCTGAGGACACGCGAGTCGCCAGCGCGTGCCCCACCTCGTGGTACAGCACGTCCATAATCGAAGCGAGCTCAGCTGGGGTCTTCCCCTCTCCAAAGATCACCTCCGGGACCCCTCTCCGTTTGGCTCGGTCGAGGTCTAAGGTCGCGAAGTCAAGCGGTCGTACCCCCGCGAGCTCCGCTTCTACCTCATCGACGCTTTTCTCTCCGCTCTGGAGAGATAACAACAGGCTCTTTATGCTCATCGGGCACCTTCGTTTAGTCAGATAACAGGTTGACCGAGCCAAGCTGGCTTATGATGGGCTCAGCGTCTAAGGATGAGAGCTCCCCGTCTTCATCTAGGTCATAGAGCGAGGAGTAGCGCTTTGGGTTGCCACGGACGTCGCGGGGTGGTCCATAGATGTTAAGCCCCTCACGCGCGAGGACCTCGAGGATATCTAGGCCATCCACGACGCCGTTCAGGTCTACATCGGCTGGTAAGGCGGGCTCTAGATCAAGGAAATGCTCACGGTTTGGGTCGATGTGCATCGCCTGATAATCATCTATATGAATGACCGGCTCCGCCAGGCTCAGATACAGCGATCTGGCCTCAACTTGAGCCCCTTGGCCCCCTCTGAGCTCGAGCTCTATGCTGTCCTGAAGGGGGCGGTCTAGGGTGACCTGAACCTGGCTCGACGCGTCATCCACATAGGCTGTGGTCACCTGGGCCCTGTGTCGCTCAACTCCAAACAGGGCGCGGTTCAGGTAGTCGTCCAATCGGAAGAGTGGCCTCAGCGGGTTTGGGACGCCTACGGTGCTCAAGGTGTTGATCCAGTCCTCCGTGTTCACGAGCCGGCCCTGATGGGCTTCAACATACGACCTAAAGACCTCTGGGAAGTTCTCGTATCGGCGGCTGAGTTGATGGAGGATAGATGACCCCCTAAGGTAGAGGATGACGAAGTAATCCTCTAGGTCTAGCTCATAGAGCTCATCGCTGACGACGGAGGGCTCAGGGCGACCCGAGGGGCCAGGGTAGTACATATATCTCCAATGGTTCTGCGCGAGCTGATAGTCATGCTCATAGACCGTGAAGAGGTGCTGTCCTGCGAGGAGCTCTGCGAAGGCCTCCGAGAGCCAGTTCGGGGCGAGCTGTTGCAGGTGGACGAGGTGAGGGAAATACTGATGACCAATCTCGTGGGCCATCAGGTACTCAAGCGCCCACTGAAGCTCATCATCCTCCATCGCGCTGATCCACCAATAGTCCTCTGGCATTAAGATCATGCCTTGAGGGCCGATCGCGACCCCCGCAAGAGCGCTGAGGGTTGAGATCGTGAAGCGCTCAAAGGGGAACGGCGCCACGAGGCTGGTGTAGCTGTTAATGATCTCGCTCGCGAGGAACCCAAAGAACGGCTCTGAGAGCCCGTTCGATGAGCTGGGGGAGCTCATGTCAATCCGCCCAGAGTAGCGGGCGAAGGGGCGGTCGGTGATCGTCATCGCGAGGCTGTATGTGGTCGTCTCCGTCTCGTAGCGCCATGACCCCAGCCCGTTCTCCGGGTTCCCGCTCACGGCGCGTGTGCCCTGCGCGTTGGGGAACACCCCAGGCGCCTCCACCTCAAACTCAGTGATGAGGTTGAACCTGTCACTCAAGATGTAGTCATAGCTCACAGGGAGCTGATCGACCCCTACGTGATGCGCGAGGGTCGGCTCCTCTACCTGGCCAAAGCTGTCATCAAACATGTAGTCAAGGTCCGTCCGGATCCAGACGGTCATGGAGTCGCCCTCTGAGAGCGGGGGGGTCGAGATGTTTAGGCGCCACTCCTCCTCGAGCCAGAGGAACTCTAGTGGGGTCTGAGCGCCGTCTTGAATGTGCCATACTCGGCTCGGCCTACGCATCGCCCTGAGCAACGAGATCTGGGTGAGGCGGTCTACCTGTGAGGTGAGGGTCACTGAGAAGGTCCCGCTCCGAGGGAGCCTAAAGTCACGAAGCACGAAGCTCGCCGTGATCCGTGTCACGTCGTACTCACCAAACTCCTCTCCTGTGCTCTTAGCGGCCAGTCGCGCGCGCTGGTGTAACCGCGCCCTGCCCGCCTCAAGGCTCGTCTCTGCCTCTTTTAACCGTAGCTCATACAGGCGCTCGGCGGGAGAGCTCTGGTTGAACGGGGTCGCGAGGAGCGGGGTGGTGAGGGCACACAGGGTGAGGAGGAGGGTCCACTGAGGTCGCTTATGGGTTGACATAACGTAGGCTCCCCCCTGACCAAACGGCGCTCGTTGGGTTCTTTTGAAGGTCCCTTATCCCTGAGAAGCGTGGGATAAAGGTCATCTGATAAGGCTCGCGCTCGGTGAGCAGATCTTGAGGGTCAAGGACCTCAAATCTAAGCGTCATGACGACCTCGGTTGGGTTGACCCGATAGAACATCACCCTGCCAGGGAGCTCCGCTGAGGTCACGGCGTTGAGCCGATTGTTGAGCGTCTGTGTGACCCCTATAAAGGAGAGGTGAGCTGTTGGATAGGTTAAGTGGCTGGCGAGCCCCCAGGTGAGCGACTGCCGTTCTGCGCTGAGCGTGACGTCGACGAGGAGCTCTAGCCTCCCTCCCTCACCTACGCTGAGCCTCGGTGAGATCCCAACGTCTGCCTCATCTATGAGCGGGCTATATTGGAGCTGGACATCAAGCGGTGGCCCCTCATCGCGTGGGCCTTGGTCGAGCTCGGGGCTCATGTCCGTGTCAGGGCCCAGGTCGCTTGGTGGCCCTTGATCGCGGAGCGCTGGGAGCCCAGCATCAGGCTGGGCTCCACTCGTGAGTGGGGCGGCGACATAAACAGGCGAGCTCACGAGCGGTCTCCCTGCCCTGCTCACCGTCAAGATCCGCTCTCCACCATCCATTTGGTTCGGGAGGGTGACCTCGATGCGCGTGTCCGACCACTCGGTCACGGTCATCGGTCTCCCCGCGATCGAGACAACCTGCTCTGTTGGCGTGAAGGACGCCTCTCCAAAGCCTCTCCCAATCACGCTCGCCGGCTCCCCCGGAGTGAGCGGGGCGGGGCTCACCTCTGTGATCGCGATCGGCGCGGGGGGTCGGTCTACGCAGGCGGTCAAGCTCAGTAGCCCAAACCATAAGACGTTGATAGGGAGGAGCGGGGGGGGGATCCTCGTTAATTCAGTGCGCATAGGCTACCTCAAGGGGGGGCCTCAGGTGAGTTTGTGCCTAAGACTACACAGCTCGCTCGTTTGTGGCTATGCTCTCTCCCTAGATTCTGAGACAACCTACCCTAACCTTGCACTTAGGAGCCAAATCATGAGTGAGCTGAGCCATCATGAGCGTGATGGGGTCTTCACCCTAACGATCAACCGACCTTCACGTAAGAACGCGCTCACCCTCTCGATGTATGAGGCCCTGACCGCTGGCCTTAAGGAGGCCTCCGAGCGCCCAAGCGTTCGGGTCGCGCTGATTCAAGGCGTCGAGGGCTGCTTCACCGCTGGGAATGACCTTAAGGACTTCGCGCAAAACCCACCCACCGGCACCGACACCCCTGTGTTCCACTTTCTGAAGGCCCTGCTTGACTTCCCTAAGCCTCTCGTCGCGAAGGTAGACGGCGTCGCGGTGGGGATCGGGACAACGATGCTCTTGCATTGTGACTTTGTGTATTGCTCTACGCGAGCGCGCTTTGCGCTACCTTTTGGGAAGCTCGGCCTTGTCCCAGAGGGTGGCTCTAGCTACCTGCTACCGATGATGATGGGGCACCAGCGAGCCTCCGAGCTCTTGCTTCTGGGTGAGAGCTTTGGCGCTGAGGACGCCTCGCGTTTGGGGCTCGTTAATCAGGTCATAGAGGCCGAGGAGCTTGACGCGGTGGTCGAGGCGCGCTTGCGCTCGATCGTCGCGCTCCCGCCCGAGGCGACACGCCTCAGTAAACAGCTCCTTAAGGCGCCCTTCAAGGATCAGCTCACCCAGGTCATGCTCGAGGAGGGTGGGGTCTTTATCGGCCGGCTCGGCTCCCCTGAGAACCAAGAGGCGATCATGGCGTTCTTCCAAAAGCGCGCCCCTGACTTTAGTCGCTTCAGCTGAGCGTGGGCGCTCGACGGGCTCGCCCTAAGCGAGGGCACGGGCGGAGGTCGCCCAGTGAGCGACTAGAGCGACAGAAGCGGAGCTCGACGTCACCCCATAGGTCTGACGAGGGCTCCCCTTGTGTGCAGCTCTCACGCTGTGGGTCTTGTCCACTCTTAGCGCTCCCTTACCCCGATCAGCTGGCTCAGAAGCACGCGTCGCTCAAGGCTCAGCTCGCGCCCGTCTTATCGCTCCTCGACCCCACTCAGGCGCCCACGCTCCGAGCCCCTGTCGCCTCACCTGACGCGCTTGGGTATCGCTACAGCGTCAAGTTGGTCACACAGCCGAGCGAGCGAGGCCCGCGAGTGGGTCTCTACCGCCCAGGGACCCATGAGGTCATCGACACCCAAGGGTGCCCCGTTCAGTCAGCGCCCATTAACGCGCTCCTCGATGTGCTTAGGGCCACGCTCAAGGAGCCCGGCGCGCCGTCCCTTTATGATGAGCGACTGAAGGTAGGCGCGCTCCGCTACATTGTCATACGTGAAGCCTTCGCCCCGGCAGGCGCCTCGCCCGAGCTCCATATGACCCTGATCTCGAGGGAGGACAGCGCGCCGATCAGGGCGCTCGCTCAGCGCCTCACAGAGCGCTCAAGCTGTGCCCTCGGCGTGAGCGTACACGTCAACAGCAGTGATGGGAACGCGATCTTCGACTGGTCAAGCGAGCCCTTGATGCACATGATCTCAGGGGGAGGGTCGCTCACGAGCCTGTTTACCTTGAACCCAACCTGCGCTCCACTCCAGCTCAGGGCCTCTGTTGAGAGCTTCTCTCAGGTCAACCCGAGCGCGGCTACCCTCGCTTATCGAGCCGTGGTCGAGGGCCTCAGCCCTTCAAGCGCGGAGGTCGCCCTCGACCTCTATTGTGGAGTGGGCTCGATCTCGCTCGCCCTCGCTCAGGCGGGATGCGCTGAGGTCATTGGGTTAGAGGAGTCTCCCTCAAGCGTACGGGACGCTCAGATGAATGCGACCGTAAACAAGCTCTCAGCTCGATTTATTGAGGGGCTCACCGAGCTGATCTTACCCGCAGAGGTGTCACGGCTCACCGAGGCGCACCCGCTCCCTACCCCCGACGCCGTGAGACCCGTGCTGGTGTCCTTGAACCCCTCTCGCCGAGGCTGTCAACCAGAGGTGATCGAGTCGCTCGCGTTCCTCCGACCTCGTCGACTCGCGTACATGAGCTGTCACCCTCGCACCTTGATTCGAGACCTGAAGCGCTTCATCGCTCGAGGATATCAACCCACGAGCCTCCAGCTCTTTGACCTCTTCCCAGGGACGCCTCACTTCGAGGTGGTCTGTGTGATTGAGCCTATGACCCCAGCTCACTCAAAGATCTGAACCTGCCTCATAAAGCCTGTATAAGGGTCGATCTGGTCAAACTCTACAGTCGATTGCGTCGCTGAGTCTACCACATAGAGGCGGTCGAGCTCCGGGAGCCAGCGGAGCTCCATAGGCAGGAGCCCTACGCTGCTGAGCCGACGGGTGACCTGACCCGCGCTCACCGAGAGCTCAAGGCGCGCGCCGACCATCATCGGGAGCGAGCCCTCAGGGATCCCGAGCGCGCCTGCTTCAGCTTGCGCTCGATACCCGAGCTGAAAGGTGAGCCAGGGGCCTTGGTAGCGCTCACCGATCTTCGCCCGCGCCCTCTGGGTCCCTTCACCAGAGGCGCGCTCTACACAGCCTCCCCCCTCGCTGACCCATGGATGTACATACCCGCTCAGGCTGTTCGTGACGAGCCACTGGTCTGCTCCCACAAACAGCTCATATTGGAAGCGGTCAGCGACACAGTGAGCGGGGGGAGGAGGGAGTGGGGTCGCGAGCTTTGAGGCGATCGAGGCGCTGTTCACCCCGAGCTGACGCTCATAGCTCACGCGCTCATCCGCGACAAGCGTGAGGCCACGTCCCCGCACCTCAGCGACGCGATATCGGAGTGGATATAGACCCTCGTTGGGGCTCCGTTGAAGATAAGGGAGACAGTCGGGGTCCTCGAGCGACCCCTCCTCTGCGGGCTCAAATCGGTCGACCACCAAGAGGTCGCCCTCCTCCACCCCAACCTCACAGAACGACACCTCATAGTCTACCAATCGCCAGCTCATCGCATCACTTGAAGAGAGCGAACCGCTCTCGCTGAGGCTCCCTGGTAGCGCCCCCTCATAGCTGATCGAGAAGGCGCTTGGGATCTCCTCACCCTCGCTCGCCTGCCTAACAAAGACCCCCTCATATCCGTTCAAATAGGTACCTAAGCGCTCCGCGCGCTCCTCTATCGACTCGACGCTCCCATCCTCTCGCTCTCCGACGAGCGTACAGGGGCCTGTGCCCAGCTCAGGCGCTTGGCGGAGGTCACCATCGAGGCCGATCAGCTGACAGAGCGCGGGGTGACGCTCAGGGCTGTAGAGCGCTGGGACCCCTTTGTACGATAAGGTGGGGGGGGTGAGCACGCGCGCTCGCTGGCCGGCCGCGTCTCGGACGCGGTTCCATGCGCCTTGATACAGCGGGTATCGACCGAGCCCTGTGTAGACCTGCAGGTCACCCTCACCACGGCGCTCATCAAGGGTTAATGGCGTCGCTGTGAGCGCCTCTTGGTCTAGCGCCTCGAGGCTGAGCTTCGCCTCAAGGGGGAGGGCGGGGGCCTGAGTGCGCGCGTCGATCGCGACCTCTCCGACCCATGGCGCTAACGCGCTGAGCAGATAAGCGCGATGGTCGATGACGCTATAGAAAGCCTCTACGTTTAAGGTGTCCTGCTCCTCGCCGAGCGTCCCGAGGGCGTACACGGGTGAACCTAAAGGGGTGACCAAGGGCTCGGGCGCGGTCAGGTGCACCTGCTCTAAGCTTGAATCTCCTGTCACATAAAAGAGCGACGCGAGCGCCCCTGTACGCCTCAGCTCAAGCGCGAGAGGGGACTGAGCGGGGCTGATCACCGTCGGCTCTAGCACATCCGCGTCGAGGTCTACGGAGATCAACGCGCCACCAGGGCTCACCGCGTACGCGAAGGAGCGCTCACCTTGAGGGAGCGCCAAGGTCGTAGCGAGCAGTCGGGCGCTCCCAAGCTCTACTTGGTCTCGCCCCTCACTTTGGTCCGACGCGAACAAGCAGTCAGGGTCTCCTGCGCCACCCGCGTCAAAGTCAATCAGCCCGTCTTGATCATTGTCTACGCCATCTGAGCACTGCGCTGGACGCTCAAAGGCAAACCGGGCGACCGTAGCCTCCTCGACACAGCCAGGGTCCTCACCGTCAACGAGGCCATCGCCATCATTATCGACCCCATCCTCACAGCTCCCGTCCACCGAGCTGAGCTCGGGCGAGTCCGCCTCGTCACGGTCACTCTCACGCTCACAGCCTGGGTCAGCGCGGTCTATGAGCCCATCTTCATCGTTGTCTACGCCGTCGGCGCACGCCGGCAGATCGCCCTCTGGCCAGCCCTCAAGCGCCTCGCAGGTCGTGTCTACAGGGCGAGTGAGATAGAGGTCTTGACAGCCATCTACTTGACCGAAGCGCACACCCCGTGGAGGGGTGACGTCGCCCTCTTCTAGGGTCAGGTCGATGACCGTCAGCGCGGGCTCATCGGCGTGCGCGACCACGAGGTGCGCGCCACGCGCGTCAACCGTGAGGGCGCTGACCTGAAGCGGGGCCCCCTCATCGTCGGTGAGCGACCAACGTCGAGAGATCGTGCCCTCCTCGATGAGCTCGCTTGAGGAGAGGCTTAGGGCGTCAAGGTCAAGCTCAAGGAGCTCCCCTTCCAGTGGCGCGTACAGGTACACAAAGGAGGCGCTCCCCGCCTCAGGGAGTGGCTCATTTGGCTTAGGCCACACCGCGAGGGCCGTGAGTGGCCCATGGTTGAGCTCAAAGGTCCGCTCCGGGCTCACTACGCCGTGTCTTTGCAATAGGGAGAGCGTCCCCTCTGGGCCATTTAAGAGTAAGAGGTGATCGCCATAAGGGTGCATCGCGAGCGCGGAGATTAACCCATCAAACCCAATGTGGCTGACGCCTGGGATCGTGGGGTCGATGTCGGCGATCTGACGACCGCTCCCGAGCTCAAGGGTCGCGACCCGCCCTTGGGTCTCGCTCCCGAGGTAGCCAATCAGCCTCGCGTCAGGGTGCGCAGTGGCGCACTCAGCTCTGCTCAGTGGGCTCAGTGAGCGGACCCCCCCCTCATCTAGGCTCGTCTCAAGGCAGCCACAGCGTTCGAGAGGGAAGGTCTTAAGCGACTCCCCATCACCCTCAACACATCTAAAAACGAGGGTTGAGGAGCCCGCTAGCCGAGCGGTGTTCGTGGGTGGCGTCGTGTCACAGGCGATGAGCCCGATGAGCGCGCTGAAGGAGAGTAGAGCACGGCAGGGCCTCATGAGCCTTCACCTCCAATGGTGTGCGTCACTTGGAAGCGGGTCTCTGAGCCCTCTGTGACGTCGATGACGCTCACCGAGTGTGCCTTAAAGTTTGTTACGTACGCGTTGAGCCCCCCCTCGTCTGTGGGGAGAAAGGCGACGTCATGTGGCGAGGCGCCCACCTTGATCCGCGCGATGACCGCCAGCCGTTGAGGGTCGATGACCACGACCACGCCATCTTCGAGCGCGGTCACATAGATCAGGCCACCCCCTCGCGCGTCGACCACGCGCTCAGCGCTCCCTTGTGCCTGCGTGCTCGCCCTGTGCTCATCAGGTCTGAGCCCTGCGACGCGGACCGCGTTAGCGCTCCTCCCCACCGGGATCGCGGCGAGGAGGGCGTTGCGAGGAGCGCCATCGCTCCCGATTGAGACGTCATACACCCTCAAGGCGCCATCGAAGCTACTCGCGAGGTACATACGGGTCCCATCCGCGCTCATCGCTACCCCACGCCCCTCTCCAGAGACGAGCTTATCGGTCACTAAGAGCGGGGCCTGTGGGCTTAACTTACAGCCACCCTCTTGTCGCTCAACCGCGCGCACGACCTGGACTCGTTGCCCGAGCCGGTCGCTAACAAAAGCGTCCCCTGACACAGGGTGAACAGAGACGAAGTGCGCGTTCCCTGTCGACGCCTTACACTCAAATAAGGGTCGCCCTAAGCTGTCTTCTTCTCTACTCGGGACCCTCCAGCGAGTGAGGACCCCGGCGTTGAGGTGTGTCATGTAGAGGTGCTCCCCCTCTGCTCTGAGGGCATATGGGCCCTTAGGCATGGGCGTCTCGCCCGCCTCCACCGTGACGTGAGCTGACGCGCACCGTCGCCCCTCTCCTCCCTCTGCGAGCCCTTGACCACACTGGATGTGTCGAGCGCTGTCTCCCTGTGAGGCGTCGAGGATGAAGGTCGTCAGGCTGTGCTCATCACGTGAAGGGAGGTAGGCGAGCAGCTCAGGGCTACACTCGGCGTCCCCCCCCTCGCACCCACGGCTAGCGAGGGTGAGCTCTCCGCTGAAGAGCCCTAGCTCCACCGCGGTCTTGGACATGAGGCTGTGCGTCTGAGTGTCGATTGCGATGAGCGAGCTCGCGTTATAGAGCCGGTCGTATGAGGCGCTGCTGACATAGAGGTATCGACCCTCCGGGTGCGCCGCGATCCCGAGCGGATAATAGAGCGCGTCCGTAGGGGGAGGGTAGCCTACCTCATCAACCCCACAGCTCAACGTAGACGTGAGCGAGAGCCAGAGCAAAGTGGGGAGGGTAGTGGCGCGAGCGCGCTTAGCGTTAATCGACATCGATCACCTCATCAACTGACGAACGTGTGGGGTGTTCTATCTGAAATCTGGCTGAGGGACAAGACAGGCGACTACCCATGTCTTAAAGGCCCTGAAGCGCTAGACAAGTGGGGTCGGTCTCACTAGGGTGACGAGCACCTAAACCACCCTCTTGACGGAGGACTTCATGTCTAAAATCGATCAGTTTGAGAGCCTGTTTCGCTCAGCGGTCCACGCGCAGTACACCCCAAGAAGTTACCCGATCAGGGAGGTCTTGGTGCTGACCGACCTCCCTGAGGGAGAAGACACCGCCTACCTGAGCCAGCTCGAGCCCTTCTTTGGTGGGCTGAGCGCGGAGACGAAGCTCACCTTGATCCCGCGCGAGCAGAGCGAGGCGCTCGACCAGCTCATCGAGCTGATCAAGAGCCATGATGTAGACTTAATCTGCACCTACCGTAACCTACACACGACCTATGGAGCGTTCCCGTACACCTTAGGGGGCCACGTTGAGGTGCTCACTCAGGTCTGTGAGGCGCCGATCTTGTTGACCGCGCGACCTGAGCAGCTGGGGGGCGCGAGGATGGAGCCTCCACAGCGCGTGATGGCGCTCACTGATCAGTTTGAGGAGCACCCTCACCTCATCGACGCTGCGACCGCGATGATTAAAGAGCCGGGCGCTTTAATCTTAAGTCACGTTGAGGACAGCAGGACCTTTGAGCGCTACATGAGCGCGATCGCCAAGATCCCAAGCATCGACACGGATCAAGCGAGAGGGGAGCTCTCACAACAGCTCTTGAGCTCAGCGCAGGGCTACATTCACCGAACACAAGAGGCGATCAACGCGGTCCACCCTACGATCACGGTCATGGGTGAGGTGAAGATGGGGCACTTGATCTCAGAGCACACGGCCCTCGTCGAGGCGCACCGAATTGATCTGCTCGTGATCGACACCAAGGATGAGGATCAGCTCGCGATGCATGGGCTCTCTCACCCGCTCGCTGTTGAGCTGTCTACCTTACCCCTCTTGATGCTGTAAGGAGGATAGAGGACTCATGTTTACTCAAGACTCCCTCTCACTCTTAGTCCAGAGCGTGGCGCCAAGCGCTCACGCGCATCACGCGCCGAGCTTAGGGGTGACCCTCCTGTTCAGCGCCCTGCTGGCCGGGCTCATCTTGTGCCTCGCGTTTGAGGAGAAAATTCACGCACAGAAATCATTAATCGCGGGTCTGTTTGCGGTCGTGAGCCTCGGGCTCGGGGTCGCCTTTGACCTCCTCCCCTTTGGGCCTGACGCCGCCTCGAAGGGGGCGGCCCCCCTCACGAACGCCTTTGGTGAGGTGCTCTATCACCCGGTCTTTGTACAGGGGGTCGACTGGGGCGTGATCGGGATCATCCTCGGAGCCAGCTTGTTTGTGGACGTCGCCTCGGGCTCAGGGCTCTTCACTTGGGTAGCGCTCAAGCTCACCAAGGCCTCAGGGGGGGACCCTGTCAAGCTCCTCTGGTCTTATGGCCTCATGACGGTCGTCTTCTCGGCGGTGCTGAATAACGTCACCGCGATGATCATCATCGGGTCTCTAACGGTTGTGTCGCTCGAGAAGCTAGGTAAGCGAGAGCTCTTGTTGGGGTTCTTGTTGACCGAGGGGCTCCTCACGAACGTGGGTGGGCTCTTAACGCTGATCAGCTCGGTCCCTAACATCATCGTTGGGACCGCTGCGGGCATCAGCTTTGGCTCTTTCTTTGTGACCGCGGCCCCCTTTGTGGTCGTGACAAGCGCAGGTACGATCTGGTTAGGGGTTAGGCGCTTTGGGATTAAGGGGCTCGAGAGCGACAGCGAGCGCGCTGAGGGCGCGGCGCTCGTCGCTCAGTTTGATGAGCGCGAGAGCATAACAGACCCTGCATTCTTTAAATTCTCAGCCGTGATGCTCGGCTTGTTTATCCTCACGATCGCGAGCGCCTCCGCGCTCCCCGGGGTCAACAAGCTCGGGATGGCCTTTGTCGCGCTCTCCTTTGCTTCGGTCATGCTTATCAAATTCAAGTCCGAGGTCAGTAAGTTTTACGCGGGCGTAGACTGGGATCTGCTCGGGTTCTTCATGGCGCTGTTTGTGGTCATCAACGTCATGGAGCACGCGCAGGTCTTGAGCTTGATCGGCGAGGGGCTCAAGCACATCATTGGGCTTGGAGAGCAAGTCGGGGGTGGGTTGATGCTCGTGGCCGCTGGGGTCTTCAGCTCTGTGACCGATAACATCCCGCTCGCGGCGATGCTCGCCAAGATCCTAGGCGCTCAAGGGACCTCAGGCGACAGCTCGCTGTGGTGGTCTGTGATCTTTGGCGCGAACCTGGGAGGCAACCTCACCCCGATCGGCTCAGCGTCCACGCTCGTAGCGGTGACGATGATGAACAAGCAGGGGCTCAAGGTCGGCTTCGGGCGCTTCGTTGGGCTCGCCCTTCCCTTCGCGCTCTTTCATATCGCGCTCGCCGTCATCTATGTGGTGCTGTTTCTTTAGGTGAAGCCCTCGCTCGATGGAGAGGTACACCACCTGGGTGAGCTCGATTTACTCACGAGCGCCTCGAGTGAACACCTTAAGCTGGGCGGGGACCTCAAGGTGGCGCGCGAGCGCCTCGAGCGGAGGAGCGGGGTCGCGAGGACCACAGCTAAACAGGTCTACCGCGGCGTAGCCATGCTCGGGGTAGGTGTGGACGCTCGCGTGGCTCTCCGAGAGCAGAAATACGCCCGTGAAGCCACCGCCCGGCTCAGGGAAGCGATGAGCGCTCCTGCCGACGATGGTGAAGCCGTGCGCGACGAGCTCCTCCTCGAACAGCGCCATGAGCCCCTGTTGATCACGAAGCCACTCACCTGAGACCCCCCAGAGCTCCCCGACGCAGTGTCGCCCCTCGGTAGAGAAGGCCTTGCGCTCATCGCTCATGGGCGATCTCCATAGAATTGATTGTAGCTGTCTCGATAGTAGCGCACTAAGCTCTGGCTGTTCAGCCGATTGACCTCGACCTCTGTGGGCGCTGAGATGTCCTTAGGGAACACAAACATCGCCTCCTCGCTCTCGGTCGTCAAGAAGCGGGTCTCAGGGAGGGCCGAGAGCTCCGCGCTTGGGGCTCTTAGGCCTCGCTCGCTCGCAGACGCCAAGATAAAGCCCCACTCCCCAAAGCTCGGCACGTTGAGGTGATAGGGGCGAACGTAGAGCTTCCCTACCCCCTCTGGGCCGACGGTGGGGGTCTGCTTAAGGGTCTCGGCGACACACCAGAAGGCTTGTCTCGCGAAGAACGGGCTCGTGCTCTGTACGACCAGCGCCCCACCGGGCCTGAGCCTGCGAGAGACCTCCGCGAAGTGCTCAACGCTGTAGAGTCGTCCAATATCAAAGCTCTCAGGGTCAGGCAGGTCGATGATCACCACGTCCCAGCTACGCTCGCTCGCCTTTAAAAAGAGCGAGGCGTCCATGTTGTGCACTGTGAGGCGGGGGTCTTTGAGCGCGTTACGGTTGAGCTGGGTGAGGTTGTCGCGGGTGGAGAACAGGCTCGTGACCTCTGGGTCAAGGTCGACGAGGTCAACTCGCCTGACCTCTGGGTACTTAAACACCTCGCGGGCGGCGAGCCCATCCCCCCCCCCTAAGATGAGCACCTCGGCGTGGCGCTGAGCGCGTCGCATCACAGGGTGGACGAGCGCCTCATGGTAGCGGTGCTCATCTACGCTTGAGAACTGGAGCGCGCCGTTGAGAAAGAGCCGAGTGTCCTGTCGCCAGTGGGTCAGGATGATCCGCTGGAAGGCGCTGTCTTTAGCGTAGATCACCTTGTCTGGGTAGACCTTCTCCTCCATGAGAGAGACCAGCTGACCTGACCCAATAAAGCCCGCCGTGAGCAAGGCAGTGATGAGCGCGCAGAGCGTGATGTTGAGCTGGGGTCGCTTGAAGCTCGCCCTGAATTTAGCGATCCCCACCCACGCGACGAGCATGTTCAGCAGGCCAAAGGCGAAGGCGGTCCGCATCAGCCCAAAATAGGGCACAAAGATCAACGGGAAGGCCAGCGAGGCGATGAGCGAGCCGATGTAGTCGACCGCCATCACGTTCGCGACCGTCAAGCGTAGCGCCCCCTTCCGCTCCTCTAACACGCGGATGATCAGCGGGATCTCCATGCCCACGAGCGCACCAATCAGGCCCGCGACACAGACCATAACGCTCATGTAGAGGCGCTCAGCGTAGGTGAAGGCGAAGAAGAGCGACAGCGAGGAGGTCCCGCCAATCAGCCCGATCAGCATCTCGATCTGCACAAAGCGCTCGAGCAGGTCTCCCCGCACGAAGCGCGTCAGATACGCGCCGACCCCCATCGCGCTCAAGAAGAGCCCAATAACGAGCGAGAAATGAGTCACAGAGCTCCCGAGCAGGTAACTCGAGACGGCGCCCGCGATCAGCTCATAGATGAGCGCGCAGATCGCGATCAGGAAGATCGAGCCGAGCAGGAGGAGGTCCCCCGCCTCGGGCGCTTGGGTACCCTCTGTGCTCTGAGTGACCTGCTCATCGGGCCCGCTCACCTCAGCGGGGGCACCCTCTGTCATTTACCACCCCCGAAGCCAGAGTGGCTCCGGCCCGTACGTGATGAGCGGCTACGTAGTGATCGGCCGGAGCGGTAGTTTAACCAACGTGCGGACATGTAAAGCCCGGTCGCGGTCATAAAGTGGCTGTAGTGAGGGGAGTACTCGATCGCGCTCGTCCTCTCCCTGACAGGGCTGTGACCGCTCCGGTAGTCACAGAGCATCGTCAGCGACATATGGAGGGTGAGGGCGACCATGACGGCTACGCCAATGATCTTGAGTGGAGAAGCGAAGACACGCTTACGCATCGGGCTGATCATGAGCGCGCCAAAGCAGACCGTGAGGAAGATCATCCAAAAGGTCTTAACGGGGGTGTTTGAGTAGCCTCCCCCATCGACAAACACCGCGATCGGGTCCCGCGCGCTTGGGCGCTGAGCGGTGGCGAGCGCTACGCCTGTGGGCGTGGGAGCCTTTGAGTCAAGGCTAACATCACCTTGCCCCCCCTCTGCCTCAGGTAGGGTGTTCGGCTGATCAGGGGTGAGCTGGGGTAACGAGGGTGACTGGAGCTCGCCTGCGCCACGTAGCTTCAGCACATAGCGACCATCAGCTGGGACCCCAAAGCGCACGAGGAAGCTCTCGGTAGGGCGCAGGAGCTGGCTCGCTCTCCCCTGTGACCTTAAGTCTTTAATCAGGCTGTGGTCGGCTACTCGCCCCCAGTCTTTAAGCACGATTGGGTCACGGGCTCCACCGTCATCGACGGGGGTGAGCTCAGCGTTAAAGACCACGTCCCTCAGCTCCTCTGGGAGCACGAGCTCTACCCGCGCCTCCCTGTCGCCTGGGAGCCCGAACGCAGGGGTCTCAAACTCTATGAGCCCTGAGTCGCTCACGGCGCTCTTAAAGGGGACATCAAAGGTGTGTAGGCTCTGTAACGAGTCGTGATTGAACATCAAGAATGACGTGAGCACAAACTGAAAGATTATGAAGAAGCTGAAGCCCTTAAAGAGCATCTGGATATGCGCGAAGGGGTGAACGTTTGAACCTGAGGCCTCTCCGTCCTCGTCGCTGTCTCCCGATCGCCAGACGCCATGCGACCATTGAATGTCGCCCTCTTCATCCCACTCCGCCGAGAGGGAGTCTTCATCGTTCTCATCATAGCCCTGCCAATAAAAATAGCGCTCACCGAG
>Ga0181594_10001279_pt1 | contig 23512 bp, 17 predicted proteins | sample 071ome_18_FD_145603 | JGI IMG/M metagenome (GOLD analysis project Ga0181594, IMG submission 145603) | Coastal salt marsh microbial communities from the Groves Creek Marsh, Skidaway Island, Georgia - 071413BT metaG (spades assembly) | ecosystem: Environmental > Aquatic > Marine > Intertidal zone... | reverse complement strand
TGAGACGTTCGGTTGAGACGGATTTGCACAAACACGACCAACCCGCGGTTCAGCGCTGCAGGATTCAGCACCGCCTGATACTGCTGAATCACACCCTCCCGCTCCAGCCGTTTCACGCGCTCCTTGCAGGGAGTGGTGCTCAGCCCCACCTTTCGCGCCAGCTCGGTATGGGGTATCCGCGCATCCTGCTGCAACAAACGCACAATATTGCGGTCTATTTTGTCCAGTTGTTTTAACTGCTGCGGCACCGTTTTCCTCCTCTGACGGGCCTTATTACGGCGCCCACTGGACTATTAGAATAGACCCTATTACACCATTTTTATAGTTAATTTAGCCTTAAAATTATAAAAATATATATTTTATGACTATTAATACGCCTTAATCTCATTAATTCGCCCTTCTCCAAAATGAGCCGCCCTCACCACAATAGCGACTGTCATGATGAGGGGGTTAGACCCATGTTGATCGGCGCACCCAAAGAGATAAAGGCGCAGGAATTCCGAGTCGGTATGACGCCCGCGGGCGCGAGGGAGCTGGTCTCCCTGGGGCATCGCGTGGTGGTCGAGCAGAACTGCGGCCTTGCCATCGGACTGACCGATGCGCTTTATCAAGCGGCCGGCGCCGAAGTCGCAGCGTCCGCAGAAGAGATCTACGCCGCCGCCGACATGATCGTCAAAGTCAAAGAACCGCAGGCCGAGGAATGCCGGCAGCTGCGGCCGGGGCAGATCCTGTTTACTTACCTCCACCTAGCGGCAGACCCCCAACAAGCGCAACTGCTGATGGACTCGGGGGCCACCTGTATCGCCTACGAGACCATCACGTCCGCGCAGGGCGGCTTGCCGCTGCTGGCACCCATGAGCGTGGTCGCCGGCAGACTATCGGTGCAAGCAGGGGCGCACCAGATGGAGATTCATCAGGGAGGAAGTGGCACGTTGTTAGGGGGCGTGCCGGGAGTCCCGCCTGGCAAAGTCCTTGTTCTGGGAGGCGGCGTTGTTGGCACCAGTGCGCTGCGAGTAGCGCTAGGGATGGGCGCTGAGGTGACTGTCGTTGATCGATCTGTGAGCCGACTCACCGAGCTCGATGAACAGTACCGCGGTCAGCTACGCACCGTGTACTCGACGGCCGAGGCGATTGAGCAGCTCGCGCAAGAGGCAGATTTGATTATCGGCGCAGTACTAATTCCCGGCGCGTCGGCGCCGAAACTGGTGACTCACAGCATGCTGGCCAAAATGAAGCCGGGAACCGTCATGGTGGACGTGGCAATTGATCAGGGCGGTTGCTTTGAGACCTCGCACCCCACAACGCATGCGGACCCAACCTACGTGGTTGATGGCGTGGTGCACTACTGTGTCGCCAACATGCCGGGGGCCGTTGCGCGAACCGCTACCATGGCGCTGACCAACGCAACGTTGCCCTATGTCATGCGATTGGCCAGCGAAAATCCCCACCAAACTCTGCTGTCCGATCCGCATTTCGCTGCAGGGCTTAATGTCCATGGCGGCCACGTGACACATCAGGCGGTCGCGGAGGCACTGGGTCAGCCTTGCCTCACCGTCGAGGAGGCGCTGGGTCTACCGTTGCACCTCAAAAGCGCGTGAACCCGGCCTAGCGACCTTTGAGGGACCTAATGGACACCTTGGCTCTTCTTGCCGAGTCGATAATCCTGCAGACTAAGAGCACCGATGAGAGTTAATTGGACGGCGCGCTGATGCATCAAGTTAAACCGGATATCGAGAAACTCTCTGAGTCGATTCTGGCCTATGCCATGGAACGATTACGGATGGATCCCCCGTCATTGGATCACCCACTGCCGCAGGCGACACTGGATCAGCTCGCGGGTCAAACCATTACCGAGGAGGGGCTCGGGGGCGAAGCGGCCCTGCAGTTATTCGTTGAGACATTGGCGCCCGCCTGCATTTCAGAGGACCACCCCCGGTATCTGGCGTTTGTGCCTACGGCACCGTCGGAGGTCTCCACGTTGTTTGACTTGGTCGTTGGTGCTTCAAACATCTGCGCCAGCAGCTGGCTCGAAGGCGCCGGCGCGGTCTACGCGGAAAATCAAGCGCTGCGCTGGATCTCGGACATCGCCGGTTTACCTCCAGAGGCGGGCGGCGTCTTTGTGAGTGGCGGTACCGCCGGCAATCTGTCGGCGTTAGTCGCGGCCCGGCATGACTGGCGTCAGCGACACCCTGAAAACCGCGCGCAACGGGGTCTGATCATCTCGTCGCGCGGCGCCCACGCGTCGATCGATCAGGCGGCCCAAGTGATGGACGCAGACCTGGTGCAATGTGGCGGCCACCAATTGAGGGGGACCGACGTTGCCACCGCCATAGCCTCCCTGAGCGCCACCGATCGAGCACGCCTTTTTGCGGTCGCCTGCACCGCCGGCACAACCAATCTTGGCATCATTGACGATCTTCAGGGCATCGGCGAAGTGTGTCGCGCACAAAACGTCTGGCTACACGTCGATGGCGCATACGGAGGTGCAGCGCTGGCAGCGCCTTCAGCGCGCCCTCTATTCAATGGCATCGAAAACGCCGACAGCTTTATTGTTGACCCTCACAAGTGGTTGTTCGCGCCGTTTGATTGTTGCGCGCTGATCTATGCGGATCCGGAGAAAGCGCGGCAAGCGCACCGTCAGCACGGGGACTATCTCGAAGTTTTCTACGACGGGATCTGGAATCCGAGTGACTACGCGCATCACCTCTCACGCCGCGCGCGCGGGCTGCCCTTTTGGTTCAGCCTCGCTGTGCACGGCACCCGCGCATACGCCGAAGCCGTGGAGGTAACGCTGGAGCGCGCCCGCGATGCGGCGGCGATGATCGAGGCACATCCAAATCTGGAGATGGTCACCGAGCAACGACTGTCGATCTGCGTGTTCAGGCGGCCAGGCTGGGGCCCGAACGACTACAAAGTGTGGAGTGACGCGTTGCTGGAACGAGGCATTGGTCTGGTCACGCCCACCAAACACGAGGGCGAAACCGTTTTGCGCTTTTGTATCGTCAATCCGCGCACCAGCCGCGAAGATATCCAGATGATTCTCGACACCCTCTGAAAGCACAAAACACCCTGCCGCTGATCTGGCCACTGTTGGGGCAGCGCCTGTGGCGAAACGGGGCAGGAGCACTCGACCCCGCTCAACGACAGCGCGCCACAGCGATGTTCGTGGCAGCCCCCTATTGAGCCTCGTTTGTGATTGAGCCCAATGCGCGGTAAGTTGACCCCACACCCCGAGGGGTGGTGCAAAAGAACAAAACAACACAAACAAGGGGGAACCATTATGAAAAAGCTACTTTTGTCACTGAGCCTGCTCACCATCGCCGCCTGCGGTGGCGACAACAGCGCCGACAGCGTGCCCGCACCCGAATCACCCGCGATGGACGCCGTGAGCGCAGATGCTCCGCCAGTCCCCGCGATCGTGGAATTTGTATGGCATCAAAAAGCCGAAGGATTTTCTGATGACGCGCTCTGGTCCCACGCCGACTATTGGTCGAATGTTGCTGGCGAGGCCAACTGGGGGTTGATGGTGGCCACTGTCATGACGCCACGAGTCGCAAACGATAACTTTGATTTCCTGTGGGTAATGGCATGGCCATCCATGGAAGCGCGAGATAATGCGTGGTCGGACTGGGCAGCCAACCATGAGCCCGCCTGGCTCGAACTGACACAAAACACCTTTACCTACTCCGCAGAGCATGCCTACGGGTTCGCACCGGCACCGGGTCGTCCGGCCAGTGCGCGCAATACCAGCGGAAGTAGCGTGGTGGAATTCATGTTCTGTGAGTACAAGGAAGGAAAAGGCAAGGCGGATCGCAAGGCGTTCGAAGCCATGCATGCCGCATTCATGGACAGCTACGAGGCCGAGGTCGGTGCAACCAGCTATTGGTGGACAGCGATGACACCGCTGTTTGAGCTGCCCGATCAGAACACCCCCGACTACATGTGGACCAATTTCTGGGCAACAGATGCTGAACGAGAAGCTGGTTATGCCGCCTATGGCGAGTCGGCCCATGCCGCCAACGCCATGGAGGACGCCGACTGCCAGAGCCCTGCTTTATTTGACTCACGGGTAATTTACCTCCCTCAGGCCTGAGCCCGCACCGAGCATCTATTGCTCTCGGCGCCCCGCACAGCAAGGGGCGCCGATTTTCTCGCCAGCGGTTAACCGTTGCACCATGGTGATTAACGGACAATCACTGCTTATGTACATCGCCAGATGCCTTGACCCGATTGAGCGGCAAAATATTTCTTCAGATCGCGCCCGAGCGGCGTATCCTTGGCCAGTGACACCCGAATAACATCTAGTGGTCAGAGGGACTGGCTCACCGCACAGCGATCCTCACGCCTCTGCGTCGGAGACTTCATATGTCAGATACTTTTATCTGCGCCTATGCGCTCAACGGCGATGGTTCGGGCACCCCCGTTACCGAAGATGGGCTGGGATCAGCCGGCCCGGATAGCAAACCCTTTTGGGCTCACCTCAGCGCGCGCTCAGAGGCTGCAAGACATTGGTTGCACCACCGGGCGAATCTGCCTGAAACCATCGTCGACGCACTGTTGGCCGAGGACACCCGCCCTCGCCTATTAGCCACTGAACATGGCCTTCTATTAATTCTGCGCGGCGTCAATCTGAATGAAAACGCTGACCCAGAGGACATGGTCTCGATTCGCATCTGGATCGAAGCGCACCGGTTTATTTCGGTTCAACTGAGAAATCTTCGCGGGGTCGCCGACATGCGGTCCGGACTGGAAGCCGGCAACGGAGCCACCGACATCGGTGACTTGATTACCCATTTTATCGAGGGATCCATCGCTCGCATTAGCCCGGTGATGAGCGCAGTTGCCGATGGTATCGATGAGGTTGAGGACCTTGTTATCAATGGGCAGTTATCGGGTGTCCGGGATCAAATCATCGACATTCGCCGCAAGACAATTATTTTTAACCGCTTTCTGGTCCCCCAGCGGGATATTGTTCAGCAACTTTGCGAAACACCGCTCGCTTGGCTAACGCAAAGCGATCGCGCGCGCCTCCGCGAATGTCAAAACGAGATCACTCGAGTTGTTGAAGATTTGCAGGCAATGCGAGAGCGCGCCCACTCGGTGCAGGAAGAGATCGCGAATGTGCTCACGGAACGACTGAACCGAAACACCTACATGCTATCCATCATCGCTGCCATATTCTTGCCGCTGAGTTTTCTGACCGGACTCTTGGGTATCAACGTGCCCGGGATACCCGGCGCAGATGATCCGGAGGCTTTCCTTGTTTTCTGCGGCATCCTGCTGGTGGTTATCGTGTTTCAAGTCGGGCTGTTCAAACGATTGCGTTGGTTTTAACCGAACCCAGGAGAGAACGCTATGAAAGGCTTTGATCTACAAAAATGGTGGGCGTTAGACCCTGCGGCCGAAACTGCGAGCGAAGACAACCCACTGACCCCTCTCACCGACGCACAGCGCCGGCCCGGCGGACCGCTACTGGCGCTCGCCTTTGGTTGGGGGTTCTTGATCACTGGTCTACTCGCGGGCGGCGCGCTGGGCAGTGGCGTCACGCTATGGGGTGATCTCATCTGGTATTCACTCCTCGGCAGCGCAATAAATTTTGCGATTGGCGCACTGGTGGGTTACATGGCTTGGCGAACCGGTTGTAACAGCACCCTTCTCTTCAGAGCCGTATATGGCGAGCTCGGTGCTTTTGTGCCGGTGCTATTCGTCGCGCTCCTGACCATTGGCTGGCAAGGTATTGTCGTGGGGGCATTTGCGCAGATCTGGACACAGGCCCCCGGCACCGCGCTTTACTACGGGGTGGCTATTTTTGCCGGTGTGCTCTACACCGGCACCACTTTGTTCGGTGTCAAAGGGATCGAGCGCGTGGGCATACCGGCCATGCTCGGCTTGGTCGCCGTGGGTCTCTACGCAGCCTGGGTGAACATCGCCCAGTCCGGGGGTATCGCCGCGGTTGAAACACTGTCAGCGAGCAAAGTCGCTGAAGCACCCATCTCTGGCATGGAGGCTATCAATATTGTCGTAGGCGCATGGATCGTCGGCGCAGTGGTCATGGCCGAATACGTGCGTTTTGCGCGCACCTTTTGGGTGGCGATGGGCATCCCTTTCGTGGTGCTGGTAGTGGACCAGCTATTTCTTCACCTTGTGGGAGCATTGGGTGCAGTGGGGAGCGGCACGCCCGACTTTACCGCCTATTTGGGCACCTTATCGGGATTCGCCGCTATCTTTGGATTGGTCGGTATGACGCTGGCGCTGTGGACAACCGGCGATACAAATCTCTATTTGCCCAGCGTGCAAACGGCGAGTCTTTTCCGGCGCCCAAAACGCGTGACAATCGTAATTTGTGGCGCGCTGGGAACACTGCTGGGGTTGGGCATTTATCAAATGTTCCTTGGATGGATCGCCCTGCTGGCGACGGTGGTCCCTCCGATCGTAGGGCCAGTGCTCGCAGAGTACTATCTGATTCGAGGCCGGCCCGCGACATTCCCCAGCCACAACCGCCTTAACTGGCCGGCCATCGTCGCCTTTGCCAGCGGCGCCATCATCGCTGGAGGTAATGGTAGAGAGGGCTTCCCCTTGGCGGTGGAACTGTCTCCCTCATTGCTGGGTCTGCTGGTATCACTGTTGGTTTATATGGCGCTGCGCAAACTGGTACGGTGAAGCTTGCTCACCCACTCATCTTTGACATGTGACCCGCACATCGAACGTTAAGGAGGTCACGTCGTGACGAAAAAGCGCTGGTTCATCACTCTACTCGGGCTGGCGCTGGGCTCGATAGCGATCATCCTGTTCACGCCTTGGATCGTCGGCGTAGAGAGAGGGTCGCAGACGGCATCGCACTTAAAGGGGGACTACCCGCTCCTCTTCCCAGAGGATTTCGCCTGGGGTGTGGCGGTTGCCGCGCAACATGTCGAGCACCAACAACCCAGCGACTGGACTGCTTTCGAGCGACGCGCCGTGCGCGAAGGCAAGACCGGAACGGGTGACCTGCCAGGCCAGGCAAAGCCCGGGCACATTCGCGATTTGGACAAGATGCCCGAAGCAGTCCGGCGCAAGAAAGTCGACTTCGATACCCGCTACGCGAGCGACTTTGCAACGCTGGCAGGGCTCGGCCTCAACAGCTATCGCTTTAGCCTTTCCTGGTCGCGCCTGTTCCCCCGGGAGGACCTCCTCGAGCCCGACCCGGCGGGTATCGCGTTCTATCAGAACGTCATTGCCGCGGCTAAAGCCCACGGACTGACGCCGCATGTATCGCTTTTTCACTTCTCAACGCCCGAGTGGTTCTGGCAGGAGCAAAATGGCAAACGCGGCTGGGAGCGCGACGACGCGCTGGCGCACTGGCATCGCTACGTCAGCGCGGTGTCGGCGTTGCTGGGCCCCGAGATCAACCATTGGTGCACTCTCAACGAACCGATGGTCTACGTTCTATGGGGTTATATCGAGGGCGTGTTTCCACCGCTTGAGCAACGCGACGGTCCAATCGATGTTGCGCCCGTCGTTGCGCAGTTGTTGCGGGCCCATGCCGACGCCTATCAAGTGCTTCATCATGATGCGGCCGCGCGAGGTCAAACCATCAACGTCGGGTTGACGCAGCACACGCGGGCGTTCGAACCCTGGCGAAACTGGCATCCGCTAGACCGTTTGGCAGCCGGCTTTGTCCAGCAAGCGTTTATTTGGGATGTATTCGACGCGCTGGAGAGCGGCCGCTACACGATGACCGATACCGAGTTCAGCGTAGCGATCGAAGGCTTGGAAAACACGCAGGATTATGTCGGGATCAATTACTACGGCCGCTTCTATGTCGAGATGAATCTTGACGCGCTGGACGCCGGCCCGATTACCCATACCCGAGACCCGGGCGACCCGGATGAATTGAGCAGTGACCTCGGCTGGGCGCTGTATCCCATCGGGTTTAGTCACATTCTGAATGAAGCCTGGCAACGGTATAAAAAGCCGATACAGATTTTAGAGAACGGCATCGCCGACGCATCTCAGGCGGATTCGCTTCGCCAGACCTTTATGGTCAGTCACCTGCGCGAGGTGTGGTATGCGATCAACATACTGGGTGTGGACATCGACAGCTATTTTCACTGGTCCCACTTAGATAATTTTGAGTGGGCGGAGGGGTTTGGTCCGCGCTTCGGCATTTTCGCTGTCGACTACGACAATGATTTTGCGCGAACGCCGCGCGCCAGTGCTGACACCTACCGCGAGATCATCAGCAATGGGATCAGCGAAGCGTTGTGGGAGCAAACCCGGGGACCGTTCTAATCGGCCTCGTGTCATCGTCCCCGATTCACCGCCGATTGCCACGGCCGTAATCAATGCGGCGAAGAGGTTCTCCCTGCTGACGATCAGGGCCCGCTTTGGCTTGCCAGCACCCCTGTCACCGTATGACACTGCAACGCATGTCTTACCGGTGTTCAGCATAATGCGGCGGTTGCCGGCAACCCTGATCGTAGCGACGCTTCTGATATCGGGTTGCGCCACCTCGGTGCGCACCCCCTTCGAGCCATCGGCCGCAGAATTTGCTCGCGCTGCCAGCGTGTCTGGCGCTCTAGCGGCGGCAGAGGCGGCAGTCGCCAAACGCTCTGACGCCGAGACCGAGGTGCCTGAGACACAACAAAGCGCTCGAGCCATCTCCGGCTTCTCATTACTGGATCGCAGTGAGGAGGCGCTTCGTTGGCGTTTGGCGCTGATTGATTCCGCCACCCAGACCATCGATACCCAGTACTACCTGTACCACCCCGACAGCACCGGCATGCTAATCACCAGCAGACTGCTGGAAGCCGCGGATCGCGGTGTGCGTGTGCGCCTCATCATCGATGACATAGGCACACTCTCATTCGGGGCTCGCGAAGAACGAATCAAGGAGACCATGGGCGCGCTGCTCACTGCCCATCCTAATATTCAGCTGCGGCTGTTTAATAGCGCTACCAACCGAAAATCCCTAGGTTGGGGCTGGGATTTCGCGACCAATTTCAGCCAACTCAATCATCGCATGCACAACAAATCATTGATTGTCGACAACCGAGCGGTGGTACTGGGTGGCAGGAACATTGGTGATGAATACATGGGGCTCAGCGATCATTTCAACTTCCGGGACATTGATGTTTTGGGAGTGGGGCCCATCGCGCGGCAATCCAGCGAGGTGTTTGATATTTTTTGGAACAGTGGCTGGGTGTTTCCCCTGCATCCCGAGATGCAGTTCAGCGCAGAGCTGTTACTCAAGGAACAACGCGCGGAGCTACAGCGAAATCTCAGAAGCAGCGAAAAACTCGAGCGATTCTCACTCACAGCGCAGAATTGGGAGCAACAACTTCAGGCGCTGGTACCGTCGCTACACTTGGGTACCAGTGAGGTCTTGACGGACAAACCGACGACGGATGGCATCAGCCACGACCTTTTCGACTGGCTCATGGAAACACTGCCGAATGCCCAACAAGAATTACTGGTGACCAACGCATACCTGATCCCCGAAGAGCGCGGCATTGCCCTTTTGACTGAGCTGGATGCCAAAGGCGTCGACGTGCTGATTCACACCAACTCCCTCGCGTCGCAGGACGTGCCGGCGGTCAACAGCCACTACAAAGCCTGGCGAGTCCCCTTGCTCGAAACCGGCGCAGGTTTGTATGAACTCCGCGCCGACGCACAAATAAAGGCGACCGTCGTTGATACCCGGCCAGTCACCGCCAAATTCATTGGCCTGCACGCTAAATCGCTGGTCGTTGACCGCCGTTACGCTGTGATCGGATCCGCCAATTTTGACCCGCGATCCGCCTTTATTAACTCGGAAATGGTGGCGGTGATCGATAGCACAACGCTGGCGAATGAGCTGGCAGCGGTGATCGAGCGCGATGCCAACCCGGCGAACAGCTGGCGGGTCAACATTGATGAGGGCGGCGGTCTCTACTGGCAGAACGGCGACGAAACCGTAACGCGCCAGCCCAGCCTTAACGCGTGGCAACAGCTTCAAGACCTCTTTTTCATGTTGTTTCCAAAGAATCTCTACTAGACCATCGGGCGCTCAAAACCCCGCCCCGCGATAAAAAAAACACTGTTGACTGTTTTTGGCGCGGGCGTTAACTTGCGGTGGCTTTAAAGGCGAGTGCGCACCACACCCCGCCCCTGACTGAGGGTCTGGCGGTGACCTCCCCGGGGAAACCTCTGCATAACAAGACATCCAAGGAGACAGACTGTGTCCATCCCAAAGGAAAAGCTGCTTCACGCATACCGCACCATGAAGACCATCCGTGAATTCGAGGAGCGGGTGAATGCCGAAATCATGAACGGACAAATACCGGGCTTTACGCACCTCTATACCGGGCAAGAAGCCAACGCCGTCGGCGTCTGCGCGCATCTCGATGAGGGCGATACCATCATTTCGACCCACCGCGGCCACGGCCACTGCATCGCCAAAGGCGCGGATGTATCCGGCATGATGAAGGAGCTGTTTGGTTCTTCTGAGGGCCTGTGTAAAGGCAAAGGTGGCTCGATGCACGTCGCCGATGTCGACAAGGGCATTCTGGGCGCCAACGGCATTGTCGCTGGTGGTCCGCCGATATCTGTCGGTTCCGCGCTGGCGGCAAAAATTCGCAAGAACGGCAAGGTCGCCGTCTCATTCTCAGGCGACGGATCAGTGAACCAAGGCACCTGCTTTGAAGCGATGAATATGGCCGTCGTATTGCAAGCGCCGGCGGTATTTGTGATTGAAAACAACTACTACTCCGAGCACACGTCTATCAACTACGCGGTAGGCTGCGACGATCTCAAGGCGCGCACCGAAGCCTTTGGCTTCCCCGTGTTCGTTGCCGATGGCGCTGACTTTTTTGCCGTCTATGAGGCAGCGGGCAAAGCGATCGAGCACGCGCGCTCTGGCAAGGGTCCCGCCGGCGTTTTTGCCGAGCAAGGCCGCTATCACGGTCACTTCGTCGGTGACCCTCAAGCCTATCGGGGAGAGGGGGAACTTGAAGATCTGCGTGAAAACCATGATCCATTGAAGCGTTTCCGCCAGCACATGGCCGAAAGTGGAGAGATCAGCGAGGCCGAGCTGCACGAAATCGACGCAGCCGTCATGGCAGAAATCGACAAGTCGGTGGTCGATGCAAAGGCGGCGGCACGCCCAACGCCCGAGCAGGTCACAGAGGACGTTTACATTCAATACAGCGCTACGGCCTGAGGGGGAGATCACCATGCCTGAGAAAACGATGCGCGATGCGATCAACGAAGCCCTGCACCAGGCCATGGAGCAGGATGAGTCGGTATTTGTTATTGGTGAGGACGTCGCCGGATGCAACGGTAGCGCTGGCGATGTGGGTGCTGTCGGAGGCGTGTTCGGGGTAACCAGCGGGATTTATCACCGCTGGCCCGATCGTTGTATCGACACCCCAATCTCCGAATCAGCCATTGTTGGCGCTGCGGCAGGCGCGGCGCTGGTGGGCATGCGACCGGTCGCAGAAATTATGTTCGCCGACTTTATTGGTGTCTGTATGGATCAGATCGTCAATCAGATGGCGAAATTTCGCTACATGTTTGGCGGCAAGAGTCGCTGCCCCGCTGTGATTCGCTTCTCTGCGGGCGGCGGGTTCAGCGCTGCGGGACAACACAGTCAGGCCATGTATCAGGTTATGACGTCGTTCCCAGGCCTCAAGATCGTGGTGCCTTCTAACGCTTACGACGCGAAGGGTTTGATGCTCTCTGCCATTCAGGATGACGACCCGGTGCTATTTTTTGAGCCCAAGATCCTCTATCAGGAAACAGCAGAAGTACCGGACGAGATGTACACCATCCCTTTTGGCCAGGCCAACTTTGTGCGTGAGGGAGACGATGTGACCGTGGTCGCATTTGGTCAAATGGTGCCGAAGGCCGCGGCGGCAATCGACGCGCTCGCCGAGGAAGGCATCAGTTGCGACCTCATTGATCCGCGCACCACGTCTCCGCTCGACGAAAATGCGATTCTCGAATCGGTGGAAGCAACAGGTAGGCTGGTGATTATCGACGAAGCCCCGCCGCGCTGTGGACTCACCGCAGATATTGCGGGACTGGCGGCGGACAAGGCCTTCCACAGCCTGAAGGCACCGATCAAGCAAGTCACGGCACCGCACAGCCCGACACCATTTTCCCCCGAGCTCGAAGCAGCTTACCTGCCGAATGCAGAAAAAATTACGGCGGCGATCAAGGCAACGCTGGCCTGAGCCGCATGACGTTTTAGGAGTGTACGAGTGAGCGAGATCTATCCGATTGCCGTCCCCAAGTGGGGGATAGAAATGGTGGAAGGCACCATCACCAATTGGAACAAGTCCGAGGGGGATTCGATTGCCAAGGGAGACGAAGTCTTCGAAATGGAATCGGACAAAATCGTGAACGTGTGGGATTCCCCGGTCAGCGGCGTGCTGCGCCGGGTGTTAGTCGCCGCAGGCGATGCCCATCCGGTCGGAGCGCTGTTGGGCGTGATTGCCGACGCCGGCGTTTCCGAGGACACGATTGATCAGTTTATTGCACAGTACAGTGCCAAAAGCGGGCAAGACGCGCCTGCATCCAGCGACGCTGACGCACCCGCCACGACAACTCAGAAAACCACCCAAACCGGTGATGCTTATACGCGCTCCTCGCCTAGCGTGAGACGGTTAGCTGATGAATTGGGCGTTGATCTAGGCACGGTCACAGGTACGGGTCGCCGTGGTCGCATCACCGAAGAAGACGTCAAAGCGGCGTCCGGCGGCGAAGAGAGCAGCGTGCCTGAGGGTGTCACCGTGATACCCCTCAGTGCTACACGCAAAACCATCGCAAAGCGTCTCACTGAGGCTAAACAGACCATCCCGCATTTCTACCTGACAGCAGAATATGAACTGGATGGGTTATTGGCTCATCGTGCTGCGCTGAATGCTTCTGGGGATACCAAGGTGTCCGTGAATGACCTGCTCGTCTGGTGTGTCGCCCAAGCCTTGCAGGCCGAGCCTAGGGTTAACGTCAACTTGGTTGGCGATGACATCCATCAGTTCTCTGCCGCGCACGTGTCGGTCGCAATTGCTACGGACGATGGACTTTACCCCGCAACGGTCCGCAATGCCGATGCACTGACACCGGCGGAAATTGCGCAGGCCACTGCAGTGCTGGCAGAAAAAGCAAACTCGGGCAAACTCGCGAAGGAAGACATCACGGGTGGTTCGTTCACGGTGTCGAATCTTGGAATGTATGGCGTGACGCAGTTCACGGCCATCGTGAATCCACCGATGGGAGCGATCCTCGCGCTGGGCAAAGCGTCGCAACGGATTGTTGTCGCAAATGGGGAGCAGCGTGTGGCCACGGTGCTCAACGCGACCCTGTCTTGCGACCACCGGGTTATCGATGGCGCCGTGGGCGCGCAGTTTCTCACTGCCCTGGCTGAACAGATCGCGTCCCTGTAAAGAGGGGATCAGACGTTGCATTGCGACGCCCCTGAGCGCCAAGCGGCTGATCTCAGGACATGGCGAGTTGCCACACCACGCTGAATGCCAACGCAATAAGCAGCACCCCAAAACCCTGATTCACCAATGTGGCGCGCCGGTTAAGGCGCGCCACCCAGGCACTGCGCGACAGCACCAACGAAACCAGCGAATACCACGCCGCATCGATTACTGCCGCGCACATGGCGATTGCTTGTTTCTCCCAGACCTGGGCGTCCGGTTTGACAAACTGACTGAATAACGCGGCGAAAAAAAACGCAATTTTGGGGTTGGACAGCGCAATCACGATGCCATCGACGGCTGCTTGACGGCGCTGCCCATCGCGGTGCTGCGCAGGCGGCCGCGTGTCGGCGGATAATGGCACCGGAGCACCGGGCCCCATGAGTGCGCGGGCGCCGAGGTACAGTAAAAACGCGGCCCCCGCTATGCGAATACCGTTTAACCATGCGGGCTGTGCCAGCATCAGCACACCCAACCCACTCACCATCAGCATCGCCCAGAGATAAATGCCGACACCATGCGCCAGCGCGCAGAACATACCCGAGGAGCGACGGCCAGCGAGGCTGTGACGAACAACCACCGCGAGGCTCGGCCCTGGGGACATTGCGCCCAGAAGGCATATGCCCAACAGCGCCAGCCACTGTGATTCGGTCATCACAAGCTCTCCCACCCGGACTCAGCTTATCTTCAATTCGATCCGCGGAATCAGCAACCATTCTGCGAGTTGCTCCGGTCGCTAATCTGCTATATCTTCGGGCGTAGATCGCTTGAATTTGTTGGGTTTTTGCCGGTTTCGGGCGAATACCACGGCCACTTGCGAACAAGAACGTCACACACAGGGACGCAATAACGAGGAGCGAATCATGACGGATGATTCACGGCAGCAAAACTCTCCCTTTCATCGCAGAGCCATCGTCGCAGGCGTAGCAGCCGCCATCGGCGCTGGCGGCGCGGGTCTCGCCTGGAGTGCAGAGCTCGAGGAAGTCGTCGTTACCGCACGGCAAAGGGCCGAATCGTCTCAAGACATCCCCATGATGGTGCAGTCCATCTCTGGCGAAGACCTGCAGAAACAGGGCATCACGACGCTTGAAGATTTTTCGCGTCAGGTCGCCGGCCTCAATGTGCAAACGACGACGCCGGGCCAGAACACGATCGTATTCCGCGGCGTCAGTGATGGCGGCGGCTTCTTAGTAGACCCAACCGCGGCAATCTACCTCGACGAGCAGCCGATGTCGCAGACGTCGTTTGCGCCCGATATTTATCCAGTCGATCTCGCTCGAATCGAAGCGCTGGCAGGTCCGCAGTCGACCCTTTACGGAGCGTCATCTCAAAGTGGCGCAGTCCGCGTCATCACCAACAAACCCGACCCAAGCGGATTCGAGGCCAATATCGGTGCGGGTGTATCCTCGACCTCTGACGGCGGCACCGGCTACGACATCGACGGTACGGTCAATATTCCCCTGAGCGATAGCGTCGCAATTCGGCTATCGGGCTTCAGCGCACGGGATGCGGGCTTTATCGACAATGTATTGGGGACGACGGTCTACGACGACGTATTCGGGTCGGGTCTGGGCGGACAAAAAACCAACGCCGGAGTGGTCGGCGAGGACATCAACGAAGTTGATTGGATGGGTGCGCGTGCCTCTATCCGCTGGCTGGTCAACGACAACTGGACTGTAACCGCCACTGCGAATTATCAGGATCTGGAGGCTGACGGTTACAACGACTACGACCCCAGCGTCGGCGATCTAGAGGTCATCAAATTCCACAAAGAAACGCGCACCGATGAGTGGTTACAGACAAGCCTGGTCATTGAAGGCGATCTCGGCTTTGCACAGCTGGTGTCGGCCACCTCCTACTACGACCGGGACATGTTCTATGCGCACGACACGCAATCCTATGCGGCGTATTTCCACTACTCATTCGGCATTTACTACGGCTACGCCACCTATGACTTTGGCCTAGACCCCACCGGCTATCTCACCAATGATCAAAACAACGAGAGCTGGACACAAGAATTCCGTCTGTCAGGCAGCACCGATCGCACCAACTGGACGCTCGGCGCGTTCTGGCAGGAGTCTGAGGAGTTCTGGGACTTCCTGACCTACGTCGACGGCTACCGGAATTCGCCAGCGTTTGAAGCCTGGAGCTATTACTACCCCGGCATCGCGCCGACCGACATCTGGTGGAATTCGTTCCAGGGTACCGAGCGAACCGACAAAGCCGTCTTTGGGGAGATCGATATCGATATTATCGAAGACCGCATCACCGCGTTACTCGGCGGGCGCTGGTATGAGGTTGAACGGGAGTTAAGCTACACCGTTGAGCGCCCGGATGCGCGGGTCGATCAGCAGCTGCCCAACCGCACGGCTACGGACGACGGCTTCATTCCCAAATACGGACTGGAGTTCCACCTCAACGACGACATCATGGCCTACGGGATTTATTCCGAGGGTTATCGTGTTGGCGGCACCAACCGCGGACGAGGTCTGGATCTCGGCGGACCGACACTACCCGTTGTGTATGAGTCCGATATTTTGGAAAACACTGAGTTTGGTCTGAAGTCGACCTTCGCAGACGGCAAGATCCTGCTGAATGCGGTGTACTACACAATGAAATGGAAAGACATGCAGATCGAGGTGACAGACCCCAGTAACCAGCTCGGCATCCTGAGTGGGGGGGCCTACCCGAATATTCCGTTCCAGATTGTAGTGGGTAACGTGGGCGACGCCACGGTGAAAGGCTACGACATTGAGATGAAGGCCTTGCTGGGAGAGAACTTCGAGGTAGGGTTCAGCCTGACTGACATTACCCGTGCTTCCGTCTCGGCTGCGCAGGTATACGATGAACCGCGCGCCGTGGGGGGGCAGGTACCATCCGGGCTGGATCCACAATCGGCGCTACCCTTGTTCGCTGATACCAGCTATTACATTTATGCGGAGTACTCAGGTCTGAATGTTCTCGGCGGTACCGGAGGATTCAGGCTACAACACAGTTATGTGGGAGAGTCGCTCAATCAGCTGACCGATGGATTTACGTCGCCGCGACTGCAGCAGGGAGATTACGACATTACCGATCTCATACTGACCTGGGAGAGGGAGAATTGGTCTGCGCAATTGCGTTTTAACAACATCTCGGATGAGCGCGGAATCACCTACGAAGATTCGCAAGACTTTGATCAAATCTGGGGGCGCAATAGCTCCAATGTGATTCGGCCGCGTAATTTCGCCTTCTCAGTGAGACGCTATTTCTGATCTGAATCGCCAAACTAAAAAGGGCGCTTATGCGCCCTTTTTAGTTTCCACAGGCACAATAGAAGATCGTTACTGAGGCCAGTGTGATGGCCAACACTCAAGGCCGTGGATCGCATTACGAATATCCATAGTGAGATTAACTGCTGTCAGTCGGCGGCCCGCCTCGACATCAATAATCGAGATCGTCGAGGGAGAAGACCCCGCGGCTATCAATTGATCGTTGATCACGCAAAGACCGCGACCAAACCCCTGACGCGCCACGCGCGAGTCATCAACGCCTGCGTAGGTCACATCCTCTGGCGGGAATGTTGGCACCGGGACCGCCTTGTCTCCAGCACCTCGCGAGACATACCGCACTGCATCCGACGCGGTATCGTTAAGCAAAACGCCGTCTCTAAAGGGCATCGCATTGTGGCAGCCTCTTGGCAAACTGCAGATCTCATGCAGCGACAAATCCCCGGATAGCCCCAGTAGCGCCCGCGTATTGAGACCGCTAAACGACACTCCCTCGGCATCTACTCTCACCATATTCAGATGATAGGAATTCACAAAGGCGGGTCCACCTCGCGTCCGGGGATCAAAGGCTTGACCTACCCACTCGCTACCATTCTTTGAAACGTACAGACCCCAAACAAATTCGCGTCGGTTGAGGTCAAAAGTCAGAATTGAATCGAAGCCCGTCGACGTCAAAAACAACAAATGGTCGCGCCGACTGATTTCATGGCAGTGACGAAGGTAGTCATTTCTATAAGAGGCCACGAACTCAAATTCGGGGGAATAACAGAACAACTCGTCGCTTGCCGCGATCCAAAGATGATCGTTAGTGAATTCGATTCCGCGCAGACCTCGGTCCCAGCCTCGACCGGTAAAGTCGATATCGCCGGTATTCCAATCGATCTTTTGCTCAACCTGCTGACGGTCAAAATCGATCAGATAAACACCGCCATGGCTCTGGCCCTTCTGAGAGCCCCGTACCACCGATGTTGCAATCAATTTTGGCAAGCGCTCCGTCACTGCCGCGCCCCGGGGAGCGCTGGAAATACCGGCTCAAGAATGTCCTTTAAACTCTCTAAATGCGACTCAAATCGCTTCCAAGTCTGTACCGAGCCGCTGTAAATCGGTTGCCTAACCTGCTCTGAACTCGCGGTTCTCACGGATCGTTTGGTTTCATGAAACTGAACGCAACTCGACTCGAATGGCAACCCACAGAAATCCAATAGTCGCCGGACTTGGCTCTCAAGGTCTTGTACCACCTCCTCATACTGAATGCGCAAGACCTGCCCCGGCAGCACGGCGTCCCAGTGCGTCATCAGCTCACAGTACTCGAGATAGAACTCGCCCAACTCGAAAAGGTCATAGGTAAAGGTCTGGCCTTTGGCGAAATGTTGCTTGAAGCACCCAAAACAACTATCCATCGGGTGTCGTCGCGCATCGATGATCTTCGCATTGGGGAGGATCGTTTTGATAAATCCGACGTAAGCAAAATTGTTCGGCATCTTGTCGGTGAAAAATGGCGCGCCCTGCCGATGCCGTCGGGTTTGCGCTAAATATTGCTCACCCAACGCCCGAATTTTCTCCTCAGGCAAGTCGACCATACACTGCGGAAAAACCTGCCCTGATCGCGGTTGGGTCAGCGCCTGAGCGATCATTGAGATATCCGGTAGCTCACTGGTTCCATCGACCTGAGAATGACTGGCAAGAATTTGCTCCAACAATGTTGACCCCGATCGGGGCAAGCCGACGATGAAAATCGGATCCGCTTCCTGGCAGCCGCCGTCGGGTGGTCGAGAGCGAAAAAAATCTTGGCTGAAGATCTGCCGCATCCGCTCGTGCGCAATACCGGTTTGGACAGGGTCGTAGGCAATAGTTTCGCGGTGCAGCTGGTTTGCCAGCGCATAGTGCTCAAAAGCCCGGTCATACTCCTTGAGATCCTCAAAGGCCTTGCCGAGAGAAAATGCGAAATGCACGCGACACTCCACCGGGAGCGCTTCGTTAGCCAAGCGTTCACCCATGGTTGTGATGTCGGCCGGCGTAAACCGAAAAGTTTTGAGGTTAGCGAGGCTGTAGTAGGTCTCACCAAAATTCGGTCGCAGCTCGATGGCGCGCCGGTAGGCGGCGATACCCGCCTCCTGATCGCCCACCGTTTTTAGCACATGGCCCAGCCCGATATGCGCGCCGGGCAACTCGGGGTCCAACGTCACCGCCTGTTGATAAGCACTAATCGCCTGATCGGGGCGCGCAGCCATCGCTAGCGCCGCACCCAAATAGTAGTGCGTGAGCGCATTATCAGCGTCCAGGCTCAGCGCTTTTTCCAAGACCGAAACGGCCTCCTGATACTGATGCAATTCTTTTAATACCGTTCCCAGATCGTGCCAAGCAGCGATAAAGCGTGGCTGCATCTCTGTGATCTTTTCCAAAATCACGCGGGCGTCTTCATAACAATTTGCCATCATTGCCAACCGCGCGAGCAACAGCGCCGCATTGACGTCGTGGGGGTGGTCACGAACCAGCTCCTGGGCCAGTTTCTCTGACTCTCTGAACTGGCCCTTGATAAACAGCCGCGTGGCCTCTTCTAGCTTAGCCTGCTTGGGAGACAGCGCAGTTGCCTCGTTACGCAGTGCCTCAGCTTCGGCGAGATTACCCAATTTCTGGTGTGCGGCGCTCAACTTGCTTAGTAGCGTGGCGGAGGGTGGCCGAAGATCCCGGGATTTCTGCAAATGGGGCAACGCCTCGTCGGCACGCCCCATATTGAGCAGTATCGTCCCCAGGTCTTCCTGCGCCTTGGCATGACCGGGCGCCGCGCGAACTGCACGACCCAAGAGCTGCGCCGCCTCATCAAGCGCGCCTCGTCCCGCGAGAATTGAGCCGAGTAACGAGACGAAATTAATGTCGCCAGGGTCCCGCTCGAGTGCATCCCTGCAGAGCGCCTCCGCTTCCTGTCGGGCACCCCCTTTCATCAAGCTGACGGCCCGATCAAACACCTGTCTGGGACTATGGTCACTCATGTGGTACTCCGTTGGGACAGGCCACAAACAACACGCATAGCCTGACGGTGAAGTGTGCCAGATTTCGGACGCGGCAACATGATTGGACATTGCTATTCGCTCTGCCCGATGCGAGAGTGACGGCTTGATAGAAGAGCTGACGGACCCACAACCGAGAGGATCAGCGTGACAACACCCCTATCGAGTACCGCTCTCGCGGATAATCCGTTCGACCAGCGAGGGCCTTTCCTACTCAGTCTCTTCATGACCCTGGTGGGTTACAGCGTGCTGGTTGCATTACCGGCGATCAATGGTGCCTGGGTTGACCAACTCGGCTTCTCTGAAGTGCAAGTCAATCGCGTGGCATCCGCAGACTTGCTCGGATTGTTCATCGGTGCCGTGCTAACCAGCATCTTGATTAGCCGGCTGAATCGCCGCACTCTGACCTATCTGGGTATCGCACTGGCGATCGCTGCGAATGCACTGTGCACGCGATACGTCGACTACGAAATGACATTGGCGCTGCGCTTTTTTGCGGGTCTCGGATCAGGCTTTTACACCGCGGTCGCCGTCGCAGGACTCGGCGCACACTCCAAGCCGCGTGAGGCATTTAACTGGATGCTGTTGGCCTTTGCCGTATCGCAGTTTCTCGAGTTACAGCTCATCCCGCACCTGAGCATGAACGGCATTTATCTATTTTTTATTGGCACCTATGTGGTGACATTACCGTTTGTCAGATTGATCCCCACGCGGGCTCACGCGGCGCCTGTTGTTGCCACCGAATCCGCACACCACAGACCTACCCTACTGGCTTGGGTCGGCATTGCAGCCATCGTGATTGCCTACATCAACATCGGGGCTTATTGGTCAAACATTGATCTGGCAGCCGAAGCAGCCGGACTCGAGGGCGACTGGACGGCGCAAGTGATCGCGTGGTCAGTATTGCTCTCCTTTGTTGGCTGTTTCGGCGCGATGTGGGTGCTCAAGCGATTTGATTATGACCGCCCGCTGCTGCTGACCTTTGCGCTCATGGTAATGGCGGTAGGACTGCTGGCGGTCAATATTACCGCGGCGACTTTCGTATTCAGTGTAGCCACGTTTAACTTCTTGTGGATTTTTATCGACGTATACCAAATGGGCGGTGTGTCAGTTGCGGACCGCTCTGGTAGTGCAGCCGCTTTTATTCCCGGCGCCCAAGGTTTGGGGCAAACCGTGGGACCATTCGCCGCCTCGCTGATGCTGGAGGCAGGCTGGGATTTTCAGGGCGTGTTTATTCTATGTGCGATGGCCTCGGCGACCGCGCTGATGATTTATACCCTGATTTATTTAAAGTACCCCAACCAGCGTGGCTAACAACACTGGCTCGGACCACTTCCAGGCGCCAAACGGTGACATGCTGGCCTTAGACACTCGCTTCCGGGGACTGGCACTGCGCATCGCTTTGCTCGTTACCGTGAGCTTGGCCGCTGGCTGCGGGGCACCCGAAGAACCGACTAAGGAACAGGGGAACTCGCCACTCGCCTTCGACATGGTGCTGCGCTGCGGTGCGCTGGTAGACGGCATCTCAGACGAGCCTCTCCCCGAGCGCTGGATCGCTATTCGCGGCGATCGAATTATTGCGGTGACATCCAGTCAGCCGAAAGCAGTAAGTCCGGACGCCCTGCTCGATCTCAGCGCCCTCACCTGTCTGCCCGGGCTCATTAATACCCACGTGCATTTTGATGGTAATCCAGAAGATTCCGTTGACTATAGTGTGTACGCTCGGCGAACGCGTGAGGACAACCTCGAGCTGATCCTCAATAACGCTGAAACCACCTTGCTGACCGGTTTCACCACGGTGCGGCACGTGGGCGCCTGGTTCCCCGATGCCGTCTATGAAGCGCGGGCGCGCATCCGTAAAGGCAACGCCCCTGGACCCAGAATCCTCACGGCAGGCCCGTACCTGACCATTCCCGGCGGCGGGGGCGACCTGACGTTCCCCGAGATCTCGCCGGATCAGATTCCCGCTGAATCCCAACAGGGTATCGCGTCTTCACCGACAGAATTCGCACAGCGCGCTGAGGACGCCATTTTAGCCGGGGCGGACTTTCTTAAAGTGATTGCCTCGGGCGCGGTGTTTTCAGTGGGTACTGATCCGGGTGCACCCGAGATGACCCAGGCGGATATCGAGGCAGTGGTGGCGGTCGCTAAGCGTTACGGCAAGCAGGTTACCGCGCACGTCCACAGCGATCAGTCTGGGCAGGATGCCATCCTCGCTGGAGTCGATTCACTGGAGCATGCCTCATTGCTCAGTGACGATACGATTGAGCTGGCTTTGCTCCGAGGTGTGGCGTTATCCATGGACGTCTACAACGGAACTTATACCGACACGATCGGACGCGAGCAGGGATATCCCGAGGTATTTCTGAAGCGAAATACCGATACGACTGAGGCGCAAAGGGTGGTATTTGAGAAGGCGCACAAAAAAGGTGTGACCTTGCTTTACGGAACCGACGCCGCCGTATTACCTCACGATATGGGCGGCTGGCAGTTTGCCACTATGGTCGAGCGCGGGATGACGCCCATGGAGGCAATCAAGTCTGCGACCTCAGTTGCGGCGAGGCATTTGAAACTCGATGACGACATAGGTGCTGTCATGGCGGGCATGCTGGCCGATATTATCGCGGTTCGCGCGGACCCCCTCGCCGACCCGCTTGCGCTGCGAGAGGTCGCGCTCGTCATCCAAGGGGGGCGCATTATTAAGCCCTTAGAGGATTAACGCCTCCCAACGGCGCCTTGTCACCGAGTTGCCGAATCCCGGCGATTTCGCGATCATCCCGAGTAAGACTTCCGAATCAGCAAAAACCCATGGATATTGGCGTCCCCATTAAGGATCTCGGCACCTACGATATCGAGGCGCTGAAAAGCACAATTCTGGAGCTGCCGGAAGAAGCCTGGTGGGGCAATCAGTTCCGGCAGCTGGAGTATGAGGTGCATCAGCATACCCAGTCGGTAGTGATGGTGTTCACCGACGGTGAGGGCTGGCCCAATATCGAGGTGTCAAAAGATCAGGGCTGGGATCTACTCGCCGAGGTGGCGGTGCCACTAATGCATCGCATACTAGAGGACCACTACCCCACCGGCGGCACGATTATCCGCGCCATGGCGGCCCGCCTCGAAGCGGGTGGGATCATCAAGCCGCATACCGACAAACACCCCTCGTTTCATCACGGGCATCGCATCCACATTCCCATTTATTCGAATCCGAGGGTGCGCTTTATGATTGATGGGCGCCCGCAAAAAATGACGATCGGTCACGTTTACGAAATCAATAACCAACGGCAGCACAGCGTCTTGAACAAAGGCAGTGAAGGTCGTATCAATTTTATTTTTGACTACATACCACCCACGACCATCCGCCGCTGACGCACCCTATCGCAAACCGCAGGCAGTACTCACCGACCGGGCCCGATACTCGCGCTCTATAAGATATGTTGCGGAAATGCGCGTCGCAAAAAATCTCGCGCTACACTGCGGGCGTGGCGTTTACTCAACTCCCGGGGGCTGACCAACAATCCGAGGTGTAGGCCATCAATCAACGCTGAATAACCCGTCGCCAATGCGCGGGCATCAACATCCTCATAGCCGCCTTCTTCAATAATGCTCAGAAATAGCCCTTCCAGCTTTTGTGCGGCGAGGCGGTCAACCGTTGACACAATCTTCTGATAGACCGGTCGAGCGCCCGCTTCACCATAGTAGGCAAACCAGACTGACATTTTTTGCCGCTGCGTGACGCCACGTCCCAGTTGAAAATCCAGCAGCGCCTCGAGTCGTTGACCCAGATCGCTCC
>Ga0181594_10001277_pt1 | contig 23519 bp, 18 predicted proteins | sample 071ome_18_FD_145603 | JGI IMG/M metagenome (GOLD analysis project Ga0181594, IMG submission 145603) | Coastal salt marsh microbial communities from the Groves Creek Marsh, Skidaway Island, Georgia - 071413BT metaG (spades assembly) | ecosystem: Environmental > Aquatic > Marine > Intertidal zone... | reverse complement strand
TGGAAGGCACCATGCGCGTCTCCATCGTGGCGACCGGCATCGACGCGAACGCCAATGCCGAGCCCCGCTCGCCGATGATCTCGCTGGTCCACGACGCGGACAACGCAAAGCCGAAGAAGGTAGAGCAGGCCCCGGAAGAAAAGGCCGAGGACACCGCCCCCGAGGTGGTTGCCGAGGACGCCCAGCCGGAACCGGAAGCCGAAAAGGCCCCCGAGCCCGTGAAGGCGGCAGAGCCGGTCCAGACCGAGCTTGAGCCGGCCATCGCCAAGGCCGGACTGTCCTGGCCGAAAGAGCCGGAGGTACAGCCGCAGACCGCGTCCGCGCCGTTCATTCCGCCCAAGCCCGCAGCGGCTGAGCGGACTGAAGCCAAGCCGGCGACCCCGCGTCAGGCCGATGCGTTCGCGGAAGCGGCCATCGCCAATGCGGGCGCTCAGGCCGAACGCAAGCGCGGCCGCAGCCTGTTCCAGAAGGTCACCGGCGCTGTAAACCGTGCCATGGCCGAGGACACCGTTGCCGAGGCGCCGGCCCAGCCGGAACGCCGTGAACCGACCGCGGCACGGCCCGCGCCGACTCCGGAAGCGCCGAAGCCCGTCGCGGAAGCCGCTCCCGCCCCTTCTCCGGCTGTCGCCGAGACACCGGCGGAACCGGAAGCCGTGAAGGCGCCGGAACCGGCCAAGCCGGTCGCGGCCACACCTGCGGCTCCTGCTCCGGCACCGGCCCAGCAGAGCCTGGCGGACATCAAGCCCGCGGCCCCGCGTGAAAGTGCGCGCGCCGAGGAGGACATGCTCGAAATTCCGGCATTTCTCCGTCGTCAGGCGAACTAAATAGAACAGTCCTGGAAGCCGCGGATTTCCCCGGAAATCCGCGGCTTTCAAACCGTAACATTCTGTAACAAAGAGTGATTTGAAGGCTGACAAGGCCAGTTGCTACACCCAGCCTTGCAGAAATTGGTAACAGCGCGCCGCATGCGCGCAGGATTCGGGGCAAAGAATGTCGGACGGTTTTGAGAGCGACGGTTTCTTCCAGCAGACGCTGAAGAGCGAAATCGGCTGCAGCGGTACCGGTCTGCACACCGGCGACACCGTCTCGATCGTCCTGAAGCCCGCGCCGGTCGATACCGGCATCATTTTCCGCCGCACCGATCCCGCCGGCAACGGCGCCGAGATCGCGGCCCTTGTCGATAACGTGGTCGAAGCCACCCTGTGCACGACCCTCGGGAATGCCGACGGCATCAAGATCGCCACGGTCGAGCATCTTCTGGCCGCGCTGGCCGGCTGCCGCATCGACAACGTCATCGTCGAAGTGGACGGGCCGGAAATGCCCATCATGGATGGCAGCGCCGCTCCCTTCGTCTTCCTGATCGAATGCGCCGGCGTCGTGGCGCAGGACAAGCCGCGCCGGATGATCGAGGTCCTGAAGCGCGTGGAAGTGTCCGAAGGCGGTCGTGAGGCCTCCCTGTCACCCGCCGACGGGTTCTCCGTCGGCTTCGAGATCGATTTCGACACCGATGCCATCGGCCGTCAGGACAAGAGCGTCCGCCTGGTCAACGGCACCTTCAAGGGCGAGATTTCCCGCGCCCGCACCTTCGGCTTCGCCGAGGAAGTCGATCAGCTTCGCAAGATGGGCCTGGCACGCGGCGGCAGCCTCGAGAACGCGGTCGTCGTCAGCGGCGACAAGATCCTCAACGACGAGGGCCTGCGCTACGAGGACGAGTTCGTGCGTCACAAGATCCTCGATTGCGTCGGCGACCTCTATCTCGCCGGTGCCCAGATTTCCGGCCACTTCCAGGGCTACCGCTCCGGCCACGCGATGAACCACGCCATTGTGCGCGAACTCTTCGCCGACCCGACCGCATGGCGCTATATCGAGGCCGTCGAGGACGACAGCCCGGAACTGCTGGTCGCGAACGGCTGACAGCCACGACCCAGTGCACTCGTGAAACGGGCCGCTTTTGTCGGCCCGTTTTTGTATGAATCTTCCGCGCCGTGATATAAATGGCCCGAATTTCGCGCCGGGACCGAAGTGGCCGGCGCGGTCCCGAGAAACGACTGGACGCGACGAACTTTCGGCCGGACCGATGACTAGACGTGCTTCCCCTTTTCGAACAGGAACCCTCGCGCTCGCTCTGACCGGCGCGGTCATGCTTGCGGCGTGCTCAACCGATGAACCGGAGTATGTGGAGCGCCCCGTCGAGGAGCTCTACAACGAGGCTGTCGATGCCGTGGAAGTCGAGGAGTACGGCCAGGCGGCCGACCTGTTCCTCGAGGTCGAGCGTCAGCACCCCTACTCCATCTGGGCTACCAAGGCCCAGCTCATGTCGGCGTACAGCTACTACGAAGACGGCAAGTACGACGACGCGATCCTCGCCGTCGATCGCTTCATTCAACTGCACCCCGGTAATGCCGACATCGCCTACGCTTACTATCTCAAGGGCCTGAGCTACTACGAGCAGATCACCGATGTGGGCCGTGACCAGCGCAACACCGAACTGGCCCTCCAGAGCCTCGAAGAGGTCGTGCGGCGATTCCCGGACTCACGATATTCGCGCGACGCACGCCTGAAGATCGACCTGACACGCGACCATCTCGCCGGCAAGGAAATGGAGGTCGGGCGCTACTACCTGACCCGCGAGAACTACCTGGCAGCGATCAACCGGTTCAAGACGGTGATCGAGGATTTCCAGACGACCACCCATGTTCCCGAGGCACTGCACCGGCTGTCGGAAGCCTACACCGCGCTGGGAATCGAGCCCGAAGCGCAGGCGAACGCGGCGGTGCTCGGCTACAACTTCCCGGGCAGTGACTGGTACCTCGACAGCTATGAACTCGTGGAAGGCGACGAGGCGCTCGATCTCGACGGTGACGGCAAACCCGACCTTCGCCCCGACACCGGCGGGTTCTTCAGCAGCCTCTGGCCGTTCTGAGGCGCCATGCTGCTTGAGCTTTCGATCCGGGACGTCGTCCTGATCGATCGCGCCGATCTCGCACTCGGGGCGGGGCTCAGCGCGCTGACCGGCGAAACCGGTGCCGGCAAATCCATCCTTCTCGACGCCTTCGGCCTGACGCTGGGCGCACGATCGGATTCAGGCCTCGTGCGGCGCGGCGCCGAACGGGCCTCCGTCAGCGCCACCTTCGATACCAGCGTGCTGGAAGATCTGGGTAGCCTGCTGTCGGAGCATGAGATCTCCGTTGAGCCGGGCGAGGACCTGATTCTTCGCCGCGTGGTCAACAGCGACGGGCGCAGCCGCGCCTTCGTCAACGACCAGCCGGTCAGCATCGGCCTGCTACGCCAGCTTGGCGATGCACTGGTCGAGATCCACGGCCAGTTCGAACGCTTCGCGCTCGCCGATACCAGCCAGCAGCGCGATGCGTTGGATGCCTTCGCCGGTGTCGCCCAACAACGCGATCAGGTCGGCAAGCTCTACGCCGCGTGGCGCGAGGCCGAGACCGCACGGGATGCCGCGATTCGCTCACTCAGCGCCTCCCAGACGGAAGCCGACGAATTGCGCGGGGCGCTGGAGGAACTGGACGGGCTGGATCCGGTCGAGGGCGAGGAAGCGGAGTTGTCCTCGCGCCGCCAGCTTCTGCAGAACGCCACACGGCTCGTGGAGACGCTCAACGAGGCCTCGGACGCACTGACTGGCGAGCCGGGCGCGGACAGCCTGATGCAGCGCGCCGCACGCCTGCTGGGGCGCGATGACGCCATCTCGGGCGGACGGCTCGCCCGGGTCATTGACGCACTCGACAAATCTGCCGCCGAACTCGCTGAAGCTATCCAGGAGCTGAATTCCGTCGCGCACGCACTGGATGCCGACCCCGGAGAACTGGAGGCGGTCGAGGAACGGCTGTTCGCCCTTTTCGCGGCAGCACGGCGGCACGGTGTGTCCTGCGATGAGCTGCCCCGCATCCGCCAGGAGGTCGCCGCCAAGCTGATGGCCATCGACGACCGGGACAACCACCTCGAGGCGCTCTCGCAGGCCGTGGAGACGGCGCGGCGCGCCTACAGCGAGGCCGGTGAGAAGCTTTCGCGCGCCCGCAAGAGGGCGGCGAAAGACCTCGATGTGCGAATTGCAAAGGAATTGCCGCCGCTGAAGCTGGAAAACGCCGCTCTGACCACACGGATCGAACGGCTGGACGAGGACGACTGGTCTCCCTCCGGGCTCGATCGTGTGTCCTTCGACGTCGCCACCAATCCGGGGGCCGAGCCGGGCCCGCTGGGCAAGATCGCGTCGGGCGGCGAACTCAGCCGCTTCATGCTCGCGCTTAAGGTCGTGCTGGCGGGCACATCGGGCACACGCACCATCGTCTTCGACGAGGTCGATACCGGCATCGGCGGGGCCACCGCTGCTGCCGTAGGCGCCCGGTTGTCGGAACTCGCCAACGCCCGGGAGGATCAGCAAATTCTTGTTGTCACCCACAGCCCCCAGGTGGCCGCTTCCGCGGGCGCACAGTTGCGCGTGGCCAAACAGTCCGGCACGGACAAGACCAGCCGCACCGAGGTCGTACGGCTCGACACGGATGAACGGCGGGAGGAAATCGCCCGGATGCTTGCCGGCGCCGAAGTCACCGACGAAGCCCGCGCCGCCGCGGACCGATTGATGCGCGGTGAACACGACGCCCCGGCCCGGACAGACGCGTGACCCCGGAATCGCGCGAACGCGCCATTGGCTGGGCCTGGGTGGTGGCCCTCGTGATCATCTGGACGGGTTTCCACCTGTCCGGCCGCCTGGGCGCGCAGCTCACGCTCACGCCCTACGACCTGACATCCCTGCGCTTCTTCGTGGCCGGTGTGATCTTCCTGCCATGGCTGCTGCGCCATGGACTGGCCGGGCTTTCCTTCTGGCAGGCTTTCCTGCTGGCGATGGCCGCGGGCCCCGGTTTCTCGGTCTTCGCGTTCGGCGGCTACCACTTCGCCCCGACAGCCCATGGCTCGACGATCCTCGCCGGGGCGCTGCCGCTCTTTACCGCGCCGTTCGCCTGGTGGCTGGCGGGCGAGCGTCTGGGACCGATACGGGCATTCTCGGTCAGCCTGATCACGGCCGGTATCCTGTTCCTGGTCATCGATGCGGCCGGTCCGGACAGCGGCGAAAGCCAGTGGATCGGCGATATCCTCTTCGCCGTCGGTGCCGCATCATGGTCCTTGTTCGGGGTCCTGGCCCGAAAGTGGAACGTCGCACCTGTGCGAAGCGCGGCCATCGTGGCGACGTTCACCGCCGCGACGTTCACGCCGTTCCACCTGCTGTTCCTGCCTACCGCCATCCTGCAGGCGCCCTGGCAGGAGATCGCCGGACAATGGGTTTTCCAGGGCGTGATCATGTTCGTTGGGTCGACCTTCGGGTATCCGCGCGCCGTCGCCGCACTGGGCGCAACACCGACGGCCACCGCCGTCGCGCTTGTTCCGGTCGCGTCATCAATCCTTGCGTGGATATGGCTGGGTGAGGCCCTGTCCGCGATCGCCATGGGCGGAGTCGCCCTGGTGATTGTCGGCACATTGGTCGGCATCTTCCGGCGGCGTGACAAGGCCGCCGCGCCCGTGATCCAATCGCCGGCCGGTACGAACGCGACGACAGAATGAGCGCAACAATCGAAACCGCGAACCTGACGCCGGACGAGGCCAGCGCGCTGCACGCGCAGCTCGCCGGGGAAATCCGCGCGCACAACGCTGCCTACTATCAGGAGGACGCGCCGACCGTCTCGGACGCGGAATACGATGCGCTGTTCGCACAACTTGTGGCGCTGGAAGACGCGTTTCCCGATCTGCGTACCGAAGACAGCCCCACCCGCACCGTCGGGGCAGCCCCCGCACAGGGCTTCGCCAAGGTGCGCCATACCGTACCCATGCTGTCGCTTGGGAATGCCTTCGATGACGAGGATGTGGGTGAATTCCTGGCCCGCATCCGCCGTTTCCTGAATATGGGCGAGGACGAACCGCTGGAGATCGTGGGAGAGCCCAAGATCGACGGGCTGTCGGTCTCGCTGCGCTACGAGCGCGGCGTGTTCGTACGCGGCGCGACCCGCGGCGACGGATCGGAGGGCGAGGACATCACCGCTAACCTGCGCACCATCGATGACATCCCCAACGAGATCTCCGGTAACGTACCCGACGTGCTGGAGGTGCGTGGCGAGGTCTATCTGCCGAAATCGGCCTTCCGCGCTCTCAACGCGGCGCAGGAGGCCGCGGGCGCCAAGGTCTTCGCCAATCCACGCAACGCCGCCGCCGGCAGCCTGCGCCAGCTTGATTCCACCGTCACCGCCAGCCGCCCGCTGCGCATGTTCGCCTATTCCTGGGGTGAGTTGAGCGCAGACATCGCCGAGACCCAGTGGGGCTTCCTGGAAACCATCGCCACCTGGGGGTTCCAGACCAATCCGATCTCGCGCCTGTGCGCGAGCCTTGACGATATTCTGACGCTTTACCGCGACATCGGCGAACAGCGCGCGGCGCTCGACTACGACATCGATGGCGTCGTCTATAAGGTGAACCGCCTCGATTTGCAGAACCGCCTGGGTTTCGTCAGCCGCGCGCCGCGCTGGGCCATCGCGCACAAGTTCCCGGCCGAGCAGGCCACCACGATCCTCAAGGGCATCGACATCCAGGTGGGGCGCACGGGCTCCCTCACCCCGGTCGCGCGGCTGGAGCCCGTCACCGTGGGTGGTGTGGTTGTCTCCAACGCGACGCTCCACAACGAGGACGAAATCCGCCGCAAGGACGTGCGCGTCGGCGATACGGTGGTGGTCCAGCGCGCGGGCGACGTGATCCCGCAGGTCGTGCGCGTGGTTGAGGACAAGCGTCCCGCGGGCTCGAAGCCGTACGAGTTTCCGGTCACCTGCCCCGTCTGCGGGTCGGAGGCCGTGCGCGACGAGGACGAGGCGGTGCGGCGCTGCACCGGCGGCCTGATCTGCTCCGCCCAGGTGGTCGAGCGCCTGAAGCATTTCGTCTCGCGCAACGCCTTCGACATCGAGGGGCTGGGCGCCAAGCACATCGTGGCCTTCCACGCGGACGGGCTGATCGACGGCCCGGCGGACATCTTCCGGCTGGAAGACCGCAAGGACGAACTGCTGGAACGTGAGGGCTGGGGCGCGCAGTCCGTCGAGAACCTGCTGGCGGCGATCCGCGAACGGCGCACCATCGGCTTCGACCGTTTCATCTATGCGCTGGGCATCCGGCAGGTCGGCCAGGCTACGGCGCGGCTGCTGGCACGTAATTACGGCACGCTGGACGCCTGGCGCAACGCCATGTCCGAGGCGCAGGACCGCGAAAGTCAGGCCTATCAGGACCTGCTGGACATAGACGGCATCGGCGAATCCGTCGCCAACGACATCCTCGCTTTCCTGCACGAAGACCATAACAGGACTGTTCTGGACAACCTCGACTCCCTGCTGGAGATCGAGCCGCTCGCGGCCGTGGCCAACGATTCCCCCGTGGCGGGCAAGACGGTGGTGTTCACCGGCACGCTGGAGAAGATGACCCGCTCGGAAGCAAAGGCCCGCGCGGAGGCGCTGGGCGCGAAGGTGTCGGGATCGGTGTCAGCGAAGACCGACCTTGTGGTCGCAGGGCCCGGTGCTGGCTCCAAAGCCAAGAAGGCCGCGGAACTGGGTGTCGAGACCATCGACGAGGACGCCTGGCTCGAACTGATCAGCGGTTAGCTCCCCGTCTCTCCGAACGCTGCCAACAACTCACCCGGCACCTCGCACGCGGCGATTTTCCCCGTTTCGGGATCGGGCCGGACGCACACATGCGCCTTTGTACCTTCCGCAATCACATCGCCCGAGCCCGCATGGGAAATCCGGTGACTGACCGTAAAGGATCGTGAACCCCAGCGCGTGATTTCGGTGCGGATCTCGATGTCGTCGCCCCATTTGGCCGGGGTGCGGAACTCCAGATGCGCATCCACGATGGGCGTATGAACGCCCAGCCGGTCGGCCAACTCCTGTGAGGCAAGGCCCGCCGTCTCGAACAGGTCGTGGGTCCCTTCGTCGCACCATTTGAAATAGTTCGGGTAATAGACGATCTGCGCGGGATCGCAGTCACCGAACTGGACGCGCCGGATAATGGTGGACACAGTGCTCATGCCGCACCCCCCGCGTCATACCGTTCCATAAACTTCGGTGCGAGCTTGCGCAGGCGCTCGTCGTCAATACGGCCCGAACGGGTGATGTAGGCATAGGCGAAGTCGAGGGGCGCCAGCTTCATGTGGTCCTCGAAATCGAGATACCAGCGCGCGCTGGTCGTCGCCGCCGTCACCAGCTTCTCCACGATGGGACGGCGCTCCGCCTCATAGCGTTCGAGCCCGGCGCGCAGGTCATTGGGCTCCGCATCCAGCGCCTCGACCAACGCGATCACGTCTTCCATGGCCAGACGCGTGCCCGACCCGATAGAGAAATGCGCGGTGTGCAGCGCGTCGCCGACCAGCACCATGTTCAGGTGCGACCAGCGGTCGTTCCACAGCACCGGGAAGTTACGCCAGGCCGACTTGTTGTTGATCAGCGGCTTTCCGTCGAGTGTCTCGGCGAAGAGCGCCGCGCACTTCACGGCGGAATCTTCCTCGCTCATGGTGGCGAACCCGGCCCGCAGCCAGGTCTCGCGCCCGCATTCCACAAGGAATGTGCTCATGTTCGGCGCATAACGATAATGATGCGCGTTGAACGGCCCGTACTCGGTCTCGATGAAAGTCTGGGTCAGCGTGTCGAAGGGCTTCTCGACGCCGTACCAGGCAAACTTGTTGGGCAGGTAGGACAGCGACATGCCGAAGTCGCCCTCGTAGCCGCGCCGGACGACCGAGTTCACGCCGTCCGCCGCCAGGATCAGGTCGGCGTCGCCCAGTTCCGCCACGGACGGGACCACTGTGTCGAAGATCAGTTCCGCCCCCACATCGCGGGCGCGCTCCTGCAGGAGCTGGAGCAGCTTCAACCGTCCGATGGAAGAGAAGCCCACGCCGTCGATGGTGACCGTCTCGCCCCGGTGGACGAGGGTCATGTCCTGCCAGGTTTCCATCTCCGGCGTGATGAGGTCGTGCGTCTCCGGGTCGTCCGCGCGCAGGAACTCCAGCGCGCGGTCGGAGAACACCACCCCGAAGCCCCATGTCGCATCGGACGGGTTCTGTTCATAGACGCGCACCTGGGCATCCGGGTGGCGCTTCCTCCAGAGCGTGGCGAAGTAGAGGCCGGCAGGACCGCCTCCGACAACCGCAACCTTCATGAAACTGTCCTTTCGAGCACTCGGGCGAACGCTCAGGCCGCGAGCGGCTTGAGCCCCATGATCTCCCGGGCCTCTTCCGGCGTGGCCGGCTCCATGCCCAGTTCACGGATGATACGCACGATGCGTTCGACAAGCTGCACGTTGTTGGCCAGCACGCCGCGCTCGTAATAGAGGTTGTCCTCCAGCCCCACGCGCACATGGCCGCCGAGCAGCAGCGACTGCAGCGCGGCATTGAGCTGGGCCGGGCCGATCGCGCTGACATTGAAGTTCGCGCCCTCGGGCATCAGGTCCACCATGTCCTGCAGGATCTTCGGCGAATACGGCATCGCGCCCTGGAAGCCACGGTCGGCGCCCAGCACGAAGTTGATAAAGTACGGCGGCTCGTCCAGCCCTTCGGCCAACAGGCGGTTGACGTCCTGCAGCAGGTGGGTCGGGCTGAACACCTCCCATTCGGGCTTGATGCCCTTGGCCTTCATCTTGGTCGCCAGGTCGCGGCAGCGCTCCGGCGAGGTGTTCATGAAGATCTCGCGGCCCTCGAAATTGGCCACGATGGTCGTCGGATCCAGTGTGCACATCTCCGCGCCCGCTTCCATGCCCTTCAGACGCTCTTCATAGGAGATTTCGAGGAACCCGTCGGAGCCTTCCTTCAGCATGTCGCCGTTGATGCCGCCACCGGTGGAGTTGTTGATGATGATGTCGCACTTCGCCCGGATGCGCTCGTTGATGTCGCGATAGATCTCCGGGTTGCAGGTCGCCTCATCGTCCGGACGGCGCGCATGCACCGCCACCACCGACGCGCCCGCCTCGTAGCAGCGATAGACGTCGTCGGCGATTTCCTGCGGCTGGGTCGGGATATTCGGGTTCTGCTTCTTGCTCGCCATCCCGCCCGTCGGCGCGATGGTCACGATCACCTTGCGCTCGGCCATGGTGTCTCCTCCCTCACATATGATTGTCCGGGTTTTCTAGCGCAGTTTCCTGTTAGTCAGGAAACGTATTTAGCTATAATCGTTCATCGTATTTGAATAAGTCTTCCAGGGACAGCATGGACGCCCGAGTCCTCGAATATTTCCTGCGTGTGGTCGAGCTTGGCAGCATCAACCGGGCCGCCAATGAGCTGGGCCTGTCCCAGCCGTCGCTGTCGCGCTGGCTGGCGCTGCTGGAACACGATATCGGCTCCACCCTGCTCATCCGTACGCGCAAGGGCGTGCAGCCCACGGATGCGGGTCAGCAGCTGATCGAGCGTGCGCAGCCCATACTGCGTCAGCTCAATCTGCTGCGTGATGAGATCGGGCGATCCGCCGTTTCGCAGGTGGCGCTGGCGATGCCCTACTCGCTTCGCCATCTGGTGACAGCACCGTTCATCGAGACACTGGCGGGCGAAGCCCCGAACATCATGCTGCGGCTCCACGAAGGTATGAGCCACTCAATCCGCGCGCTGATCGAGGACGGACTGGTGGATGTGGCCGTCATGGCTGCCACGGAACATCCGCCCGAAAGCTACGATTCAACGCCGCTGCTGACGGAACGTCTGTATCTCGTGGGTCCCAAATCGGCGCAGCTCGACCCTGCCGAGCCCGTGACCGGCGCGCGCCTCGCGGACGTCGCCCTGATCCTGCCCGGGCGCCCGAATGTCATCCGTGCGCAGGTGGAAGCCGCCATCGCCCAGGCAGGCGGCACCTACAGAAGCCGGTTCGACACCGATTCCATCGCGCTGTGCCTGGAACTGACCCGCCGGAATCTCGGCTACACGGTCATGCCTGCGTCTGCGCTCGGGCCACAAGTGGCAAGCGACGACAACCTGTCTGCCGCGCCGATCGAGGGACTGGAATTGACGTGGTTGCTCTGCACCAACCGCTCACGCAGCCATTCGGTGGCCGTGAGGACCGTCAGCGAACGTCTCCGGTCTTTCACCGGGACGCTAGCCTGAGCGGCGCACACCATTAGTCAGATATGACTAACACCTATAGTCGAATTGATATTCTGGATAACAATCCGGAGCAGTAGCATTTGCCGACCAATCAGCGGCTCGCACGCAAGCGGGCCCGTGACAGGGAGGCAAGCATGGCGCAACCAAAAGTCATCGTGAATCTGTACCCCGTCCTGCCGGCGAACGGCGAGGAGGATCGTGCCGCACGTCGGCCCCTCGGGCGCGACGCGGCACTCTATCATTCCGTGCTCCACGAGATGACAGACGTGGTCAAGGCCGCGGACGAACTCGGAGCATGGGGCGTCAGCACCATCGAGCATCATATGCACTCGGAAGGCTACGAGCTCGCCCCCTGCCCCGGCATCATCAACGCGCACTGGGCCAACCAGGTGAAGAACGCGCGCGTGGGCACAATCGGTTATGTCGTGGGCACACGCGACCCGATCCGCGTGGCCGAGGAAATGGCGGTCATCGACCATGTGTCGAAGGGCAAGTTTTTCGCCGGCTTCGCACGCGGTTACCAGAAGCGCTGGACCAGCATCCTGGGCCAGCATGACGATGTTCAGGCGACGATGTCCGACGGCAGCGACGCCGACAAGATGAACCGGGAAATCTTCGAGGAACGCGTCGATCAGATCCTTGCCTGCTGGACGCAGGAGACGGTGGAGTTTGACGGCAAGTACTACAAGGCCCCCTACCCCTATGACACCGGCGTCGAGGACTTCCCGGCGCGCGCGGTGGCCGAAAAGATGGGCGCAGAAGGCGAGATCGACGAGACCGGCGCCGTACGCCGTGTTTCCATCGTACCGTCGCCCTACCAGCAGCCGCATCCGCCGACCTTCACCGCTGTCAGCGCGAGCATGGAATCCATCGAGTTCTGTTCGGAACGCGGCATCGTGCCCGTCTATTTCTCGAACATGGACGGCGTCGTCGCGATGTCGAAGCACTATGTCGAGCACGGCAACAAACACGGCCGCGCCTGGCAGCACGGTGAACGCCAGTGCATCGTCCGCTGGCCGCACTTCACCAACGGCCCCGAGGACGAGCGCCGGATCCTCGCCGAGCAGGACGAGGAGTTCTACAAGAACATCTACGGCTCGTTCTTCCCGTTCCTGGTGGACGGCGCGACCGACATGGTCGAGCGTATCCAGCAGACCGGCCTGTTCCCGTGCGGAACCGTCGATGAACAGATCGCATACTGGCAGGACACACTCGACAAGGTGCCGTGCGAATACCTCTGCCTGATCTGGCACTACGCACAGGCGCCGAAGCAGTCGGTGATCGACGAGATCGAGCAGTTCATGACCAAGGTGCTGCCGAACCTGAACATTCCGGATTTCCCGGAGTTCGAGGTTTCGACCCCGACGGCCCAGGCCGCCGAATAGTTGGGGCAAGCCGCGCCGCTAGGACAGCGGCGCGGTCGCAGCCTCCAGCCAGTCGCGCACCGGGGCATCGTCCGGGCCGTCTAAGTCCGCTCCGATCACCTCGCGCACGCGGGCGTGGTAGTCGTCGATCCAGTCGCGTTCGGCATCCGTGAGCAAATCCGAAACGATAAGGCGGCTGTCGATGGGTGCCAGCGTCAGCGTCTCGAAGCCAAGCATCGCGCGCTCGCCGCCCGCGATCTCCTCTGCCGGCGTGACGGCGACAAGGTTCTCAATACGGATACCGTATTCGCCGGTCTTGTAGTAGCCGGGCTCGTTGGAAACGATCATCCCCGGCTTCAGCGCAGTGCCGGACCCGGCCTTGGAGATGCGCTGGGGCCCTTCATGCACCCCCAGATAGCTGCCGACGCCGTGGCCGGTGCCGTGGTCGTAGTCGAGGCCTGCCTGCCACAGGGCATGGCGTGCGAAGGCGTCGATCTGCCCGCCGGTGGTGCCGTCGGGAAAGCGCATGGTGGCGATCCCGATATGCCCCTTGAGGACACGGGTGAACCGGTCGCGCATCTCCTCCGTGGGTGTACCGATAGCCACCGTCCGGGTGATGTCCGTGGTGCCGTCGAGATACTGCGCGCCGGAATCGACCAGATAGAGCGAGCCGGGCTCCAACGCGCGGTTGGTCTCCGGCGTCACCCGGTAATGCACGATGGCGCCGTTCGGCCCCGCGCCGGAGATCGTGTCGAAACTCAGGTCACGGAAATGCGCACCCGGCGCACGGAAGGCGGCAAGCCGGTCCGCCGCCGCGATCTCGTCAAGCTTCCCATCCTGTGCATTCTCGTCCAGCCAGTGGAGGAAGCGCGCCATGGCCACGCCATCACGGGCATGGGCCGCACGGGCGCCATCCAGTTCGGCTTCGTTCTTGATGGCCTTGGGCAGGGTCACCGGATCTTCGCCGCGCAGGATTTCAGCCCCGGACAGGCGCTCAAATACCCAGGCGGCGGCGCTGTCCGGCGCCACACGCACCCGTTTCCCCGACAGCGCCGTCAGCCCATCCGCGAAGGCCTCGGGCGGCTGAACCGACACCCCGTTGCCCAGATGCGCCGCCAATCCGTCCGTCAGCTTCTGCGCGGCGACATACCAGTCCACGGATGCATCGGCCTTCAGGACCGCGAAGCTGAGGGGCAGCGGCGTGTGGTCCACGTCGCCGCCGCGGACGTTCAGGAGCCATGCGATGGAATCGGGCTGGGTCAGTACCGCCGCATCCGCGCCCGCTTTCGTCAGCACCCCGGCGATCTCGGCCCGTTTGGCCGCGCTGTCGCGCCCCGCATAGGTCAGATCGTGCGGCACGACCGGGGCGGCGGGCGGCGGCGGGCGGTTCGTCCAGACCGCATCCAGCGGGTTGTCCGGCACCGGCACGAGGTTCGCCTTCGCGCCCGTCACGGCGCGCGCGAGGCGTTCCTTCTGGGCTTGTGTGTGCAGCCACGGATCGAAGCCCAGCCGCGCACCGGATTCCAGCACGTCGCCCAGCCAGCGATCGACCGGTGTCTCGATCAGGTGCAGGAATTCATATGCGTCACCATCAACCTGGTCGCGCACCTGCAACGTGTAGCGTCCATCGACAAATATCGCGGCCCGGTCCGCCAACACGACGGCGGTCCCCGCCGAGCCTGTAAAACCGGTCAGCCAGGCCAGACGCTCGGCATCCGGCGGCAGGAACTCGTTCTGGTGGGCGTCGGAATGGGGAACGACAAAGCCGTCCAGCCCCTGTCGGGCCAGTTCCGCACGCAGGGCGGCGAGGCGTTCGGCATGGATGTTCTTGCTCATGGTCCAGCGAAGCTACGCGAGGGCCGGTGGCGAGACAATCGCGCGATGTCCCGCTAAACTCCGGGCCAACGAACGTATCGAGGAGGACACAGTATGACCCGCATCGATCCCCCGCCCGGCCCGCGCGTCAGCGTTGCCGAGATGGAAACCAAGGTCGCGCGTTTCAAGCAGTTGAAGGGCAGCGATCTGTGCTTCATGGACCAGCGCATTCCCGGCCATGAGCGCGAAATGATCAACCTGCACGGCCTCGGTGTTTCCGAGAACGAGAGCGATCCCGACCTCGCGCCGAAGCTGGGCAATGCTCATGGCTTTGCTCACGGTTTCGCCAAGTGCGAGCCGGGCTGCGGCGCCGCGCTGCACTGGCACGAGACGGAAGAGGTCTTCATGCCGCTGGACGGCCAGTGGTCGATCTACTGGATGGACGGCGAGGTGCAGCACGAAGTGATCCTCGAGGCCGGTGACACGGTCTCCGTGCCGGTGGGCATCTACCGGGGCTTCAAGAACGTCGGCGACACACCCGCGACCCTGCATTTCATCGTGGGCGGTCCGGACACGGGCAAGGTGCACTGGCACCCGTCAGTGATCGACGCCGCGCGGGCCACCGGCCTTGCCGTCGATGACAACGGATTGCTGATCGAGGTGGACGCGGCCGAATAGGCGCGCGCGAGGGATCCCCATGCAGGATTACGGCCGCTACGACTACGTAATCGTCGGTGCCGGATCGGCGGGCTGCGTGCTCGCCAACCGGCTTTCGGCGGACCCCGATGTGAATGTCCTGCTGCTGGAGGCCGGCGGCCGGGACACCTATTTCTGGATCCACATCCCTGTCGGTTACCTCTATTGCATGAACAATCCGCGCACGGACTGGCTGTTCAAGACCGAGGCCGAGGACGGGCTGAACGGGCGCGCGCTCGACTACCCGCGCGGCAAGGTACTGGGCGGCTGCTCGTCCATCAACGGCATGATCTACATGCGCGGCCAGAGCCGCGACTACGACCAGTGGCGCCAGCTCGGCAACACCGGCTGGGGCTGGGACGACGTCCTGCCGTATTTCCTGAAGTCCGAGGACCAGGCCGCCGTCCCCGCCGACGACATGCACGCCGAGGGCGGCGAATGGCGCGTCGAGAACCAGCGCCTGTCCTGGGAACTGCTGGACGCCTTCCAGGAGGCCGCCGCCCAGGAAGGCATTCCCAAGACCAATGACTTCAACCGCGGCGACAACCACGGCTGCGGCTATTTCCACGTGAACCAGCGTGGCGGCCTGCGCTGGAACACGGCCAAGGCGTTCCTGAAGCCCGCACGCATGCGCCAGAACCTGACCATCGTGACCCATGCCGAAGCCGACCGGATCGAGTTCGACGGCAAGCGGGTGACGGGGCTGACCTTCCGGCGCAAGGGCAAACCGGCGCGCGTGTCCATCGACGGCGAACTGGTCCTGTCGGCGGGCTCCGTCGGCAGCCCGCAGATCATGGAACTGTCGGGCATCGGCCAGCCGGATCTGCTGCGCCAGCACGGGATCGAGGTGGTCCACGCCCTGCCTGGCGTGGGCGAGAACCTGCAGGACCATCTGCAGGTGCGTTGCGCCTTCAAGGTGACGGGCGTCTCGACCCTGAACGAGCGCGCCAACAGCCTAACGGGCAAGGCCGGGATCGCGCTGGAATACCTGCTCAAGCGCTCCGGCCCCATGTCGATGGCGCCGTCCCAGCTCGGCGCGTTCGTCAAATCGGACCCGTCCCTGGAATTCCCGAACCTGCAGTATCACGTGCAGCCGCTGACGCTGGAGAAGTTCGGCGAGCCGCTGCACCCCTTCCCAGCCTTCACGGCCAGCATCTGCAACCTGAGACCGGAAAGCCGGGGCAGTATCCACATCAAGAGCGGAAAGCCGGGCGACAAACCATCGATCCGGCCGAACTATCTTTCCGCCCCCGCTGACCGTCTCGTGGCGGCGGAGGCGATCCGCCTGACCCGGCGCATCGTGGCCCAGCCCGCCATGGCGAAATACGCGCCCGAGGAGTTCAAGCCGGGCCCGCAGATCGCCAGTGACGAGGAACTCGCGCGCGCGGCGGGCGACATCGCGACCACCATTTTCCACCCGGTCGGCACCGCAAAGATGGGCAACGACGACATGGCGGTGGTCGATGACCGGCTGCGGGTCCACGGGATTTCAGGCCTGCGCGTGGTCGATGCCTCGGTGATGCCGACGATCACCAGCGGCAACACCAACTCGCCGGTCATCATGATCGCGGAAAAGGCCGCGGACATGATCCGTGAGGACCGCCGCGCGGGCGCGGCGCAGGCCGCCTGAGGAAAACCCGCAACCGCGTACATCGTCATGGCCGGACTTGTTCCGGCCATCCACGTCGGTATGTCATGTTCGGATCTACATGGGGCCGAAAGACGTGGATGCCCGCAACAGGTGCGGGCATGACAACGTTGAAAGACGTCAGTCAGGCGGTCCCGCTTTACAATGGGGCCCGCAACACGGACGTGAATCCCCTAGCTCACCACCAGCGTGGACCACTCGTCGCGGCGCAGGCGCATGCGCAGGGTGAGGCCCTGCGACCGGTAGGCCGACAGCACCGCCGGTTCCTGGTGGTGCAAAAGCCCGGACAGGATCACCGGCGCGCCCGGTGCACGCGCGGCGGCAATCGCGGGCGCTAGTCTCTGCAAAGGCCGGGACAGGATATTGGCGAAAACCAGCCCGAAGGGGCCGTGCCGACGGACCTCCACCGCTTCCAGCCCGCGGCTGTGCATGGCGCGCATGTAACGCGCGACTCCGTTCACACGGATGTTCTCCTGCGCCATCCGGACCGCGACGGGGTCGATGTCAGACGCGATCACCGGCAGACGTGCGGATTTCGCCGCCGCGATGCCGAGTATGCCGGTGCCGCAGCCCAGGTCGAGGATCGGCGCGCGTACCGCGCCCGCCGTCAGCAGCACGTCGAACGCTTCAAGGCAGCCATGGGTGGTGCCGTGATGCCCTGTCCCGAAGGCTGTCGCGGCATCGACCATGATCGGGATCGTACCGGCGGGCGGCGGATCGAGGTGATAGGAATCATGGACATGGAACCGGCCGGCACGCACCGGCGTGAACCGTGCCTGGTTCTCCGCCACCCAGTCGATGTCGGGCAGCCAGACCACATGGAGCGGCGGCACGGATACGCCGAGTTCTGACGCAGCCGTCTCAAGCGCCGCCTTCAGCCGCGCCTCGTCCGGCTCATCGGCGCCATAGGCCGTGATGCGAGATTCACCGGTTCCCTCGACGGGGAACAGGCTGAGTGCCCCGGCGAAGGGTTCCACGGCATCCGCGAAGGCACCGTCATGCACCGTCGGGACGGAGAGTTCGATTTTCCAGACAGATCCGGACGACACGGCGTTCACACCGAATCCGCAGGTACCACAAAGCTGTCGAGCACCTTCTTGTCACCGGCCTTGTCGAAGGAAATCGCGAGCTTGTTGTCGTCAATGGCGATGATGTGCCCGTAGCCGAACTTCTGGTGGAACACCCGCTCGCCGATACCGAAGCCCTGCGGCTTGGCATGGATCAGCGTCGCTTCCGCATCGCGTTCGGGCCCGCGGAGCCGCTCACGTCCGAAGCGTGATCCGCCATACCCGCCGCCGCCATAGCTTCCGCCGCCAAAACCCAGGGACTGGCCCGCGCCGAACCGGTCGCCGCCGGAATAGAGACCCTGATCGCTTTCCACCTCGACATGCTCGGGCGGCAATTCGTCGATGAAACGTGACGGGATGGCCGACTGCCACTGGCCGTGTACCCGGCGGTTGGCGGCGAACAGCACGGTCGCCTCGCGCTTGGCGCGGGTCAGGCCCACATAGGCGAGCCGGCGTTCTTCCTCGAGGCCCGCCAGCCCGTTCTCGTCCATGTTGCGCTGGTGGGGGAACAGCCCCTCCTCCCAGCCCGGCAGGAAGACCGTGTCGAACTCCAGCCCCTTCGCCGAATGCAATGTCATGATACTGACGAGATCGCTGCCCGCGGCCTCTGTGTTCTCCATCACCAGCGAGACGTGCTCCAGGAAGCCCGACAGGTTGTCGAATTCCTCCATCGCGACGATGAGTTCCTTCAGGTTCTCCAGCCGCCCCGGCGCTTCGGGCGATTTATCGTTGAGCAGCATCTCGGTATAGCCGCTCTCGTCCAGCACCATCTCGGCCAGTTCCGTGTGCGGCAGGCCGTCCCGCCCGTCCCCGTTGAGCGCGCGCCAGCGCTCGAAATCCGTCACCACGCCGGACAACGCACTGCGGATGTTGGGGCGGAACTCGTCCGTCGTCACCAGTTCCGAGGCGGCGCGGTAGAGACTGATCCCCGATGCGCGTGCGGCAGCATAAAGCGTCTGCACCGTGGTGTTGCCGATGCCGCGCTTGGGCTTGTTGATGATCCGCTCGAAGGCCAGGTCGTCGTCCGGCTGCTGGATCACACGCAGATAGGCCAGCGCGTCACGCAGCTCCATGCGTTCGTAGAAGCGCGGGCCGCCGACCACACGATAGGGCAGGCCCAGCGTCAGGAAGCGCTCCTCGAACTCGCGCGTCTGGAACCCGGCACGCACCAGGATTGCGATATCGTTCAGCGCGACAGGCTTGCCGTCATGGCCCTTGCGCTGGATGTCCTCGATCCGGTCGGAGACGACGCGCGCCTCCTCCTCACCGTCCCAGACCCCGCGCACGACCACCCGCTCACCGCCTTCGGCCTCGGTCCACAGGGTCTTGCCCAGCCGGCCCTCGTTCTTCGAGATCAGGCCCGAGGCCGCGCCCAGTATGGGCCCCGTGGAGCGGTAGTTCTGTTCCAGACGAACGATCTTCGCGCCGGGGAAATCCTCCTCGAAGCGCAGGATGTTGCCGACCTCGGCCCCGCGCCACGCATAGATCGACTGATCGTCGTCGCCGACGCAGGCAATGTTGTGGTGCTGCTGGGCCAGCAGGCGCAGCCAGAGATACTGGGCAACGTTGGTGTCCTGGTACTCGTCCACCAGAATGTACTGAAAGCGGTCCTGGTATTCGGCCAGCACCTCGGGGTGCTGCGCGAAGATGGTCAGGTTGTGCAGCAGCAGGTCGCCGAAATCGGCGGCGTTCAGGGTCTGCAGGCGCGTCTGGTATTCGGCATAGAGGTCGATCAGCCGCCCGCCTGCGAGGTCGCCCGCATCGGCGGCCGAGACCTTCTCCGGCGTCAGCGCCCGATCCTTCCAGCGCTGGATCACACCCATGAGAACCCGGGCCGGCCAGCGCTTGTCGTCGATGTTCTCGGCTTCCAGCAACTGCTTGAGCAGCCGCACCTGATCGTCCGCGTCGAGGATGGTGAAATTGTCCTTCAGCCCGACCAGTTCGGCGTGGCGGCGCAGGATGCGCGCACCCAGCGCATGGAAGGTGCCCAGCCAGATGGCTTCCGCCGGGCCGCCGACGAGGTCCGCGACGCGCTCACGCATCTCGCGCGCCGCCTTGTTGGTGAAGGTGACGGCCAGCACCTGATAGGGACGCGCCCGGCCCGTGCGCAGCAGATGCGCCAGCCGGGTGGTCAGCACGCGCGTCTTTCCGGTGCCTGCCCCGGCGAGCACCAGTACCGGGCCGTCCAGCGCCTCGACCGCCTCGCGCTGGGGCGTATTGAGCTGCGCCAGATAGGGAACCGGCGGCGCCTCGGAAACCCCGGTTTCCTGAGGTTCTTCGATGTAGAACGGATCACTCATGACAAGCCGCCATTATACAGCACCCGGGCGATGAGTCGTGGGCTGAGAGCCTGGTCAGGCGTGTTCTTCCGCACGCGCACTGAGCAACGCATCGTTGTGGGCGCGGGTGACATCGAGCGCATTGACGGTGCCGCGCAACTGCATGTTGTCCCGGCTCGCGACGACAGCGACGCTCTGGCGGTCGGTGTCGTCGAGCAGGCGCATCGCCTGTTCCAGGCTGTCGCCCACGGTGAGCACGTCACCCGCCGCATGGGCTATCTGTCCCACCGTCTCGGGAGGCTCGCCTTCTTCGCTGCCCATCATGGCGGCGCTGAGATCGGCATAGTTGACGACCCCGCACAGCGCACCATCCTCGTTCACCACATAGATCTCGCCATGGGGCGTATCGCGCAGGCGCGCGCTCAGATCCGCAATCGGCTCGCTATCCACCATCGACGGTACGTTCATGCGCATGACCCGCGCCACCGACATACCCTGCAGGACAGCCTGGTCGTGCCCACTCGATACGTTCAGGCCGCGTCGCCTGAGCTGGGCGTGGAAGAACGACTTGCCGTAAAACTGGTGCGTCAGCATCGAGGCCGAGGCCGAGGCAATCATCACTGCGATGGTCAGTTCAGACGATCCCGTCAGTTCGAAGATGATGAAAATGGTCGAGAGCGGCGCCCCCATCACGGCACCGGCCAGCGCCCCCGTGCCAATCAGCGCATAGGCGGGCACGCCGGAGAACAGGTCCGGAAACAATCCGCCCGCAATGAAGCCGAACGCACCCCCCACCGTCGCGCCCAGCACCAGCGAGGGCGAAAACACGCCGCCGCCGAACCCGAAGCCGATGCTGATCGCCACGGCGGCGATCTTCGCGACAATCAGGATCAGCAGAAATTCGAGCGCGAACTCACCATGCAGCGCGGCGTCCGCCGTCGTGAATCCGACGCCGAGCACTTCCGGCACCTCAAGCGCGAGCAATCCCAGCAATATTCCGCCCAGGGCGGGCTGCAGCCAGCCGGGAATCCGGGTTTTGCCCATGGCCGCATCCACGGCCAGGATCGCGCGCATGAAGGCGATGGCCACGACTGCGCAGACCACACCCAGCAACAGGAAGGCGGGAAACTCCCACAGCGAGATGAGCTCGTGGTCCGGCACCGTGAAGGACGGCTCCGAGCCGAAATAGAACCGTCCGATCGCCGTGCCCGTGACTGCTGCCACGAAGATCGGCGCGCCGGCCTTCAGGGACAGGTTGCCGACCACCAGCTCGATGGCGAACACCGCACCAGCGACCGGCGCGTTGAACAGCGAGCCGATGGCCGCCGCAACACCGCACCCCAGAAGCGTACGCGTCTGGGAGCGGTCGAGGTGCAGCCGCCCCGAAATCCAGGAACTGAGCGTCGCACCCAGGTGCACGAGCGGACCTTCACGGCCGGTGGAAGCGCCGACGCCGAGCGATGCCCCGTGGACAGCCGCCGAGACCAGCCCGTCCTTCAGGGACATGCGGCCACCACGCAGCGCGGATGCCTCAATGACGTGAGCGATGGCGTGCGCGCGCGCGCCGCCGTGATAGATACGAAGAAAAAGGCCGATCACCAGCCCCCCAACGGTCGGCACCAGCATGATGTGCCACCAGTTGATCATGCCGCGGGTGGGAACCACCTCGTCCAGCGCGAAGCCGAAGAACGTCTCCTGCATGGCATCGACGCCAATGCGGAATACGACGGCGCCATAGGCCGACACCGCGCCAACCGCGAGCGCCATGACTCCCAGCAAGAGATGCTCGTTGCGCAGGACGCGGCGAAGCTGAAGCCGCGCCCGGACGACGACCGGCGGACGCACGCGTTTCCCTCCCGTCGGTGACCCGACCGGATTCTTTTACATGACGTTTTCGTTCAAGTCAGCGCGCGCCGCGCACGACAGCTATGCCGCGTCGTTGCCGCCGACGACCCGCAGGGCGCCACGATCCGACGCCGCCATAACGCAGTTTCGCCCGGCATTCTTCGCGGCATAGAGTGCGGTGTCCGCACGCTCGATAAGGCTGTCGGGGTCTTCCCGGCCGAGATACACCGCAGCGCCGACGGAGATGGTCACATTGGCGATCACCTCGCCCGTCGATTTTCGGCGAATTTCCTTGCTCGCGACCGTCTTTCGGATCTGCTCGGCCACGGCCATCGCGCCGTTCTTCGCCGTGTTTGGCAGTATGATCGCGAACTCCTCGCCACCGTAGCGCGCGGGCGTGTCCAGGCCCTTGGTGCAGTCCTCAAGACAGCGCCCCACTGACCTGCCCCCACTGATTGGTCCGTTTCGAATGTTAGTGCATCATTTTTTTTGACCTCCATAGGAATGATGCTTTCCGGTGCTGGTGGCCTGTATCCGAGGGCTGAGTGTGGGCGCTTCGTGTTGTAGTGCCGTCGCCACTGCTCAATGACGATCCGGGCTTCATTGAGGCTGTAGAAGATCTCTCCGTTCAGGAGCTCATCGCGGAACCGGGCATTAAAGCTCTCGCAGTACCCGTTCTCCCAGGGTGATCCCGGTTCGATGTAGGCGGTTTGGGCACCGACAGCCTTGATCCACTGCCTGAGCGCATCCGCGATGAACTCCGGTCCGTTATCCGATCGTATGTAGGCCGGAACACCCCGGATGATGAACAGGTCGGTCAGGGCATCAATCACCTCCGTCGAGTTGAGCTTCCGCTTCACCCTGATCGCCAGGCATTCGCGGCTGAACTCATCGATGATGTTCAGCGTTCTGTAGGCTCGCCCGTCTTCTGTTCGGTGATGCACGAAGTCATACGACCAGACATGGTCAACATGCCGGGGCCTGAGACGGATGCACGATCCGTCATTGAGCCAGAGCCGGCCTTTCCTCGGCTGCTTCATGGGAACCTTCAGCCCCTCACGACGCCACAGGCGTTCGACCCGTTTGTCGTTCAGTTGCCAGCCTGCCTCTCTCAGCATCGCCGCTATCCGTCGATACCCGTAACGGCCGTACTGCCGGGCCAGTTCGATCATGTCCCGGACCAGGAGGTCCTCGTCATCTCGCGACTTCGGAACATAACGCTGTGTCGAACGATGCTGCCTCAGAACACGACAGGCACGGCGTTCCGATACGGCGAACTTGCCCCGCACCAGATCAATGCAGTTGCGCCGCCGTGCGGGGCTTAGAAGTTTCCCCTGGCAGCCTCGGACAGTATGAGCTTGTCCAGGGTGAGATCGGAAACAGCCCTGCGAAGACGTTCGTTCTCCTTCTGCAGCCGCTTCAACTCTTTGAGTTGATCCGTCCCCATACCGCCATACTGCTTGCGCCAGCGGTAATACGTTTGCTCGGTAATCTGCACCTGCCGGATCGCGTCAATGCGAGCTTGGCCTTGACCGACAAGCACATCAACTTGCCGTAGCTTGGAGACTATCTCTTCGGGTTTGTGTCGCTTCGTTGCCATACTTGATCCTCCGTTCACTAAAATACACGGTGGACCAATTCAAAGGGGGTGGATCATCTTAAGGAGAATGTGTATTAATTATA
>Ga0181594_10001275_pt1 | contig 23541 bp, 17 predicted proteins | sample 071ome_18_FD_145603 | JGI IMG/M metagenome (GOLD analysis project Ga0181594, IMG submission 145603) | Coastal salt marsh microbial communities from the Groves Creek Marsh, Skidaway Island, Georgia - 071413BT metaG (spades assembly) | ecosystem: Environmental > Aquatic > Marine > Intertidal zone... | reverse complement strand
GCCCCGTGTATCTGAACGTCACGGACACGAATGGTGGGGATGACCAGCTGCGAGTCGAGGTGAATCTCGATGGTGGTGGTTCACCGAGCTTCGATCCTGGTCCTGGTTTCACCCTTTCGTTTGGTGATCCAGTGATCGCTTGGTTACCCAATCCGGGACAGTAGTAACGAGCTAAGGGGCGAGGCCTCGGCTTCCAGCGACTGGACGAAGGAGCGGGCCCGCGTGGAAGTGCGAAGACCCCGGCCGCGCTCAACCGGAGCCGAAGCCCCTCAACGGCACCGTTCGTTGGCACCCCGCAGCCATCGGTTTCCATTTACATAGAGCTCGTCGCGCTGGACGTTGAACTCGAGGGCCCACTCGCTTCGCTGGCCGTTCGACCAATCCAGGATCAATGTGCCGCGTGCTCCGGCCACGGTGCTCACCACCTGGCGAGCCAGACAAGACAGGTCAGGCGTGTTCATCGGGAGCCAGGAGGACGGAGGCCGAGCACCGTAGATCTGGATCGACAGCGCGTCACTTGGCGTGCCGAGACGGACAAGTCAGGACGCCGGCAGGAGACACCCTTGACACCCGACGCGCTTCGAGCCCTCGAACTCGCCCGCAAGCACGGTCCAGGCATCGGGGACGCTCCCATACTTCCAGTGCCCAAGTCTTCGAAGGAGTACATGTCTCGGTATCATGCACGCGCTCTTTGGCTCAAGGGCGAGCGGGCCAGGGGGCTGGAGCGAATCAAGGGTAGAGGATGGCGCAGTCTTCGCCGGAAGTTTGCCCCGGAGCGCTCTCGGATCCCGGTCGCGGGGCGGCCAGTCGATTGGCAACTGCGGGAACGAACTACGGGAATGGGCCGCCAGCCGATGAGCGAAAGCCCCGCCCAGTCAGTAGACCAAGCGGGGCCAGCACTTACATGAAGTGCGCCCGGCAGGATTCGAACCTGCGACCTCATGCTCCGGAGGCATGCGCTCTATCCAACTGAGCTACGGGCGCGAGACACGCGAAAAGCGTCGCGAAACATAGTGACAGCCCTGCCCTGTCGGTAGCGACTCATGCTGCGTACACCGCAAGCGAAGCGCCCCACATCGAGCGTGTGGAGTCAGGACTACGAGTCTACCCGCAGGTCAGCTGCGCAAACGGTATGACAGCCCCGTGCTCAGCCAGAGCGGAACGATCTGAGACGTAGAACTGAAGACGACCGCAGCGCGTGCCCGAAGCGGAATGGCGAGCCTATCTCCGATCTCGACGAGCGTCCCGAAGCCGCCCGTGATCGATGGATCCGTTCGATCTGCGAAGCGGAATGCCCCGAAACCTGCCTCCCCGAACCATGCTCCCTGCTGAAACCAGAAACGCGTGGTCAGGCCGGCCCGGTACACGTTGGCCGTGAACGGCTTGGGGACCCCATCGACAACGAAATTGAAGTCGACGAGGTGCTGGTATCCAAAATCCAGAGCCAGCTGAAGCCCCCGTCCGTACCGACGTCCGAACACCACGGCCACGTCACTGCCGTACAGCAACCGCTCGCCTCCGAAGGCTCCCTGTCCTCTCCAATCCACGAGATCGACAACGGTGTACCCGATGTTCCCGTTCCCCTCTACATGGATTTGGGCGTCCACCCGGTCCGACGTCATGACGAAGGCCGCGAGGGCGGAGAGGCAGAGGATGCGTTTGCGCACGACGTACTCGTCCAGGATCAGAGGTTGTCCGCGTCAGCGACGCAAAGATACACACGTTCGGCCCACAGGTTACGACTCGCCAGAGCGCGCTCGGACAGGAAGCGTGAAAAGGTCGGCGCCCGCCGCGGATCGCGACGGGCGCCGTCTGAGAGAGCGCGCGGAATAAGCCGAGTTCTGTCCCTCGTTCGAGGGGAGGATCATTCATCTAGGACTGCTGTCGCCAACAGCCTCATGCAGCCTACCCGGGACTCGAATGGAACGGGCCACTCCGTCGTCCCCTATTTGGCCTTGCTCCGGGTGGGGTTTGCAATGCGACCTCTGTTACCAGCGGCCCGGTGCGCTCTTACCGCACCATTTCACCCTTACCTGTGCCGCGAACGGCCATCGGCGGTGTCTTTTCTGCTGCACTTTCCGTCGTCTCACGACGCCCGGGCGTTACCCGGCACCCTGCCCTGCGGAGCTCGGACTTTCCTCCGACGGACGAATCCGACGGCGATCCTCACTCGCCACGCTCACTCGAAAGATGCCTCCTTCCGTGACAGATGTGCTAGGGCCTGTGACCGAGCCCGCTGAGCACGACCGCATGAACCGCCTCGCCGCAGACATCACACCGCCGTATCCTCGCGTCCATGAACACACCCGCCTACGACCTCGACGAGGTCCGTCGCCAGATTCCGATTCTCGGGACCCACATCCCGATGAACAACTGCTCGCAAGCGCCGCAGAGCGACGTGACCCGTGCCGCCGCGGACGAATACCTATCGTCCTGGGCCAACGATGGGATGGACTGGGATACGTGGATCTCACGGACCGAACAGGCGCGGGCCGAGTTCGCCGCGTTCGTCGGCGCGGACACCGCCGACGTCGCCGTCGCGACCTCCGTCAGCCAGGCGACCTCCAGTGTCGCGAGTGCTCTACCATGGAGAGGACGCCGAAATCGCATCGTGGCGAGCGGAGCGGAGTTCCCGACCGTCGGTCACGTGTGGCTGGCACAAGAGCGTTACGGGGCCGTCGTCGACTGGGTTCCGGTGCGTGACGGTGCCGTCCACCTCGAAGACTACGAGCGCCACATCGATGATCAGACGCTGGTGGTGTCCGCATGCCGTGGCTACTACCAGACCGGTTTCAAGCAGGATATCCCCGCCATCGCGGAGCTTGCCCATGCCCAGGGGGCTCTCCTCTTCGTCGATGCCTACCAGACAATGGGCAGCGAGGCCTTCGACGCCCCATCGTCGGGTGCGGACTTCGTCACGTCGGGGAACTTGAAGTTCCTGATGGGCATGCCCGGTATCGCATTTCTGTGGGTGAACCCGGACGTCGTGTCAAAATTCGAGCCCTCCATCACCGGCTGGTTCGGTCGAACGAATCCGTACGCATTCGACGCGCGCCACCTCGACTGGGCCGGAGGGGCACGACGGTTCGATCTCGGCACCCCACCGATCCTGGAGGCGTATGTCGCGGCCGCCGGTATGGCGTGGCTACGAGAGCTCGGCCTCCACGCAATCGAATCGTGGAATGCCGAACTGGGACGACGCTGCATCGAAGGGGCACTGGAACGCGGCCTGGTCGTGCTCGGACCACACGATCCGGGGCGGCGCGCGCCCACGACCGCCATCGCGTGTGATGACGCTCATGCGGTCGAGGCCACACTCAGAGACCAAAGGATCATCGCGTCGGCGCGGGGACCGGCGATCCGACTCGCGCCCCATTTCTACAACACGTTCGATGACGTCGATCGAGCGCTCGACGCCACGGCGACCGCCATTCGCGGTGCTTGAGGGCCTGAGCCCATGAACCGGGAGACCTTCGGCTCTCGACTGGCCGTCCTGGCCACCATGGTGGGGCTCGCCGTCGGGCTTGGTAACGTGTGGCGGTTTCCGTACATGGTCGGGCAGTTCGGGGGCGCAACGTTCATCCTGCTATACCTCGCGATCGCAGGACTCGTCGCGGTTCCGGCGCTGATGGGCGAATGGGCGATCGGGCGGCACACGCGTCTCAGCTCACTCGGTGCGTTCGAGGCCGCCGGGGTCCCCGGCGGTCGCGGGCTCGGGTGGATCCTCGTCGCCATCTCGTGGGCGGCCGTCTCGTATTACACGAACGCGATCGGCTGGGTCGCGTTTCATGGGCTCGCTCAGGTCGCAACCGGGTTCGGCGCCGGCTTCGACGCTTCCATCATTCTGCCGCCGGAGACAGGCTTCTCGGTACGGTCCACCGGCCTCCAACTCGGTTTCACCGCTGCGATTCTCGCGATGCAGGCAGCCGTGATCCTGCGGGGGGTACGACGGGGGATCGAGCGCGTTTCGACGATCGCGACCCCGGTTCTCTTCACGACCTTGCTGATCTTGATCGTCCGCTCTGTCACCCTGGATGGAGCGGACGCAGGCATCGCGTGGCTGCTCGACTTCGACCTTCGCGCTGTCACCCCCACCGCGGCGGTCGCCGCACTCGGCCAGGTCGTCTTTTCGGTGGGGCTCGGCGGAACGCTTATGGTCGTGTACGGCTCCTACCTCGCCGACGACGCGGACATCCGCGGTACCGCCGTGATGACCGTGATCGGTGATACCGGCGCGGGCCTCCTCGCCGGCCTCGCGATCTTTCCAGCGGTCTTCGCCCTTGGCCTCGAGCCGGCGGGAGGACCCGGACTCCTCTTCGCCACGCTTCCCGAAGTCTTCGCGCGCATCCCTCTGGGCTGGCTCTTCGGATCCCTCTTCTTCATGGGACTGTTCGGAGCCGCACTTCTGTCGGGCATCGCCGCGTACGAGGTGCTGGTTGCGAGCTTTTCGGATGTGCTGGGCTGGAGTCGCAAGCGAGCGGTGGGGACGGTGTACTGCGTGTCCCTCCTGCTCGCCGTTCCGCCGATGATCAACCTCGGAGTCTTCGTTCCCTGGGACCTCACGTTCGGCTCGGGAGGACAGACGTTCGGCACACTCGTCGCCGTCGTTACGGTCGGTTGGGTGATAGACCGGGGAACCCTTCTGAAGCAACTCGCCGGCGACAAACCTGCGGGTTGGGATCGTCTCCTGATCCGCTGGCTTCGCTGGTTCGTGCCGGTCGCCGTGACTGTCGCGGCGTTCTGGTGGCTCGTCACCGACGTGCTAGGTATTGTCGGAGCGGCCTGACTTCCTTGCCCTTCGACCCATGCGCCTTACCCAACCCCTCGGATCCCTCGGTCCCTTCATGTGGGCCGTGCTGGCGCTGCTCGCATTCGGCGCCCTGCCGACCTCGGCGGCCGCGCAGGTCGACGCTGTCGTCGTCTATCTCGTGCGCCATTCGGAGCGAGCCGAGGACGGGACGAACGACCCACCGATCTCTCGAGCGGGCGAGGAGCGATCAGAGCAGGTCGCAGCGCTCCTTCAGGACGCGGGGATCACGCATGTGCACACGACCGACTTCAAACGAACGCGTGCGACGGGGGCACCGTCCGCGGCGATGACGGGGCTCGAGATGGAGTTGTACGACCCCCGAGACCTCGCGGCCTTCGCCGCGCACCTGAGCAACACCCCCGGACGGCACCTCGTGCTGGGACACAGCAACACGACACCGCAGCTGGTCGAGGCGCTCGGCGGCCAACCAGGCTCGCCGATCGAAGAGATGGAGTACGACCGAATGTACATCGTGACCCTGACGGCGGCGGGTGCATCCACCGTGCTTCTGCGGTTCGGATCGCCGTACGAAGGCTGACCGAACGGCCGGTATGGCGAGCGGCGTGGTGACGTACGACGCCGTCGTGGTCGGGGCTGGACCGAACGGACTCGCTGCGGCGGTCGAACTCCAGCGAAGCGGATGTGCCACGCTCCTGATCGAGGCCGCCGATACGGTCGGGGGAGCAGCGCGAACCGAGGAGGTCACGCTTCCCGGTTTCTTGCACGATATCGGCTCCGCGATCCACCCGCTCGGGGTCGGATCACCCTTCTTTTCCTCGCTACCGCTCGCGTCGTTCGGTCTTGAGTGGGTGCATCCCGACGCTCCCCTTGCCCACCCATTACCGGACGGAACGACCGCATTCCTGGAACGCGACCTCGATCGTACCGCGTCGGCGCTGGCCGAGGACGGGCGCGCGTGGACCGGGATGTTCGGGCCGTTCGTCGACCGATGGCCGACCTTCGCGGAGCACATTCTCCGGTCACCGCTCTCCGTGCCGACGGCCCCGGGGCTCATGGCCCGCTTCGCATCACTCGCCCTCCGTCCGACGCCCTCCGTCGCGAGGGCATTCCGGGGGGAGGCGGCCCAGGCGCTCCTGGCCGGCAACGCCGCTCATGCGGGGACCCCGCTCACACACCCGCTCACAGGCGCGGTCGGGGCGACACTGATCGCCGCAGCGCATGCGGTGGGGTGGCCGTGTCCCCGAGGCGGCGCGGGTTCCCTGACAAGCGCACTGGCTCGGTACTTCGAATCGATTGGGGGGACGATCGAGACGGGGCGAGAAATTCAGTCCTTTTCAGACGTTCCTGCCGCCAGGGTGACCCTGCTCGCGCTCACACACAGGCAGGTCGCGGCTCTGGACGATTCGGGCCTGCCCGAGCGGTATCGTGCTCGACTCGCCCGATGGCGATACGGCCCTGGTGCGTTCAAGGTCGACTGGGCACTCGACGCGCCGATCCCCTGGCGTGACCCCGCGATCGCCAGGGCAGCCACCGTGCATATCGGCGGCACGCTCGCGGACATCGTGAGGTCCGAGGCCGCACCGCTCGCCGGTCAGGTCAGTGAGCACCCGTTCGTGCTTCTTGCTCAGCCCTCACTGTTCGACCCATCCCGGGCGCCCACAGGCAAACACACCGCATGGGCGTACTGCCACGTGCCGAACGGCTGGACCGGCGACGCGACGCCGGTGATCGAAGCGCAGATCGAGCGATTCGCTCCCGGCTTCCGCGACCGGGTCCTCGCTCGAGCATCGTGGGGGCCCGAGCGCCTGGAGCGGTGGAATGGCAACCTCGTGGGCGGCGACGTGAACGGGGGTGTGCTTACCCTCGGCCAGACGGTCGGCACGACACGGTGGATGGTGCCGGGATACCGAACGCCCCGACGGGATCTCTACCTGTGCTCGGCCTCCACGCCACCCGGCGGCGGCGTGCACGGGATGGCCGGATATCACGCTGCGCGCGCAGCGCTCAAGTACTCGCTGAAGCTGGCCGAATGATCAGCGGGTCGACCCGGTCGGTTCCGATCAGCGGGTCGATCAGCCCAGGCGAGCCGCCATGCCGTTCGACCATAGTGGCTTCTGTCCCGACTTGGGGACCAGGAGGCAGTCCGCGCCCTCGTACTCGTCGATGAGCGCGAGGCCGTCTCGAGGAGGGAGCACGAGGATCGCGGTGGAGAGTGCGTCAGCTTCCGCAGCCGTCGGGGCCAGCACCGTCGCCGAACTCAGCACGTCAGGAGAGCGGCCTGTTCGAGGGTCGACAATGTCGTAATGGAGATGATCCGGCGTGAAGTGGCGCAGATAATCCCCCGACGTCGCAATACTCCCGCCCTCGAGTTGAACGCGACCCATGAGTTCGTCGGCCCGACGCGGGTGCTGGATCCCGATCGTCCACGGGTCCTCTGACAGGCCAGGTCCACCGGAGGTCATGTCGCCCCCGGCGTCGACCAGTACACGCTCCGCTCCATTCTCCGTGAGGCACGCGACGGCACGATCGACGATGAACCCCTTGGCGATCCCATCGAGCGAGATGCCCATGCCGGGGCGTTCGAAGCGAATCTCCTCACCGCGGATCATGATGCCCCGGTATCCGATAAACCCGAGCAATGGCTCCACATCCGCAGCCGCGGGTGGAACGCGCTCGACGTCGAACCACGCGTGGTAGAAGTTCACGAGCGGACCGACCGTCACGTCGAAGGCACCTCGAGATCTCCGGCTCACGTCGACGGCCAGCGTGAGCACGTCGATCAGCTCCCGAGGTGCTGCCTCGAGAAACCCCGACGTATTCAATCGCCCGACCGCCGAGTCGGGCCGATACCGGGACAGGATGGCCTCGAGCCGCTCCATCTCACCGAAGACCCGACCGACCATCGCACCTGCAACCTCTGGATCCTCGTGCACGACCGTCAGAGTGACACCCGTTCCCATCCGGATCCGGGTCTCGCTCACTCGATGTAGACCCGCACGCCTCAGGACATCTACGCCAATGCCGATGCCGAATGCAGCGCCGATCCCGACCCCGGCGGTGATTCGCAGGGCATCTCGCCTGGACATCGACCGTGGCTCAGGCACGGGTCTCGACCTTCAGTTGAATCAGACGCGGCCGGATCTCATCGATATCGTGACGGCAGACCCCTCGCTGCTCGATGAGCTGGACCTCGCAGACATTGCATCGCACGCACTCGTGGACGTCGATGACCTCTTTGCGAATAGCTCCCGTGGGACACTTCTGCTCGCACACCGAGCACAGAGCGCAGTGCTCGACGCGCGGGATGCGGCGCAGAGACACCAGGGAGAGGATGCCGAGGGCAGCGCCGAGCGGGCACGCATATCGGCAGTAAAAGCGCGGGATCACGACCGAGGCCGCGAGAAAAGCGCCGGCGATGAGCCACAGCGGGAGAGACGGGCTCAGGAAGAAGACGGTCCCGAAAGGCTCGAAGTACTGGTACAGACTCACCCGGCTGCCGAAGAGTGCCGGCAGGAGGATCAGCGCAAGAATGCCGTACTTCACCCACGTCGCGCGGCGATGCATCCGTGTCGGGAGCGGACGCTTCCACGAGGAGGGTACGAGCGCGTCGATCACGTCCTGCAGGGCACCGAACGGGCAGAGGAACCCACAAAACATGCGCCCCCATACGAGGGTGGTGATGAGGGTAAAGGTCACGAGCAGGAGGAGCGGGAGGTCTCGCACATAGACACCGACGCCCGTCCAGATTCCGCTCGTGATGTGAGAGACGGACAGGAAGCCTCCGTCCACCCAGCCGAGCACCACCAAGGTCACGACGAGGGACGCCCAGCGGAGTGGCGTCAGCTTGGTGAAGAAGGCCGCCGATGCGAGTGCGATGACGAACGCCATGAGTGCCAGGCGGCCCCACGACACTCCGGCGAGCGTTCGATCGAGTAGGGACTCGTCCTCCGTGAGCACGAAATCGAAGGACGACGGCACGTCCTGGGCTGCGGGTGGTGGCGCCTCACCCGCAGGTTGGGACACGTCAACCGGAGGTTGGGACACCTCACCCACGGGCGGGGAAGCTTCGTCCCCCGGTGCGATCGCCGATTCCTCACCAGGAACCGGAGCCGAGGTAGCCCGCGCAGCCTCGCCTCCAGGCACCTCGTCCTCAGGCGGATCGATCGACTTCACGCCTTCGGCATACTCTTCCGAGCGCGTCTCCGCAGCCAAGGTCGAGTCCGTAGCCACCGACTCCGCCTCGGCCTCCGCCGCTGCCCGGCGCGCCTCGAGACTCCGGTACTCAACGGTGTGTACGCCGAACTCTTCGAGGTCGTATACGAAGCGGAACGGGCGGGACGGATCGACCGACGAATCCACGAGCATGATCCCGACCATCGTCGCCTCACCCGAGACGATCCCTCCGGAAGGCAGCCCCATCGAGATGACGTTGCGCGGGTCGATTCCGATCGTGTCACCGTCCTGCTCGATGCTCCATCCCTGCTGTCGAAACAGCCTGAGGCGCGACCCATCGATCGTATAGAGCATGAGATTGTCCGCGCCCCCCCGTCGCTCCGCGGAACGCTGTGCACGTTCATACAGCTGAGCACCCAGGAAATACGCGCCCAGCCGATCATTCTCGATGAACGCGAGACCGATGCCGGCAGAACCTTCACCTGGCTCCGTCACCTCGAAGCGCTGCACGACTCCGGACTGGCGGAGATCGAACCATGACATACCGATGGGGTCCACCACGTCGGTCGCGACCGCAGACGGACCATCGATGAATGCGTACGCGTTGGCGACCCTGCGGGCTGCGTCACGAACCCCACGGGACAGGGCGCGCACGCTGATCGATACGCGGGATATGCCCTCGATATCGCTCCAGAGCTGGAAGGGGTCTCCGATATGCTTCCCGGCGAATTGCTCCTGGAAACCCGGCGTCCGGAGAAAGTCGCCCATGCTCCGCATGTACGATTCGTTGTAATCCGTAACCCGCATCCCGGTGAGAGTCCCATCGGGACGCATCCCGACGAGTGCCTCGATCGGGCCGCTGTAGCCGTACTGCTCAGGCGGCAGATCCGAGGTCAGGAAGATGTAGCCCGATACCACCTCGGAGCCGTCCGGCTGGACGGTGAAGGCCGAGACGACCGGTGGATCTCCCGCAACGTCGCCGAACCGGTCCGCGAGGGGCATGACCGTTCGGATCAGCGAGGAAGGGATGCGTTGGATGCGCTGGCCCAGCACGGGGCTGACGCCCGGCACAGTGAGAAGCACGGCGACGATGGCCGCACAGCGAATCGACACGCGCAGGTACATCGCGCGAGCATACACGCCGCGTCGACGCTCAGCAATCGAACGCAGGGTCCGTCGACGATGGCCTACGTCAAACACCCGCCCGGCTCATCGGCCGGACCCACTCTCGTGATTGTGCCCGCGCCGTGAACTAGTTGTTGTAGCTGCGCGTCGGCGTCCTGCACTGAGGCCACTCCCCGATCGACGGGAAGTTCTGTGTGCGACGCGACACCCGCATCGGCCCCTCCGGAGGGGTAGTCGGCAAGACCACGGTCTCGCGCGACACGCGCTCCGGATCTTCAGACGCCATGTAGGCGACCATCGCCGCGAGTGTTGCGTTATTGCGCAGGTCGTCGAAGACGATCTTGTCGAACGTATCGAGGCCGGTGTGCCAGGTGTACTGACGATAATCCGGGTAGTTCGACTGGAAGCGGAAGGACGGCGCCGGCACGCACAGGAACGACATGTGATCGCTGCCGCCGGACTCGGGCAGGCCCGGAATGTCGAGTTCGATGTGCTGCGTGATCTCCGGTGGAATCGACGAGAACCAGCGTGCGAAGTGCGACCCGGCCTCCCGCAGGCCCATCATGCGGATATAGTCGACCCGCCAGGTTCCGTTGTCCTGGTTGAACGCGGACTGGAGCCCTGCCATCACCTCCGGATGGTCGGCCTGAAAATTGTTGGACCCGATCAGTCCCCGCTCCTCAGCATCCCAGTGCCCGATGATGATGGTCCGACGCGGGTTCGGGTACGCCGTCTTCAGAAGACGGGCAGCCTCGAGCATCATGATGGTGCCCGTCCCGTTGTCCGTCGCGCCCGACGCTCCATCCCAGGAGTCGAGATGAGCACCGAGCAGCACATACTCGTCGGGCAGCTCGGTCCCGGGCATCGTCGCGACGATGTTGAAAGCCGGCACGGTACCCGTGAACTCGGCCTCGGCGTCGATCCGCACGCGAGGGGATTGGTCATTCATCGCCAGCCGGGTAACCAGACCATAGTCCTCGCAGCTGAGCTGGATCGTGGCGATCTCCTCGGTACTGGCGTCGAAGATCCTGTCTGCACCCCAACCGTCAGACCACAGCGCGCGGAAAATCGCCGCGGCTCCCGCCTGCTCGAGACGCTGAGAGACCGTGGCCTCAGCTCCGCGAGCACTGCCCCGCTCCATGCCGGCCGCGACCAGCAACGACCGTGTCCACGACTGCTCGGCAGCCTGACGCTCCTCCTGCATGCGCCGGTACGAGGCCGGGGTCGCGTTCTCTTCCCACGATTCGGGCGCGCGACACGTCGGCTCCGGGAAAGAGATCGACACGGCCTTGCCGGCGACCTGAGGCAACCAGGCTTCGAACTCCGCCTCGCTCTGCAGCTCTGGAAGCGCGATGACCTCGGCCTCGACAATACCTCCGCTGCCCGGACTCCACGCCATCATCGTGGCGTTCAGCGTCCGGACGCGCGGCTCGATCAGATCCACGTGCGTGATGCCACGCTCCCAACCACGCCACGTACCGTACTCGTGCCGATCCACGTCGATGCCCCACGAGGCGTAGACCGACTCGAGCCACTCGGCGGACCGGACGTATCCGGGAGATCCGGTCAGACGCGGCCCGATCGAGTCCATCAGCACCTGTGCGAGTGCGTAGGCCTGCGACCCGTCCTCCATCCCTTCCTGCCACATCTGTCGGATCACGGGATCGTCGGTCGGAAACGTCTGAGCGTGCAGCGCCGGCGCTGCGAACACGCCGGCCGCGGCCAGCACAAGCCACATCTTCTTCATCGATCGTCCTTCTGAGCGTCGTTCAGCATCGAGCCGAGCGGACGGCTGACCGATCGGCGGAGGGTTCGAGCAGGAATCTACGCTCATCGGCGCGCCATCGCCTGTGGTCACAGCCGTGAAGGTCCGCGCTCGCACACCCGGGTACGGCTCGGGCGGCACCCTGACCTCAGAGCATCCCCACATCCGAATCGACGAGGGCCTGCGTCACCTCGGGAAGGAACCACTCCCCTGCCAACTCGAGCAGCATCTCCATTCCCTCCTCACGGGGAAGCCCCGAGCGATACGCCCGACTCTCGAGAATGGCGACCCAGGCTTCCGCGATCCCCACGATCTGTCCACCCAGTGAAATCTCATCACCGCGCCTGGCATTCGGGTAGCCGGACCCGTTGAGCCGTTCATGGTGCTCGTGGATGAAGCGAATCGAGTCACCGAGATGTTCCATCGGCTGGAGGATCTCTACACCGCGATCACAATGCGTCTTGATGATCGCGAACTCTTCTTCGGTGAGTGCTCCGGACTTCTCCACGATGGAGTCGGGCACCGCGATCATGCCGACATCGTGAAGGAGTCCGGCAACGCGCACCGATTCGACCTCGGCTTCCGACAGACCGAGTGCCAGAGCGATCGACCCGGCCTGCAGCGCAACGGCCCGGCTGTGGCCCTGGAAGTGAGGGCTGCGCGAGTCCAGTGCGTTCGCAAACGCCGCGAGCGTGGACAGCGTCACGTCTCGGATCTCGTCCTGCCTGCGACCAAGCTCGGCCTTCATCCACGTGACCATCGCACGGTGATGTCGCTCTCCCGAACGCTGGTGAAACGCGCGCTGGACGGCTCGCGCCAGGGCGATAGGTTCGGGCGGCTTGATGATGTAGTCGGTGAAGCCCATCCGAAGCGCGGACTGAGCCGTCGTCTCGTCTCCTCGCCCCGTGAGGAGGATGATCTTGATGTCGGGGTCGACGTCGAGTGCATGCTCCGCAAGCTCGATCCCCGACATTTCCGGCATATCGTAGTCCGTCACCAGAACGATCGGCTCGGCCGACACGAGGTGCTCGATCACATCGGGAGCGCGTTCGAAGGTCTTTACCTCGTAACCCGCCGCCTCGAGGATGGACTGGTGCAGTAAAGCAGAGGACGCTTCGTCGTCGACGATGAGGACCAGCCCTCCCTCACTCGCAGGCAGCTCGAACGAGAAGTCGGGCTCTCCTTCGCCGTTGAGGGGGGAGGTGTGTTCGTCGATCTCGCGCATGACAGGTGGAAGAGCCCGTGAACGAAGCCGGGCGCTCTCGTGTCCTCTTGTAAGAGTCGCAAGGCGGAAGTTACAAGTGGTTGACCATTCCTTTAGGTGTCAAGCAAATCGCGTCGGAGCAAGTCAGATGAAGAGATCCATTCTGGTCGGAATCGCCCTGGCGGTCGTCGGTCTCATACCGGCCGCCGTCACGGCTCAAAGCGATGGAATGAAGGACATGAGCACGTTCGAGCGACCGATCGCGATGGCGGATAACGTGTGGATCGAAGAGCTCACGATGCCGGAGGTTCGTGACCTCCTCGCAGACGGCTGGAGGACCGCGTTGATCCTGACCGGTGGGATCGAGGAGAACGGCCCCTACCTGACCACAGGAAAGCACAACCACGTCCTGCGTGTGATGGGAGAGTCGATCGCACGCGAATTCGGACGAACGCTGGTCGCCCCGATCGTCACGATCGAGCCCGGAAATCCTGAACGTGCGAGCAGCCCCGGTGGCATCCGCTACTCACAGGAGACGTATCGGGCGGTCCTGCGTGACTACGCTGTGAGCCTCAAGGCACAGGGCTTCGACCAGATCTTCCTCATGGGCGATAGCGGAGGGAACCTGCGAGGGATGCAGGAGGTCGCCGATGCACTTCGTAGCGAGTGGGCGGATGAGGACGTCGTGATCGCGCACATTCCCGAGTACTACAATTACCAGGATGTGCTCGCCTACCAGCGGGATGAACTCGGCATCGATGAAGACCCCCGACTCGAGGGGCTCCACGACGACTACTACATCACGACGATCATCATGAACGATGATCCGGAGTTCGTGCGTCTGGGGCAGCGGATCGATGCTGGAAAGGCGTCGATCAACGGGATCAGCATCCTCCCGATCGATGACGCCCTCGAGCACGGTCGACGCCTGATCGAGTTCCGTACCGATGCCACCATCGCAGCCATGCGTGCTGCAATTGCGGAGCAAACCGGGCGCTAGACGACCGAGCGAGCCGTAGGGGATCAGCTCGGCCCCGAGGCGGGACATTCCCGGGCGATGCGCGCGTCCCGGGTGGACCCGATGCAGGCGCTCCGGTACGCGTAGGGGGGCCGTCTACACCACGAGCACCGTCGACCCTACGGTCTCCCGTGCCTCCAGAGCCCGGTGCGCCTCGGCGACTTCGCGGAGCGGGTACCGCGCACCGATGTGCGGCTGGACCTCACCCGCGCGCACGACGTCGAAGAGCGCCCGGATGCCTTCACGGGTCTCCTCGGGCGTCGTGTAGTAGTCCGCCAACCTCGGTCGCGTCAGAAAGAGGGACTGCTGCCGGGCGAGGAGGAGGGGAGATACCGGCTCTACGGGCCCGGACGCGTTTCCGAACGTGACGAGCATTCCGCGCCGTGAGAGTGAGTGAAGAGACGCATCGAACGTGCTCGCGCCGACGGAGTCATACACCACGCGACACCCTTCTCCGTCCGTGATCTCAGCGACCCGCTCACTGATGTTCTCGTCCCGATACAGGATCACGTGGTCGCAGCCGTTCGCCTTCGCGAGCTCACCTTTTTCCGCCGTGCCTACCGTACCGATCACGTTGGCGCCCAGAGCACGCAGCCACTGGCACGCGATGAGACCGACGCCACCGGCAGCCGCAGTGAGCAGAACGTTGTCCCCCGGCTGCACGGCATAGGTACGACGCACGAGGTACTCGACGGTACATCCCTTCACCATCATCGCAGCAGCCGTCTCTTCGCTGATCTCGTCGGGGAGCTCGACCAGGCGGGCCCGGGGCATCACCCGGGCCTCGCAGTACGATCCGATGGGGCCGTTGCTCGTGTAGGCGACCCGTGCGCCGACGGCCAGGTCATCCACGTCCGACCCCACGGCCTCCACGACACCCGCGCCCTCGACGCCGGGCGTGAACGGTAGCGTCTGGGGATAAAGACCGGTTCGATGGTAGACGTCGATGAAGTTGAGCCCGACCGCCGTGTGTCGGACACGGACCTCAGTCGGGCCGGGGTCACCTGGATCGCGTTCGACCCACTCGAGAACCTCCGGCCCACCCAGCTGCGAAACGACGACCGCACCACTCATCGACTTCTCCATATACCCTCGGGAACGAGCATGGAAAATCTACGGGTCTGCCCCCCTCCCCGCCTCCCGACGCGGTTCCTACCTTCCGTCTCCGAAAGCCCACTCCGCGATCAGCCGTCATTACATCGTGCGGCCCCGCTCTGGGCGAATTCATCCCTTCGAACGCCAGGTCCCCCGATGCCCCGATCGCGCCCCCTCTTCTCCCGCTACACGCTGGTCGCTGCAACGGCGCTGCTACTGAGCGCTCCCGCGCTGAGCGCACAGGTCCAATGGGGCGCTGTGCCTCAGGGGTATCCTCGCACCGCGGCCGAGCTGAACGGCTTCACGGCGCACACACGCCACCTCGAGATGTGGGACTATCTGGAGCAGCTGCGGGGCGTGAGTTCCGACATGCGCCTGGGCACCTACGGCGAAACGAGGGAGGGACGGAAGCTTCCGTACGCAATCTTCTCGCGCCCCCTCATCTCCGAGCCGTGGGAAGCGATGGCGCTCGATCGGCCCGTCATCCTCTTTGCGGCGAACGTGCACGGTGGTGAACGCACCTTCCGCGAAGGCCTCCTCGTCCTGATGCGCGACCTCGCGACCCGCGGTACGGCGGCGAACGCGCTCCTCGACGAAGCCGTCATCGTCGTCGCTCCGCAGATCAACCCGGACGGCTTCGAAGCATCCGAGGGCGGTCAGCGCGGCAACTCCTGGGGTATCGACCTCAACCGCGACTACGTGAAGCTCGAGCACCCGACGATCCAGTCATATGTACAGAACCTGATCGGTGAGTGGCGTCCGCACCTCTTCATCGATGGTCACAACGGAGGAGCCCGCCCGTACAACCTGAATTACCAGTGCACGAGCCACTACGACGCCGCGATCGAGCTCACGCTCCTGTGTGACGATGAAATCTTTCCGGCCATCGATGCGAAGCTCGAAGGCGAGGACATGCTGTCCTGGTACTATCAGCGTGGGACCGAGGAGCAGTGGAATACCGGCGGGTCGCAGGTCCGGATCGGGAGAAACTACGGGGGCATCGTGAACTCGGTGGCGATCCTGTTCGAAGCTCCGCGCCAGGAGCTCGAGGTCGGCGCACGCGCCGGCTATCTCGGCTATCTCGCGGTCGCGGAATGGGCGGTCGCCAACGCGGATCACCTGGTGGGGACCGTCGAAGCTGCCCGCGCAGAGACGATCGCGATGGGTGCCGAGCCACGCGGTCAGATCGCGGTCGAGATGGAGTACGGGGCCGAAGACTACCCCGTCGACTACCTGCTCGTGCGTGGGGGTGGCTTCAACGACCCGCCGGACATGGCGATCGACACGATCGAGGTCACCGGGGCGCGTCTCATGAAGAAGCCGGTGGCCGTCACCCTGCGTGACCGGCCATGGGCCTATACGCTGCCGCGCGACGCAGAGGACGCTGTGGCCCTTCTGCTCCGTCACGGGATCACCGTCGAGCGGCTCATCGAGCCCGCTACGATCGAGGTTCAGGCCTATACGGTGGCCGGGGTGACGCACGAACGGCAGTACAACCATCAGGCCGTCGCGAGGATCCAGGTCGGCGACGTCATCACGCAGACGCGGGACTTCCCCGTCGGGACGTACGTGATTCCGACCGCCCAATACCTGGGCCGACTGGTCGCCCACATGCTGGAGGTCGAAACGGAGGACAACGTGGTCTACTGGAACCGCATGGACGCGTGGGTGCCTCGTCCCGGCAGCACGGCGGGTGGGGAACCTGCCATCGCGCCCATCTACAAGATCATGAGCCCCGTGCGTCTCACATCGAGCCTCGTCGAGCCGAGGTAACGGGGACCGGAGAACGACCTACGTCCTGACATCATCGAGGGCCGGCTCCCAGATCGGGGGCCGGCCCTCGGCAATTGGGCCACGGCCCACCCAGTGAACGCGTGATCAAGTGAACGCGTGATCATCAGTGCCAAACGGATGGGGTCTGTCGTTGTCTTCCTCATCATCGATCGAGGCGAAACGAGTTGGGGAAACCCCGAGCGGTGGTGCGGCTAACGCACCTGCGACTGACAGCCGTCCCAGCTCGTGCAGCGGACCCTCATCCGGGAGCGCGCCTCGGGTGGAAGCCCCAGGATCGAAATCGCTTCGATCACGTCACGGATCGCCGCCTCCCTGGCAGGCTCGAACTGGAAGAGGAGCACCCACTGCGGAAGCTCGGGTGTCGGCTCCTGGAGTTCCCACTCATAGACCCAGTCGATGGCATCCATCTCCCGCCGAATCGCGTCATAGTCCTGCTGATTCGCCGGTCCCTGGCCGAGGGGAAGAGTGACGATCTCGAACGACAGCTGGTGGTTCTCCCGCCACGTATTCAGAGCGACGTCGATGTTCTCGAACGGAGCCTGAATGCGGATGAGGTGATGCGCATACTCGGCGAGCAGGAAGTTGTTGTGCTTGATGCCCTTTCCGAGCGCGGTCTCCATGTACTCGATGTACCGCGCCTCATCGCCTTCCTGAAGCGCCTCCATGGCGAGCATGAAATCCGTGTCCGCGTCAGCCGGATTGATCTCTGCGATCACCTCTGCCATGCGAGACCACTCTTCCGAGCCCGGGTCGACCTGATCACCCGACCGCGCGATCAGAAACTCCCGCCCGCCGAAGAGCATGCCGAGCACATAGATGCCGAGCAGCATCCGGAAGCGTCGGTACCACGGCGCGTTGTCAGGCGCGAGAGCCACAGCTTCTCCTCGGGATTACAGCCCCTTCTGGGTCTGCTTGTCGGAGACCTTCCAGATGAAGGAATCGAGGTAGTAATGCATCAACCCGTACGCGTAGATCATCATCTGCGAAAAGAGGGCATAGCCGCTCGAGTAGTCCATCGCCGGCACACCGAACTCCTCGATCGCCGGGTACGGCGCAAAGTTGACGACGCCGAACCCGAACTCGTCGAGCGGCCGGTTGATGATCAACTGGAAGAGCACCGCGTAGACCACGCCGCCGGCCAGGAACCATCGCAGGTGGCCGGGACCGGTGAGCTTGCTCCAGAAACCCGTGCGGAACGTGCCTTTCTCCTGACTCTTCCGCATGAACGAGTACACCATGACGATGTACTGAACCCCATGCATGAGACGGTGCGCCACCGCGTGGAGCAGGATCGAGTTCGTGTTCCACGCCACGAAGTACCACAGGAAGTAACTGGCGAAGATGAAGACGTATTTGATGGGGTTGATGATCGCCCCTTCCTGATGCGTCCTCCACAGATGCCACATGTACACGATCAGATAGCCGACCAGTACGATCTGGCTGACCATGAGCAGCGCGTCCACGACCGGGACCGACAGCGGAACGCGCATCCGATGGAGTTCCCGAATCCACAGGAACTTGAACATCGGGGCGTTCAGGAACATGTACGAGTACAGCACGCAATGCAGGATCAGGTCGTAGCGACGCGTGTTCTTGAGCCCCGCGCCCGCCTTGAAGTCGTAGATCCTGGCGAGACCGTGCTGCTGCATGATGCTGTGCTGGTGATCCCACGCGGTGACCAGCAGAAGAAGAGTGATCGGCGCGAACTGCAGACCCATAATCGTGAAGCCCACGATCACGATCGGACCGATGATCAGACGGTCCTTGAACCGATCCCAGACATCGGGCATGCCGTACGAGCGGACCCACCCGGCGTAGTGGTGCGGGATGGTGATCCACAAATTGATCGACGCCACGGCGACGTACGGCAACCACGCCTGGAAGCCCAACGCCATCGCGACAGCGAAGAACGGAAGTCCCAGGAACCAGACCAGGTCGTGCTTCTGGGAGAGTATGTAGCCGGTCTTAAACATTCAGATGCAGTAGTTCAGGCTCTGCAGGCTACATATCCCTCAGTATGACGGAAGTTCTACCGTTGGTCTGAAACCCGATCGAACGCCTTGAGTACCTCACGCGTCAGATCCCAGCGGTCGAATCCCTGACGACCGTAATCCAGACCCCGACGAACAATCACGAGGTCGTGGTCGGGCACGACAATCACGTACTGGCCTCGGTTCCCGGCGGTGGAGTAGGCGGTCCGGGGCACGTCGGTCCGACCATCCGGCACGAGCCACCACTGCCCCCCGTAGAAGTTGCCGGTTTCAGCGGTCGCGGGCGCGGGCGTTCGGGTGAAGTCGATCCATTCTTCGGAGATCAACCGCTCGCCGTCCCACATGCCTCCGTTGAGGTACAACAGGCCGAAGCGTGCGAGGTCCCGGGCGTTCGTGTAGACCTGGCTGCTGAGGATGAAGTCTCCGAAGCGGTCGGTGCTCAGCAGCGTGTTCCGCATTCCGATCCTGTCGAGGAGACGGCGGCGCGGGAATTCGGCATACGACTGGTCGTCACCGAGCGCGAGCTTCATCGCATACACTCCAAGGAGCGTGTCGTAGTTCTCGTAGTCCCACACGGTTCCGGGTTGGCGCACCAGGGGCCGGCTGAGGGCACCGGTGACCGAACTCGCTCCGGCCCAGTAGGACATGCCGGAGCCGATCGCGTATTCCAGACCGCGGTTGTCCACGGACTCGAGTCCGCTCGCCATGTTGAGCACGTGACGGAGCGTGATCTCGTTGCGGGGATCCGCCTCCGGCGAGAGCGCATCGGGAAGCCACTCGAAACCGAGCGGCGCGTCGAGGTCGAGCTTCCCTTCATCGACCATCATGCCGATCAGCGTCACGGCGATACTCTTGGCGGTCGACCACGTGCGCGTCTTCGTGTTCAGGTCGACGCCCGGCGCGTACCGCTCATGAATGATCCGTCCCTCGTGAACGACCATGAGTGACAGCGTGACCTGCTCGGGGGACTCACGGTCAAAGGCCCAGTCCGAGGCGGCCTGCAGCGCCTCTCCGTTCACACCCGGCGTGATCGAGATCTCGTCGACGCGATCCCCGTCCGGCCAGGCGATCTGCTGCGGGTCTCCGTCGGGCGCGGCCATCACGAGTTCGGGAAGGTCATCGATGTCTTCGAAGGTCTGATCCGGCGACATGATCACGCACCCGATCCCCTCCCTGAACGCGGCACGCATGATCGGCGTCCCCCCGGACGCACCGATCGCGACGGCCTGCCGATCCCAGTCGACGAGGTAGTCACCGCCACGCGGTGTCCCGACCGGCTGGGACAGAAATGCGAGTTCCTGGTCGAACACCTGCTCCAGGGTACGCTCACCCGTGAACAGCCCATTGCACATCAGGATGGCTTGCTGCCCGTAGCGGATCATGTCGCGCTGCGGTCGCCAGTAGTCGTAGGTGTCCTGCTGTTGCGCGGAGAGGACGGAAGGCATCGCTGCGGCGATCGCCACGAACAGAGCAGTGCGCTTCATGGTTCGAGTCCGGCTGGGTTCACACGTCCTGAGAATGGCGGAGAAAGTAGACCCTGTCCCTACCAGCAGCCATCCGACCGACGCAGCCTCTAACGCTCTCCCGCCATGGCAACCGCCTCGATCAGCTCGGCGAGACTCGCGAGGTCCCTCAGATCCAGCACTTCACCCGGAGAATGGCTGTACCGGCCAGGCCACGAGAGCCCCTGATTCGGCGCCCCGTAGTAGGTGAATTGAGTGCCGTCAGTACCGCCCTGCGTGAGGCCCATCTGGATCTGTATACCTGCGTCTTCAGCGGCCGCGAATACGCGAGCACGTTCCCGATCCGGCGACACACCCGAGTTCTCCGTCGCCCGCAGCACCGGTCCGTCACCCAGGGGCGTGTAGGCGAAGTGAGGCGATTCGAGCGGGGTATCCGACGACACGAAGGTGTCGATGGAGTAGATACGCTTGGTGCTTCGGGCGAAGCGGCGCGCCATGGCCCCTGCGCCGATCAAACCACCCTCTTCGTGCACGGACCACGCGAAGATCACCTTTCCAGGAAGCGCGTCGGGATCGATCGCGTTCATCGCCAGGAGTAGCGCCGTCGTTCCCGCACGGTCATCCAGAGCCCGAGCCACGAAGCGGTGCGCCCCCATACGCAGGCCCTCCTTGTAGCTCGTGACCGAGAGCCCCGTCTGTACCCCCCGCACCCGTAGCTCGGCGCCGTCGAGTCCGAAGTAGGCACGCTCGGGTGGCGGATTCTTTCCGTCCGCCTGATCACGAGTCAGGAAGACGCCGCGAAGAGGAGCGGGTGCCTCGGCCGAGAGTGACTCCGTCTTCCAACGATCCGACGTCTCCAGGCCGTCGGCCGTCTGCGTGCTCGGGGCCCCCTCCGGATCGAAGTGAAGCAGCGCCGTCTGTCCCTCCCATGCCGAGGAGACCGCTCCGCCCAGCCTTCGGAACGACACGACCCCGTCCGCGGCGATCGACTCGATCTCGTACCCGACCTCGTCCATGTGAGCCATGAACACGGTCGTATCACGGTCCGGGCCTGCCTCCACCCACACATTCCCGATATCGTCGACGACGGCTCGATCGCGGGCCCACGCAGGCAGATTCTCGAGCACATAGCGACGGATCGGCCATTCGTGGCCGGGCACGCCGTAGAGCTCGACCAGATCTGTCAGCACCTGCGCCACCCGCTGCAGGGATGGGTCGAAGACGTCACCTCGTAACGGCATCCGATCGGGCGCGTCGACCCAGTCGAGCGAACTCGGAGCTTCTCCCAGCACCAGCTCCGCCGCCTCACGGACCAGGACGCCGATCTGCTCTTCGGAGACGACTTCCATATGTGCTCCGGCCGCCAGCACCGCCGGCTGGACCCAATGCACGGTACCAAGTCCGGCATCCGCCAGAACACCGCCCATCCGACCGAAGGAACGAGCCTCTCGACGTTCGCTCACCTCCGCCGCCCCCCCGGGAGCGAGGATCATCAATTCGTCGAATTGCCCGCTTCGCGCCACGTACGAGGACAGCCCAACCCAGCCGAAGCCCTCCTGGGCGCTCAGGACGAAATGAACCTCGCCGCGCCCGGGCGATGCCGCAGCGGCCTCGGCGACCGCGGCAGCGACGGCGCATCCCGATCGACGGCCCGCATCGGGACCGGCCACGCCCCCTTCCATCGCCCACGATGGCAGGTGGCGGACGATCGGGTCGAGGAGTCCGATCCCGAGCTGCTCCACATCGGCCGTCGTCGTCGCGCCGACGTCCACCCAGAGGTCATCCGCCGAAACGACGGCGGTCTCGTCACGATGCTGGGCCGCGAAATGCCCATTGCTCCGGGCAACGACTCCGGCAACGGGCCCGCCGGGCGTGATCACGCGCACCTGCTGAGCCTCGAACTGCTGATCCCACAGCGGATGACGTGAACCTCGTCCAATGCGGTGCACACGCAGATACCCGTCGCCGGTGATCTGAGAGGCCGAGAGCGCGGGCCGATCGAGAGCACAGGCCACGATGCGGCGTGGCGCTCCGGAGCCGACGACACGAACCAGGTTTCCCCATTGGTCGACGTCCCAGGCCGGCAGCGACTCGGCCAGCCAGGGCACCGTGCGCGTCTCGTATCCGGTCGGCACGTCCGGCGTCAACCACGAAGCGACCGCTTGCAGGTCGACGGTCTGTGCGGACGCGGACGTACCCATCAGCGCGAGAAGCCCGAAGGGCACGACCAGCGCGCCCCTCGCAGATTGATTCAGGAGTCGCATCGGTCGTGCCCCTCGTATGTGTGCTGCCGAATCCGGCTGTTACTGAATCCGACGATAGGTCGCGTGGCCGACGCCCGTGATCTTCCCGTCCTCGTCCATGCGGACGTACTCGTTCTCGATCGTGTTTCCGTCTTCTGAGAGGGTGTTGATGATCACCTGCGTGACCCGGCCGTTACGCATGTTCGAGATCCGCGTCGTCCGCTCGTTGACCCACTCCACCGCCGTCTCGGAGTTGTCCTGACCCCACACAGCCCGGAATTCGCCATCGAACATGGTGTCGTAACCCCACTCGGAGTCCTGCCCACGAGCGTTCGTGGCGGCCACCGTGATCGACATGCCTCCGTCGCCCCATGGCTCGTACGTCATGATGTTGATTGCCGGCGGAGGCGCATCCGAGTCCATCCGCCACTGGCCGAACCGGGTCGCGGGGTCCTGGGCGGAGGCCTCGGCGGCCACGAACGCCGCCGTCGCGACCAGGGTCGCACCGAGGATAAGCGAGCGCTTGATCATGCTGTTCCTGCTCCCTGAATAGTCTGGTGGGTCAGCCGCCCGGATGAGCGGACCCGATGTCCTTGAGGAAAATCTGAATCACGCCGCCCACGGCCTCCTCGCCGAAGAGTCGGATGGCCGCCTCACCCTTAACCACCTCGACTCGGTCGATCTCGTCCGGGTCGATATCGGCGAGCACGGCATCCCGGTCGCCCTCCATGCGGAGCCCATCCACATAGAGGAGGGGCTGGGGGCTGGAAGGGGCGCCGACACCCTCCGCGCGAACGACACGGACGCCGCCATCCAGACCGACGACGGGGTCGTCCCCTTCATCGACGTGCTTGACGTGCGGGGCACGCTCGACGTGGACCTCGAGTCGGTCGCCGATG
>Ga0181594_10001272_pt1 | contig 23559 bp, 24 predicted proteins | sample 071ome_18_FD_145603 | JGI IMG/M metagenome (GOLD analysis project Ga0181594, IMG submission 145603) | Coastal salt marsh microbial communities from the Groves Creek Marsh, Skidaway Island, Georgia - 071413BT metaG (spades assembly) | ecosystem: Environmental > Aquatic > Marine > Intertidal zone... | reverse complement strand
GACATAGATCACAGGGTTCCCCACGCCCGCCGCTTCGGCGTAGAAAATCCGATCGGTCGGTGCGATGCCGACCGTCATCGCGTTTACTAGAATATTGCCGTCGTAGCTGTTGTGGAACGTGCATTCGCCACCGACCGTCGGCACGCCAATACAATTTCCGTATCCCCCGATCCCGGCCACGACGCCACTTACGAGGTGACGTGTCTTCGGATGGTCCGGCGCACCGAATCGCAACGCATTGAGATTTGCAACTGGGCGTGCGCCCATCGTGAACACATCCCGCAGGATCCCGCCGACACCCGTCGCGGCCCCTTGAAAAGGCTCGATGTAGGAGGGGTGATTGTGGCTCTCCATCTTGAAAATGGCCGCCAAGCCCTCGCCGATATCGATCACACCGGCGTTCTCGCCGGGGCCGCAAATCACCCACGGGGCTTCTGTCGGCAGCGTGCGCAGCCACTTCTTCGAAGACTTGTAGGAACAGTGTTCGCTCCACATCACGGAAAAGATGCCGAGTTCGGTGAGATTGGGTGTCCGTCCCAATATCTCGACCGCGCGGGCGAACTCTTCCGCCGTGAGGCCGTGCTCCGCCGCAAGTTCCGGGGTCGCGTTACTGAGATCGTTCATCGGCCTAGGACAATGCGCTAATCATTGAATCGAAAAGTGCGCGCCCGTCATCCCCACCGAGCGTCGGGTCCGACAACCGCTCGGGATGAGGCATCATCCCCAGAATGCGGCGTGTGGGGTCTAGGATGCCGGCGATATTGGACAGCGAACCGTTCGGATTGCTGCGATCGTCGGCGGCACCGGCCGTATCGCAATACCGGAAGGCCACGCGGCCCTCGCCTTCCAGCTGCGCGCGACCTTCTTCGTCGATAAAGTAATTCCCATCATGATGGGCAACCGGTATGCGGATGACTTGTCCCGCCGAATAGCGGTTGCTGAACACGGTGTCCGCATTCTCGACGCGCAGGAAGACGTCGCGGCAGACGAACCGGAGGTTCTTATTCCGCATCAGGACGCCGGGCAAGAGGCCGGCCTCGGTCAGAATTTGAAATCCATTACAGATACCCAATACGGCGACACCGCGTTCGGCCGACCGAACGACCTCTCGCATGATGGGTGAATGCGCCGCCATTGCGCCCGATCGCAGATAGTCGCCGTACGAGAACCCGCCGGGCACGGCAATAAGGTCGACATTGGGCAGAGCGGTATCGCGATGCCAAACCATCGCGGGTTGTGAACCCATCGACTGCGAAAGCGCTACCTTTAGGTCGCGATCACAGTTCGACCCTGGGAAAACAATAACCGCGGCCTTCATCTTGGTCTGGGGGTCCCTAGCCGAGGGTGATCAGGATTGGTCAACGATCTCGACTCGATAATTCTCGATCACGGTGTTCGCCAATAGACGTTCGCACATTTCTTTCACCGTCGCCTCGGCGCCGGCGTGATCGCCGTCGGGCAAGTCGAGCTCGATATACTTTCCCTGCCTTACGTCCTGTACGCCTTCAAAACCAAAATGGGTCAGGGCGTTTTCGATCGCTTTCCCCTGCGGGTCGAGGACGCCGGGCTTGAGGGTAATATGGACCAGCGCTCTCATCGTTTACTGCATCACCTGGGGGCCTTTGATATCGGTCGGACCGCTCTCGGGCAGAATGCCGAGCCGGCGCGCAACTTCTTGGTAGGCCTCGGCGATGTTGTCCATATCTCGACGAAACCGGTCCTTGTCCATCTTTTCGTTGGTCTGCAAATCCCATAGACGGCAGGAGTCGGGGCTAATTTCGTCGGCGAGAACGATACGCATGTCATCGTTCGAATAGTGCCGTCCGTATTCGATCTTGAAGTCGATCAAGCGTATGCCGACACCGAAGAACAGCCCCGACAAGAAATCGTTGATCCGCAACGACATGGCGACCATCTCGTCGAGCTCTTGCGGTGACGCCCATCCGAACGCGGTAATGTGCTCCTCACCGACCATCGGATCGTCGAGTTCGTCGGACTTGTAGTAGTACTCGATGATGGATCGGGGCAGAGTCTGGCCTTCCGGAATCCCCAACCTTTTCGACAAGGACCCGGCGGCGACGTTCCGGATGACAACCTCGATCGGAATAATCTCAACTTCTTTGATGAGTTGTTCCCGCATGTTTAGGCGGCGCACGAAGTGGGTCGGCACACCGATCTCGCCGATTCGCGTCATCAAATACTCGGAAATTCGATTGTTCAGGACGCCTTTGCCGGTAATCGTCCCGCGTTTTTGATTGTTGAATGCGGTGGCGTCGTCCTTGAAGTACTGGACCAAAGTCCCGGGCTCCGGTCCTTCAAAAATGACCTTTGCCTTGCCTTCGTAGATTTGTCTGCGGCGGGCCATTTTGGGTGATTTCCTGTGATCTGAGGCCAGGGAGAGGCCCGACGTTTTATAGGGCAAAAAAACTGGTCACCCAAGGGCCTGGCGGACTGGACGTGACAGGGCTCAAAACCTATATCGGTAGTTGATTTAGCCCCTTCGGACGGGCTATGGACAGCCTAGCCCAATTGGCCATCAGGGAGCGCCACGCCCAATGTCATCCACTTTCGAAAAACGCGAACGAGCCCAGGAAGCCAAATTCGCCCACGATCAAGAAATGGACTTCCGGGTCTCTGCCCGGCGGGACAAGCTTCTCGGGCTATGGGCTGCGGAGCTTATGGACATGAAGGGCGGAGATGCCGAGGCCTATGCGAGGCAGATCGTCCTAACCGATGTCGACCAACCGGGCGACGATGACGTTTTCCAGCGGGTAAAAAGCGATCTAGAGACCGCCAAGGTCGAGGTCTCAGATCATGACCTTCGTCGCAAAATGGACAGCCTACTGCGTCTTGCCCGCGAGCAAATGGAAACCGAGGCCTAGGCCCTTATTGGGCGGCGCGGCGCGCTTGTTCGGAAGCGCCGAACACCCGGTCGAAAATCGTCGATACGTGCTTGGTGTGATAGCCCAAGTCGAACGCCTCGCGAAGCTCGTCTTCTGAGATCAAGGCGACGACCTCGGGGTCGCCCAGCAGCGTTTCGAGAAAATCGATCCGCTCCTCCCACACTTTCATGGCATTTCGCTGGACCATCGCATAAGCCGCCTCGCGGCTGGCACCCTTCTGGGTCAAAGCCAGGAGCACGCGTTGCGAGTGGACCAAGCCGCGCATTTGATCGAGGTTTTCCTGCATACGCTCGGGGTGCACCACGAGCTTGTCCATCAACCCCGTCAGCCGCGCCAGAGCGAAATCCAGCGTCACGGTTGCGTCGGGCCCAATCATGCGCTCCACGGAGGAATGCGAGATATCGCGTTCGTGCCAAAGCGCTACGTTTTCAAAGGCTGGCACCGCATAGCCGCGCACGAGCCGGGCCAATCCCGTCAAGTTCTCGCTCAGGACAGGGTTGCGTTTATGGGGCATCGCGGAAGAACCCTTTTGGCCCTTCGCGAAGTACTCCTCCGCTTCTAGAACTTCTGTCCGCTGCAGATGCCGGACCTCGGTGGCGAGGCGTTCGACGCAACTCGCGACCAGCGCCAACGCCGCAAAGAACGCGGCGTGACGATCGCGCGGAATGACCTGTGTGGAAACGGGTTCGATCGCAAGGCCTAGAGCCTTGGCCACATGCGCCTCCACGGCGGGGTCGATATTGGCGAAAGTTCCCACGGCGCCGGAGATCGCGCACGTCGCGATCTCGGTCCGGGCTGCCTTTAAGCGGGCCCGGCACCGGTCGAATTCCGCATAGGCCTGGGCCATTTTTAGCCCGAAGGTCGTCGGTTCGGCGTGAATGCCGTGGCTACGCCCGACACATACGGTGAATTTGTGCTCTTCTGCGCGCCGCCGCAATACGGCAAGCAGGCCATCCAAGTCCTGTATCAGCAAATCGGACGCGCGGGTTAGTTGGACCGCAAGGCAGGTATCTAGGACGTCCGAGGAGGTCATGCCCTGGTGAACAAAGCGCGCCGGTTCCCCGACATGCTCTGCCAAGCTGGTGAGAAAAGCGATCACATCATGGCGGGTCTCGCGTTCAATCTCGTCGATCCGGTCGATTTCGAATTTGCCTTTTTCCCACACCGCAGCGGCGGCCTCCTTCGGAATAACGCCCAATTCGGCTTGGGCGTCGCAGGCATGGGCCTCGATCTCCAACCAAATCTGGAATCGGGTTTCGGGGGCCCAAATTTGGGCCATTTCCGGGCGGCTATAACGCGGGATCATGAGACATTTTCTGCACGTGATGGGGGCCTGAAGTATAGTCAGGTGCGCGGGCAGGGGCCATGGCCGGTGCCCTAAATCACGAAGAGGTCTCGTGCGAGCATTCGTCGCCTTCCTTACGCTTTTGGTTTCGTGTTGGGCCGCTTCAGGCGCCGCGGCGCAGGACCGAGAGGTCGACCTGGAGCTTGTTCTCGCGCTCGATTCGTCGGGCAGCGTCAACACGCGCGAGTTTAATCTCCAGCTTCAGGGCTATATCGATGCGTTTCGCAATCCCGCCGTCATCGAGACGGTCACCAATGGCGACACAGGCGCCATCGCGGTGACCTTGTTGATATGGGCCGGGGACACAAGTAGAGGGACTCGCGTGATCGCCGACTGGACTTTGATCGACAGCCAGGAAACGGCGGAGGAGTTCGTTGAGAAGATTCTCTCAACCCCGCGTTTCATGCTCCGCGACGGCACCTCGCTCAGCAACGTGATCGAAACCAGTGCTCGTCTGTTTCGCGGCAACGGCTTTCAGGGCAATCGCATGGTCGTCGATATCTCGGGCGACGGCACCAACAACATTGGCTACGAGCCAACTATTGCGCGCGATGTCGCGGTGCGGGCGGGGATCACGATCAACGGGCTCGCCATCCTGACGGACTTTCCCGACCTCGATCTCTACTATGGCGAGCAAGTCGTCGGCGGCCCCGGCGCCTTTGTTGTCTCAGCGCAAAACTTTCACGCCTTCTCAGCAGCTGTTCTCAACAAGCTGGTGCGTGAAATTGCCGGCACGATCGGACCGAAGTTGGATCGATCGCGTTTCTTCGCAGAAGGGTCGCCGGCAGAGTAGCGGCGCGGCCACGATGGAACGAGAGCCCCCCTACACCGACGGAAAGATCGAGGTCACCCCGGCCGCCGGCCCGCTCGGTGCCGAGATTCGGGGCGTCGATCTGTCTGCCGACATCGACGCCCCGACCCTGGAGGCGATCGAGCGCGCCTGGGCGCGACATTTGGTTTTGGAGTGGCATGATCAACCGCTCACCGTCGCGCAGCATATCGCCTTTGGTCGCCGTCTCGGGCAGCTAGAGGACATGAGCCATGTCGATCAACCGGAGACGGGATTGCCGCCCGAAGTTTTGGTCATCGTTAACGATCCGGCGCTCAACGATGCGGTCGCGCCGCCCGCCGGCTACCTCAAGGGTTTTCAAAACAAACATGTCCAATGGCACTCGGACAACTCCTACCGCGAGGTGCCGCCCAAGGGCAGTTTGTTCGCCGTGAAGGAATCCCCGCCGGAGGGTGGCGTCACGATTTTCTCCAATATGTATGCGGCCTACGAAACGCTCACGACGGAGATGAAGCGAAAGGTCGCAGGCCGCGAGCTCATCCATGATCCAAGTCTCAACAGTGCCAACGTCCTGCGCGAGGGCGTGACCCCGCCGACCGATGTCTCCAGGGGCCGCGGGCCGCGACATCCACTGGTGCGCGTCCACCCGGTTACGGGCAGGCCCGCGCTCTACCTCGGTCGACGGCCCTACGCCTATATTTGTGGATACGGCGTCGACGAAAGCGAAGCGCTTCTCGATGCGCTTTGGGCTCATGCCACGGCTGACCGCTTCGTTTGGCAGCGCGCCGTCAACAAGCCGGGCGATCTCCTGTTGTGGGATAACCGCTGCACCATGCATGCGCGCACGGCCTTCGCTTCGGCGTCGCCGCGCCTGGCCCATCGGGTGCAGATTGCCGGCGAGCCGGTGATCGCCGCCTAACCGGTCGGTCGCTACGAGCCGAGCAGCCCCAAGGCCCGAAAACTGGCCTGATCCTGGCCGCCGATGACGAGATGATCGTGCACGGTGATCCCCAGCGTTGCCGCAGCCTGCTCGACCTCGCGTGTCATGCTGATGTCCGCGCGCGAGGGCGTGGGGTCGCCGCTGGGGTGGTTGTGGACCAAGATGATCGAAGAAGCCTCTAGCTCCAGGGCCCGCCGGATCACTTCGCGCGGGTAGACCGGCGTATGGTCGACCGTGCCGACGCCTTGCTTTTCGTCGGCGATCAGTCGGTTCTTGCGATCGAGAAAAAGGACCCGGAACTCCTCCGTACCCCGGAAGCTCATCCCGGCCCGGCAATAGGCCAGGAGGGCATCCCAAGAGCCGATCACCGGCTGGTCGACGGCCTTGCCCCGCGCCATGCGAACCGCGGCGGCCTCGACGACTTTAAGGCCGGCAACCACCGCGTCGCCGACCCCGGGTACTTCCTTTAAGCGCGCCGGTGGCGCCGCCAATACGCGTTCGAACGTGCCGAATTCCTTGATTAGAGCTTTTGCCAGGGGCTTGGTGTCGCCGCGCCGGATCACACCGAAAAGAACAAGTTCCAGCAGTTCGTAGTCGGGGAGCCCGTCGGGCCCGCCGGCAAGAAAACGGGCCCGCAATCGTTCCCGGTGTCCGAGCGTATCCGCTGCGGATTGTTGGCCGACCGTATCGCGCCCCGTCGGCATCGGGTGGGCTATCGATAAGGCGGTCGGTCGAGCCCGGCGGGCGAGGCGGTAAAGATCTCGTACCCATCGGCGGTGACGGCGATCGAGTGCTCGAACTGCGCCGACAGCGAGCGATCCTTGGTGACGGCAGTCCAACCGTCGTGGAGCATCTTCACTTGCCATTTACCGAGGTTGATCATTGGTTCGATCGTGAAGAACATGCCCTCGCGCAGTTCGGTGCCGGTACCCGGCGCGCCGTAGTGCAGAATGTTGGGTGCGTCGTGGAAGACGCGACCGAGGCCATGGCCGCAGAAATCGCGTACCACCGAGCAACGCTGGGATTCGGCATATTCCTGGATGGCGTGCCCGATGTCGCCGGTCGTGGCGCCGGGCCGCACAGCCTCGATACCGCGCATCATCGCGTCATAGGTCACGTCGCATAGCCGGCGGGCCTTGACCCCGACATCGCCGACGAAATACATCCGGCTCGAATCGCCGTGCCAGCCATCGACGATCACCGTCACATCGATGTTCACGATGTCGCCTTTCTGCAGCACCTTGTTGCCGGGAATGCCGTGGCAGACCACATGGTTGACCGAAGTGCAAATCGACTTCGGAAACCCGCGATAGTTCAGCGGCGCAGGGATCGCCCCACGCTCGACGATAAAAGCGTGGGCGAAATCGTCGATCGATTCGGTGCTGGCACCCGGTACAACAGTCGGCACGATCGCGTCGAGCGTTTCCGCGGCCAGCCGACCGGCAGCGCGCATCCCATCGAAATCTTCTGGGGCGTGCAGCTTGATGGCGCCGGTGTTGCGCAAAGGCGCTTCGGCAGCGAGGGCGTAGGTCATCCGGTCTATCTCCGTCTCGGACCGTCGAAATCAATGCAGCGGTCCACCGTTATATCGGCCAATCCGACCCGGCACGCAAGACACAGCACCTCGACCCCGGCGTCCAAGGCGCTTCCCAATGCGGCGTCATAGGCCGGGTCGATGTCGGTGGCCGCTTGAAAGCGGTCGCAGTCCGCCCGTTGTATCAAAAAGAGCATTAAAGCTCGGTTACCGGCGGCTCTTACCTTGGAAAGCTCTGTCAGGTGTTTCGCCCCACGGCTGGTCACGGCGTCGGGAAACTCTGCAAGACCGCTCTGGCGTACCAAATGGACGTTCTTCACCTCGACATAGCAATCGGGGAGGTCGGGCTCGGAAAGAAGGAAATCGATCCGCGATCCCTCGCCGTACTTTACCTCGCGCCGGACCGTTCCATATTGCTCCAAACCGGGCACCGTGCCGGCCTCCAACGCGGCGGCGACAACCCGGTTGGCATTCAACGGATTGATCCCGACGAGGGTCCCGTCGGCCCGCACGATCTCCCAAGTATAGGGCAACTTGCGCTTGGGGTTATCCGACACCGATAGCCATACTTCGGAATCGGGTTCGGCCACCCCCAGCATCGTGCCGGTATTCGGGCAGTGCGCCGTCACCTCGCGCCCGTCCTCCAAGACCACGTCGGCGAAGAAACGCTTGTAGCGGCGGACCAAGCGGCCGGACAGTAGGGGGCTAGGCAAGATCATGGATCAATGATAGCGAACAATGCGAGGAGAGGTGACGAGGGATAACAACACGATGGCGACGACCGAGCGTATCTATACGGCGAGCCTCATCATTATCGGCAACGAAATCCTGTCCGGCAGAACGCAGGACGCCAATCTCGCGTTCATCGGCCGCCGGCTGAACGAGCGTGGCATTCGTTTGCAGGAAGTCCGCGTCATACCTGATATCACCGATACCATCGTCGCCACCGTCAACGAATGCCGCGCCAAATTCGATTACGTCTTCACTACAGGCGGCATCGGCCCGACTCACGACGATATCACCGCCGACAGCGTCGCCTTGGCCTTCGGCGTCGAGAACAAACTCAACGACGAGGCCTATAGGCTTCTGCTTGACCACTACGGCGATCCCGAAAAGATCAACAGCGCGCGGATCCGCATGGCCCACACACCGGTCGGCGCGCAGCTCATTCACAACCCGATCAGCCTGGCACCCGGTTTCCAAATGGAAAACGTGTTCGTGATGGCAGGGGTGCCACGGATCATGCAGGTCATGTTCGATGGGCTGGGCGATCGCTTGGTTGGTGGCCGGCCCCTCAAGTCGCGCGCGATCGACGCGCGTCTTCCCGAGGGCGCGATTGCCGGTGGATTGGGTAAGGTGCAAGAGCGCTTCGCGGATATCGATATCGGCTCGTATCCCTATTTCCGCGAGGGCCTGGTGGGTTGCACGTTGGTTCTTCGAGGCGCCGACGAAACCCAGCTCGACGCCGCCGCCGAAGAGGTGCGAACCCTGGTTCGCTCGGTCGGTGGCGATCCCGTCGACGAAACGACCTAAAGACGCCGCTGCGTCTTGCCCCCGCCATAATCCCGCGGATAGGGTGACGCCCGTGCCCGCTTGGCGGAATTGGTAGACGCAACGGACTTAAAATCCGTTTCCTGGCAACGGGAGTGCAGGTTCAAGTCCTGCAGCGGGCACCACGCTAATGGGTCGGCCAAGGGGGAGCTGCGTGTCTTTGCACTATGACGCCATCGTGATCGGTGCCGGCACTGCCGGCATCCCCACCGCCGGATTCGCCGCGCGACGCGGGGCTCGCGTTTTGTTGGTCGATGCCGCGGACCGGATTGGGGGCACGTTGCACCTCTCCGGCGGCAACATGAGCGCCGGTGGCACACGCATCCAAGAAGCCAAGGGCATCGCGGATTCACCGCAGCAGCACTACGACGACATCATGCGGATCAGCCGCAATACGGCGGATCCGGTAATGGTACGGGCGGCCGTGGACAACGCGCCGGACACGATCCACTGGCTACTCGACATTGGCTTCGAAATGTTGCCGGAGATGCCGGTCATCAACCATGGCCACGAAGCCTATTTGGTAGCGCGCACCTATTGGGGACCCGAACTTGGACTTTCCGTTCTGAAGGCGCTCGAGCCTTGGTTGCGGGAATCGATCGACGCCGGCCGCGTTGAGCTTCGGTTGAACACCAAGCTAACCGGCTTGCGCCAGGACGACACCGGCAATGTTCTTGGGGTGGTGCTGCGCGGCGAAGACCGCGTCAGTCGGATTGTCATGGGCGACAATGTTGTCCTGACCACCGGCGGCTATACTGCCGACCCCGATCTCTACCCGATGTTGAACGGCGGCCATCCCCTCTATTCGCTCGGTGACGAGTTCAGCCGGGGCGAGGGTATCGTCGCGGGTCTCGGCGCTGGTGGGTACATGCGCGGCGCAGACCTGATGCTGCCGACATTCGGGGGGGTGGAGGACCCTATGCGGCCCGGATTCTACCTTGGCGGCATCGTCAATCTCACACCGCAATATCGTCAGCCTTGGGAGATCTTCGTCAATCGTGAGGGGCAGCGTTTTATTTGTGAGGACGCAGACTCGGTTGACGCGCGTGAGCGCGCGCTCCTTGAGCAAACCGACTTGCGGTTCTGGGTCATCTTCGACCAGAGGATCAAGGACGAGGCCCCGGGCCTCCTGACGGAATGGCCAGAGAACCCCTACGAGGGCGATCCGCCCGCGGGACACACGATCTATGACACGGCATTCGATGCCCACCCTGACTTCACACGGGCCGAATCGCTGGAAGAACTGGCCATCAAGACCGGGATCGACGGTGCGGCGCTTGGGGCAACGGTCGCAGCGTTCAATAAAGGCGTCGCTGAGCGCGCCGACCCGCTCGGGCGTCAACACCATCCGCTCCCGATTGCGACACCACCGTTTTACGCCATCCGCAACCACGGCACCGCGGTGAAGACCTACGGCGGTCTCGCCGTCGATCCGTCGCTCCGGGTGCTTCGTCGCAACGACGTCCCGATCGGCAATCTCTATGCGGCGGGTGAGGTCGTGGGCGGCGGGCTCCTCACCGGCAACTCGTTCTGCGGTGGGATGAGCGTGACGCCCGCCCTCACTTTTGGGCGAATGCTCGGCGATCGCATCCTGCGTTGGCGCCGCAATGAGGCCGCGGCGGAATAGCTGCTGGCGGCATCTCGAACGGGGGACTCTTCCACGAGCGCGACACGACTTACGCGCGGGACTAGGCGGCTTTTCGGCCTTCCTGGTCGAGTTCCGCCTTTAGCTCGGTAAGACGTGCGCGATACGCCGTCACGGCCGCCTCTTTGACGTGGCCAAACCCGCGCACTTCGTCTGGTAGGTTGGCGATCGCGGTTGCCGTGGCGTGGTTCGTCGCCGAGAGCCGAGCGCAAAGATCGCGCACCAACGCCTCGTATTCGTCGATCAGCGCGCGTTCCATGCGGCGCTCGGCGGTGCGCCCGAACGGGTCGAACGGCGTGCCGCGCAAAAACTTCAGTTTGGCCAAAAGGCCGAACACGCCATACATCCACGGACCGAAGGACCGCTTGGTCGGCTTGCCGCGATCCAAGATCGGGGGCGCCAAGTGGAAGTGAAGCCGGGTCTTTCCGGTAAAGCCGGCAGCGATAGCGTCTTGGAACTCGCGTCTGCGGTGGAGGCGGGCAACCTCGTACTCGTCTTTATAGGCCATGAGTTTGAAAGCGTTACGCGCAACTGCGGTCGCGAACGCTTCACTGTCCGGAATCAGGGCTGTTTCCGCGGTGCGCGCCGTGGCCACCAGTTCTTTGTAGCGCGTCGCATAGACGGCGTTCTGATAGTTGGTCAGGATACCGGCGCGATGCTCGACGATCTCCTCGAGGCCCTTGGGTATTTTCCCCGCAGGCTGGACGCGCCGACCGGCGGCCTCCGACACCCCCTCGGGGTCGACGGCGTAGCGGCGCCCCCAGGCGAAGGCCAGCAGATTGTTGGCGATCGAAACGCCGTTGAGGTGGATCGCGTCCTCGATCGCCCCGCGCGATAGGGGGACCAGACTGCGTTGCCAGGCCAAGCCCAACAGGAACATGTTGGTGGCAACGGTGTCGCCGCAGAGCGATTTCGCGAGGCTCGTCGCATCCAGAAAGGCTTCTGTCGTATCGCGTATCCGGTCGCGCAGCGCGTCTTCCATGGCCGTGTCGTCGAAAACAAGATTGCGGTTCTGCGCGAACCCACCCGGCATGGTGCGATGCACGTTGATGATCGCGCGGGTCTCCTTGCCGACCCACGCCAAGGCGTTCGGCATGGTCGACACGATCAGGTCGCCCCCGATCAAGGCATCCGCAGCTCGTGAAGGCACGCGCAGGCCTAGCGTTTGCGGCTCTTGCGAGAAAACAAGGTGCGACATAACCGGACCGCCTTTTTGCGCCATCCCGGTGACGTCGTTGACCGACACATGTTTGCCCTCAAGGTGCGCGGCCATGCCCAGGAGGGCTGCCACCGTGACCACGCCGGTGCCGCCGATGCCGGTGATGAGGAGCCCATAGGGATCGTCGCTTGTCGGTACCTCGGGTTCCGGCAGCTTGTCTTCAGGCAGCGCCTCGGCGGCGGTCGGTTGTTTTATCCGCGTGCCGCCCTCGACGGTGACGAAGCTCGGGCAAAATCCTTTTAGGCAAGAATAGTCCTTGTTGCAGGAATCAAGGTCGATCGAACGTTTCTCGCCCAGCGCCGTGTCGATCGGCACGATCGCAGAACAGTTCGAGACCAATCCGCAATCGCCGCAGCCCTCGCACACCTGCTCGTTGATCACCACGAAGCGCGCGGGATCGGGGAACGCGTTGCGTTTACGCCGTCGTCGTTTCTCCGCCGCGCAGGTCTGGTCGTAAATCAGTGCGGTGACGCCAGGAATGTCGCGCAATTCGCGCTGCACGGGGTCGATATCGTCGCGATGGTGGACCGTAGCCCCGCCGGCAAGGCCGGGACGTCCGTCGTACTTTTCCGGCTCGTCGCTCACCACGGCGATGCGCGCGACACCGTCAGCCGCAAGTTGTTGCGTGATTTGCGGCACCGTGAGCTGTCCCTCGACAGGCTGGCCGCCAGTCATCGCAATGGCATCGTTAAACAAGATCTTGAAGGTCACGTTCACCCCGGCCGCGATGGCCGCGCGAATGCCGAGCGAGCCGGAATGGTTGTAGGTGCCGTCGCCCATGTTCTGAAAAACATGGTTCATGTCGGCGAACCTGGATTGTCCGATCCACGAACCGCCTTCGCCCCCCATGTGGGTAAACGTCCGCACGTCGCGGTCCATGTAAGCAGCAAGCGTGTGACACCCGATGCCGCCGATCGCCAAGCTGTCCTCAGGCACAACGGTCGAGGTGTTGTGCGGACATCCCGCACAGAAATAGGGCGTGCGCATCATGACCGGTGCGAGGACGTTGGCCTGGCGTTCTTTCTCGAGGGCTTCGATCTGCCCTGCCAGCCTATCCGCCGCATCGAACGGTGCCAGTTCGCGCGCCAAACCGTTTGCTATGTCGAGATCGTTCAACTCATGCGAATCGGGAAACAGAGGGCGTCCGGCACCGTCGGATTTGCCGACGACGTCGGGGCGCGTCGCGGCGCCGTAAAGCAGCTGCCGCACTTGATCCTCGACAAGGCCGCGCTTTTCTTCGATGACGATGATCTTTTCCAGACCACGGGCAAACTCGGTCAGCCCGGTGGGTTCAAGGGGCCACACGAACCCGACCTTCCGCACCCGGACGCCAAGGCCACGAAGGGCCTCGCCGTTTAGGTCGAGCCGCGCCAGCGCCTGGGTCAGGTCTGCGGTTGCCTTGCCGGCCACGAGAATACCCACTCGCGCATCCGCACACTCGTGCAGCGTCACGTCGATCGGATTGGCCGCCGCAAAGGCTCGCGCTGCGGGGAGCCGGAAGTGTTTGACCCGTTCTTCCTGCAAACGCGCGTCATCCGGCCAACGCAGATGGAGCCCACCTGCGGGGATGGCGACATCCGGGTGCACGTAGTCCATCGATCCCGGCAGATTCACCGTCGCGGAGCTTTCCGCGAGCGTGCCGGCCAGCTTCAACGCTACCCACGATCCGCTGAATCGCGACAGTGCTATTCCGAAGAGGCCGAAGGTCAGAATCTCTTCGACCGTCGCGGGCGCCAGCACCGGCATCATCAGGTCGACAAAGGTGTATTCGCTCTGCACCCCGAATGCCGAAGACTTGCCGACGTGATCGTCTCCCGCCACCAGGACGACCCCGCCGTGGGGCGAGCTACCGGCTGTATGGCCGTGGCGGATGGCATCCCCCGCGCGATCGAGGCCGGGCCCCTTGCCGTACCAAAGCGAAAAAACACCGTCGTAGTTTTGGCTGGGGAACAGCTTGAGTTGCTGGGTGCCCCATATCGCCGTGGCGGCGGTTTCTTCGTTGATGGCAGGCTCGAAGTGGATGTCTCGGTCTTTGAGGATCGGCTCCGCCCGCCACACCTCTCGGTCGTAACCGCCGACGGGCGACCCGCGATATCCCGAGATAAATCCCGCCGTCCGCAATCCGGATTGGATGTCCCGAGCCCGCTGGTCGAGCGGGAGCCGCACCAACGCCTGCATTGCGGACAGGTAAACCCGTCCGGCGGTTTGTTGGTACTTGTCGTCGAGCGTCGCCGCGATCAAACGATCCATCGGCGAATTCTGGCATTTTACGCCGCCGTGGCGAAGCCGATCATCCGGAAGTAAAGGCGAAGATGATTTAGGTGGCGGAATGCAATGATTGGCGCGCCCGGGGCAGGGTGAAGCGGATTGCGCTAAAATAATCAGCGCAAACAGAAGCTTAAGCGGTTAAGTTTGGGCGTCCCGCCGACGACTCAGAGACAGGCAAGTGCCGTGCGACGCGATAGGGGAATCGCCTGAGCCGCTGGCGGGACGTAAACCCTTAGACCAAACGCTAGCTTACAAACGCAGACGGCACGGGGTTCTCGCCCAGCGCGCTGCGCAAAACCGCCCAATGCATGGCCTCGGCGCCAAGAATGCTGGCCGCGGCAGCTTTGAGATCACCGTTCTGGAAGGCAGAGACGGCTTGAACGTAGGCGCTGACAGCGCCTTGCTCGAGGTCGGCGGCGAAGGCCAGCACATCGGCCTGCGTTTTGATATCGGCCACCGGAAAGTTGTAGTCCGATTTGGCGGGCGCCGGGGCGCCGCCGAGTTGCCGGATCGTGTCGGCGAGGACTTTAGCGTGTTCGCTATGGTCGCGTTGAAAAGCCAGTGCTACCTGGGCGACGGCCGGCTGGAGCAACCCGCTGTCGGCACCGAGCTGGTAGGCAGCGATGGCTTCCTGTTCGGCCCCCAGGGCGCCGTTCAGAATATCGATATCGCTAGCGCCGGCATCGTTGCTGCTGGCGGCCATCGTGCCGCACCCTGCCAGAAGCGCTACAGCCGTCGCCGACAACGTGACAGCCCCGGTTTTGCCGAAAAAGCCGCGACGGGAGAGCGTCGTTTGTTCCGGTAAGATGATCTGGGATTCCGTTTTTGCGTTCATGTCTTGGCCCTCCGCTATAGCGTTCTTCTGTGAGTTACCCGGTCGAATGAGGCCCGGATGCACCTATTTTTTTGCGGGGCCGACCAAACCGCCGACGAATACCACCGGGCCGGTTGGCGCCCCGGTCGGGGAGCCGCCCTCAGGTTCGACGCTGACGGCAAATCCGGTGCCCTGCGAGAAAGACGCTGGCAGCGTGAGGCGTTTGGGCGCGTCCACGGAAGCGACACCCAGCGAAACCGGCGCCAAGTCGGCGCCACGCAGCAACCAAAGCTCGTAAGACCGTCCCGCCGGCGGTGCCGCCGCGCCTACGGCGGTGACGTCGGCCATCCCGTCGGCCGCAATTTGGACCAGCCAAGCCGAACCGTCGGTTTCATTTTGCAGCGTTGCAACTTGGACCGGCCGGAAGCCCGTATCGACATTCGGCAGGAGCGTCAGCACGAACAAGATGGCGGCGAGACCCGATGCCAAGGCCGTGAAGCCGCGCCAAACCGGGACGCTATGCCAAAATCCGCGCCGAACTACCGACTTTGTCGCATCTGGGCCGATTTCAGCCGCGATGGCCGCCCAGATGTGATCCGGGGGTGAGAGGTCTGGCAACGCTTCGCCTAATGTGCCCAAGCGGTGTTCCCACAAAGAAACTTCCTGCCACAACAGGGGGTCATCCTCGACAAGGCGTTCGAATCGCGCCCGTGCCGGGCCGCGGAGCGTCCCCAGGACGTACTCCCCGGCGAGTTGGCTGCGTTCTTCGGAACTAAGCGTCTTCACGGTCCAAACAACCTCTCAGGCGCAGCAAGCCGCGACGGACCCAACTCTTCACCGTCCCGATAGGACGGTTTAGGTGGTCCGCGACCTCTCGCTGGGTAAGCCCCTGATAGTAAATCAACAAAATCGACTTCTTTTGCTCTTCTTCAAGTTCGCCCAGGCAGGCGGCGAGCTGTCGCGCATCGCTCGATCGCATCGCCGTTTCGATGGGCGTGGGGTCCCCGCTGGGGAGGTGAAGCATTTCGGTTTCATTGCCTGCGAATTCGTCCTTCGGCCGGCGCATCAGCTTGGAAAGCGCGGCGTTGCGCGAGATCGTAACGATCCAGCTCATGCCGCTGCCTTTGTTTGAGTCGTAGCGGTGCGCTGATCGCCATATCCGTGTGTAGGCCTCCTGAAGGGCTTCTTCTGCCCAGTCGTTACGCCTCAGAATACTCATTGAGAGCGCAAATAGTTTCGAGGAGGTCTGGCGATAGAGCGTGGCGAAAGCGTCTCGGTCGCCGCGCGCGGCGGCTTCGAGCAGGGGGCCGATTGGATCGTCAGTCACCATATTGGGCGTCGGGCGTGGTCCAGTACCGCTGCGGGAGGGTCGACGCTCGGGCGGCGCGTTCTGCGGGCGCCCCGCGAACGGAACATAGGGTCAACGAACACGGGCCGCAAGCAAGCCCGTCGAACGGAAATCCGGAAAAACGGGCACCCCTTGCGGGGTGCCCGTTTCAGGAAGATCCGCCGACCTCCTACATGGCGCGTTGCGCTTCGGCGGCAGGGAGGTCGTGGTAGCTCGTGAAGCCCCGCGATGCATCGCCAATCACATCCGACGTTTCTACTAGGTTCGCGTAGAACGAAATGATGTGCGTTGCATGCATGTGAGCGGTCTTTTCTTCGGCATTGGGCGTTGCTCGCGCCAACGATGCGTCGGTCACGAATGACAACTCATGGCCCCGATGATAGCCCTCGACGATCGTCGAGAGGCAACACATCGGCGAGCTGTATCCGATGAGATAGACCTGTTCGGGCCGTGAGGTTTCCATGAATTTCTCGAACCCCGGGTTGCTGTAGCAAGAGAAATTGCCCTTGGTGAACAAATACTCGTGCGGCAACGGCTCGAACCCCTTTACGAATTGCGTCGCGGAGTGGGATTGACCGAAAACGCTCCCTGGCTGTTCGTGCCTTACATGGGCCACGGTCCAGTTCTGATCCCGCGCGTGGGAGAGAATCCGGCGGCAATTTTCCAGACTTTCGTCGATCCCTTCCATGAAGTAGGGCCGGCCCGGTGTGGTGTATTCCCGTTGGATTTCGATGGCGATAAGAAGCGGCGTTTCGCCCGTTTCGTATCCGGCGTTCATGTCGAAGGGTCTCATACGCTGCCTCCAATCGGGTTTGTCGGCGCTCGGTCGCGCGAGAAATCGAGCACACCCGGTTGTTCCCATTTGCCCTCCGGGCGAACGAGCAGCATGGGGTCATCCGACATCGAGATCGCACCTTCGAGGCGCTCGAAGTCGCCCACGATGGTTACGTATTCATGGTCGGAGAAGTGGAAGAGGTCGCCACTCGGCGCAAAACCAAACCGCGCCCACAGCTTGACCAAACGCTTTTGCGCATGGGCATGCAATTTGGTGTAACCCTTCTGGCGGCATAGTTGGATCGCGTAGTTCGCGACCGCATTGATGATGCTCATGCGGCGGTACTCTTTTCGCACCGCGAAGCGTTCGAGCTTGGCGAAGTCGCCGAAGTAGCGAATTCGCATGCAAGCGACGGGCTCTTCTCCTTCGTAGGCGACCACGTGGGTTGCCGAGAAGTCGTTGCCGTCGAATTCTTCGGCATAAGGGCAATTTTGATCGGCCATGAATACGGCGGATCGAATAGCGAAAGCCTGCATCATTTCTTCGATTGACCCAGCGACTTTCACCGAGACGTCGTTACGTCGATTGTTAGGCACGTACGAGGATGCCGTTGTCATTGCGGAACTTCCTTTCGTTGATAACGATTTGCTGTGAACCACTCTTTAGTTGGGACAATGCGGTACTAATGGTTTCTGGGGTCATGCCGGTTGCGCCGGCACGAACAGCGGTCGCCGAGATTCCGTCGCGGCGTTTGATTGGGATCGGATAAATCCAGCCGCATTCGTCCATGATGGCGCGCACCATCATTCCGCCGACGTCGCTGCCGTGAATGCCGTGGATGGGTTTGCCGGGATTGGCCTTTTTGATTTCCGCGATGACGCCGTGGAAGCCCTTGGCGTCGTAAACCTCGGGCATGAACGCGACTTGGACGCGCTCGCCCAACCCGGCATTCTCAAGTGCGCCTTCAATCAAGAAACGGCGCGTCTCGGGTGCGAAGAATTTCTGGCCGGTCGGGAAGTAGTCGACATAGGGATCGGCGCGCTCGGTGCGTTCATAGACCTGCATGCCGTTTTCGATTCGGTCGACGACGATATCGCCGCGTTCCAATGCCAGGCGGTGGCCCTTCGGCACCAAGGTCGGATGAATGATGATGCGCTCGAGGTTGCGCTTCTCTAGCGCCTCGCGAACCAGCTTAAGGTGGGTCAGGTGAAATGGATTGAACGTGCCGAGAAAAATCCCGATGCCCCGTCGTGGGAAAAACATCCCCCGCAGGTCGGAAAGGACGCCGCCGCCGAACACGAACACCGCGAACGCGATCCCCAGCACGATAAAGGCGGGTTGGATCACGGGAATGCCGGCCACCGCCGCCGCCGTCACCACGATGTTGAGCGAAAGGGCGACCAATACGTTGCGGTTGACGTCGCCGACATTGCGGTTGAACAACATGATGGCCACGTACTGCGCCCCCTGGGACGCAGCGGTGGTCAGGGCCGCTGCCCCGACGATTCCGCCAAGCGCACTCAGATTGCTGTCGCCGAATACACCCCCAAGTTGTATGATAGCGAAGGCGGCCAAGTTGAACGCGAATTGCGCGAGGAATCTGGCCAACCGACCGGCCGTGACTAGCACCAATGCATAGTTCACGCGTTGTTCTATGTGGTTGCTAATCCGGGAATAGGAGGGGAGCGCTATGCCGATTAGCGCGGTGACGGCGATCAAGAACGGGTTCGACCAGGCCTCGAAGGCGGCCGCGTAGGACACGTACATGAGCGCCCCGATGGTCGCTGCAAGGCGTGTCGACGGGCTCCTGAAATAGGCACGAATCCTTGATTTTTGCGGCTTTGGCACAGACCCCCCTCAATTCTGTTGCCGTGTGGAAGGCGACCGCCTACCCTCAGCGCGTGTGTAAGCGTATCGGTCGTTCTACGTGGTGCGAATTAACAAAATGCGCACAAAAGACATGCAAAAAAGCAGATCATCTGGCGAACTAAGAGATTGGCGCGATATCCAGTACTTTCTGGCCGTCGCGCGGACCGGAAGCTTCTCCGAAGCCGGTCGCGTACTCAAAACCAACCAATCGACGGTTGGTCGCCGAATTGCCGCGTTAGAAAACCGTCTCGGCGCCAAGCTTTTTGATCGCCACAGCCGGGGGATGCGCCTGACCCCCGCCGGCAAGCTGATTTTTAGCCAGGCCGCCGATATGGAGGCCTCCGCGGCGGGGATCGAACGCCAGCTCGCCGGCGCGGACAACGAAATGACCGGGCTTGTCCGGATCTCAATTACCGAGGGCCTGGCAACGTTGTGGCTGCCGCCCAAGCTCGTCGAGTTCCAGCGCGAACACCCGCACATCATGATTGAAACCGTGTGTAAGGACCGCGTCGTCGATCTCGCCATGCGCGAGGCGGATATCGCGGTGCGCTATGCGCGTCCGTCTGAGCCCAAGCTCGTCGCCAAAAAAGTCGGTGCGATGGATCTCCATCTTTTCGCGACCAAATCCTATGTACGGGTCTTCGGGACGCCCGAGTCGATCGACGATCTCTATCGCCACCGGTTGGTCGACCACACCGCCTTGCACATGAATCCGGGCTGGATGCCCTGGACCGATATCGTCCAGCGTCACAATGCGGTGGTGTATCGTTCGAACTCATCGGCGTCGGTCGTCTCGGCGGTGCGCATGGGCATGGGCATTGGCCTCTTTCCGCTGTACGTGGAGGAGCTCGACTCCGAATTCGTCCGACTACCCGTCGAGACCCATTGTTCGGCGGAGATTTGGTTGGTATCCCACGAAGAAACCAACAAGGGTGCGCGGATCCGCGCCGTCATCGACCATTTGTCCGATGTTTTCGATCAGGACCGGGCCAGGTGGTTCTCGCGCAAACCCAAGCCGGTGCGGCGCGGCGCCAACCAGGAAGAGCGGCGGGCGGTCTGAGTTGGCGGGCGGATTCCTGGCGGCCTCGGCGAAGCCGCGCCCATAGACACCCCTCGGGCGAACCTATAGGTTGCTCGGGCTAAAAAACGGGCAGGCATAAGCTCGTTGTTGGCGCACAAGTCGGGGATAGGGAGAAGGTCGCGGCCAAAGCAGGTAGCGGCGCAACGGTTCAATGCTCATTGTCCAGCAATTGATTTCCGGTCTGATGATCGGCGGAATCTACGTGATGGTGGCCGTCGCCTTCACGCTGACGATCGGCATGCTCAACTTCCTCAACTTTACGATCCCAGCGCTTTTCATGTTGGCCGGTATGACGGCCTGGGGCATGACCACGGTCGGGGTCCATTGGGCGATCGCGCTGCTTGGCGGGGTTGCGATCGCCACCGTAGCCTCACTCATTGTGGAGCGGTTCACATACCGCTACATGCGGGTGCGCTATGGAGATGCGACCGAACACGCGTTGCCCTTGGTGAGTTCGCTCGGTTTTCTGATCGTCTTCGAACATCTCGTACTCATCACGCTCGGATCCGAGATCCAGCGCTTCCCGAATCCGTTTTCCAGCGCCGACTTCCACATCGGCAATCTCATCATCGGGATTCCCCAACTTGTAAGCCTGGTGCTTGCGCTGCTGATTGTTTGGGGTCTGAGTACGATGCTGAAGCGCAGCCGTGTCGGTCGAGCACTTCGAAGCATTGCCGAAAATCCCGACGCATCGACGCTGATGGGCGTCAACGTCAACTACATCGTACCGGTCGTCTTCATCATCACCGGACTGATGGCCGGGATTGCCGGCATGCTCTTCACGCTCAACTACGCCGCGGTAAACGCCTACATGGGCGATGAGGTTGCCGCAAAGGCGATCGCTGGCATGGTGATCGGTGGGCTCGGCAATATCTGGGGCGCGATTGCCGGTGGCCTCATTGTCGGCGTGACCGAGGTTCTTGCGATCCATTTCTTTGGCGCGGACATCGTCAAGATTCCGATCTGGGGCTTGCTCCTGATCCTGCTGATCATCCGTCCCTCGGGGCTCTTCGGGCACACCGCCATCGGCAAAGGAAAGTTCTAAGCCATGAGCGGATATTGGGCCGGTATCATGGCGATCCTCTGCTTTAACATTGTGGTCGCTTACTCCGTCTTCCTCCCGGCGGCATCGGGGCAGTTGAACCTTGGGGCGGCCGGATTCGTCGCGATTGGCGCCTATACCAGCGGTTACATAAGCACCGATCTCGGCGCGCCGATGTTGGTGGCGATCCTGCTGGGCGCATTGGTGACCGGCTTTGTGGCGTTCGTGATTTCCTTTCCCATTTTGCGAACCCGCGGCGTCTACATGGTTCTGGCGACCTTCGCTTTTGCGGAGGTCGTTCAAGGCGTTTTCATAAACTTGGAGATCTTTGGCGCGGCCGCCGGTTATCCGGTCGCCGCCTTCGCGGACCTGGATGTGATCGTGCCTTTGACGATCGGTGTGGTTGTCTTTGTCTTCTTCCTCATGACCACCCGTCTTGGGCTCTCGATGCGGGCCGTTCACGACGATGAGCCGGTTGCTGCCCTGTTTGGTGTGCATGCGCGGTTTACACAGGTTACCGCGTTCACCCTCGGAGGGGTCGTGGCGGGGATCGGCGGCGCGATCTGGGCCCACAACTTCAACTACGTCGAGATTCAGAACTTCAATATCCTGCTCAGTATCTTTGTGCTGCTTTACGTCCTCATCGGCGGGACTCAAACTGCGTTCGGGCCGCTGGTGGGCGCGGTTTTCTTCACGTTGATGCCGGAGGCCCTGCGCGTAAGCGAGGAATGGCGCTTCGTCTTCTTCGGGATCCTGATCATCTTGATGATGGTGGTCCGCCCTGAGGGCCTGGTAACCAGAACGATGTTGGATCGCATTAAGGGGCTCTTCTTTAGGCGCAGGCCTGCCCCCACTGCGGACGCATAGGTCGCTATCGTGCCTGACTCCATCCTCTCCTTTCAGAACGTCTCTAAGAACTTCAGCGGCCTTCGGGTTATTGATGAAGTGACTTTCGATGTGGAGAGAGGGAGCCGAACGGCGTTGATTGGGCCGAACGGAGCCGGCAAGACGACGGTTTTCAATCTAATCAGCGGGGTTTATCCCATTGATCAGGGCCAGGTGTTGTTGGACGGAGGGGACATCAGCACGTTGCCGGTGCGCGAGCGCATCAACAAGGGAATTTCCCGGAGCTTTCAGAACATCCGGCTGATGCCCCACCTGAGTGCCGTCGAGAACGTCATGCTGGGGCAGCACTCGCGTGCAAGGAGCGTCGGCGATCTGCTGTTTCCCCTCGGATGGCTACCGCGCAATCGATGGGCAAAGCAGGCGGAAGAGGCGTTGGCGCAGGCCGGCTTGGGAACCTATCCTGGCGAGGTCGTTGCCAACCTTCCCTACGGCGTTCAAAAGCGGATCGAAGTCGTTCGGGCCATGATCTCCGAACCGAAGGTTCTCATGCTCGACGAGCCGGCGGCGGGCTTGAACGAAAAAGAGACCGAGGATCTTCGGCTATTGCTAGAGCAGGTCTCTAAGCGCGGCGTGACCTTGTTGGTCGTCGAGCACGACATGCAGTTCGTGCGGCGCCTGTGCGATCAGGTGGTGGTTCTGAACTTCGGTAAGAAAATCTTCGAAGGCCTCGCCTCGGCGGTTCAGGAGGATCAGGCCGTCAGGGAAGCATATCTCGGCACGGAAGACGTTGGCGATGCTGCTTGAGGTCGAAGCGCTAAACGTCCGCTATGGACGCAACCATGCGGTCCGCGATGTATCGCTATCGGTCGCTGAGGGCGAGATCGTCACCGTGCTGGGGGCGAACGGTGCCGGAAAGAGCTCCTTGTTGAAGGCGATTCAAGGCACGGTCTCCTCGAACTCGAAGGTTGCCCGTTTTAGAGGCAACAATCTGCCCTCATTGTCGCCGCAGAAGCGAGTCAGCTCCGGGTTGGTTCTCGTCCCCGAGGGGCGGCAGATATTCGTCTCCATGAGCGTGCACGAGAACCTCTTGATGGGAGCCTATGTCCGCCGCGATACGGAAGTCGCGGCGGACATCGAGGGCGTCTACGAGCGCTTCCCGAATTTGGCGCAGCGTCGCGATCTACCTGCCTCGGTGCTCTCCGGCGGCGAGCAGCAGATGCTGGCCATCAGTCGGGCATTGTTGGCCCGACCAAAATTGATGATGCTCGACGAACCCTCGCTGGGCCTCAGCCCTATCTTGGTCAATCAGTTGTTCGACCTCATCAATTCGCTAAACCGGGACGGCCTTTCGATCCTCTTGGTGGAGCAGAACACGCACAAGGCGCTGCAGACTGCGGCTCGGGGCTATGTCCTGGAATTGGGCCGGGTGGTCGTCGAGGGAACCCCCGATCAACTACGCAGCGGAGAGCAACTGGAAGCCGCTTATTTGGGTGCGGGATAGGCTGCCTTGTTCGGGCCATATCTTCGCGCCAATATTTCAATTAGTCCGGAATGACGGACAAAACAGGGAGGAAGACTGTAATGAAGTT
>Ga0181594_10001270_pt1 | contig 23567 bp, 25 predicted proteins | sample 071ome_18_FD_145603 | JGI IMG/M metagenome (GOLD analysis project Ga0181594, IMG submission 145603) | Coastal salt marsh microbial communities from the Groves Creek Marsh, Skidaway Island, Georgia - 071413BT metaG (spades assembly) | ecosystem: Environmental > Aquatic > Marine > Intertidal zone... | reverse complement strand
CAGCTGCATGAGCGGCAACTCATGTTTCGCAGCTACGAACTTGGACCAAGCGATAAGGTGACAGCCTCTCAGGTCTCGTACCAGAGCCCGTCAGGATCCTCAGGCCATACCCCCAAATAAGGTCCGTGGGCCTGAAAGCCCAGCATGCGCCGCATCTCGTCTGATTGAGCGGCAACCTCCTCTCGAGTCAGCGTCAGGTATTGATTTTCTTCCTGCCGCAACCATCCCAGACAATAGGTGTTGACCACTGCTTTTCGCGGGGCGTCACTGCGGTTCGCGCCACCGCCGTGAAGGGTCGATCCCAGGTAGATCACCACGGACCCCTTGGGCATAACCGCCTGTACCACGTGCTCTTCTCGTGCGTCGTCCGGACTCTCGATACCCATCTCTCTCGGCACCACCCGTGTTGCGCCATTTTCAATGGTGAAGTCATCAAGCGCCCATAAAGCCGAAATCTGCGCCTCAAAGGGCAACAGATCACTGGGATAACAGGTGTCGTCGGCGTGGAGCACCTGTGCCTCTTCGCCTGGCAAGATTTCAATCGCAGTGGTGCTGCCAACCTGATACACCTCACAGTGCGGCTTAAGAATGGCATCGGCAATGGCCAATACGGTGGGGTGCAATAGCAAAGCGGGAAAATGGGCAGAGTACTTGGTCACGCCGCCTACACGCAGCGTCTGGTGGCCATTGAAGGTGTTTTGATACAGATGGCCCTCGCGGTCGAACTCCGGGCGCAAGTCAGCGCACAGTCCCTCAGAGACAGCTTCTGGCAAAACAGAGTCAATCACCACTGCCCCGCTTTGCTTTAGAGCCACCACCATGTCCTGAATGTTATCTGTCGCTGCAAAAGTCTGCAGAGTCATGCCAGTACCTCCACCGGGTTTGCCCAGCGCGGCATCGAGTATAACGCGCCAAATTCCCGATCATGTAGAGGCCATGAGGCAGGCGGCAACCCGCCAACTTCCTCGTTGAGCCGTTTTTTTTAACTGTACAGTCATTTACTGATCTTGCGATGGTATCGTTAACCAATGCTGTTTGGAGACCGCACAATGCAAAGCGCGCGCTCGACACTACCGAAGGCCGTTTCATCAGCCCCTTATCATCGAGAACGAGCGGATCTCGCCGCTGCGTTTCGCTGGGCCGCGCGGCTCAACTTTCACGAGGGCGTGGCGAATCACTTCTCGGTGACCGTCAACGAGGACGGCACACAATTTTTGATGAACCCCAATCAATCGCACTTCTCACGCATCAAGGCCTCTGACCTGATTTTGGTCGATGCCAACGATCCAGACACCATGAACCGGCCCGACGCACCGGACCCAACTGCCTGGGGCCTGCATGGCGCCCTGCACCGTCAGTGCCAACATGCCCGCGTCGCGCTCCATGTGCACTCGATTCACGCGACCATCCTGTCCACGCTGCGAGATCCACGGTTACCGCCAATCGATCAAAACTGCGCCATGTTTTTTAACCGCTACGCTATCGACACCGAATACGGCGGGCTAGCGTTTGAAGAAGAAGCAGAGCGCTGCTGTCAGCAATTGTCAGACCCGAATAAAAAAGTGCTTATCATGTGTCATCACGGCGTCATGGTCATTGGCGAAGACGTGGCAGAGGCTTTCAATCGACTGTTTTATTTCGAGCGCGCGGCAGAGACTTACATTAAAGCGCTATGGACGGGCCAGCCGCTCAGCGTGCTATCCGATGAGGTTGCGGAAAAGACGGCGACAGAATTGGAGAGTTATCCCGGTCAGGCACAGCGGCATTTTGCAGAGCTGAGAGCAATTTTGGACACCGAGGAGCCTGACTACGCAACCTGAGTGTCTTCATCAGTTCAACAAGGACAGCGACCCCGCCCATCATTCAGGATGCCAGCACCGCCTCGAACGCACTCAAGCAACGATTGATATTCACAGCATGACTGCTGGAACCCATCAGCCCAATGCGCCACTGCTTGCCCGCGAGTTCGCCCAAGCCGGCACCCACCTCAAGGTCAAAATCCGTCAACAACCGCGCCCGCGTGTCCGCATCGTCCTTGCCTTCAGGGATCGACACGGCGTTGAGCTGCGGCAGCCGCCACGCCTCAGCAACGGCCAACTCGAGGCCAAGCTCCGCGAGTCCGGCAGCCAGTGCAGCATGATTACGGTTGTGACGTGCAAAACTCTCCTGAAGGCCTTCCTCTTCTAGCATCAGTAGAGACTCGTGGAGTGCGTAGATCGCATTGACCGGCGCGGTGTGATGATAGGCACGCTTGGCCCCCTCACCCCAGTAACCCATGATCAAATTCATATCCAGAAACCAGCTCTGCACCTTGTGCGTGCGCGAGGTGATCGCTGCGACCGCATCAGGGCTAAAAGTGATAGGCGCAATGCCAGGCAGACTACTAAGGCATTTCTGCGTGCCGGAATACACGACGTCAGCACCCCAGGCGTCGACTTGCAGATCTATTCCCGCCAATGACGTCACGGCATCCACAATCGTCAACATACCTGCTGACTTTGCTAGCTGGCAGAGCTGCTCCGCGTCACTGCGCACACCCGTCGAGGTCTCGGCATGAACAAACGCCAGCACTTTGGCGTGGGGGTTGGCCTGAATCGCCGCAGACACTTTTTCGGGGTTTACCGGGTCGCCCCAGCGGTCTTGCACCATCACCGCCGTGGCGCCACATCGCTCGACGTTCTCCTTCATACGGCCGCCGAAAACACCGTTCTGACACACGATGGCCGTGTCGCCTGGCTCCAGCAGATTCACAAACGCTGCCTCCATTCCCGCGGAACCGGGTGCAGACAGGGGAATGGTCAACTCATTTCGGGTTTGAAAGGCAAACTGCAGCAACCGTTTGACGTCATCCATTAGCCCCACAAAGGCAGGATCCAGATGGCCGATGGTCGGGCGGGCCGATGCCGACAAAACCCGTGGAGAGACGTCGGACGGACCGGGCCCCATCAATATGCGCTGCGGAGGGTGGAATGTTGAGGACACTAGCGACTCCATGAAAACCCTATGGCTGACGCCGTCATCGCGCCATGATGCCAAACTAAAAAAACCACCCGAAGGTGGTTTGATAAATGGTGGGCCGTGCTGGGTTCGAACCAGCGACCAATTGGTTAAAAGCCAACTGCTCTACCGACTGAGCTAACGGCCCGATAAGCGAAGGCGCGTATGCTAACGCTAACGGGTGAAAATTCAAGCCCCACTAAATGCCAAAAGGCCAATACTTGGGAACGATAACGCCCCAAACTATGACCCACAGTAGCAATGACAGCGTCACTGCCAGTGACCCCAGGTCTTTTGCCAGACCGGACAGTTCGTGGCGATCAAGACTGACCCGATCCGTCAGGACTTCAATTGACGTGTTCAGCACTTCAACAATCAATACGGTGAAGACAGCACCAATTAGTAAAACACGCTCAACCGGCGAAACAGGGAGTAATATGGCCACGGGTATCAGCACGCACGCCAATAGCGCTTCGAGCTGAAAGGCTTCTTCTTTACGCAGTAAAAAACGCAGCCCTTTCGCTGAATTCACCAGCGTAAAGAGCAACCGGCGGAGCCCCGTCCGCCGAACAACCTCGCCGGTGTCCCGCTGCAGGTCCGCGGTCACCGCGCTGCCTCAGCCATTGGCATCAGAAGTTCTCTAATAAAAACTGCCGCGCTAACTGTGCAGCCGCGTGAGACGGATACTCCCGAATCACCTCGTCCAGATACTCCTTCGAGCGCTGGCGGTTACCTTTAATAAATTGGACACGACCCAGTTTATACAGCGCGTCGGGCACCTTGGGATCGGCAGGATATTGATCAAGCAGCAACTTGAAGTTCTGACGCGCCAATTCAGGATCTGGGGGGTCCAATACGAGGTAAAGCTCCCCCAACCAGTAATGGGCGTTGGGCGCGTAACGACCAAACGGAAAATCGGCGAGAAACGCCGTGAAAGCCGCGACGGCATCATCAAACTCACGCTCTCGCACCAGCTCGTAGGCTGCCCGATAAGCGGCCTCCTCTCCCTCTTGCGCATCGACTGTGCGCCCCGCCGCAGGGGTGTCTGACGGCGCGGGGATTGGCGCAACATCCGTCGATCCTGCCACTTCGTCGTTTTCCACAGCGGCACCCGATGCCAGACGGCGATCCAGATCGACGTAGCGCTCAAGGCTCTGTGCTTCCAACAGTCGCAGTGCCTGTGTGGCCTCTTCAAGCAGACCGTTCAGTCGCCGCACATCAGCTTCGAGCTGCTGCACGCGCAGCATCAGGCTACCTGAATCGGTACCGGTAATCGGCGCCGTTGTGGTTTCCACAGGTGGTTGTGCCACCGTGGTGGAACCAGAGTACGGCTGAATACCGGTATAAGACGTTGCAGGCGTGACCGCAGGCGTCTCTTCCAGAGGCGCCTGCGCAGCGGCAGCTCGCTCCGCCTCCACATCGACGTAATCCTGGGCAACAACCGGCAGGGTAGTTAGTAACAAAAAGCCGGCGAATAACGCCGGCTTGATGGGTAACACTGTCAAGGTGAGATCCTCAGTTATTTGAGCTCAACGCGGCGATTCTGCTGCCAGTTGGATTCACCAGAGCCGTAAGCTACCGGGTTTTCTTCACCATAGCTGATGGTTTCGATGCGGTAGCTGGGCACACCGTTGGCGACCATGTAATCGCGCACGGCGTTGGCACGTCGCTCACCCAAGGCGAGGTTGTACTCACGTGTACCCCGCTCATCGGTATGACCCTCAAGTCGGACGCTGTCATTGTTTCCAAGCAATGCTGCGATGTGGGCATCGACCTGCCCGCGAGCTTCGTCGGTCAGCGAAGAGCTGTCGAAGTCAAAGTAGAAAACCGTTCCGACATCAGCAGCAGCCGCTTCACGGGCCTCTTGAGCAACGGCCTGCGCCTGCTGCTCCGCCTCGCGTGCGGCAGCCTCTTGGGCGGCCTGCTCGGCAGCAGCGGCAGCGGCAGCTTCCGCCTCTTTGGTCTCGTTACTGGAACATGCCGCCAGAAACAGCGCGGCGAAAACCACACCCAACCACTTCGCACTCAGCGTTACATTTTTCATAATGTTTGACCTTCCCCAGTCACTGGAACCTAGAACGTGCCTAATGTAGCGCATAAACGTGCGTTTTTCCCGCGTTGAAGGCCAGAAATATTGCACCTAACGAACAGTCTCATCACCAGAAACCAACAATAGTCCACTTTTAAAAACACCCCCTCGTCAGAAATCCAACAACGACGGCAAGCTTAGGGCGTCACGTAAGGCGACCAAGCGGGCTCCTGAACGCTACCCTGGCGGGCCGGCAGGCTGAATCGCACACCGCCGTCGACCGCCACCGCGCCGAGAATGCTGTCTTCACCGCGTTTGGTGGCATAGAGCACGATGGATCCGTTAGGCGCAATACTGGGGCTCTCATCGAGACTCGTTTCAGTCAGTACCGTCAACCTATCGGTCACCAAATCAAACACCGCGATGTGGTACCGACCATTTCGCTGATGGACCAACGCGACATTGCGGCCATCCTGCGCAACCCGCGCTCGCGCGTTGTAACGCCCTTCAAAGGTGACCCGCTCTATTTTTTGGGTACGCAGGTCGTAGCGATAGATTTGCGGCCGTCCGCCCCGATCTGACGTAAACAGCAATGATTTGCCATCGGGCATCCAGGTCGGTTCGGTGTCGATCGCAAAGTGGCGGGTTAAGCGCGTCAAGGCGCGACTCTTCAGATTCAACAGGTAGATATCCGGGTTGCCGTCCTTGGATAACACTAGCGCCATACTGTTGCCATCTGGCGACCACGCGGGCGAGTTGTTCAGGCCTTTGAAATTCGTCAGTTGCTCACGCTCACCAGTGCGCAGATTTTGCCGGTAAATAGCCGGCCGTGAGGTCTCAAAAGACACATAGGCCACCTCATTGCCGTCAGGCGACCATGCCGGGGATAAAATAGGATCGCGACCCTCAAGCAGCACGATGGGCCGGCGCCCGTCAGCATCCGCCAGAGTGAGGCGATAAAAATCCTTGCCGTCCGGATTGCGGGTTACCGAGACGTAAAGGAGTCGTGTAGCGAAGGCACCAGGGATACCCGTCAAGGTTTCATAAACCGAGTCGGATACCCGATGCGCCAACATACGCATTTCCGCAACCGGCCCTGTCACGGTGCCGTCGGCCACGGCTTCCTGACGAGTGGTATCAAACAATTGGAAATCAATTCGCGCCTGTGACCCCACGCTGACCCGGCCGATCAGCACATACTCGGCAGAAATCGCCCGCCAGTCTCGGAAAAAAAGCTCCGCTTCACGGGTCGGATAGCTCAGCATGTCGCGCCGGCTGACCGGCGAGAACTGGCCACTGCGAGCCAGATCCGAATCGACAATCTGAGCGACATCTTCAGGCGCCGAACCGACTCCCTGCCAGGCAAACGGCACGACCGCGATGGGCGTAGGATTCTCCACGCCCTGATTGATTTCGATCTGCAGCTCTGCGCGGGCAGCAGATGCCAACAAGAGCGACAATAGAATGAACCAACGTTTCGCTAACACTATTTAGTACCTCAGGTCTTCAGGCTTGAATATCAGCTGAAATCGCCGAAAGTTAGCCTCAAATGTGCGGTCATCGAGCTTGGCGACCTCGGGAAATCGCCCTGTCCGTTCCACTGCCGTCATGGCGCTGCGGTCAAAGGCGGTGTTGCCGCTGGACTGGAGAACGCTTACGCCTACCACTTCTCCTGTCGGCACCAATTGTATCGACAATATCGACACCATACCGTTGCGGGCACTGGGTGGCCGGGTCCAGCGGTTGATGACCGACGCCTGAATGGTGGCTGCCACCACGTCACGCAGGCTGGGCTCACCCGCCCCGGAAGCGGCAATCTCTGCATCGACAAGAGAGTCGAGCTCGTTGCGGGTCAACGCCGCCAACTGCTCTGCATCGAGCGCAGGCTCCGGCTTCTCGACTTCCGCCGGTTTGGGCTCTGGCACTGCCTCTGGGGCCGGCTCTGGCGCGGGTTGAGGCTCAGGCTTCGGCTTGGGTTTCGGCTTGGGTTTCGGCTTGGGTTTCGGTTTCGGCTTCGGTTTCGGCTTGGGTTTTGGCTGTACCGTCTCTACCTGAACCAGGCTGGCTTGAATCGGCTGAATGCTGGGAGCGGCCGCGATCACTTCGCTGGGGCCCGTCCAGCGCACCACCAGCATCAAGACCAATCCCCCATGCAGAGCGAGGGTCAGGACGGCTGGCAGACCCGTAAAGAGCAGGCGGTCGGCTGACATCAGTTACCAGCCGGACTTTCGGTCACCAAACCTACTTGGGGTGCACCCGCTTCCTGCAACGCGGTCATGACAACCACGACGTCTCCATAGGCCACCTTCTGGTCACCCCACACCAATACCGGCTTATCCGGCGTGCGCCTAAGCACAGCGGCCACACGCTGCCGAATCGTCGCCAGCTCAAGGGCCTGCTTTTCGTTGGCGCCCAGATTGAGAAAAAGTTCGCCGCGGTCATTGATCGAGACGATCAACGGCTCGGCATCTTGCTCCTTGACTGGCGCAGCATCCGCATCGGGCAGGTCCACCTCGACGCCCTGCATCAGCATGGGTGCCGTCACCATGAAAATCACCAACAGCACCAACATCACGTCGATATAGGGCACGACGTTGATTTCTGCGAGCATCCGACGCCGACGCATGATCAAGCTCTCTGAGATTGATTCGCTTTCAGCGCATACGTCTGGCGCTGCAGAATGCCCGAGAACTCATCGAGAAACGTCTCATACCGATTCAGCAACGCGTCGCTGCGAGCCGCAAGGCGGTTGTAGGCCAATACGGCGGGAATCGCCGCGAATAGTCCCATTGCCGTCGCGATCAGGGCTTCCGAGATGCCCGGCGCCACCGTCGCCAGCGTGGCTTGCGTTGCATTGGCCAGCCCCCTAAAGGAATGCATGATGCCCCACACTGTCCCCAGCAGTCCGATGTAAGGGCTGGTGGAACCGACCGAGGCCAGGAAAGGGAGATGTTGCTCGATTCGGTCCGTCTCACGCATCAGTGCCACGCGCATGGCTCGCCGCGACCCCTCGAGAATCGCATCGGCATCCATGTCGGCTTGTTGGGACAGCCGGGAAAACTCCTTGAACCCGGCCCGGAACAGACTCTCAACCCCGGTGGGCAATTGGCCGTCTGCAACCGCCTGATTGCCCTCACGGTAAAGCTGGGCCAGATCGATGCCGGACCAAAACTGCTCCTCAAATACCAGTAACTCATCATCGGCACGCCGCATCAGCATCACGCGTTGCACAATCAAGAACCACGACGACAGAGAGGCCAGCACGAGTATGAGCATCACAACCTGTACCAGCGCACTGGCACCGAAAATGAGCTCCATCAAACCCAGCTCTTGCGTCATTTCACCTCCTCCGTGGCGGCCAGTGTCGCCTCTATTTGTTTCCGCAGGTCAGCATCCAGCCGCGTGGGACGACCCGTCCCGCGATCTACGCAGGCGATCTGAATCTCCCCCGATACCAGCACCGCATTATCCCGGCGCACGGTCTGCCGGAACCTCACCGTCGCGCCACCCACCCCCGATATCACTGCGGTGGCGTGCAGTTGATCGTCGAGACGCGCAGGTTGGTGGTACGAAAGCGACACATCCGACACCACAAAATTCCATCCCGCATCCGAGACAGCCGCTCGCTCCAGACCGAAGGTTCGCATTAACTCAGTACGCGCCCGCTCCAGGTACTTGAGGTAATTGACGTAATAGACAATGCCCCCGGCGTCGGTGTCTTCGATATAGACCCGAATCGGCAGCGAAAATTCCGCTGTCACGACGACTCATCCAGATCGAGGCTGAGGGTTTCCGCCGCGGATCCCTGAAAGGCGATGCCGAAATGGGCATAAGCATGCCGGGTCGCGATCCGACCGCGCGGCGTTCTCAAAATAAAGCCCTGCTGAATCAGAAACGGCTCCAGTACATCCTCAATCGTGCCGCGCTCCTCAGACAGTGCCGCAGCCAGACTATCCACCCCCACGGGGCCACCATCGAACTTCTCGATCATGGTGAGTAGCAGCCGGCGATCCAAATGGTCAAAACCCTGGGCGTCCACGGACAGCAAATCGAGTGCCGCCTCGGCCGTGCCGCCGGTCACCGCGCCATCGGCCTTTACCTCTGCATAATCTCGAACACGTCGCAGCAGGCGGTTAGCGATACGCGGCGTGCCTCTGGAACGCTTGGCAATTGATACTGCACCCTCGTCATCGCTGGGAATCTCTAAAATCCCCGCAGAGCGTTTCACGATTTCAGTGAGCTCCGCGGTATCGTAAAACTCAAGCCTCTGCACAATGCCGAATCGATCACGCAGCGGCGATGTGAGCAGTCCTGCGCGCGTCGTCGCACCGACCAGAGTAAACGGCGGTAAGTCGAGCTTAATCGAGCGCGCCGCAGGCCCCTCGCCAATCATGATATCGAGCTGGTAATCCTCCATAGCGGGGTACAGGATTTCTTCGACATAAGGACTCAGGCGATGGATCTCGTCAATAAACAGCACATCGCCAGGCTCGAGATTCGTCATCAGGGCCGCAATGTCACCGGCCTTTTCAAGAACGGGTCCGCTGGTGGTCTTCAGCTGCACACCCATCTCTTCTGCAATGATGCTCGCAAGTGTGGTCTTGCCGAGGCCCGGCGGGCCGAAGATCAAGGTATGGTCGAGCGGTTCCCCACGGCCGCGCGCTGCCGAGAGGAAGATCTCCATTTGCTCCCGCACCGCACGTTGCCCGATATAGTCGTCGAGCCTTCGCGGTCGGATCGCTCGGTCCATGGCATTTTCGCGAGGGTCGCGATGATCGCCCGGGTCGGCCGCAACAAGACGATCAGTCTCAATCACCGGCGCCCTTCCTCTTGCACTACTGTCATCCTTTCGCCCCTCCGGCAATCCGCAGAGCCAGCCTAATCCACTCTTCGCTGGGGGTCTCTGGCGCTGCATCGGCGGCTGCGATCAGCTTAGCGGCTTCCGTCAGCTTGTAGCCCAGGGCGACAAGTGCCTGCTCGGCTTCCGCGCGTTGGTCATTGCCCTTGGCACTCGGCTTGCCGGTCTCCGCTCGCGCGGCTGACTCAGGAGAGAGTTCATCAAGCCAATCTCCCGCCTTGTCGCGCATCTCCACCAGCAGGCGCTCCGCCGTCTTGCGGCCCACGCCCGGCAGTGCCACCAGGGCGGCCACGTCATCGCGTTGCAAACAGCGCGCGAAGTCGGCCGCATCCATTCCTGAGAGCAGTGTCAGCGCCAATCGCGGACCGACGCCGCTGACCTTGATCAGCTCCCTAAATAAACGTCTGTCGGCGGATTCAGCAAAACCAAACAGTTGTTGCGCGTCCTCGCGCACGACAAAGTGTGTCAGCAAGGTGACGGGTTGGCCGAGTTCAGGCAACTGATAAAGCGTGGTCATGGGCACCTGAATTTCGTAGCCAATACCCCCGACATCCACCAGAATTTCGGGCGCCTGACGCGCGATCAATGTGCCTCGAATTTGACCAATCATGCCGCCACTTTACCTTAAACGCCCTGCCCTGAAGCGGCTGGCAGATAATGCGCTGGCCAAGCCCTGCGTATTGCAGTGACACAGCGCTGCGGCGAGGCCATCGGCCGCGTCCTCTGCGGGCTCCGCGGACAAACCCAGCAGTGCGGTCACCATGTGTTGCACCTGCTGCTTGTTGGCCGCACCCGTGCCCACGACAGACTGCTTGATCTGTCGTGCTGCGTACTCAAAAACCTCAAGCTCGTTGGTCACACAGGCCACCATCGCGGCGCCCCGGGCATGCCCCAGCTTGAGTGCAGAATCCGCACTCTTTGCCATAAAAACGCTCTCAATCGCCGCGACCGTGGGCTGATAGGTGTCAATGATCTCTGAGAGCGACTCAAACAAAACCCGAAGACGTGGACCGAGAGCTTCCTTGACCGGCAGACGGATAGTGCCGCTCGAGACGTATTGGGCCTGATTTCGCTCAACGCGGATGACGCCAAACCCCGTTTTTCGGGAGCCGGGGTCGATGCCAAGGATGACAGTCATGATGGCAACCAGCGCAAACCAGTGCCTAGTGTGAACGATTGTGACAAAAAGATCATGAGCCGGTCAGGACTCACTAGACATTACAAAGTCGCGAGCACGGCGTCGGGTATGTCTGCGTTGGAGTAGACATTCTGAACGTCATCGAGATCTTCGAGCATGTCGATCAGTCCCATGACACTCGATGCAGTGTCGGCATCCAGCAAGACTTCTGTACTGGGCAACATCGTGACCTCGGCCTGAACGGGCTCGAGCCCTGCGGTAACCAGTGCGTCTCGTACCTCAGTGACGCACTCCCACGGCGTCATCACATCGACGCTACCATCCTCAGCTGCCACGATATCGTCAGCACCCGCCTCCAGAGCGGCTTCCATCACCGCCTCCTCATCTGCCCCCGGGGCAAACTGGATGAGCCCGGTGCGGGAAAAGAGATAGGCTACCGACCCGTCTGTACCCAGATTACCGCCGCGCTTGGTAAAAGCGTGGCGCACCTCGGCGACCGTGCGATTGCGGTTGTCCGTCATCACTTCAACGAGCACCGCCACACCACCCGGCGCATAACCCTCGTAGGTCAGCTCCTCCATGTTGTCGGCTTCACCGGTGCCCGCGCCACGCGCGATGGCATTGTCGATGGTGTCCCGCTTCATATTGGCGCCCAGCGCCTTGTCTACCGCCGCGCGAAGTCGCGGGTTGTCTTCAACAACAGCGCCGCCTGCCCGCGCGGCCACCACCAGCTCCCGAATCAACTTGGTAAAGAGCTTGCCCCGCTTGGCGTCCTGCGCCGCTTTGCGATGCTTGATGTTTGCCCATTTACTGTGGCCCGCCATCGTGAATCAGTCCGCGGCGGGCTGCTCGGTGCGGCGAGGGCGCAGCGACAGCTCCCGCAGTTGCTGCTCCGAGACTTCACCCGGCGCCTCGGTCATGACGCATTGGGCGCTCTGGGTCTTGGGGAAAGCGATGACGTCGCGAATCGATTGCCCACCCACCATCAACATGACAAGACGATCCAGACCAAAGGCGAGACCCGCATGAGGGGGTGCACCGTGGCGCAGCGCGCTCAACAGGAACCCGAACTTGGATTCCGCCTCGGCCTCATCAATACCTAAAAGCTCAAACACGGCCTGCTGCATAGCCTGATCATGAATACGGACGGAACCGCCGCCAATCTCGCTACCGTTGAGCACCATATCGTAGGCCTGTGACAGCGCGGCCTCAGGCTCTTTCTGTAAGGTTTCCACCGAACAGGCCGGCGCCGTAAAGGGGTGGTGCAAGGCGGTCATACCGCCGCGTTCATCGCGTTCGAACATGGGGAAGTCGACAACCCATAGCGGCGCCCACCCCTCTGCAATCTGATCGAGATCTGCGGCGACTTTGAGACGCAGTGCGCCCAGGGACTCATTAACCACCGAGCGCTTGTCGGCGCCAAAGAACAGGATATCGCCGTCTGCTGCGTCAAGCCGATCCAGCATCGCCAGTACAGTCTCGTCGGGCATAAACTTGATAATCGGCGATTGCAAACCTTCTATGCCCGCCGCCCGGTCGTTCACCTTGATCCAGGCCAGACCCTTGGCGCCATAAATACCTACGTAGTCGGTGTAGTCATCGATTTCCTTGCGCGACAGCGACGCGCCGCCCGGCACCTTGAGCGCGGCCACCCGGCTGCCCGCATCGTTAGCGGGGCCACTGAACACTTTAAAATCGACTCCCGCCATCAGGTCATCGATTGATACCAATTCCCATGTAATCCGAAGGTCGGGTTTATCGGAGCCATAACGTTCCATCGCATCTGCCCAGGTCATGCGCGGAAACGCGCCCAACTCCACCTCGAGCTGCTCTTGGAACAGGCTGCGTACCATCCCCTCGGTAATCGACATCACTTCTTCGGCATTAAGAAAAGCGGTTTCAATATCGATCTGGGTAAATTCAGGCTGTCGGTCCGCCCGCAGGTCTTCGTCCCGGAAGCACCGTGCGATTTGGTAGTAGCGGTCAAAACCCGAGACCATCAGTAACTGTTTGAAAAGCTGAGGAGACTGGGGCAACGCAAAGAATGCGCCGGGCTGTGTTCTGCTGGGCACCAGATAATCCCGCGCACCCTCGGGAGTTGCCCGCGTCAGTATCGGGGTTTCGATATCTAAAAAACCCTGCTCGTCTAAGTAGCGCCGGATGCTCGAGGTGATTTTCGCCCGGGCAATCAGATTCTGCTGCATCTCCGGCCGACGCAGATCCATAAAGCGGTAACGCAGACGGACGTCCTCACCCACGGAGTGGTGCTCATCGAGCGGAAAGGGTGGCGTTTGGGCAGCATTGAGAATCTCCAGAGTTTTACCCAGCACTTCTATCTTCCCCGACGCCATATTCGGATTCACCGTCTCGGCCGAGCGTGCGCGAACGCGACCGGTGATGCGCAAAACGTACTCGCTGCGTACGCTGTCGGCGCGCTGGAAGTGCTCTTCCGTGTCGGGGTCAAACACCACCTGCACCACGCCTTCGCGGTCGCGCATGTCGAGAAAAATGACACCGCCATGATCCCGGCGGCGATCTACCCAGCCACACAGCGTCACCGTCTGATCGATCAAATTCTCATCGATCAGGCCGCAGTAGTGGGTTCGCATCGCTGTTTCCATGGTGTGGTTTCCCGCCGTTAGCTGGCTTTGGAGGTGTCGGTCTTTGCAGTGGCCGCCGGTTTCGACTCGGTTTTCTTGCTGTTCTCACCCGAGGCGCTGCCAGTTTCCGTTTTAGTGGCCGGCTTATCTGCAGTATCACTGCGCTCGCCCGCAATGTTTTTCTTGTCGCCAGTTTTGAAGTCGGTCTCGTACCAACCGCCACCAGACAAGCGAAAAGCAGGGGCACTCACCTGCTTCTTCAGAGCGGCTTTTCCGCACTCGGGACAGTCAGTCAAAGGCGCGTCGGCCAACTTTTGGATGGCCTCCAGCGAATGTCCGCATTCCTGACAACAATATTCGTAAATGGGCATAGTGCTCTCCCCGTGCAAAGTGTGATTTAAACCGGCTCTGCCTGAGGTTGTGGGTCTTCATATAAGGGCGCGGAGCGTACCGTAAACCCTGAACCAGTGAAAGATACGCAGAGCGTGAACATTCAGCTCCCTGCAGACAAAGCGACCAGAAAAGGCGCACGCCGCCGGATCATATAGGTTGCGCTCACAGATCAGTTGGCGAAGCCCTTCATTTTTTTCAGTGCGCGAATCCTGACACCAGTGGTCGCAGGCTTAGCCTTGAACCAGATTTCCTCCTTGGTGAACGGATTGATGCCTCGTCGGGCTTTAATCGCGGGTCGTCGGACAGTGGTGACTTTCATCAACCCCGGCAAGGTGAACTGGCCATAGCCCCGCTCACAAATGCTCGCTTCGATGAGCCGCTCCAAAGAACCCCATACTTTTTTCACCTCCGACTTAGTGACTCCGCTGTCTTCGGCCAGCGCTTCAAACATCTGTGATTTAGAGAGCTTGGTTTTGACCGGTTTCATTTTTTTGGCTTCAACCGCTTTTTCCAGTTGCTTGCCGGTTTGCTTCTTTCCCATTGGCCTGCCTCACGCGATAAGCCTGATCAGGGCGCCATCGCCCAGACTGCTACTGGAGCGATTCAACAACAGGCGCCTGCCACCCACAAGCCCGTCACCACTATTCATCGGCATGTGATCAGCCGGTTGATCGCCGCCAACGCTGCGGCAACATCACCACGATTCACACCGCCACAACTGTACGGCCTGCATCCGCCCCCTTTAGAATGACCTTTACCGATGTGGAGTGTGTTATGCGAGCCAGTGAGTTCCTGCTGTCGACCCTGAAAGAGACCCCCTCAGACGCTGAGGTCGCAAGTCATCAGCTCATGCTGCGAGCGGGATTGATCCGCCGGGTCGCTGCCGGCATCTATAACTGGATGCCGCTGGGACTCCGCGTGCTGCGCAGAGTTGAGCAAGTTGTCCGGGAAGAAATGGAACGCGCCGGCGCGCTAGAGCTGAGTATGCCGGTGGTGCAGCCGGGGGAGTTGTGGGAAGAATCTGGACGCTGGGAGCTCTACGGGCCCGAGCTGTGTCGACTGGAGGACCGTCACCAGCGCCCGTTCTGTCTCGGGCCCACCCACGAAGAGGTCATCACCCAGATCGCCAAAAGCGAGATCAAGAGCTATAAACAGCTGCCGATCAACCTGTTCCAGATCCAAACTAAATTTCGTGATGAAATCCGACCGCGCTTTGGCGTGATGCGCTCAAGGGAGTTCATCATGAAGGACGCCTACTCCTTTCATATTGATCAGGCGTCGCAGGAACAGACTTACTGGCGCATGCATGAAGCCTACACCGCCATCTTCACCCGGTTGGGTCTTGATTTCCGAGCGGTGGAAGCCGACACAGGCGCAATCGGCGGCGCACATTCCCACGAGTTCCATGTGCTGGCAGAAAGCGGCGAGGACGCCATTGCCTTCTCGACCGGCAGCGACTACGCGGCCAACGTGGAGCTGGCGCCGGCGCTGCCGGGGGTTGCTGCTGAGCAGCCTGAGACACCGGCTTTGGAGAAATTCGCAACGCCCGGCATGACCACGATTGATGCTCTCGCCGAGCAGCTAGGTATCCCGGCTGAGCAATCGATCAAAACACTCCTCGCCAAAGATGAGCAGGGCGAACTGGTGGCGCTGGTGGTTCGCGGTGACCATCGACTCAATGCCATCAAGGCCGCCAAATTGCCGGGCATGACGTCGCCACTGGTGATGGCGGAGCCCGACGAAGTAAAAGCCTGTTTGGGCGCCGGGTTTGGCTCGCTAGGCCCAGTGGGTGCCCCCGTCAGAGTCGTGGTGGATCACACCGCGGCGCAGATGCCCAGTTTCGTTTGCGGCGCCAATGAAGACGGCTACCACGTCAAGGGCGCCACCTGGCGCCGGGATGTCCCAAATGCTGAATTCGCCGATATTCGCGAGATCGTGAGCGGCGATCCCAGCCCCTGCGGCGAGGGCACCCTCGAGATTCGCCGCGGTATTGAGGTCGGCCATATCTTCCAGTTGGGCACGAAATACTCTGAGTCAATGAATGCCTCTGTGCTTGATGAGCAGGGTCGCAACCAGCCGATGGTCATGGGTTGTTACGGCATTGGTATTACGCGCATCGTCGCGGCCGCCATTGAGCAAAATCATGACGACAACGGCATCATTTGGCCCGCCGCCATGGCGCCTTTCGACGTAGCCATCGTCCCGCTGGGCATGGATAAGTCGGACGCAGTGCGCGAGGCCACCGAGCAGCTCTACGCCGACTGCGCTGATGCGGGCCTCACCGCTTTTCTCGACGACCGATCGGAGCGGCCAGGAGTCAAGTTCGCAGAGATGGAGCTTCTGGGCATGCCACTGAGGGTGACCGTGGGAGAACGATCGCTGGCCGAGGGCCAACTCGAACTCACCCAGCGACGCAGCGGCGAGACCGAGATGGTGGCACCCACAGACGTCATCGGACGTCTCAAGCAGTTACTCACTGACGGCTGATCAATTTGCGCCACACACAGATTGGGATTCTTCTCGCTTTACTCCTGCTGACTGCTCCGGAACTCAGCGCCGAATCAGCAGAGGACCGAACCGCGCTCAGCGCTTATCTAAACCGTGCTTTGTCTGCGGAGGACGGCTTTGAAGATCGATACGCCGCTGAGGTCTGGCTAGTGGATATGCAGCAGCGGCTCGCCCGATTTCTCGCAGACCCAGCAGAGCGCCTCGACCTGTTAACGCGGGTTCACCAGCAGGCGAGTGAACTCAACTTACCACCCGAGTTAGTGTTGTCAGTGATCGAGGTGGAGAGCGCCTTCGACCGCTATGCGATCTCTCGCGTGGGTGCACAGGGCCTGATGCAGGTCATGCCATTCTGGAAAGACGAGATCGGGCGAAGCGACGATAACCTGACCGACACCCCGACCAACCTCCGTTATGGTTGTCACATTCTCCGCTTCTATCTGGATCGAGAAGATCAGGACCTTAGCCATGCACTGGCCGCCTACAACGGTTCCAGCGGGAGCCTGCGCTACCCCAATAAGGTGCGTGCAGCCTGGGAAAGCCACTGGCGCACCGCACCTCTCGACTGGTGAGGCTGTGCCCACGCGGTTAAACTCGCCACCTCGACAGAGAATCCCCAGATGCATTCGAACGCTGACACACTGCTGGCCCAACACCCCGACATCGAGACGGTAGAGGCCCTCATCACGGACTGTAATGGTGCAGCCCGCGGTAAATGGTTGCCGATTGAAAAGCTGCCCGGGCTCCTCTCAGATGGCATCAAACTCCCCAAGTCAGCCGTGGCACAGGACGCATGGGGTCGCGACGTGCCCCGGATTGCACTCGACAACGGAGATCTCGACGGGTGGTGTCGGGCGGTGCCGGCATCTCTGGTCCCGGTATTGACTGCCACCGGCGTGGATCGCGCGCAGCTGGTACTGACCATGCTCAAGGACGACGGCACACCCCTTCTCTCAGATCCGCGGCAGGTACTGGCGCAGATAGTCGATAAGCTCGGGAAAAAAGGTTTCGTACCCAGAGTCGCCATTGAGCTGGAGTTCAACCTATTCAAGCGCCCAGATGAAAACCAGACATTGCGAGACGCGCTGCCTGCTGAGAACGAAACCGGCGGCAATCTTTACGGTCTCAGTTCTCTCGATGAGCATGCAGCGTTGTTTGAAGCGCTGAAAGCGAGTTTTGCAGTACAGGGACTGCCCTACGAAGGCGTGTTAAAGGAAGCGGCACCCGCCCAATACGAAATTAATGTTGCCTACTCCGACGACGCGGTCGCCTATTGCGACCAAATCATTCGCATGCAGCGATGTATTCGCGCCGTCGCTGAGCGATTCGATTCACTGGCGAGCTTTATGCCAAAGCCCATGGAGAATCAGGCTGGCAACGGCATGCATGCGCACTGCAGCCTGCTCGACACCTCAGGCCTGAATGTTTTTGATAGCGGCGATGTCGAGGGCACCCCTCTGCTGCGCCAAGCGGTCGCCGGATGCCTCGAACTCATGTCCGACACACATCTGATTTTCGCACCCAGTTACAACGCCTACCGTCGATTTCAAGCCGGGAATCACGCGCCGACGCAACCCAACTGGGGCTACGACAACCGCACCACCGCACTGAGAATCCCCGCCAGTCCCAGTCCGGCTACCCGCATTGAGCATCGCGTCGCCGGGGCAGACAGCAACCCCTACCTGGCAGTGGCTGCGCTACTTGCAGGAATCTACTTGGGCATGGACCGACAGTGTGAGGCCCCCGCTCCGATCAGCGGCAACGCATGGGTTGAGGACACGGACAACGTTTGCCTGCCTGGTCACATGGCGGAGGCCATCGCGCGATTTTCTGAATCTGCCAATGTACGCGAGACGCTCTCTGCGGAATTCCAATTCGCCTTCAGTGAGGTCAAAAAGCAGGAGCTGGCCGAGTTTGAGCGCCGCGTGACCGATTTTGAATTGGAAACCTACCTCTCCGCCTGAATACCCCGTTACCCCACAAACTCTATGGAGCACGCTATGACCACTGTTTTGGATTTTTCTGCCGCCCGGGCGAATGGTGAAGACACCGCGCTCAGTGAATTTGGCGGCAAGGTATTACTGATCGTGAATACCGCCTCCAAGTGCGGGTTTACCCCGCAATATGAGGGACTGGAGTCGTTGCAAAAGTCCTTCGGCGACCGCGGCTTTTCGGTACTGGCTTTTCCCTGCAATCAATTTGGCGGTCAGGAGCCCGGCAATGAGGAAGAAATTCAGTCCTTCTGCGACCTGAACTACCAGACCAGCTTCCCGCTGTTCAGCAAAATTGAAGTCAATGGCGCGGCCAGCCACCCGCTATTCGCTCACCTGAAAGATCAGGCGCCCGGCGTGCTGGGCAGCAAGCGCATCAAATGGAACTTCACAAAGTTTTTGATCAACCAGCAAGGTGAGGTTGTCAAGCGCTACGCACCGTCGACCAAGCCCGAGGCCATCGCGAGCGACATTGAAGCACTGCTCTGACGCGGCTCAGTGCTCTCGCGTCTCGCGGAAGCGAATGTCGGGCCAACGCTCCTCCATGAGTGAGAGATTGACGCGGGTCGGCGCCAAATAGGTGAGATAACCACCGCCGTCTTCCGATAAGTGCTCCGCCGCTTTCTTGCGGAACTCTTCCAGCTTGCGCTCGTCCTCGGCCTCTATCCAGCGAGCCGTGTAAATATTGACCGGCTCGTAGAGCGCCTCGACCTTATATTCGTCTGCCAAACGATAAGCCACCACGTCGAACTGCAACTGACCAACCGCACCCACAATGAGGTCACTGCTGTTCAGTGGCGAAAACACCTGCGTCGAGCCTTCCTCGGATAATTGTTGCAAACCTTTTTGCAGCGCTTTGGTCTTCATCGGATCTGCCAGACGAATACGACGGAATAACTCGGGGGCAAAATGGGGGATGCCGGCAAAACGCAGTGCTTCCCCAGTGGTAAATGTATCGCCGATCTGAATCGTGCCGTGGTTGTGCAGGCCAATAATGTCCCCCGCGACGGCGGACTCCACCAGTGTGCGATCCCCCGCGCGGAAGGTCACCGCGTCTGCAATGCGGACATCCTTGTCGATGCGCACGTGACGCATTTTCATGCCCTTGTCATAGCGGCCTGAACAAATCCGCATAAACGCAATACGATCCCGGTGTTTGGGGTCCATATTGGCCTGAATCTTGAAAACAAAGCCGGTGAAGTCCGGCTGGGATGCCTCAATCAGTCGCTCTGATGAGATTCTGGGCTGTGGAGAAGGCGCCCACTCGACAAAGTCATTGAGCATCTCTCTGACACCAAAATTTCCCAGTGCCGTCCCGAAAAAGACCGGTGTCAGCTGACCGGCCAGAAAAGCCTCAAGAGAGAACTCGTGAGAGGCACCGCGGACTAGCTCGATCTCCTCGACAAAATTATCGTACTCCTCAGCCAGCAAGGCTCTGGCCTCATCGGAATCGAGACCCGCAATCAGATCTTCCTCTGCAAGCGCACTACCGTCACCGGGTTGGTATCGATGAATCGTATCGGTGTAGAGGTTGTAAACGCCGCTGAAATCGCGGCCCATGCCGATGGGCCAGTTGATGGGCGCGCCGGCAATGCCCAGCACTTCTTCAACCTCGTCTACCAGTTCGATGGGGTCACGGATGTCACGGTCGAGTTTGTTGACAAAGGTGATGATGGGCGTGTCACGGAGGCGGCAGACATTCATCAGTTTGATGGTACGGTCCTCGACGCCCTTGGCGCCGTCGATCACCATGAGCGCGGAATCGACCGCCGTCAGGGTCCGATAGGTGTCCTCCGAAAAGTCCTCGTGGCCCGGTGTATCCAATAAGTTCACCCAGCGCTCTTTGTAGGGGAACTGCATCACCGAGGACGTGACAGAAATACCGCGCTCCTGCTCCAGCGCCATCCAGTCCGAGGTCGCATGTGGCCCGCGCTTACCCTTCACGGAGCCGGCTACCTGAATTGCCTGACCGAGTAGCAGCAGCTTCTCAGTCATAGTCGTCTTACCCGCGTCGGGGTGAGAAATAATGGCAAAGGTGCGGCGCGCGTCGATGTCGCGCTGTAGTTCAGACATGGTGGCTCCTCGGAGGAGGCGCGATTATGCCAGCCAATACCGCTGGCGTCAGTCCGCTGCCGGTAACAGCGCCTCTAGGTGTCTGAGCAGTGCCTCGCCCACCTCATCCATGTCGGGGCAATCGGACCCCATGAGCTTTGCGATAGACGTGACCTCAAGCCCCTCATAACCGCAGGGATTAATGCCACTAAAAGGGCTGAGATCCAGATCGACGTTGAGTGACAGCCCGTGATAGCTGCGCCCTTTGCTGACCTTCAAACCCAACGCCGCGATTTTACATCCGTCGACATACACGCCCCGCGCATCGGGATCGCCATAGGCCTCGATGCCCCACTCCCCCAACACCTGAACCAGTGCGGCCTCGAGCAGGTTGACCAGCTGTCTGACATTGACATTGGCCCGACGCAGATCGTAGAGCACATAGGCAACCCATTGGCCGGGACCGTGATAGGTCACCTGGCCGCCGCGATCGATCTGAATAATGGGCACTTCACCGGGATCGAGCACGTGCTCCGGCTTGCCAGACAGGCCCTGTGTATAGACGGGCGGATGCTGTAGCAGCCAAATTTCATCTTCGGTGTCAGGGGTGCGCGACGCGGTAAAGGTCTTCATCGCTTCGAAGGTCGAATCAAAGTCGACCGTGCCTAAACGCCGACACAACACGGTATCAGAGCACCATGGATACCAGACCGGTATCCATCAGATCCTGATGAATCAGACGCAGCTGTTCCTCGCTCTGCGCCTCAATGGTGATGGTAATCGATTGAAAAGTGCCGTTGCGGGAGTCCTTCACCAGTACGTCCTGCTCCGAAAATCCGGCTGCACGCTGATTGAATACGGACATCACCGCAGGTTGAAATGCTGATCCAGCCCTGCCCAGCACCTTGATGGGATACGCACAGGGAAAAACAATCTTTGGCGGGTCCTCACTCACTACCGATCAACCCAGCAGCTGCTGAAACCATAACACTATGGTGTCCCACAGCCGCGCAAAAAAACCGGCGGGCTCCACCGCTTCGAGGACCTCCAACGTCGCTTCACCCACAGGCTCTCCGGCTCGGGTCAGCACCACCCGCCCCACTACGTCACCGACCCTAAGGGGGGCAATCAGCGGCTCATCAATCTCGATCGTCGGGGTTATCTCGGCGGCACTTCTGGCCAACGTCAGCACGACATCTGTTATCACGCCCAATGCGACTTGCGATGTCCGACCTTTCCACACTCGACCCTGAGTAAGTTCAGCTCCACCTCTGAGAGGTGTTACCGTTTCATAAAAACGGAAGCCGTAGTTCAACAGGCTGCGGGTTTCCGATTTCCGGCTCGATGTGGAGCTACTGCCCATCACCACCGAGATCAGACGCATACCCTCGCGCTTCGCCGAGGCGACAAGACCATAGCCCGCCACGCTGGTATACCCGGTCTTTAACCCATCGACGGAGTCGTCTTCCCGCAGCAAGTGATTGCGGTTGTATTGCGTGATGTCGTTGTAGGTGTAGCTCTGCTCTTTATAGACAGCATAACGCTCGGGGTGGTTACGAATAGCGGCTGCGGCCGTCACGGCGAGATCGCGCGCCGTCGATAAATGCTCGGGGTGGGGCAACCCATGGCTGTTTTCAAAGTGCGTGCCCGTAAGCCCCATCTCTTCTGCGTAGCGATTCATTAGATCGACAAACGCCGCCTCACTGCCGGCAATATGCTCGGCAATGGCAACCGTTGCATCGTTGCCAGATGAAATCACAATGCCGCGCTCCAGCTCAGCCACTGTTACCGGCTTGCCGGGCTCGATCCACATCAGCGATGAGCCTTCAAATACGGGGTTTTGCGACCAGGCATTGCGGCTCACCGGCACAACGTCATTCAGGCCCAACCGACCCAGCTCGACCTCCTGAGCGAGAATGTAGGCCGTCATAAGCTTGGTCAGACTTGCTGGGGGCAACTGCAGGTCAGGGTTGTGCTCGACCAGCACGGCTCCAGTGTCGAAATCGACGAGCAGGTAGGAATCGGCGTTGATCGCCGGCGGCGTGGGCACCAAAGCCGAGTTGGCCGATCCAGCCAGCGGTAGCCATAACATAGTGATCAGGCACCAAACTGAGCGCTTCATATTCGCTCTCGCTCCTGTCATCGACGGGTTCTCCTGAGGGTCAAAACGGGACCGCGCCAGTGTACGCGTGCGAGGCGTCTGATGAAAATCACCTCTCAAGGTAATGGCTGCGGTGCCGGATAGCCCGCCTCGATCAATACTGCCCGGGCCTGCTCTAGCGCCTGCATGTCAGAGAAGGGTCCGACTCTAACGCGGTGCAGCCGCTGACCGCCGCTGTCTACGGCGCTGACAGAAACAGGGTAAGCCCATGTGCCGCTGATCTTGCTGCCGAGCTCGCCCGCGGCAGTTTCGGAGGTATACGCGCCCAGTTGCAAGTAACGGTAGGTGGCAGCCTCGAGTCCACGACGGTCATCGACCCCCGCCAGATCAAGCGATTCCACCAATACGGTCGCAGTGCCCTGTTCGGCGAAGCCAAGCTGCAAAGCCGCACCATATGACAGATCGATCAGACGGTCCGGGTGAAAGGGGCCACGGTCGTTCACCCGCAATACCACGGTGCGATCGTTGCTCAAATTGGTCACGCGGACATAGGTCGGAATCGGCAGTGAGCGGTGCGCAGCGGTGGCGCCGTAAACGTCAAAGGTTTCGCCGTTGGCGGTGGGTCGGCCCTGAAATTTCATGCCATACCATGAGGCGACACCCTGCTCGCGATAGCCCCGCACACTGCCGCGCACGGTATAGAAGGTTCCGTTCACTTCATAGGGACTGCGATTACCCTCGGCCAAAAGGGGATCGGGCCGGGGAGTGGCGTCCTGCCATGGCGCACGATCGGAAGGGCCTGGCGCAAAGTCTGCCTGCTCTGTCGGTGCGGCATCGCGATGGGTGGAGCACGCGGCCAAAGTAACCGAGGCGCAGCACATTGCGCCAATCAACAGGCGCCTC
>Ga0181594_10001268_pt1 | contig 23573 bp, 22 predicted proteins | sample 071ome_18_FD_145603 | JGI IMG/M metagenome (GOLD analysis project Ga0181594, IMG submission 145603) | Coastal salt marsh microbial communities from the Groves Creek Marsh, Skidaway Island, Georgia - 071413BT metaG (spades assembly) | ecosystem: Environmental > Aquatic > Marine > Intertidal zone... | reverse complement strand
GCCACGTCCGATCGCTACGTCGGCCATGCGTCCTCCCTGGTGGAAAGCATCGATGCTACCGGCCACGGCACCGACGGAGACCGACTAGGCCCCCTCACCCTGCGGGCGCCGACCGAACAGGCTCTGCAGGATCTGCCGAGCAGTCGCCTGGTTCATCTCGTAGGCCGCCTTGGCTCCCTCTTCACCGACCTTCTTGACGAGGCGGCCATCGGTGACTGCTGCAAGGCCGTCGAGCCCGGCCAGTGTGGCGTCGCGTGCGGCGTCGGTTGCCTGGTGTCCGAGCTTCGTCAGCTCGGCAACCAGGTCGGACTGGGCGATCGGGGCCGGGGCGGCACCGGCGATCAGGCGGAGCGCATCCTTCGTGAGTTCGGCACTCGCCTCGACAACGTCGGCAACACTGCGCTCCGCCGTTGTCGACTCGAGCCACACCCGGACCTGACGGACCAGTTCGGGATGTGTGTCAGCAGCAAAGCGGATTTCCGGCATGCGGTCAGCGTACGCTCGACCGCCGACTGCGGCCCGTCAGAGCAGGGTGCGGAACGCAGCACGGAGTTCGTCGACGAAGACGTCAGGTACCTCCCACGCCGCGAAGTGGCCCCCAGCATCGAGTTCGTTCCAGTACCGGATGTCGAGGTAGCGACCCGCTGCCCAGCGCCGTGACGATTTGATGATCTCGTTGGGGAACAACGAACACCCCGTCGGGATCTCGACCGTGCCGGCCCCGAACTTGGCGAAGCTCTCCCAGTACAGACGGCCCGACGAGGCCGCTGCAGCGTTGAACCAGTAGATCGAGATGTTGTCGAGGATCTGGTCACGGGTGAGCGCCGACTCGGGGTGACCGTCGTTGTCGGTCCAGGCCCACATCTTTTCGGCGATCCACGCCGCCTGCCCGGCCGGCGAGTCGACGAGGCCGTACCCCAGCGTCTGGGGTCGGGTCGACTGTTGCTTGCTGTACCCCGAATCCCAGTCGTTGTAGTAGGTCATCGCCGCAAGTGCTGCGTGCTCGGTCTCGTCGAGATCGTCCATGTTGTTCGGGTCGGGACGGGCGATGGGCATGTTGGTGTGGATCGCCTGGACCCGGCCCAGCGCCTGCGCACCGATGGCGGTGGTGACGGCACCACCCCAGTCACCGCCCTGCGCAACGTAGGTCTCGTACCCGAGTCGACCCATGAGCGTGTCCCACGCGGTGGCGATCCAGTCCACTCCGTGACCGGGTGTCGTGGGCTTCCCGCTCCAGCCGTAGCCGGGCAGCGACGGGACGACGAGATGAAACGCATCGTCGGCCGTGCCCCCGTGTTCGGTCGGGTTGGTGAGCGGGTCGAGCACGGCCATGAATTCGGCGACCGAGCCGGGCCAGCCGTGGGTGAGGACCATCGGCGTGGCCTCCGCATGAGGTGAACGCACATGCATGAAGTGGATGTCGACCCCGTCGATCTCGGTGATGAAGTTGTCGTACGCATTGACCGCAGCCTCGAACCGGCGCCAGTCGTACTCCGTCGCCCAGTACGCACAGAGTTCCTGCACGTACGACAGCGGGATGCCCTGGGTCCAGTCGTCGACCGGTTCGGCTTCGGGCCAGCGGGTCCGGGCAAGCCGTTCGCGCAGGTCGGCGATCTCGTCGTCGGACACATGGACGGTGAAAGGGTGCATCTCGTCGCTCATGACGACATCGTCGTCGGCCGTCCATGCGAGGAGCAAACAGGCGGCGCCGACCCACCGCCAGCTCTAGGTTGCATCCATGGATACGCCCGCCACTCGTCAGGCTCGGGAGCCGTCGCCGTGACCCCTGCGCTGAACCTGCCGGTCGTGCCGCCAGTCAAGCCGATGCTGGCCAAGGCTGTCGCAGGCATCCCCGAAGACGGCGACCTGGCCTTCGAGCCGAAATGGGACGGCTTTCGCTGCATCGTGTTTCGAGACGGAGACGAGATCTACCTCGGATCACGGAACGAACGACCGCTCACCCGCTATTTCCCAGAGTTGCTCGCCCCGCTCGAGGACTGCCTGCCCGAGCGGTGCGTGATCGACGGCGAGATCATCGTCACAGTCGGCGAACATCTCGGTTTCGACGCCCTGCAGCAGCGCATCCATCCGGCCCAGTCCCGCATCGAACGCCTCGCGGCGGAAACACCGGCCGAGTTCGTCGCCTTCGACCTCTTGGCGCTGGACGACGCCGATCTCACGGGTGCACCGTTCCGTGAGCGCCGCCGGCTCCTCGAAACGGTCGGTCAGGCATTCAGCGCCCCGATCCATCTGGTGGCCTCGACGCTCGATCGCGCCCTCGCCCTCAACTGGTTCGTCACCTTCGAAGGCGCCGGTCTCGACGGTCTGATCGCAAAGCCCCTCGATGGCACCTACCAACCCAACAAGCGGGTCCAGTTCAAGGTGAAACACACCCGCACCGCCGATGTGGTCGTGGCCGGCTACCGCATGCACAAAGACGGCCAAGGGGTGGGTTCGCTCCTGATCGGCCTTCACGATGCCGACAGCGGCCGCCTTCAGCACATGGGGGTGGCATCGAGCTTCACGACGGCCATGCGAGCCGAGCTGGCCCACACCCTGGCGTCGTTCATCACCCACGACCCGGCCGAGCATCCGTGGGCCGACTGGATGACTGCTGCCGCGCACGAGGACGGCCTGATGCCCGGAGCGCCGAACCGATGGTCGGCCGGCCGCGACACGGCCCACTGGGTGCCGCTGCGGTGTGAGCTCGTAGCCGAAGTGAAGTACGAGGCAGTGCTCAACGGGCGGTTCCGGGGCACCACCCGGTTCGTTCGCTGGCGCCCGGATCGTGACCCTACGACCTGCAGCTACGACCAACTGGAGATCCCGGCACCGCTTTCCATCGGTGCCGTTCTCGGGGCTCGCGGCTGACAGTCACTGGCACCGATCCGCAGCGACACGAGCTGTACTCTGCGGACATGCCGGAGTCTGTGCCGTTCCGACCGACCGCCGACGTCTGCGACGAGCACGACGACCATGGCGGTCCGCTCCCGCAGATCGTGGCCGAACGATTCCTGAGCTTGGGCGGGCGTGACGGTTTCGCCGGTGTCGTCTCGACGGTGAAGGCACTCGACGACAACTCGCTCGTGAAAGTGGCGGTTGCCGAGCCGGGCGGCGGTCGGGTCCTCGTCATCGATGGTGGCGGCTCGATGCAACGCTCGATGGTCGGCGGCAACGTCGCTGCCGAAGCGGCCGACAACGGCTGGGCCGGTTTCGTCGTCTACGGCGCCGTCCGAGACAGCCACGAACTGGCGGCGACCGACATCGGCGTGTTCGCGCTCGGCACGGTGCCTCGCAAAACCGAAAAACACGGGATCGGGACACGCGACGAACCGGTCACCCTCGGCGGAGTCACGATCAACGCCGGCGACCGCATCTACTGCGACCGCGACGGGGTTGTCGTACTGCCACCGGCCTAGGCGGCTTCGAAAACCGCAGCCACACCGACCCCCGCCCCACCATGGGCTACCGCCAGACCGCGCCCGGATCCGGTGCGGCGAAGCTCAGCGGTGACCGCAGTGGCAAGAATCGCACCGGTCGCGCCCATCGGATGACCCATCGCCAGATGACCGCCATACGGGTTGACGCGTTCCATGTCGACGTCGTAGGTGCGTTCGAACAGGGCGGGCACGACGGCGAACGCTTCCATGTACTCGATGTGGTCCATCGCGGCGAGGTCGAGGCCGTTGCGGTCGAGCAGCCGCTCCATGGCGGTCGCTCCAGCCGTGAGTTGCAGGATCGGATCGCCGGCTGCCTCGACCAGGTCGACGAGACGGGCCACCGGCTCCAGGCGGTGGCGAGCCCCGGCCTCGGCCGAGCCGAGCAGCACGATCGACGCACCGTCGGCGATCGGTGGGCAATGGGCGATGGTGTGGCGGTGTTCGATCGGGCCGGTGCCGGGCCGAGCGGCCTCGACGACGGCGTCGAAGGTGGCTCGCCCCATGTCCTCGAACACCGGTGCCAGTGCGGCGATCTTCTCGGCGGTCATGTCGGCAACGATCGTCTCGTCACGGGCGAGCGCCACGTCACCATCGGCCCCGGTGATCGCCACAACACTGCCGTCGTAGATGCCGGCATCCCACGCAGCTGCGGCACGGTGATGCGAGCGAAGGGCCCACCGGTCGAGTGTCGCTCGATCGATGCCGTTGAGATGCGCCAGCATGTCGGCACCGATGCCGGGTGGCGCGTACGACAACGCACCGGCGACCGCAGGATCGGTGAAGTAACTGGCCCGGTCGGCCCCGAAGGGGACATGCGACATCATTTCGACACCACCGGCGTAGGCGAGGTCGACGACCCCGGCAGAAATCGCATTGGCGGCCGCACCGATCGCGCTCAACCCACCGACGCAATAGTTGTTGACGGAGTGGACGACCGTCTCGGCCGCAAGGCCCGCCTCCAGCTTCGACACCAACCCGATGTGACCACCCTGGGCGCCGGTCTGGCCGACGCAACTCACGGTGAGGTGCTCGATGTGGGGATTCACGTCGTGGCGCCGGTCGAGCTCGGCGATCAACTGGGCGACGAGCTGATGCGGCAGCGCTGCGTCGGCCATCGGTGCGCCCGGCTTGCCCTTCCCCCGCGGGCTGCGGACGGCATCGAAGATGAACACGTCGGTCACGGTTGGAGCGTTCCTTCTTCGACCGCTCGGTCGATCATCGCTTCTGCCGCCGGCCACACGCTGGGAAGACCGATCTCGATCTTGCCGTTGACCTGTTTGACGCGACCGGCACTCACCCCGTGCCTTCGCCAGCTTCCACCGTCGATCGCCACATTGAGCAGCAACGGCTGCAGGCGATCGCAGCTGTAGGCAAACCGTCCCTCGGGCGTCGACTGCGCCTCGTACTCGTCCCACAGAGCCCGAAACTCGGTCGCCTCCGGTTCGGGCAGCATCCCGAAGAGACGGTCGGCCGCCGCCTGCTCGGCCGCCTCGGCTTCGGCCCGTTTTGCGTCGTCGTAGATGAAGGCGTCACCGGCATCGATCTCGACGATGTCGTGGACGAGCAGGATCTTGACGGCTCGCTCGACGTCGATCGGCTCGGCTGCGAGTGGGGCGAGCGTGAGCGCCGCCATCGCCAAGTGCCACGAGTGTTCGGCGGAGTTCTCCTGGCGGCTGTCGTCGATGAGCATGCTCTGGCGCAACACCGTCTTGAGTCGATCGAGCTCGTAGATGAAGTCGATCCGGCGGGCGAGTTCGTCCCCACCGTGTTCGGCCGCAATGGCGACCGCTGCGTCACGATCCATGCCGGTGGTCCTCCCAGAGTTCGTGGGCCCGTTCCTGCTGGCGTTGGGCTCCGAGTGCGACACACATCTCGTCGAATCCGGGACGGGGACCTCGCCACGCCATGTCGTCGACCGAGTCGCTGACCGGCGCAGCCAGGTCGACGGTTGCGATGCGTCGAAAGAGCAGGGCGTCGTCGATGTTGTCGCGAAGGGTGCCGGCGAGTTTGGCGGCACCCCGCACCTCGACATCCCATTCGGCGACATCGAGAGGGATGTGTTCGATGTGCCCGTAGCGGCGCAGGACTGCCGCAGCCGATTTCGCCCCCCATCCGGACAGGCCGGGGAATCCGTCGGCCGAATCCCCAACCACGCCGAGGTAGTCGGGAATCGATTCGGGGGGCACGCCGAACTTCTCGATCACACCGTCACGGTCGTAGAGCAGTTCCCGGCGACGGTCGTACTGCACAACCCTGCCGTCGGCGGTGACGCACTGGGCGAGATCCTTGTCGGGTGTGCAGATGATCACCTGTTCGACCCGGCTATCACCGGCGGCAAGCGCCGCCGCAGCAGCCATTGCATCGTCGGCTTCGTGCCTGATCTGAGGCCACACCTCGAACCCTGCCAGCTCCAGCAGTGCTTCGACTTCGGGGAACTGGGCGAACAGGTCCGGATCGATCCCGGCTCCGTCCTTGTACTCGTCGTACAGCTCGTTTCGCCACGACTCGATCACGTGGTCGGTCGCGATCCCGATGTGGGTCGCTCCATCGGCGACCAGATCGAGCACCGTGTTCAACACCCCTCGTTGTGCGCCGTGGCGGGCATCCCGATTGCTCGGCGCGTAGTGGAACCGGAACAGCTCGTAGGTGCCGTCGACGAGGTGGACTTTCACGCCCTCGAGAATCGCACAGTTCGGACCCAGGACGGGCAACGACCTCGTCAGCGGGCATGATGCGACCATGGCCCTGCCACCCACCGGACTGCCGATCGAGGACTGCATGGAGGATCTCCGATGGGCCCTCGCCGATGCCGGGCAGGCGGTGCTGACCGCCGAACCCGGGGCAGGGAAGACGACGATCGTGCCGCTGCGCCTGCTCGACGAGCCCTGGCTCTCGGGACGGCGGATCGTGGTGCTCGAGCCTCGGCGCATGGCCGCGCGGGCTGCGGCCCGACGCATGGCGCGGTTGCTCGGCGAAGATCCTGGGGAGACCGTCGGTTGGATCACGCGCGACGACCGAGCCGTCGGACCCAGAACCCGGGTGGTGGTCGTCACCGAGGGCGTGTTGACGGCGCAACTCGTGGACGACCCGGCGTTGCGAGAGGTCGGCCTCGTCGTCTTCGACGAGTTCCACGAACGTTCGGTGCCGGGCGATGTCGGATTGGCCCTGTTCTTGCTCGGTCGCGCCAACGACGAACACGACGCCCGGCTCCTCGTGATGTCGGCGACCATCGACACGGCCACGGTGTCGGCGCATCTCGGGGATGCCCCCGTCGTCTCGAGCCCAGGCCGCGCCTTTCCGGTCGACGTCCTGTGGCGACCCCGAACGCGGCGTGCGCCACTCGTTCCTGCCGTCGTTCGTGCCGTGCAGGAGGCGCTGCGAGGTTCCGGAGATGTGCTCGTCTTCTTGCCGGGTGTCGGCGAGATCCGCGGCGCCGAACGTGAGCTCGTGGCTGCACTCGGCCCCGACGGACCGGTGATTCTGCCGCTGCACGGCTCGTTGCCGGCCGCCGAGCAGGACGCCGCACTCGTGACCCGCGCCGAGCGGCGCATCGTGCTTGCGACGAACATTGCCGAGACGTCACTCACGGTCGACGGCATCACGGTCGTGGTCGACGCCGGCCTCGAACGGCGCGCTCGGCTGGACCCACGCACCGCCATGACCGGACTCCACACGGTTGCGACGAGCAAGGCATCGGCGGAGCAGCGAGCCGGCCGCGCCGGGCGGCTCGGGCCCGGCACCGTCATCCGGCTCTGGTCGAAAGCAGAGCACGCAGCCCGGCCGACTGCTGCACCGCCATCCATCACCGAAGACGACCTTGCACCGGTCGTGCTCGACCTCGCACGGCGAGGGATCACCGACCCGGACCAGGTTCCGTTCCTCACCCCGCCCAGTGAAACGTCGTGGCGTGCGGCCGTGAAACTCCTGCAACGACTCGACGCGCTCGACGGTGTCGGCGTTGCGACCGACGACGGACGCCGGATGGCCGAACTGCCGGTGCACCCTCGCCTCGCTCGCTGCATCGTCGGTGCACGCCACCCATGGCTGGCATGCGTCGCTGCCGCCGTCCTCGATGATCGCGATGTGCTCCGGGGTCGCCCGGCGGATCTGCCACTCGACCTGTCGACGCGTGTCGCGCTCGTGCTGGATCCAGACACCGACCATCCGGCCGCTGACGGCCGGGCGCGGCGTGCAGTCCGCGACCGGGCCCGCCAGCTCGCCCGTCGCGCCGGTGTCGAACCGGAACTCGGCTCGACAGGTGTACCGCTCGATCAGCTCGGTGCCGCCCTGGCCTCGGGGTTTCCCGACCGCATCGCCCGTTCGGTCGCCGGCATCCGGGGTGGGTTCACGACGGCCGAAGGCCGCTCCTTGATGCTCGATCACCGACAGTGGCCGGGGACGGCAGCCGGCATCGTCGCCGTCGACATCGATCCTCGAAGCAAGAAGGGTGCCGTGCACCGTGCTGCCGCGCTCGAGATTCGCGTCGACCACCTCGTCTACGCCACGCCCGACCTGGCGACGACCGTTGCTCGTATCACCGAGGAGTGGGGGGTCGCTCCGACCCCGGGGGGTCGCCATGACGGCCGTGGCACGGCCAACGAGCTCCTCGCCCTCGGCGGCGGCGCCTATCTGGAGATCATCGGCCCCGATCCGGACCAGCCCGAACCTTCCTCGCCTCGACCATTCGGCGTCGACGGCATCACCGAACCCCGGCTCGTGACGTGGGCCGCTGCGGTCCCGAACCTCGATCTCTGGCTCGAGTGGTGCTCTGCGCGCAAAATCGACCCGGGACCTGGCTTCGACATGCAGCGCACGACTCCATCGGGCGAGGTGCTGCGATGGCGACTGACCATGCCCCCCGAGGAAGGCGACGGCATGATCCCGTTCCTCATCGAGTGGCCCGGGCAGACACCGGCTGCGACCTCGGCACCAGGGGTCGAATTGTTCGGTCTTTCCTTCCAGTATCCGGATCCGCAGTTGGCGACCCGCTTCCGCGAATACGCATTGCCCTACCCGGTCGAGACCGGACCCGCTCGCATGACCGCCACGCTGCTCACCCCCAACGGCATGGTCGAACTCACCAACGTCTCGCCACCAGTTCCACCAAGCTGATCCCCTCCGGTGGGATACTCACGAGATGCAGTCCGGTGACCTCGACTCCATCGACCTCGACGACCCCGCCGCGGTGAAGCAGGCATTGGCCGACGCGGCCACCCGAATCCGTGATCTCGAGCGGGATGGGGTCCACGCCATCGGCGGGGTGGTGGCCGAGATGCTCGACCATGCTGCGAAGTCGGGTGACGAGATCCTCGACAGGGCGAGAGACGATGCCCAGGCGATCCGGGCAGCCGCCGAGTCCGCTGCCGCCGACGTCGTCGACCAAGCCAACGCGACGGCTGAGGGAATCGCCGCCAAGGCCGCAGCCGACGCCATCGAGCGATCGGCCCAGGTCATCACCGATGCCCAACAGCGCCTCGATCGTCTCTTGGACGCCGAGCGCGACGTGCACGACAGACTGCAGGCGGCGCTGGCCGACATACAGGCCTCGGTGTTGCGGGTCGGCGTGTCTCCGGAGCCCAAGAAGCCGTTCACCATCGAGGACGACCCACCTTCAGTGGTGCACGAGACCCTCTGGGGCGATGAATCGAGCGACGAGGTCTCGGTCCGCCGACGCAGCGCCTGAGCCAACCGAGCCTCCGCTCGCCGTCGACCCACATCGCCACGACGTCTTGGCAGTGCGCCGCCCGGAAAGAAATCTTTACGACATACTTGTCATGTTGCTGACAAAATCGTAAAGTAAATGCAACACGAGGCCGGATCGAGTTTCGATCTTCCCCCTCTCGTGAACGGTCGAGGCACTGTCCTGGATCTGCCGGAACTATCCGTACCGCCCGCGCTCCGGCAGGCACAGGATGGTGCCTCGTCCTGTTTTTCGGCCACGAGTGGGTCGATGCGTCCCGGTCTACTCGCCAGAATCGAGCACCACGCGACCTTCGAGTGCTCGACCAAGGGTGAGTTCATCGGCGTATTCGAGGTCGCCACCGACCGGGAGACCACTCGCAATACGACTGACCCTGACGCCCATCGGCTTGAGATATTTCACCAGCAGCGCCGCAGTCGCCTCTCCCTCGAGGTTGGGGTTGGTGGCGACGATGATCTCCTCGATGTCTTCTTCGCCCACCCGGGTCATCAACTCCTTGACCCGAAGCTGTTCGACCCCCACACCGTCGATCGGGCTGAACGCCCCCTGGAGCACGTGATACCGGCCACGGAACTCCTTGGTTCGCTCGATCGCAACGATGTCCTGACTGTCTTCGACAACACAGACCACACCCGACTCGCGGCGAAGGTCACGACAGATCGCGCACTCGTCGCCTCCCTCGCTGAGGTTGAAGCACCTCGCACAGAACGAGACGCGCTCCTTGGCCTCGACGATCGACCTACTCAACCGCAATGCATCCTCGGTCGGCGCCTTCAGCAGGTGGAACGCGACTCGCTGGGCCGACTTCGGGCCGATGCCGGGCAGGCGGCCGAGCTGATCGATCAGCTCCTGAACGGTTGACGAGTAGCTCACTCGCCGCCCAACAGGCCGCCAAGACCACCCAGGTCCATCCCGCCCAGGGCACCCGACTGACCGGCATGAAGCTGACCGGTCGCGTCGCGCAGCGCAGCGAGCACGAGATCTTCCAGCATGGACGGATCATCGGGATCGATCGCGTTCGGATCGATCGAAACCGACTTCACGTCGAAGTGACCATCGACTCGCACCCGCACGAGTCCCCCACCTGCCGTGCCCTCGACGACCGCATTGGCGGCTTCCTGCACGCCAGCCATCATCTCTTGGGCCGACGCCAGCAGGCCCCCGAGATCGAGGCCACCGAGATCCGGAAGGTCGGGCTGTTGGTCGTCGGTGGTCATCGGTCGTCCTCCGGGTGATCGGTGGTGTGCAGTTCGGCACCGGGAAAGGCTTCGGTCAGGCGCTCGATCAGCTCATCGGTGTGTGACGGGGCATCGACGAGATCATGGATGTCAATGTCGTCGTCGGGTGGATGTTCGCCGGGAACCATGTCGTCGACCGACTCGGGGTCGGCGTCCGGAACCGGAGCGACGGGTTGGGCGACCTCGCGAACGATCTCGGGACTCGACACCTTCGGCACCGGCGGAGGCGCACTGTCGACGTCGTCGGTCGGCGGACCCGGATCATCGGCGGGCGGCCCCGGATCACCCTCGTGGTCGAGTCCGTCAGAGAGACCGACCGGCTCCGCCGTGTCGGCCGGCGATGCATGGGCATCGACGAGAGAGACCCATAGTTCGGCAAGCGCCTCCTCGGAACGGGGCCGTTCGCCGAGCAGTTCGTTCGCCGCAGTGATCACGGCGTCGCGCGACAGGCCCAGATGAAGCTCGCCGAGCTGCACGACCTCGGTCGGTGACAGCGGCCGGATGGCCCACAGGTCCGGCGACGCAGCCGCAGACGGCACCGGTTCGGGCGGAGGCGCCGGCACCGTCGGTGGCGGATCGGCCGGCACCGTCGGGGGAGACGACGGTGCTGCGTCGGGGACGTGCTCGGATGGCTCGGCGTCCCCTCGAGTGTCGGCCAATGCCCGACGTGCCGTGCCCGGACCCGCTGCAGCGGGAGCGGTGGGCGCCGGAGGGGTCGTCGAGGGTGCCGGGGTATCGGGCACAGCCGGCACTTCTGGCGCAGTTGGCTCGGCTGGCGCGGTCGGTGCTGATCCTCGATCGGGGGCTTCCACCGACGCCGACGCTGCCACCGTGGACGGCGGTGCCCCGGTCCCGATCGCAGCTTCGAGTTGTTCGACTCTGGCACCGAGTGCGTCGAGCGAACGATCGGCGTCCGGGCGACAGAGTCGGACCAACGCCACCTCGAGATCGATCCTCGGGTCGGGCGCTTGCCGCATCTCGACCACGGCAGTGCCGAGCGTTTCCATCGCCCGAGTCATGGCAGCGGGAGACATCCGCTTCGCGACCCCGGCAGCTCGATCGGCCTGCTCTGATGACAGGCGCAGCGACGGTGACCCCATGGCAGTCAGAAACGCATCGCGCAGACCGGCAAGGACCGCCTCGCCGATCGTGCGGGGATCGCGTCCACGAGCCGTTGCTTCGCCGACTGCGGCGAGCGCGGCGGCCACATCACGGCCGGCGATGGCGTCGACCATGAGCTCGGTCGAGGTGTCGATCTCGACCACTCCCCCTGCGGCGACGACGCGATCGAGGGCCGACAGGGTGTCGCGAACCGACCCTCCACCGGCGGTGACGACGTACTCGACGGCCGCATCGGAGACGTCGAGCTGTGCATCCTCGATCACCCAACGAACATGCTCGGCCATCTCCTCCGCCCCCAACAGGGTGAGTTGAAAGACCTGGCAACGACTGCGGATCGTCTCGACGACCTTGTGGGGCTCGGTGGTGGCGAGCACCCACGTCACATGGTCGGGCGGCTCTTCGAGCGTCTTCAGCAGCGCGTTCTCCGCCTGGCTCGTGAGCATGTGGACCTCATCGAGGATGTAGACCTTGGCCCGGCCCGGGTTGCCCAGGTTGACCTTGCCCAACAGATCGCGCATGTCCTCGACCTTGTTGTTGGAGGCTGCGTCGAGTTCGTGGAGATCGAACGACCGGCCCTGCTCGATCGCGTGGCAGCTTTCACAGGCACCGCACGGCTCGCCGTCGGCGCCGAGGTCTTCGCAATTGAGCGCCTTGGCCAGCACTCGGGCCGATGTGGTCTTGCCGGTGCCACGCGGGCCGTGGAGCAGATAGGCGTGCCCGACCTCGGACTTCACGACGGCGTTCTGCAACGCCGTGACCACATGGCGCTGGCCGCGGATCTCACCGAACCTCTGTGGTCGGTAGCGTCGGTAGAGCGACTGGTAGGCCATGTCCGGCCGACTCTACCGCCCGACACCGACGCCGTCGGTACGAAGACGGCACTGCGCACCGGACAGGTCGAGGGCCGAGGATGCCCCCTCCCCAGCAGGGAGGCGACCCGACGGCAAGCGCCCGTTCCCGGGAGTGGCGGCCAGGCGATCTGCGGCACACAGGCGGCTCCGCTGAGAGCTGCTGCCTTCCGGCCCTGACCCGGTTCACGGGCGCCTGTTGCACAGGACCCGGCCACCACACCCCGGAACGGGCGCAGAGCGATTCACGCTACCCTTCTCCACCGGATCCTGCACTGCAGGAGCCTGGGAGGGTTGCCAGAGCGGCCGAATGGGCACGCTTGGAAAGCGTGTGAGGTGCAAGCCTCCGTGGGTTCAAATCCCACACCCTCCGCCACGCACGAACCCCGGCCTCGCAGCCGGGGTTCGTCGGTTTTTGGGCCATCGCGTCGGCAACGGGCGAGACTGTCGGCGATGACCGCACCGCGCCACCGTTGGGTGGTATTCGGCGGGCTGGTCGCGGTCTACTTCAGCTTCGGCATCGGAGTCGCTGCGATTGCACCGATGCTGACACTGGTCCGCGAGGAACTGGGGGCGAGTCGCGGCCAGATGGGCCTCGCGCTCGGATCGTGGACGATGGTCTACATCGTCACGTCACCGATCGCCGGGCGGTTCATCGACCGCTTCGACCTCGGCTGGTCCCTGTTTCTCGGTGGGTGCAGCGTGATCGGCTCGCTTCTTCTCCGGGCGATGGCAGACGGTGTCGGAACGCTCTGGCTCGCCGTTGCGTGTTTCGGTGTGTTCGGACCGCTCGTGTCGGCATCGGCGCCGGCGCTCATGGCGAACTGGTTCCCCGACGAGCGCGAACGGCGCCTCGGCGTCGGGCTCTACGCAGCCGCACCGGCACTCGGCGGCACGATCATCATCGCCATCACCAACCCGGTCCTGTTGGAGTGGCTCGGGACATGGCGACGCGTGTTGGTGTTCGAAGCGGCACTGGCAGCAGTGTTCACGCTCGGGTGGGTTGCGATCTGGGCATGGGTCGAGCGACCCGAACGGTCGACCGTCCACAACGACACAGCCGGAGGCGATGCGGTCCGGCAGTTGCTCCGCTCCACGGAAGTTCGGCTCATTCTCGTCACTGCGTTCGCGCTGTTCTTCGTGATGCACTCGCTCGGTACATGGCTTCCGACGGTGCTCGAGGAGCACGGCGGCATGTCCGCAGCAGGCGCCGGAGGATGGGTCGCCGCTGCGGGCCTGATCGCACTCGTGCTGACTGCCACCGTGCCGAGCCAGGCAACGCCGAATCGGATGCATCTGCTGTTCATCGCGCTCCTCGGCGTGACCGTGGTCGCCATCGCCGCCGTCGCCTTCGGGCCCGTCGACACCATCGGACCCGCTGCACTCGTCACAGCGGCTCGCTCACCGCTCGTGCCCATTGCGATCGTCACCCTGCTCGAGGCCGACGACGTGACCGGCGCGAATGCCGGGTTGGCCAATGGTCTGTGGTTCTCGGCCGCCCAGGTCGGCGGCGTCAGTGGACCACTGATGCTCGGCATCGTGGCCGACACTGCGCTCGGCTATGCGGGAGCACTCACGACGGTGATGGTGGTCGGCACACTCGGCATCGCACTTGCCCTGGTCCAACGCCGCGTGTATCTCCGGACGAACGGCGTGGCGCAACACGCACCGTTCTGACGTCGTCCGGTCACTCCGTCCGGGGCAACAGCCGACGCCGATACCGGTAGCGTCCTTGGCGTGTCCGGCCCCCGCACCCTCGTCACGACGCTGGCCGTTGTCGTGGTCACGGTGGCGCTCGATCAGGTCACCAAGGTCTGGGCCGAGTCTGCACTCGGTGACGGCGACACGATCGAGATCGTGCCGACACTCGAATTCGATCTCGCCTACAACAGCGGCTTCTCGTTCAGTACCGGCGCCGGGTTCGGTCCCTACATCGGCATCGTGGTCCTCGGCCTGATCGGGTTTCTGGTCTGGCAGATCGCCGTCTCCGAGTCGATGGGCCGGGTCTGGATCCTTGCCACGATCATGGGCGGTGCCATCGGCAACCTCGCCGATCGACTGCTGCGTGCCGAGGACGGGTTCCTGTCGGGCGAGGTGATCGACTTCATCGATGTCAGCTGGTACGCCGTGTTCAACGTCGCCGACATGTTCGTCGTGTGCGGTGCGTTCACCTTCGCCGGCTTCGAGCTCGTCATGCACCGCCGGGCCGAACGGGACGCCGACACCGGTGCCGACCTAGCCGATGCCGAGGCATCGGCCGACTGATCGTCACACCCGCCGCACGATGACGTTTCCCGCGGAGTAGCCGGCACCGAACGAACAGATCACCGCCAGGTCACCGGGCTCGAGGTCGCGGTGATGGTGCGAGAACGCGATGATCGACCCAGCCGAGGACGTGTTCGCGTACTCCTGCAAGATGTTGGGCTGCTCGTCGGGGGTCGGCTCGCGGCCCATGACTTTCTTGCCGATGAAGTCGTTCATCGACTTGTTCGCCTGATGCAGCCAGAGCCGCTTGAGGCGGGTCGGCTCGATGCCCTCGTCTGCACAATGCTCGATGATCATCTCACTCACCATCGGCACGACCTGCTTGAAGACCTGCCGACCGTTCTGCATGAACTGCATGTCGCGCCGATCGTCGAGCCCACCGGGCCGACTTCGGCGCAGAAAGCCGTTGTTGTTCCGGATGTTGTTGGAGAACTGGGTGAGCAGTCGGGTCGACAGCACCTCGAACTGGTCATCAGAGCTGGCGTTCTCCTTCGCTTCCACGACCAACGCCGTGCACACGTCACCGAAGATGAAGTGACAGTCCCGATCCCGCCACTCGAGATGACCCGAGCAGATCTCGGGGTTGACGATGAGCACCGAGTCGGCCGAGCCGGAGCGGATCATGTCGGCTGCGTTCTGGATGGCGAACGTCGCCGAGGAGCACGCAACATTCATGTCGTAGGCGAACCCCTCGATGCCGAGGGCTGCCTGCACCTCGATCGCGATGGCCGGGTAGGCCCGTTCGTGGTTCGACGCCGCACAGATGACGGCGTCGATCTGGTCGGCGGTGCGACCCGCCTGCTGCATTGCCTCGAGCGCAGCGTCGACCGCCATCTCGGTCATGATCCCGGGCTCGTCGTCGTCGCGCTGGCGAAGCAGTGGATGCATGACGTCGGGGTCGAGCACCCCGTGCTTGTCCATCACGTGGCGGCGTTCGATGCCAGATGCCTTCACGATGAACTCGACGTTCGACAGCGGGATCGGCTCACGCTCACCGGCGGCGATCGCGTCGGCGTGGCGGGCATTTTCCTTCTCGGCGAACGCGTTGAAGGCCTCGACCAGTTCTTCGTTGGTGATCACATCGGGCGGTGTGAAGACGCCCGAACCGCTGATCACAACCGTGCGAGGGCTCGCAGACATGGGGGCGACGCTAGCCCGCCCCTCCTCGAGGTCGCTCATCTGCCGATCGACCGGCAACCCGCCATCGGTGAGAAATCGACCGGACCGGGAACCATTCCGGCCCGGGGCACGTTCTCGATCCGATGACCGAACCACGCCAACTCGACGCCGTCGCCGAGCAGCCGTCCGGCCCCGCACCGCCGCCCCCCGAGCCCGTCGGTCGTGCCGTGCTGCGTCACCGCCGAGGGAGCCGCTGGATGCACTGGGTCAACGTTCCGCTGCTCGTGATCATGTTGTGGAGCGGCTTCCGGATCTACTGGGCGGAACAGGAATGGGCGTTCGGCATCCTCGACTGGGAGTGGTTCCAGTTCTTCCCCGACTGGATCAACGAACCGCTCGGCTTCGACCGAAAGCTCGCCCGCGGCCTCGCTTTTCACCTCAGCTTTGCGTGGCTCTTCGTCCTCAACGGACTGGCCTACACCGCATACACGGCGTGGACAGGCGAATGGCGCAAACTCGTACCGAGCATGCGCGCCCTGAAACGGGTCCCGGCGACCGTGCTCCACGACCTGGGACTTCGCCACGAGGCTCCCGTCAAGGCCGGCTACTACAACGCCGCCCAACAGACGTCCTACACCGGCATCATCATGCTCGGCGCCGTGGCGACAGCAAGCGGATTTGCCCTGTTCAAGCCGACCCAGCTCAGCGTCCTCGTGACGATGTTCGGTGGCTACTCCTCCGCCCGACTGATCCACTTCACCGCCAGCATCGTGTTCATCCTTTTCTTTGTCGTTCACATCGTCCAGGTGGTGCGATCGGGACGGCACACCTTCATGGCCATGGTCTCGGGCTACGAGCTGCTCACCGACGAGCGTGACAGGGAGTCGACCGTTGTCTGAACAACAGGAACTGACCGTCGAGGCCTATCGACGGCGGTCGCGGCGATCGTTCATCACCGGTGGTGTCGCCGCACTGGCGGGCGTCGCCGGCTGGCGCAGTCTGCAGGGTGCAGATCCCGACTTTCGGATCCCGGGCCCACTCCGCGCCGTCCATGAGATGAATGAAGCGATCTGGTCGACACTGATGCGCGACGACCATCTCGCAACCGAGTACCCGATCTCGGAAGCGTCGGTCCTTCGGGTGAACGGACTCCACGGCATTCGTGACGACATCGACCTCGACACCTGGGAGATCACGGTGCTCGGTCCCGACGGCGAACAGTTGGGCACGCATACTCTCGACGACATCAAGGCACTTCCGTGGCACGAGATGACGATCGAACACAAATGCATCGAGGGCTGGTCACAGGTCACCAACTGGCAGGGCGCTCGCTTCAGCGACTTCTTCGCCCTGTACCAGGACCGCCTCCCGGACGACATCACGCACGTCTTCCTGCAGACGCCGGACGGCGAGTATTACGTGTCGGTCGACATGGCCACGATGCAGCATCCGCAGACCCTGCTCGCCTACGACAACTTCGGGGAAGCGATCAGTGACCGCAACGGCGCCCCCGTGCGGTTGGCCACACCGCTGAAATACGGCATCAAGCAGATCAAGCGCATCGGGTCGATCCAGTTCCGGCGCGATCAGGGCGCCGACTACTGGGGTGAACGGGGCTACGACTGGTACGCCGGCCTGTAACCCTGGCCGGGACCAAGGTCCTGATGTGGTCCGCCGTGGTTCGGGCAGACTCTCCCCATGACATCGGTGGGTGACCACAGCGGTCTTCGCCCGGCCATCGGGGCCCGTCTGCTCTACCTGATGGTGGTGGGCGACATTCTCGGTGCCGGGATCTACATCCTCGTCGGCGACGTTGCCGGTGAACTCGGCGGCATGGCGTGGCTTGCGTTCGGGACCGCATTTGGCATCGCCGCACTCTCGGCGGCGGCCTATGCAGAGCTCACCACCCGCTTCCCCGGGTCAGCCGGATCGGCCCTCTACGTCGACCGGGCGGCCGGAATCCCTGCGCTCACCTTCGCCGTCGGGATGGCAGTGATGCTGAGTTCACTGATGACAGCGGCGACGACCGCCCGAGCATTCGCCGGCGATTACCTCGCCGAGTTCGTCGATGCACCGGTCGTTCTCGTCGCCGGCGGCGTGGTCGCTGCTCTGACAGCGCTGAACCTGCGCGGCATCGAATCGACCGCCAACGCCAACGTCGTGATGACGGTCGTCGAGATCGTCGGGCTCCTCGTGGTCCTCGTGATCGGAACAGCGGCGATCGCCGACGGTGGTGGCGATGCCGGCCGTCTCGTCGATACGTCGAACCTGGCGATCGGTGGCTGGCTGAGCGCAACCGCCCTCGCCTTCTTCGCCTTCCTCGGGTTCGAGGACGCTGCGCACCTGTCCGAAGAGGTCCACGATCCCCGCCGGACATTTCCGCCGGTGCTGTTCGCAGCCGTTGCGACTGCGTCGGCGCTGTACTTGGCCGTCACCGTCGTTTCCACCGTTGCCGTCGATCCGGACGTGTTGGCGGCCTCCGACGGTCCGCTGCTCGAGGTTGCCGGCGCCGGTCCGCTCGGCGTCCCCACCCGCTGGTACGCCCTCGTCGCACTCGTCGCCGTGACCAACACCTGCCTGTTCGCATTGGTTGCGTCGAGTCGACTGCTCTACGGCATGGCCGTCGACGGTCACGTCCCCGCAACGTTCAGCCGCCTGCTTCCCGCCCGGCGTACTCCTGTCGTCGCATCGCTGGCCATGGCGGTGATCGCGGCCGGCATGGCCGCGACCGGCGCCGTGTCGGACTTGGCGGAGGCGGCGGTGACCTTGCTCCTTGCCGTACTCGTCGCGGTGAACATCGCAGCGGTGGCCACTCGTCGTTCGCCGGAAGCCGCGCACGCCTATCGTGCGCCGACATGGATGGCGCCGCTGGGCGCAGTCGCCGCCTCGGTGCTCCTCGTCCACCAGCTCGCAACTGCGTCTCGTGCCGACCTCGTCAGGCTTGCCGTCCTCCTTGCCGTGTCCGGCGTGTTGTGGGTGGCTGCCAGGGTTCAACGCCGCTAGATCACCCACTCGTTGCCATCAGTGCCGAGCCGCTTGCTGGAGGGCGTGCTCGGTGTCACGGTCGAGAGGCAGCAGCGTCTCGATGCGAAGTTCGTCGAGGGTGACGTCGGAGGGTCCGCCCAGTCCTGCGACCATCGACACGAATCGCAAACGGCCGACCGGCGTGTCGAGCATCATCGGCATGAGCGGCTCGTTGCTCGGCCCACCGGGACGACGGTCGGCAAGATCGGCGACACCGGGGTAGGCCCCGACCTCGGTGACGAGTGCATCGAGCCGCTCGTCGAACGGTGCTCGGTCTCTGGCCCGTTCGACACGGTCGAGCAGCGACACGGCGAACCCTTCCCAGTTGACGATGGTGGGTCGGATGCCGTCGGGATGAAGACACAGGCGAAGAGCGTTCGTGGCGACGCCGACGGGCACGTCGATCTCGCTCAGTGCGACGAGGTGGGTCCACGCCGGGTTGGCTACGACGATGTCCCATCCCCGGTCGACGACATGGGTGGGAAATGCGCTGTGCGCGTCGAGAACGCTCTGCAGAACATCGCCTACCTCGCCTGCCGCAGGGCCGTCGACGGCACGCTCGGGGTACTCGGCGGAGAAGCCGGCCGCAGCGAGCAGCGCATTTCGGGCCCGCAGCGGGAGCTCGAGGGTCTCGGCGAGATGCAGCACCATGTCGCGACTGGGATTGCTTCGTCCGGTTTCGAGAAACGAGAGATGCCGTTGCGACACATCGGCTGCCGCGGCAAGCGCGAGCTGCGAGAACCGGCGCGCGTCGCGCCACCGACGCAACTCGTCACCGAAGGTCGCACCCGTGACGGCGCCGCTGTCGTTCATGGCCCAACCCTACGACGCCGCAGCGGAGCGAGCCGATGAGGCTCGGAGGTCGTCACCATCGACATCGGGGCAGGCGAACAGGGTGGGCCGTTCCTCGGGGTGCCGCTAACCTCGGCGCCGGAAGGTTGCCAGAGCGGACGAATGGGGCGGCCTCGAAAGCCGTTGTGGCCTCCGGGTCACCATGGGTTCGAATCCCATACCTTCCGCCACTCCTGATGCCGGTCCCTCGGGGCCGGCATCGGTCATTTTCCGCCGGCTGCCGTCAGTACAGCCGGATCGATCCGTGCTCGATCTCGAGTTCTGCGGCTGCATAGCCGGGATCGCTCGGAAGATGGACGATGTACTCCCCGTCGGGATCGTCGACGCGCAGCCGGGCAGGCTCGACCTGCTCGGCGGCGCGGGCGACGGCCGCTGCGGCCGACGGAAACCGGTCGAGGCACGACAGCATCCGGTGGGTCACCGCCATCATCTGCAGCTCACCGGCCCGCCATTCGGCCATCGCCCGAGCCGGCGTGATCCAGCGGTGCGCCATGATCTCGGACTCGTCGGGGTGCGCCTGCTGGGCCGACGGTGCCACTGCGAGAAAGAAGCGCGTGTCGAATCGTCGAGCCGGGCCCACCGGTGTCACGAACCGGGCCACCTCGTACAGCGTGCTCAGGTCGAGTGCAATGCCGTGCTCGACGAGCAGATCGGTGAAGGCGTTGCTGTCCTCGTCGAGCGCGGCTCGCAAGGCGGGCAACATCGACACATCGATCGACGGTGTCCCGAGCAGCAAGCCGACCTCTTCGAGGGTTTCCCGCACTGCGGCGAACCACCAGGCCAGTCCGCCGTGGTCGATCTGCAACGCAGCCGATGCGGCAGCGTCGGTGAGGTTGATACCGACCCGTGCGGCGTCGTCGGCGTCGGCTCGGTCGACTCGCCCCCCGGGAAAGACCCAGGCGTTGGCCGCGAAGGTCAACTCGCCCGCCCGCTGTACCAGCAGCACCTCGAAGTCGGGGGCATCACGCACGACCATCACCGTTGCTGCGTCACGAACCGGTACCTCTGCGGCGCCGTCGATCGCGTCGTTGGTGAAAAAAGATGCGCCCATCAGTCGACGTCACATCCGACGACGACCCACTCGCCACTCATCGTCCCAAACTACGGTCCAGTCATGGACATCGTCCTGATCCGGCCCGAGATTGCCCACAACACCGGCGCAATCATCCGACTCTGCGCCAACACCGGTGCCGGACTCCACCTCGTCGAGCCCCTCGGGTTCACACTCGACGACACCCTCCTGAAACGAGCCGGGCTCGACTACCACGAACATGCAACCGTGGTCGTACACCGATCGCTCGACGAGGCTGCTGCCGCGCTCCCCGGCCGGTGGTGGGGCTTCTCTTCGAGGGCCACGACCCGCTACGCCGACGCGCCGATCAACCGCACCGACGTCCTCGCATTCGGCGCCGAGCGAGCCGGATTCGACCGCGACGCGCTCGATCACATCGGCGCCGACCGGATGCTCACGATCCCGATGCTGGCCCCGAGCCGAAGTCTCAACCTCGCCAATGCCGTGAGCGTCGTCGTCTACGACGCCTGGCGTCGCCACGGGTTTGCGGGGGCGGCCGAACCGACGGGGGGCTTGACATCGGAATCGTTCACCGGGCCCTTGTTCGACCCGTAGGGTCGACGACATCTACGTTGCAGCGATGGCCGACGACCAGACGTTCCACGACCTCATCGAGGGCTACTGCCGAGCACTGAGCATCCGGGCAGGCGACACGATCGAGATCTGCGTCTCCACCGTGGCCGACCGCTACGGCCTGACCATCGAACGGTGGGGAGCCGAACGCGAACACGTGTGGTCGGCATCGGGCCTGCCCGGCACCCACCACGATCTTCCGGCCGACGCCGACGCACAGGGCTGCGGCTGGCCCGTGTCGGTCGAGGTCCCGACCGACACATCGTGGCGTTCGGGCTTCTACCTCATCACCCTCACCGCCGAGGAAGGCCCCACCGATCGACGGATCGCTCACGCCGGTGTGGTCATCCGGGCCGACGACCGCCGTCGACCAGCGATGCTCGTGCTCGCCACCAACACCTGGAACGCGTACAACACCTGGGGCGGACAGAGTCTCTACACCGGGGGCAGGCAGGTGTCGTTTCACCGCCCCTTTGCCCGCGGCATGCTCGATCGACCCGAGGTCGACCGCGACGATCGCAAGGCCCGACCCGTTCACACCGGCGAGGAACCCGACGCCGACGGCCTGATCTTCCAGGCGTACCGCACCGAACGGAACTATCCGTCGGCGATCGGCTCCACCGGCTGGTTCACCTACGAACGCCGCTTCGTCGAGTGGGCCGAACGCGACGGCCACGCCTTCGACTACGCAATCTCGTCAGACCTCGAGCGCGACCCTGCCATCCTCGACGGCTACGACCTGGTCCTCAGCGTCGGCCACGACGAGTACTGGTCGGCCGGCCAGCGCGACGCCGTCGAACGCCACGTCGCCAACGGTGGTCATTTCGCGTCGTTCTCGGGCAACACGATGTTTTGGCAGGTCCGGCTCGACGAGGGTGCCAACAGCGGTTTGACGATGATCGGCCACAAGTACTCCGCTCACGAGACCGACCCGATCGCGACAACCGACCCAACCGGCATCACCGGCATGTGGGCCGACCCGCTCGTTCAGCGACCGGAATGGTCGTTCCTCGGCGCCGGATCGGCGTTCGGTCTCTACCACCGCTTCGGAAACGCCACCGCTCGCGGCGTCGGTGGGTTCATTGCGTACCGACCCGACCACTGGCTGCTCGACGGCACCGGACTCGGCTACGGCGATGTCATCGGCCGAGATGCCGGCGTCGTCGGGTACGAGACGGTCGGGCTACCGATCCAGATCGACGACTTCGGCCTGCCAGTACCTCGGAGCGACACCGACGTCCCGGCAGAACTCGAGATCGTCGGTCTGGTACCGGCCAGCAACCTCGGCGTCGGCGACTACCCGAAATCGATCGCTGCACTGTCGGACCAAGGCGATCTCGAGTTTGTCGCCGACCGCATCCACGGCGGCGTGACCGACGAGAACATGGCAAAGGCCAGGCACGGCAATGCGGCCATGCTCACCTGTCGTCCCTTTGCCACCGGTGGAGAGGTCGTGACCGTCGGGTCGACCGACTGGGCGTTCGGGCTCGGTGACCCCCAGGTTGCGCGGGTGACGACGAATGTCTTGCGTCGGTTCGTCAGCCACGAGCGCTCGGTGCCGGATCCACGCTGAGGCTCCGCTGATCACCGTTCCGACGGAATCACCCAACCGGGGGCTCGATGGCGGTGAGAGCCGAGAACCGAGCAAGATCGACATTGCCACCGCTGAGCGTGACACCCACACGTTGTCCGGCGAGTTCGAGGCGTCCGCTGAGCACGGCCGCCAACGCCGACGCTCCGGACGGCTCGAGGACGATGTTGAGTCGCTCGAACGCAAAGCGCATCGCAGCAACGATTTCTTCATCGCTGACCAGCGCAATCTCGTCGACCCGCTCCCGCATGACCGCAAACGTCTTGTCACCACACGACATGGTCTGCTGCCCATCGGCAATCGTCACCGGTGTTTCGGGAAGCGCCACTCGTTCCCCCGCCGCCAACGACTGCTCGACATCGTTGCCGGCAGCCGGCTCGACACCGATCACCCGCACGTCGCCGAGCGCCTTTGCCACCGTCGCACAACCGGAGATGAGCCCACCGCCGCCGACGCACACGACGAGGGTGTCGACCGCTTCGGTGGCGAACAGCTCGCGAGCGAGGGTTCCCTGACCGGCCATGACCGCCCATGCGTCGAAGGGAGGAATCAGGGTCAGGCCGCGCTCGGCAGCGATGGCGTCGCCGATCGCTTCCCGGGACTCCGTGTAGCGGTCATAGCCGACGATTTCGGCGCCGTACCCCGACGCAGCGGCTCGCTTTGCGGCTGGCGCATCGTGGGGCATCACGATCACCGCCGGCACATCATGCAGCGCAGCGGCCAACGCC
>Ga0181594_10001257_pt1 | contig 23699 bp, 13 predicted proteins | sample 071ome_18_FD_145603 | JGI IMG/M metagenome (GOLD analysis project Ga0181594, IMG submission 145603) | Coastal salt marsh microbial communities from the Groves Creek Marsh, Skidaway Island, Georgia - 071413BT metaG (spades assembly) | ecosystem: Environmental > Aquatic > Marine > Intertidal zone... | reverse complement strand
CTCCTATGATCTCTGTCAGGCTCTCGATGTCCCAGTCATCATGTGTCTCCTCTAGGCTCATCATCGCCTGCACTAAGGCGCTCACGTAGGCGTTACAGTTCGGGAATCGGCCCTCTTTTGACTTGCTGAGCGCTCGATGAACCACCTGCTCAACGTCCCGAGAGAGCTCCGGCGCGAGCTCTCGGAGCGGGATCGGCTCGCTCTGCACGATGCTGGTGATGATCTGCATCAGCTGCTCTCCACCAAAGGGCAGGTAACCGGACAGCATCTCGTAGCTGATGATGCCCAGCGAGAACTGGTCGGCCGCTTGGTCTACGTCCGCGTTCCCCATCGCCTGTTCAGGGCTCATGTACTGCGGGGTACCTAAGAAGCCCTGCTCTTGGACGGTGATATTTTTCTCAAGGCTCCTGACCTTGCTCACCCCAAAGTCAAGCACCTTCACGTGCGGGAGGTCCCCCTCAGGGGTCTCACACAGGAAGATGTTGTCCGGCTTGAGGTCCCGGTGGATGATCTCCTTGCTGTGCGTCGCTTGGAGCGCTGAGCCGACCTGGGCGATGATGTGGCAGACCTCTCGCGCGTCGAGCCCTCCACGCTTGAGCCGGTCGCTGAGAGGCTCACCTTTTAAGAGCTCTAGGACGATGTAGGGGGTCTCTCCGTCCGGGAGCATGTTGAGGTCGATCACCTTGGTGATGTGCGGGTGGTGAAGCGAGGCCATAATGTAGGCCTCTCGCTGAAACCTGCTGAAGTCGTCCTCCTTCACCTTCCCCCCAAACAGGAACTTCACCGCGACCTCTAGCCCTGGGAGCCTCGTGTGCTCCGCTACCCACACCTCACCCATGCCCCCCGCTCCAATCTTAGCGTTGAGGCGATAGGTGTCACCGATCACGGTCCCTGTTGTAATCTTGGTCTCTTGGGGCATCCCACCGCCTCGTCTCTTAGGCAAGCGCTCCGTTATGTCTACTTACTCTTCACCTCAGGGTCAACCGCTCCCCACGCTCTAGCGTATTCTCAGGTGTTGATCACTGAAAGCACTGCCCTACGCTGATGCAGCCGCCCTCGTCTGCCTCCTCCAAGCACTGCCACACGCTCGGGTCAACGTCTGGAGAGATCGCGCAGATGTACCGGCAGGTCGCCCTGTCTCGGAGCGCCTCTCCATCCGAGCCCTCTGGGATACAGGGGCCCACGTGCTCACAGGCGGCCGTGCAGGTCTCTGTAGACACCTGTGGGCCCTCCTCACAGAGCTCCACAAAGGGGCCGCTCTCTGGGTTTAGTGGGTTCCGCTCCAAGAGGAAGGTCAGGTACGCCGTGAGCGTCTGTTGCTCACAGCTCGTCTCGTCAGTGACCGCCGCGAACGTGGTCAACGGGACCTCTCCGTTCGCGACCTGTTGCGTACAGACCGTCCGTAAGATCTGCTCGGCGTCCGATTGGATAGGCGCAAAATTCTCACAGCGCTCAGTCACGCACGCGCTCAACCTCGCCGCAAAGGGCTCACACTCAGGGAGCGGCTCAGCGGGCGGGGCTGGGGCGACCTCACATTGCTCGGTGAAGTCATCCCCCAACTGTTGACCCGCAAAGGAGATCCAGTCTGTACAGCTGTCGATCCCCGAGGCGATCTCCGCGAAGGGCGCGAAGCGCTCGCAGCGCTGCGCACAGAGCCCCTCCACCACGCTCAAGTCCGCGCCCTCACAGCCCTCCTCCACACAGGCGCTGAGCGCCACACAGCTCTCCTCACAGCGCTCGCTCGGCTCGCCCCCTGCCGAGGCTCCTGCGCTCCCCCCTACGCCCGTCCCCCCTTGTGGCTCACCACCCATCTCACCCGCTTGAGCTCCGCCCTGATCGCCACCTGTTGAGCTCGCTCCTCCATCATCCCCCCCCGCTTGAGCGCCCTCTCCTCCGGTGACGATCGAGGCGCCCGCCTCGGGCTGCCCACCACCTGCTTGCTGTGAGGTGACCTCCTCCTCACAGCCGGTCATGAGCGTGAGCGATAAGGTGATGAGCAGGGTGAGGTGGCTTGTCTTCACGCTTGGTCTGTTCAGCGTCATGGGTGGCTCTCTCATGGGTGTAGTGTTGAGGCGTTTTACCCCGCTCAAGGTACTCTATTACACCCGATCTTGTTTGATTTTCTTAGAGCGCTTGATGAGGGCACAAGCGCGCTTTAAGCTCTGAGGTGTGGCGCCCTCGTCACGCTCTTGTTTTAGGAGTCACCTATGACCCTCACCCTCAGGTTCACTCGGAACCTAGGGCGCTGGCCTCTCGTACCGCTCAGCGCGCTCATGAGCCTCTCGCTCAGCCTCTCGCTCTTGGCGCTCAGCGCACCTGTGAGCGCTCAGCCCGGCGTGGATACTCAAGACGTGCGCGCCGCGCGTCGTTTGCTACGACGCCTCTCGCTCGACCTCTGGGGGGCGCCCCCCTCCCTCGACGCGCTTCAGTCGCTTGAGGCGTGGCCTACCAGTGACGAGCAGCTCTCAGAGCTGCTCAGCGATGCGCGCGCCTCACACTGGGTGACGCGCTTTCATGAGGACCTGTTCTGGCCCGCGCTCGAGATCGGCGACCTGATCAACCCCGCCGCGAGTTTGCTCTTACCTGCGACGTTTTATGAGGGGCCGCTCGGTGGTCAGCAGCTCTTTACCCTCTTCACTGGCCTCACGCGCCGCGGGGGGCTCGTGCCCTGCCTCGATCAGCCCGCCGAGTGGAATGAAGCGGGTGAGCTCGTGATGGAGGAGCAGGCCGATGGCACCCTCCGCGAGGGGGTCGTATGGGTCACCCCCTACTGGTCTGAGGAGCCCGTGAAGGTCTGCGCGCTTGAGTCGCTCGCTGAGGAGGCTGGCCCCGGTGGGGTCGCCTGTGACTCCTTCGAGGGGCTCGCCTCTGGCTTTTGTGGCTGTGGCGCGACGCTTGAGCGCTGCGCGTCGATCGACAGCGCCCTCACTCTGCTGGCCTCTTTTCGCGCTCAGGTCGCTCAGTACGCCTCAACCCACAGCGCCGAGGGCGCCAACTACTTCGAGCTGCTCACCCGCTCAGAGGAGCCCGTGAATGGCCCTATCGCTCACTATTATCGTCACCTCGCCTCGGCCGCGATCGACCCAGTCGTCCTCGTCGCTCCGATCACCCCTGATCAGCTCCCCTCGCTTGACTTCTCTCAGCAAGATGAGTGGCGCTGGGCGGAGCGCGCCGCGCCTGTGCACAGCGGGCTCTTAACCAGCACGCCCTTCTTGCTCCGCTTCCAGACCGCTCGCGCTCGCGCGAACCGAGTCTCACAGGCGCTCCTCTGTGAGCCCTTTATCGCCTCAAACGGGGTCCTCCCGAGCCCCGAAGACGAGTGTAGCCAAGAGCCTAACCTCCGGCTCCGCTGTGGCTGCGCCGACTGCCACGCGAGGCTTGAGCCTCTCTCTGCACACTGGGCTCGCTTTAGCGACGCTGGCGCCCTGTATCTAGACCCCGAGCGCTTCCCTAGCTACCTCGCCTCTTGCGCTGCTTGCGCGGATGGAGGCGCTTGCCCCGATGTCTGCCGTCGCTTTTATGTGTCTGAGGCCCCAACAGAGGCCCACCGTGACTACCTCGGTGTGCTCAAGGCCTATGAGTGGCGGAGCCCCGATGAGCTAGAGCGGCTAGAGGCAGGCCCTCGCGCTCAGGTCTCCGACGCCCTTGAGCGCGGGGCGCTCTCGCTCTGCCTCACCCGTCAGCTCTTCGAGCGCCTCGTGGGCTACGCTCCACAAGGGGACGCGCTCGCTCGGGCGCGTGGGTACGCTGTGGAGTTCGCTGAGCGAGGGTCTATGCCTCTCCTCATGCGTCGCCTGCTCCAAGACCCCTCTTACCAGCTTGAGAGCCCCACGCTCTGGGGTCGACCAACCCAAGGAGTCAGCCCATGAGCGCCCTACAATCAAAGGCGCCCGCGCGCCTTATGACCTTGCTGAGCTCTGTGCTCATCTCCTCTCTTTTGTCATCGGGCTGTGAAGAGGCGCGGCGGGTCACGTTGAGCCCTGAGCCCCCTCGCGCCGGTTCACTCGCTGGTGGCGCCGACGAGGCTGGGGAGGCGGCTGGGGGCTCCGCAGGCGCAGAGGCAGCCGGCGTCGAGGCGCCCGAGCCTGTGATCAAACCTCGCGCTCCTCGCCGCCTCACCATCGCTCAGCTCGCCCGCTCGATTGAGGTGGTCACGGGGGGCCTGCGCTGGCTCGAGGACCTCGGCCAGGGGCCTGTTGATATGCTTGAGCTCCTCGCGCCCACGCTCGGCGCGCCCGATTATCGCGGGGTGACCCACGAGAACCTCGAGCCGAGCTTGCTCTTAAGCAAGTTCGTCCAAGATGGAGCCCAGCGGGTCTGTGAAGCCTGGGTCGCTCGTGACCGTGACCCCGCCCTCAGCGCCCACACCTTGGTCGAGCTGTCGACCTCTAGCGAGGGCTGGGTGAGCCGTGAGCCTCGCCACGTGAAGGCCAACCTCGAGCGCCTGCTGCTCGTCTTCTTCGCCTACAGCGCCCAAGGCTCGTTGCTTGGGGACTCTGAGGTGGATGACCCCCGCGTGAGCGCGCTCTATGAGCTCTTTGAGCTCGTGTCGGCCGCCTCGCCCTCCGACCCAACAGGGGACGCTTGGCTCGCGGTCTGCCTCGCGCTGATGACCGACCCCGAATTTGTGATGTACTGAGCGCCCAGAGGAGCCACCTTATGTCTGCCACGACCTCCTTATCCCGCCGCGCCCTCCTCGCCCACATGGTTGAGGCTGTTGGCCTCTCCCAGATCGCGCCCTCCACGCTCAATACGCTCCTGTGCGGCCGTGAGCAAGGGCGGGCTTGGGCCCAAGCTAGCACCTCTCCTCGGGCTCGGTATCTCCTCTATCTTCACTTTGATGGGGGTTGGGATCTGCTGTTAGGGCTCGACCCGCGTGACCCCGCTGACTTCCCTGACGCAGACGCCCCTGTCACGGGGGTCGAGCCAGGTTACCAGCGCCTCCCGCCTCGCTTCTCTCGGTCGCCCATTGACGTAGGGCCATTTAAATTGGGGCCCTGCGGGGCCCCCCTCGCGCCGTGGGCCGAGCGCCTCGCCCTCGTCCGTGGGATAGATATGGGGACGCTCACCCATGAGGTCGGTCGCCGCTATCTGAACACGGGGCGGTCACCCGCTGGGGTCAGCGCGCAGGGGGTGTCGATCTCAAGCTTCGCCGCCGCGAACCTCACTGGCGAGCACCTGATCCCTCACCTCGCTCACCGCTTCGAGAGCTACCACCTCGATCTCCCGAGTGAGGCGAGCGCGCTCAACGTCGCCTCGGTGGACCACTTGCAGTACCTGCTCCAAGAGACGCTCGGGCTCCCCAGCTACGCTCCCGCTCACCTGCGAGGTGCGCTCAATCGTTATTGGGCTAAGCAGAGCGAGGCGTATGAGGCGCGCTGGGCCGCTCTCCCTAGTGGCGAGGCTCACGCGCGCTCGCTTGATGAGCTCCGTAAGACGCTCGCGCTCAGGGCGCGCGCCCGTGAGCTCGTCACGGCGTCCCTCCATGAGTCCTTCCAGTTTAACGCCGACGCCCAGGCCACGCTCCGCGCCCATTACCAGCTCAACCCTCAGCAGCTCGACACCCCGTCAGGTCGCGCCGCGCTCGCCGCTCAGGCGCTCAAGACGGGCCTCTCTCGTGTGGTCTCCCTCACCCTCGTAGATGGGCTCGACACCCACGACGGGCAGTGGGCCAACGACCACAGCGCGCGACTCGAGCAGGGCTTTGTCGCCCTCTCTCAGCTCCTCGATGACCTCTCGCAGAGCCCCGCGCCAGACGGTCAAAGCGCCCTCCTTGATCAGACGATGATTGTGGTCACCTCCGAGTTCTCTCGCACCCCAAGGCTGAACGCGCGAGGGGGGCGTGACCATCACCTCGCCAACGCCTCGCTCCTCATCGGTGGAGGGGTCCGTGGGGGTCAGGTCTTTGGTGAGACCTCCCCTCGCTTTATGGGCCCGCTTAAGGTAAACCTTGAGACCGGTCGCGGTGACCCAAGCGGGTCGCCCATTCGCCCACAAGAGCTCATGGTCACGGCGCTCGCCACCCTTGGGCTTAACCCACCCACCCAGGTCCGCGCGGAGCCGTTGAGCGCGTTACTCACTTAAGTGCTGAGGGAGGATATGGAAAGCGAGACTCAGAGGGTCACCTTAGCTTTATGTCGGGTTTGTGATCTCGGGCGACTCGGGCCCGTCGTCATGCTCATGGGCGCGCTCCTCACCTCCGCGCTCCTCACCTCCTGTGACTCGAGCGCGTCACAGCCCCCCCCTGTCGTGCACGCCACAGGCCTCAGCCCTACCGTCGCGACCCCGGGCTCCGTCGTTGGCGTTACCGGTTGGGGGTTTGGTGTACAAGGGGATGAGGACGGCCTCTGGTTATCGGGTCAACAGGTGGAGGTCTCTTACTGGAGTGAGCGCTTGATCAGCTTTCAGGTCCCCGCTGATGTGCAGGGGGCTCGCTCGGTTGTGATCCGCGCTCGGGGGAAGGTCACTCAGCCCCTCTCGCTCCTTGTTTTAAGTGTCGAGGAGCTCGAGGGTGGAGCTCAGGCGGGGCAAGGCGACGCTGGGGGAGAGGCCGGCACCTCCATCGGCGGAGCAGAGGCCGGCGCACAAGCTGGTGGGGTGATGAGCGCAGGCGTAATGAGCGCTGGTGTTGAGGAGGCACCCCCTCCTGCCCCCTGAGCGCTTGAGCGACTTGTGTTCTCACCCCCTTCATGCCTTTCTGAGCGCTTGATCTTCACCTCGCTCACGGAGCACCTTATGCGCCTGTCTCGATCTCCCTTGAACTGCGCCATACGCGCGTTCATGTTCATCTCTTTTAGCGCTCCTGTCGTCGCGTTGTCTCCTGTCTCCGCAGAGGAGCCTGTCACGCCCACAGTGAGCTACCCCTCGCCACTCACGACACCTGTCCTGCCATCACGCGCGCTCGAGAGCGGGGACGCGCAGTGGTTTATCGCGCAGGTGAACCGTGGCCTGCGCGCCGCGTATGTCGCCTCCTCCAAGGCCCAGTGGGCGAACTTAACGGACCTCACCCCTGCGCATGAGGCGTCCGCGGCCACGCGCTCCGCTGAGCTGATGGCGTACTTGAGCGAGGTCATCCCGCTCGCCTCTCGCTTTGATGACGTCAAGACCGACCCTATCACCCGCCGTCAGCTGACCTTGCTCAAGCGTGGCTCCTCCCTCCCCGCCCCTAAGGACCCCCAAGCCCAACGTCGCCTCGCTGAGCTCTCCACCGCGCTTGAGAGCATGTACGGTAAAGGGAAGACCTGTCGGGTGGTCGCTGATCCAAGCGCCCCCGGTCAGCAGATAAAGCGTTGCCGTGACCTTGAACAGCTCGAGGAGGTGATGCGGAGCACAGATGACTATGACGCGCTTGAGGAGGCCTGGGAGGACTGGCGCCTCACCGCTCGCCCAATGCGACCCCGCTACGCTGAGCAGGTCGCGCTGAGTAACCAAGGGGCTCGCGAGCTCGGCTTCAGTGACCTCGGCGCGCTGTGGCGCTCTCAATATGACATGGCGCCCGAGGCCTTTGAGCGAGAGATGGAGCGCCTGTGGGGTCAGGTGCGACCGCTCTATCAAGCCCTCCACTGTCATGTGCGGGCCGCGCTCAATCAAAAGTATGGCGACCAGCGCGTCCCGCTCGATCAAGGGATCCCCGCTCACCTCATGGGGAACATGTGGGCCCAAGACTGGAGCGCCCTCTACTCGCTCGTCAGCCCTCACCCCACGCGTGACTCGATTGACGTCACCAGCGCCCTCCGCGCTAAGGGCTTCACTCCTAAGTCCCTGACCCGCTTCGCTGAGCGCTTCTTCACCTCACTTGGGCTCGACCCGCTCCCTGACACCTTCTGGACCCGATCGCTGTTCGAGAAACCCACCGACCGCGAGGTGGTCTGTCACGCCTCCGCTTGGGATGTCGAGTACAACAACGACCTCCGCCTCAAGATGTGCGTCAAGATCGACCATGAGGACCTGATCACCCTCCACCATGAGCTCGGTCACCACTACTACTTCCAGTCGTATTACACCCTCCCGATCCTGCTCCAAGAGGGAGCAAACGACGGCTTCCATGAGGGGATCGGAGACACGCTCGCCCTGTCTGTCACCCCCTCCTATCTCCACACCGCAGGGGTGCTCCCAGAGGCCTCTGAGCACCCCGAGGCGGTGCTCAATGAGCAGATGCGTATGGGCCTAGAGAAACTCTCGTTCTTACCCTTCGGGCTCCTCGTCGATATGTGGCGCTGGCGGGTGTTTAAGGGGGACGTCCCCCCTGAGCGCTACACCGAGCTGTGGTGGTCGCTCCGCGCTCAATATCAAGGGCTACGCCCTCCTCACGCGCGTCACCCTGATGACTTCGACCCTGGCGCAAAGTATCATGTGCCCGGTAACACGCCTTACATGCGCTACTTCATCGCTCATATCCTTCAGTTCCAGCTCCACCGCGCGCTCTGTCAGAAGGCGGGGCACACCGGACCCCTCTACACCTGCTCGATCTATGGGAGCAAGGAGGCTGGAGCGGCGCTTAAGTCGCTTCTCTCTCTAGGTGCCTCTAAGCCTTGGCCTGAGGCGCTCAAGGTCGTGACCGGTCAGGAGGTGCTCGACGCGAGCGCGATCATCGACTACTTCGCTCCGCTCAAGGCCTACCTCGATGAGCAGAACAAGGGCCGGACCTGCGGTTGGTGAGCTCAGCGCAGGGGGGAGCGAGTCAGCTGAGGGCCGCCTCGAGCGCCTCGTCCGCCCTCGTCACCCACACGAGCTCTAGCTCCCCTCGCGTCACCGGCTCAAAGCCCATCACCTCGTCACGGTTCTCTTCAGGTAAGATCACCCGCCTCATCCCCCCGCGCTGAGCGGCTAAGAGCTTCTCCTTGAGGCCCCCGACCGCTAACACTCTCCCTTGTAGGGTGCACTCCCCTGTCATCGCGACGTCCTCTCGGAGCGCCCGCCCGCTCATGAGCGAGTAGAGCGCGCAGTACAAAGTCACGCCCGCAGATGGGCCGTCCTTTGGCGTCGCGCCCTCAGGGAAGTGGACGTGCAGGTCCTGCTCTGTGAAGCTGTGCGCCTCGATGAGCTCCTCGCCTCGCTTCACTCGGAGCGCGGTCAGCGCGGTCTGCGCAGACTCTTGCATGACCTCACCAAGGCGACCGGTTAACTTAAGCGCACCCTTGCCTGGATAGCGGGCGGTCTCAATATGAAGGACGCTCCCGCCTACCGCGCTCCACGCGAGCCCACAGGCGAGCCCTGGGTCTTTAAAGCTTAAGGGGGTCTCTTTCCGATATTTAGGCGCCCCAATCAGCTCCGTTAGCTCGCCCACCTCCGGGCGCCAGCTGGGGGCTTCATTGCGCTTCAGTGTGGTGACGGTCTCCCTCGCGAGCTTCCGGCAGAGGTGCCTCACGACCCGCTCGAGCTGTCTCACCCCCGCCTCTCGCGTGTACCGACTGATCATCACGTCGCTCACCTCATCGCTTAAGCTCAAGGCGTCTGGCGCTAGCCCGTGGCTCGCGAGGCTCCTTGGGAGCAGGTGGCGTTGGAGGATGTCACGCTTCTCATGATCTAGGTACCCGCTCAGCTCAACCATCTCTAGGCGGTCGCGCAGGGGCGCGCTCAGCTGGCGTGGGTCGTTGACGGTGCAGATAAAGAGCACCTCCGAGAGGTCAAGCGGGATCTCGAGGTAGTGGTCACGGAAGGTGGCGTTCTGCTCTGGGTCTAAGACCTCAAGCAGGGCGGCCTCTGGGCTCCCACGTCTGCTCTCTCCCACCTTGTCTACCTCATCGAGTAAGATCACTGGGTCCTTCACCTTCGCCTGACGGAGCGCGTCACAGATGCGCCCAGGCATCGCGCCTACATAGGTCTTCCGGTGGCCACGGATCGCCGCCTCATCCTCCACTCCCCCTAGCGAGATCCGCACAAAGGGTCGCCCTAGCGCTGAGGCGATCTGCTTCACCAGTGAGGTCTTGCCTACCCCTGGGGGGCCAGACAGGCAGAGCACGCTCCCTTGCGTCGCGCCACTTAAGCTGCTGACCGCGAGGTGCTCAAGGATCCGCTCCTTCACCTCACCTAAGCCCTCATGCTCTTCATCGAGCGCGCGCTCAACCGCCTGGAGGTCGAGCACCTTACGCTCGCTCCGATGCTCCCATGGGAGCTCCGCGACGACCTCTAAAAAGGAGCGTGTCGTGTGGGCCTCAGCGCCCATCGACGGGCCTGAGCGGAGGCTCTTGAGCGCCCGCTTCACCTCACGGCTCGCCTCAGGGGTCAGCTCAAGTGAAGCGAGCCGCTCCTCTAAGCTCCCGCCCTCATCCTCGTCATCGTCATCGCTAAAGGGGCCCCAGCCCTCCTTCACCTGCTCACCCGCGCGCTTCCCCCACTGCGCGCCTAAGGTCTGGGGCTCCTCTCCCTCATCCTCCTCCTCACCCTCAGCTTGGAAGAGCGCCGCCCGCTGGAGGGCGCGCTTACGCTTCATGCGTTGCTCATGCTCAGTGAGCTCATCGAGCATCATCTTCATCCCCTTGAGGCGCCTCATCAGCTCCTGCCGTTGCCGGCCCATTAAGAACTGCTCCTTCATGTTCATCTTCAGCTCATCGAAGAAGGTGAGCTCCATGAGGTGCATCGAGCAGGCCCGGCTCAGGGTCGCGTAGCGATTCGCGAGGAGGTCTGTCTCGAGCCAGAGCTTAAACAGGGACACGTCAGGCTTGCAGAGCGCGAAGAGCTCCTCTGACCACTTGATCAGCGGGGTGCGACGCTTGCGCTTAAGGAGCGACTCTAGCTTAGGGACCTTCAGCCCGTGTCGCTTGAGCTCCTCTTGAATGACCCGCTTCAGCTCGTCATGGCGCTCCTGTGCCTGCTCGTCCTCGATGATCGGGCTCAGCGCGACGCTCGCGCTCACCCGCCCACCCTCTTTTTGACTCGTGCGCTTGATCTTGACGCGCTTAAGGCTCGTGACCCGACACAGGACCCCATCCTCCTTATGCTCCTCTCCAAGCGCGAAGGTCACGAGGTACGCGGTCGCGAGCACGGTCCTGAGCGAGGCGCGCTCTTGGGGGCGGTCCTTCCAGTACCCGATGACCGCCGTGAGCTCCTCGGGGCGCTCGTCGCTATCTATGCCCGCCAAATACAGCTCTCCGCTCGTGAGATGGTATCGGTTCGAGAGTGGGCTGAGGGTCTTGATGAGCGCCTCAGTCGCCAGCAGTGGGTACCTCTTTCGAAGGGTAGGGCTCTTGGTCTTACTCATCTGTCACCTCTCTCATGGCGGGGGGAGAAAATAGAAAAGGTAAGCACGTCACGCCCCTTCACAACCCCAGAGGCAGACACTCAACTCGCGCTGTGCGCTTGAGGCTCAAGACTTAAGGAACACAGCCTGACCCTCAATTCTCTCAAGAGGCATACAAAAAGATGCTAGGAGTCACGAGAGATGCTCACTATCCTCTGCGCACAGCAGGTGACCTACCCTGTATTTGTCAGTGTGGCACACGACGCATTCCGCTGACGTTCACCTCTTGACCTCAAGGCTCGGACCTCTCATGTCAAACGCTCCCTCTACTCAGCCCGCTCGGCGACCCTCTGCTCACCATAATCGGTTCTTTTGGGCGTGGGGCGAGTGGGTGGTCGCTCACCCCAAGCTCGCGTTGTCGATCAGTCTCTTCACGGCCCTCGCCTCGCTCTTCTTGATCATCCCCGCCCCGCCACAGCTGACTCAAGCGGGCGAGGGCACAGAGCTCCAAACGCAGGAGCTCTCGGCTCCACAGCGCGCGCTCTTACCGATCCTTGAGCTCCGCCAGTCGCTGTTTGGGTTGAGTGGCCTCTCGGTAGACACCTCCGTCGAGGCCTTCTCAAACCCTCAAGACCCCGCTCAGCTGTCTCTAGAGCGCTACCGCGACCAGTTCGGTCGTGATGATCACTTCATCGTCCTCGTGGAGGGTCAGGTGTTCTCGCTCCCCTTCCTCCAACAGCTCCAGAAGCTCCATAAGGAGCTCGAGGGTTTGAATATCGAGGTGAAGAGCTTAGGGGAGCGTAAGATTGACCGGCTTAAGGCGCGGATGAGCCCTGAGGAGCTAAAGGCGCTCTCAAGCCAGACGCCCCCCTCGGGCGCTCAAGGGCGCGCTCCACCCGCGAACGTGGTGAGCGACGCGCTGTCTGATGACTTTGGTAACGACTTCGGTGAGGAGGAGGGCGAGGACGCTTGGGGCGATGAGGGGGGCGGGACCGTCATTGAGGAGGTCACCTCGCTCATCAACGCTCGTCGGACGTATGGGACCTCTGATGGGCTCGTGGTGGGTGAGTGGTGTGACCCGTTCCCCACAGAGGAGACGATGGCCCGCTTTAAGCAGGAGGCGCTCGCCGACGCGAGCCTCGTCGGGCAGGTGCTCGGCGCCCGTGGTCAACACACGGTGCTGATGCTCCGCGCCAATTTCATGTCAGAGGATGACAGCATTCGAGTGAACGAGGCGATCCGCGCGGTCGCTCAACGCTACCACAGCGAGCAGTTTAAGGTGTCGATGGCCGGGCTCCCAGAGATGAACGCGACCCTCAAGACCAGCATCTTCGCTACGATGAGGCTCCTGCTTGTCCTGTCTGTGATCTTAATGCTCTGCGTCTTGGTCTTTCAGTTTAGGCATGTGCTGGGGGTGATCCCACCCATGATCGTGGTCGGGATCTCCGCGCTGAACACCTTTGGGATCATGGCGCTCACAGGGATGCCCGTGACCATGCTCAGCAACATCCTCCCCGCCTTTATTTTCTGTGTGGGGATCGGTGACAGCGTCCACCTCCTGTCTGTTTACCGTGACCATTTCAAGGTCCATCATGACTCTCCGCGCGCGGTCGTCGAGACGATCGCGACCACCGGCACCCCGATCTTCTTCACCTCCTTGACCACCGTGGTGGGGCTCCTCTCTTTCAAGTTCGCCTCGATCCCCGCGATCCAAGATATGGGGGTCGCGGGCGCCTTCGGGGTCGCCGCCGCCTGCCTACACTCCCTCCTCCTCTTACCTGTCTTGCTCCGTTATAACCGGCGCGCCTATTTAGGTGTCGAGCCCCTCGCGGTGACAGTGGCCTCTGAGGAGGCGGGGAGCGATGAGGAGCACACCCAAGCAGAGATCTCGGAGACGGAGAAAGAGCTGCTCAGCGGTCGTCGAGACTGGATCGACCGCTTCATTCACCTCTGCGCGGACAGCCACGCGGGGCTGAACGAGCGTCTTGAGCCCTGCGCCGAGACCCCCGCTGAGAGGCGTCGACGCCACCTGACGCTGGTCGCGGGCGCCCTGCTCACCATCATCGCGGCCTATGGCGCGACCCAGCTCCGCGTCTGGCATAACCCGCTCGTCTGGCTCCCTGAATCCAAGCCCACCAAGGCGACCTTCGACTTAATGGACAGGGAGGTCGGCGGGACCGCGAACATTCAGCTCCTCGTGGAGGGGGGGCCTCGTGGCATCAAGGACGTTGAGCTCCTCAAGGGCCTTGAGGCGCTCGAGCGACATATTCAAGCCTATCGGCACCCAACCGAGGGGCAGATCGTCGGGAGCGCGATGAGCGTCAACGACATCGTGAAGGAGACCCGTCGCGCCCTCAACGGTGGTGAGCAGTCCGCTTATCGACTCCCCGAGGATGACACGGAGCTCGCACAGCTGATGTTCCTGTTTGAGAACACGGGCCCTGACCAGCTCCGGAGGCTCGCCAGCAACGACCTCAAGCGCGCTCAGGTGACCTTGCGCCTCAAGTGGCTCGAGGCGACCTCCTATATCGCCTTGACAGATCACATCGCGCAAGGGATCAAGGAGCACATCCCTAGTCACGCCAACGTCGAACCGACAGGCTCTGTGTATACGCTCGTGAGCACGGTCGGTCGGCTCTTGCTCGACTTGATTAAGAGCTTTGGCGCGGCCTTGGTCGTGATCACCCTGATCATGGTCGTGATGCTCCGTGGGCTTAAGCTCGGGGCGCTGTCTATGATCCCTAACCTGATGCCGATCCTATGGCTGATGGGCCTGATGGGCTTCGTTGGGATCCCCGTAGATATGAACAACATTCTCATCGCCTCGATCGCGATTGGGCTCGCGGTCGATGACACCATTCACCTCCTGCACCACTTCCGAGTCTACCACGAGCATGAGCGTGACCCACACCGCGCGATCGCCCTCGCCTTACAGCACTCCGGGCGCGCGATGCTCAGCACGAGCGTGATCTTGTCGATGGGCTTCTTCGCTTACATGGCCTCAGATATGGGGAACATCAGGGTCTTTGGGATGCTGATCGGGCTCAGCGCGAGCCTCGCGATGCTGATCGACCTCGTCTTCGCTCCAGCCCTCGTCCGTAGCTTCTACGCGAGGCCTCGCTTGAATGAGCAGAAGGTGTAAGCAGTCTCATTTAGGGTTTTGACCAACGCCTCGTTTTGGGATACCACTTTGTCAGGGCGCGCGGACGCCTCAGAGAGTGGAGATGCCCTTATGGAGCCTGCAGATCTTACGCGTTACCCTGCCCTGTCGCTGAGCAGTCACATCGTTCACCCTAATGAGGTCATGACGATCCGGCTTGAGGCGGCGCACAACTGTAGCGCCCTCTTCAGCGTAGACATCCCAGATGGTGAGCTCGCGCTTCTATTCTATCCACACTCGAGCAACAGCCAGCTGATCACCTCAGAGGCCCTGCCGGTCGCGGTCCTCGCGCGCGTGCTCAACCACGTGAATGGCGGTCGCGACAGCGAGGAGGTCACGATCCAAGGGCTCAAGAGGATGCACGTCGCTGAGCTGATCCCACAGGGGGAGACCGCTGAGGATGAGTTCGCCGCGTACCCATTCGACCGCGTGATCCTTGAGCCCATCGAGCCCGAGGAGCTCAGCCATGAGCACCTCGCCCTCATCGGTCGCCTCCTCAGGCTCTATGAGCGACTCACGAAGATGAGCTCTAGCTTCCCCAAGGATCGCCTCGCCACGCTCCGCGCCTACCAAGATCAACCCGAGCTCCTCGTCGACCTGTTGGTGCAGATCGTTAAGATGGACCGCCGTCAAGCCCTCAACTTGATGCGTGAGCGGAGCCTGCTCGCTCGTATGCAGGGGCTCGCGGACTGGCTACGTGGTGAGCAGGAGCGAGCTGAGGTGAACCTCGACATCGAGCGGAGCTCTAAGATCGACATGGAGGAGTCTCGCCGTGAGTACTACCTCCGTCAGCAGATGAAGACGATCCGCAAGGAGCTCGGCGAAGAGAACCACAGCGAGGATGAAGCCGAGCGTTACCTTGAGCAGCTCAAGGAGCTCGAGCTCGACGAGGACGCGACCCAAGAGGTCCGCCGTGAGATCGAGCGCCTCAAGCATATTCAGCCGAGCTCTAGTGAGTTCCAGGTGATTAAGACCTTCCTCGACCGCTTCTTCACCCTCCCATGGGGGAAGGAGACCGAGGAGCGCATCGACCTGCCCGCCGTCCGCGAGGCGCTCGATGAGCAACACTTTGGGCTCGAGCCTGTCAAGGAGCGCATCCTCGAGTTCTTGGCGGTCCGTAAGCTCAACCCGGCGCACAAGGGCCCCATCCTCTGCTTCGCTGGCCCCCCAGGGGTCGGTAAGACGAGCCTCGGTAAGGCGATCGCGGAGTCGATCGGTCGCACTTTCTTCAGGATCAGCGTAGGGGGTGTCCATGATGAGGCTGAGATCCGAGGTCACCGCAGGACCTATGTAGGCGCGATGCCCGGCAAGATCATGAACGCCCTCTCTCGCGCCCAGAGCCTCAACCCGCTCCTGATGCTCGATGAGATCGACAAGATCGGCAGTGACCACCGTGGTGACCCCGCGGCCGCGCTCCTTGAGGTGCTCGACCCTGAACAGAACAACGCCTTCACGGATCACTACTTTAACGTCCCCTTTGACCTCTCAAAGGTGATGTTTGTGGTGACCGCGAACTACCTTCATGACATCCCCAAGCCCCTGCTCGATCGCCTTGAGATCATCACCATCGAGGGCTACACCGAGCGAGAGAAGGTCGAGATCTCTCGGCGTCACCTGCTCCCTCGGATCATCTCCGATCACGGGCTCGATGAGCGCCCCCCACAGCTTGATGATGAGCCACTCTCCAGGCTGATCCAGTCTTGGACGCGTGAGGCGGGGGTCCGTAACCTCCAGCGCGCGCTCCAGAAGGTGTGCCGTAAGGTCGCCCGTGAGCAGGTTGAGGAGGATAAAGCCCCTGGTGAGCTCAGCTTTGAAGACCTAGAGCGTCACCTGGGGCCCGCCAAATTTAGGCGTGATGAGGGGGTGACAGAGAGCGTCATCGGCGCGGCGAATGGGCTCGCGTGGACCGCGACGGGCGGTGAAGTGCTCGTGATCGAGGCGCTCAAGATGAAGGGGAACGGCAAGCTCGTGATCACCGGGAAGCTTGGGGAGGTGATGAAGGAGTCGGTGCAAGCCGCGCACTCCTTCATCCGCGCTCGCGCCGAGCGCCTTGGGGTTGACCTGTCTGACTTTGAGCAGAGCGACATCCACATTCACTTCCCTGCGGGGGCGGTGCCTAAAGATGGGCCCTCTGCGGGCGTGACGGTCACCTTAGCGCTGGCGAGCCTCCTGTCACAGATCCCTGTGCGCGCAGACTTCGCGATGACAGGCGAGGTGACCTTGCGCGGGAAGGTGCTCGCGGTCGGCGGGGTGAAGGACAAGGTCCTCGCGGCGCACCGCGCGGGGGTTAAGCACGTCGCGCTCCCTGAGCACAACATGAAGGACCTCAAGGACCTGCCTGATGAGGTGAAAGAGGAGCTGAGCTTCCACGCGCTCACCCACGTAGATGAGCTCCTCGCGCTCGCGCTTGACGGCTTTGAAGAGGCGGCGCTCGCGGGCGCCTCGGAGGACGTGGGTGACTGAGGTTCAGCCGTCTAATGGCCTCGCGCTTGAGGCGCCGTGGAGGTGGCCTGTCATCGAGCTCGTAGCGGGGAGCCACGCCCTGCTTGAGGGCGAGTTTACTCAGCCATGGTACCAAGGGCGAGGGGCGTATGGAGGGGTGCTCGCGGCGCTCTGTGTCCACGCGATGGAGTTGGTTGAGCCAGCGCGCGCGCTCAGGACCTTCACCCTGCACTGCCTCAACCCAGCGCTGGTGGGTCCCGCCCGAGTCAAGGCAGAGCTCCTCAGCCGAGGGGGGCGCGTCTCTCACCTCCGCGCTCAGCTCTGGGCGGGTGAGACCCCTGTCGGGCACGCGTCCGCGACCTTCGCGCTCCCTCGCAAGAGTGGGTTGATGAGGGGCGCTGAGCCCGCGCCTCACGTGCCTCCCCCTCATGAGGTCCCCGAGGTCCCCGCGGGGATCCCGTTTGTGCCCGAGTTCACAAAACAGCTCTCATATCGATACTGTATCGGCGCGCTCCCCTACTCTGGCGCTCAGACCCCTGTGCTTGGAGGTTGGTGTGACTTCCGCGCGGGCTTCGAGGTTGATTACCCCATGATCGCCGCCCTGCTTGACATCTGGCCTCCTGCGATGTTCGCGAGCTTAAAGGCGCCTCTCGTCGCGGCCTCTGTGGACTTCAGCTACCACCTGTTGAGCGCTGACTTAAGCGCCCTTAAGCGACCCTTTTTGTACAAAGGAGAGTCGCGCTCCATTGTGGATGGCTACGCAGAGGAGCGTGACTGGCTGTGGGACGCCAACGGTACACCGGTCGCGGTCGCTCGACAGCTCATCGCGCTCGGTTGAGCGCGACCACACCCCCTCACCTATGATCTGTATGTCTCTTCGCCCTGAAATGTGGAGGTTACATGTCAACCGAACGGCTGATATCCCCAATGAGCGCCCAAGCAAGTGACCCTGAGTGGTGGAGGCGAGCGGTCCTTTATCAGATCTATCCGCGCTCCTTCTCCGACGCGTCAGGGGACGGCGTAGGGGACCTGAGGGGCTTAATTCAGAGGCTAGATCAGGTCAAGGCGCTTGGCGTAGACGCGCTGTGGGTGTGCCCGATCTATCGCTCTCCGATGAAGGACTTTGGGTATGACATTGAGGATCACTATCGAGTCGATCCGCTGTTCGGGAGCGATGAAGAGGCTCAAGAGCTGTTTGAGGAGGCGCATAAGCGTGGCCTTAAGGTGCTCATTGACCTCGTGATCAGCCACACCGCGAGCACGCACGCGTGGTTTGTTGAGAGCCGTAAAGGGCCCGATAACCCATACAGTGAGTACTTCGTGTGGGCTGACCCTAAGCCTGATGGGAGCCCGCCGAACAACTGGCTCTCGATCTTCGGGGGCTCTGCTTGGCAGTGGGAGACCCGCCGGCAACAGTATTATCTGCATAACTTCCTCTCCTCTCAGCCCGACCTGAATTTCCATCATCGACCAGTGCAGGATGAGGTGATCGCGATCGCTGAGCACTGGCTGAAGCTCGGGGCGGATGGCTTCCGGCTCGACACAGTGAACTTCTATTTTCATGATCAACAGCTCCGGTCTAACCCACCCGCGAGCGAGAAGGACAACGCGAGCGCGCCCGCCGTGAACCCTTATGGGTGGCAGGATCACCTGTTCGATAAGAACCAACCCGAGGTCATCCCCTTCCTTGAGCGCTTGAGGGCGCTCTTTGATCGGTATGAGGGGAGCGTGGGGCTCGGTGAGATCGGTGAGTCACCCGCGCGCTCGATCTCTCTGCTCGCCGAGTATACGAAGCCCGGGCGTCTCCATCTCTGTTACTCGTTCGATCTGCTCAGCGCGGAGCGGAGCGTGGCTCACTTTGAGCGGGTGATCAGGCGCTTTGAGGAGCTCGCGGGTGAGAGCTGGCCCTGCTGGGCTTTCTCAAACCACGACGTGACGCGCGTCGCGACCCGCCTCTGTCCACCCGGCGGTGAGCTCAGCGCGACAGGGACACAGCTCTGCGCCCTCTTACTCACGCTCCGTGGCACCCCCTGCCTCTATCAAGGCGATGAGCTCGCGCTCCCTGAGGCGGAGGTGCCCTTTGAGGCGCTCGTTGACCCGTATGGGGTTGAGTTTTGGCCGGAGTTCAAGGGGCGTGACGGATGCAGAACCCCATACCCATGGACGAGTGAGCCCCTCGCGGGCTTCAGCGAGCACAGCGCGTGGCTCCCGATCTCTGACGCGCACCGAGCGCGCTCGTACCAAGCGCAAGAGGCAGACCCTCAAAGCCCGCTGTCGGTGACACGGGCCATCCTTCAAGTGAGGCGGACATACCTCAGCCTCCAGCTCGGCTCGATCGAGCTCCTCCCGAGGTCAGGAGAGGTGCTCGCCTACGCGCGTGAATATCAAGGGGAGCGGGTCGTGTGCCTCTTTAACCTGAGCGTTGAGGGGGGCGCATACCCGCTTAAGGGGCAGTATACTCCTCTGCTGTTCAGCAAGGGGAGCGCTCAAGAGGGAGAGATGATCTCTCTGCCCGCTCAAGGGTGGGGGCTCTTCCTTGATGAGGGGTGAGCGCTGAGCCCCTTTTGCAGGTCGCCTAGTCAGCGACCTCATGAGTGCGCTAGGGTAGGTGCCCCTCATCGCTTTAGGAGCACCTATGCCGGCGACACTTGACCCTGAGCTCCGCTACCTACTTCGAGCGACCCTAGCGCTCCTCTCCTTGTCCTGCGTTATGGGCTGTGTTGAGCCACGTCGAGCCCCGATCGTTGGAGAGCTGGGTGACAGAGCTCTCGACGCAGCGCGTGAGGAGACGAGCGCTGATCAAGGAGCTGACTTTGCGCCCCCTGCGGAGCTTGAGCTGATGGAGAATGGAGCCCCGACGCTCGCTCACCTCGCCCATCGCTGTGTTCATCTCAGCGTCCACGCTGAGGGCGACTCACCGATGTGGTTATCAAGTGATGACCCACCTCAGCTCACGGGGGACGAGTCAAGCGCCACCTCTGTGTACCTTCAGCCTACCGCCCTAGGTGAGGTGTTAATCTACAGTGAAGGGGGTCGCTATCTAGGCGCTCCCCAAGGCTCAGCAGGAGGAGCGCTCAGCTGGCTAGAGGCGCTTACTCAGTCACATGATCGCGAGCCTCAAGGCTACTCTGAGGGGGAGTGGGCTCTTCAGAACCTCGACAGTGTCACAGACCTACCGGGGGGAGGTGAAGCGCTCAGGCTCGTTCACCAAGCGAGCGCGACAGCGCTCTCTGTACATAACGGTCAGCTCACCTTAGGTCGCCTCAGCGAGGCGGTCGCGCGCGTCACGCTCACCCAAGCGGAGGGCTGTACACCTCACCCTGAGCTCAGCGTAGACGCAGAAGGTGAGGTCACGCGGGCGACCTTTGAAGATGGTGACCTGTTTGGCTTCGCTGATATCCACTCGCACCTCTTCGCTAACCTTGGCTTTGGCTCAGGGGTGCATGGGGACGTCTTCCACCGCTTAGGGGTGACACACGCCCTGAGTAGCTGTGAAGAGAAGCACGGTGAGGAGGGCCGGCTAGACCTGTGGGGCTACTTTAGCGACCGCGCGACCTCCAGCGAGATCAGCGGGCTCACCCAGACCATCGTCACGGGGGTTACCCCTGAGTTTAATCACCACACTGACGGCTACCCAACCTTCACCGACTGGCCTAACGCGCCATACTCGTCAACCCACCAGACCCAGTACTACAAATGGATTGAGAGAGCGTGGATGGGAGGTCTGAGATTGATCGTACAGCACGCGGTCGCTAATCAAGTGATCTGTGAGCTTCAGCGCGCTCAGCACCCGCTCGCTGACCAGTACCAGTGTGATGAGATGGTCAGCGTGCGCCAGAGTATCGAGGCGACCTACGCGCTTGAGCGCTACATTGACGCTCAGTATGGAGGGGAGGGTGAGGGCTTCTTTCGGGTCGTGACCAGCCCCGCAGAGGCCCGCAGGGTGATCAGTGAGGGGAAGCTCGCGGTGGTCCTCGGGATCGAGACCTCGAAGCTCTTTAACTGTATGCACACCGTGATCCCTGAGCGCCCGAGCTGTACACCCGAGCAGGTCACGGCGGAGCTCGACGCCATCTATGAGCTTGGGGTTCGGGTCCTGTTCCCCGTTCATAAATATGACAACGCCTTCTCGGCGGGTGACGGGGCCCGAGGTGTCCTAGAGATCGCGAACCTAATCAACAGCGGTCATTACTCTAGCTTTGTGGAGGACTGCGATCTCGACGCCCCGAGGCTCTTCGATCATGGGCCTGTCACCTTTGGGGGCCTCAACCAGCCTCGAGAGGTCTTTGGCGGGGTCGCGCCTGTGGACATCAGCCGGTTTGAAGAGCGCCCCACCCTAACGCTCGCGCCTCTGCTCTCTAGCCTCTCTGAGGGGCCACTCGAGGGAGAGTATTGTCGTAATCACGGGCTGACCGAGCTCGGTCGACACCTGATCGAGGAGATGATGCGTCGCGGGATGCTGATCGAGCTCGATCACCTCTCACGGCGCGCCTATGCAGAGGTGTTCGCCCGTCTAGAGGAGACGGGCTACCCAGCGATAGGCTCACACGGGAACCACTTCGGGGGGCGGTTATATCAGCTCGGTGGCGTGTCTAAGGTGCGCTTTAATCGCTGTCAAAAGGAGGGTGAGCCTGAGCATATCATCCATGAGCTCACGGAGCGGGTAGCGCGCTTACGAGACGCGGGCGCCTATGTCGCGGAGGGCTTTGGGCTCGACATGAATGGCTTCGCGGGCTACCCGAAGCCACGCTTTGGTGAGATGAGCGCCTGCGCGGAGCCTCAATTGAACCCGGTGACGTACCCATTTGAGTCTTATGCGGGCGATGTGCGCTTCACCGAGCCCAAGATCGGTGAGCGCCCGCTTGACTTCAACACGGAGGGGCTCGTCCACCTCGGCCTCCTCCCTGAGCTGATTGAGGACCTCAGGCGGGGCGGGGCGAGCGACGAGGCGCTGGAGCCCTTGTTTCGATCTGCTGAGGGCTACATTAGGATGTGGGAGCGGGCTGAGGGGTGGAGCGCACCCTAGCTGAGAGGGACGTGAGCCCGCTTAATCGGGCTGATAAGAGGAGCTAGCCGGCAGGGGTTTTATTTAGGTTGAGGTCGATCGAATCCTTAGGCTCATCAACCTGTCCCTCACCGACGCGCTGATACAGAACAGGGGTCGCGAGCGAGATCCCGTTGGTGAGCGCCCGCTCATGGATCAGCTCCAAGAAGCGCTGTCGGGTCCCTAAGAGGCTCTTCACCTCCTTTGTGTAATAGAAAACCCTCCAGGTCACCGCATAGTCACCCGTGTCAATCACCTTAATCTCAAGGGGGTACTGGCTCAAGATCGGGAGCTGTTCACGCTCACAGGCCTCCTTGAAGGCCTCCTCGAACATCCCCTTGATTTTAGAGGATGGGGTGTCATAGCCGATCTTGAAAGAGAGCGACTCGCGGAGCCCCTTGGCGGAGGCGAACTTGGAGAGGTTGTGCAGGGTCTGGCTCCGGAGCTGAGCGTTCGGGATCATCACGCGGTGGTTGTTCGGGATATTGAGGAGCTCGGTGTGGAAGAGCTTGGTCTTAAACACCACCGCGAGGAGCCCTGACTCACCGCTCAGCTCAATGACGTCCCCCTCCTCGACGAGGTTCGAGTTGAGGATGATCAGACCCCCGATTAAGTCCGGCGCCCAAGCCCCTTGAGTGAGCGCGAGGAAGACCCCGAGCAGGCCGATCACCCCCCCCGCCTCGAGGAGGCTCTCAAACCCAAAGAGGCGGATCACCATAATCAGCGCGCTGATGCTGATCACGGTGGTGGTGATTAAGCTCGTCAGCCTAGAGCGGTAGGTTTCTTGGTAGACGCGCTCATCTCCCTCGCTACTCTTGAGCTTCCCAAAGCGCCTCAGCAGGAAGATGTCGACCACTGAGTCTCCAAGGTAGGCCCCTGAGATAATCAGTAACGCGCTGAGGACCTTAGTGAACCAAGAGTGATCTGTGAGCGGTAGAAATACGACGTTAAGGATCACCATCAAGAGGACAAAGACGTTCACCCGCTGGATGTTGGTAAACAGCCCCTCTTCACCGCTACTGGTGCTCGCGACGCCTTGAGCCTTACGGATGAACCGAAAGATCGCTCGCGAGCTCAAGACTAAGAGGGTGTGGGCGATGATTAAGATCATCTCCCAGCGAGAGATGTGTTGACCGTAGCTCACGAACCAACCCCACACCTCCGTTAGGCTACCTGTCATCCCGCGGTCCTTTGTCTCATAGGTGTCATGATCGTCTTCGTCTGATCCGATTGGATCGCTCTTAAGAGGGTATCGTACTTAGCGCTCCCCTCATAGGTTTTGATCGATGTGAGCCTCCGCGGGCTCTAAAAAAGGTGGGAGGCGCGCTATGGGAGCTCTTTGAGCATGATCGTGATAGACCGGAGCGCGCCTCCTGATAGCGTACGTGTCGCTGAGCTCTTGATGAGCGACAACTGAGTCGTGACCTCAGCAATCAGCTCACGTTTTGTGCCTTTATCTTGATCGTAGACCCTCGCCATAACCGGAGCACTCTCTAGACGATCACATAAGACCTCTCCAACGCTGACCGCCTCATTCAGCTCATATCGCTCTGCGCCTAATGTCATCTCGTTGAGGAGCTCACCTCCAACCCTGATCGTCAGCACGAGGTCAGGCTTAAGCTCCTCAATTGAGTCCCATAGCTTATAGTTAAGCTTACGCCTGAGCACCTTCACGTCGCTGATCGTGACCTCACAGGCTGGTGGGCCCGGTGGCTCAGGTGTGGGCTCAGGCGTAGGCTCAGGCATGGGCTCAGGCGTGGGCTCAGGTGAGGGCTCAGAGGTGGGCTCAGGTGTGGGCTCAGGTGTGGGCTCAGGCGTGGCCTCAGGCGTGGGCTCAGGCGTGGCCTCAGGCGTGGGCTCAGGCGTGGGCTCAG
>Ga0181594_10001252_pt1 | contig 23739 bp, 22 predicted proteins | sample 071ome_18_FD_145603 | JGI IMG/M metagenome (GOLD analysis project Ga0181594, IMG submission 145603) | Coastal salt marsh microbial communities from the Groves Creek Marsh, Skidaway Island, Georgia - 071413BT metaG (spades assembly) | ecosystem: Environmental > Aquatic > Marine > Intertidal zone... | reverse complement strand
TCACGAACATCGCGTCCACCTTGAACAGGTCGTCGGCGCGCCCCACGTGCCGGTACACCCCGTCGTCCTCCACCAGCATGTCGCCCATGCGCACCCACTCGCCGTGCAGCAGCTCGCGGGTCAGGTCTGCGCGCCGCCAGTAGCCGGAGGTGTTGCTCGCGGAGCGGATCCACAGGCGCCCTGGCGTTCCGGGGGGTACCGGGGCCCCGTCCTCATCGCGCAGCGATACCTCGGCGCCGGGCACGGGGCGCCCGAGGCACCCGGGCAGGTGCTCGCCCTCCCGGGTGGACAAGACGATGTTCGACGCCTCGGAGCACCCGAACCCCTCCAGTACGTCGAGGCCCGGCAGCACCTCGGCCAGCCGCTCCAGCACCGGCCCGGGCAGGGAGTCGCCGGACGACACGCCCAGCCGCAGCCCCTGCAGCGTGCGGTGCTCGTCGGGGTGGCGGGCGAGGAAGGCGGCGAGCTGCGACCAGAAGGTCGGTACCCCTGAGAGCACCGTCACCCCATGCCCTGCGCACGCGCGCGAGACGGTGCGCACGGTCGGGCGCGTGGGCAGGTGCACCACGTGCGCTCCCCGCCCGAGGGGACGGAAGAACCCATTGCCGAATCCGAGTGAGGTGAACCCGCGCGACACCGCATGGCAGGTATCGCCGGGGCCGAGCCCGAGTACCTGCCCGGCGTAGCCCTCTACCGAGGTCCGCATGTCGCGGTGCGCGTGCATGGCGCCCTTCGGCCGCCCCGTGGAGCCCGATGAGTAGATGATGTACGCGAGGTCCTCCGGGTGCACCGGGGCGATGCCTGCAGCCCGCCCGGCGTCCAGCACATCGGTTCCGATGACCCGCCACGGCCCGCCCGGCACCGGACCGTCGGCCACGACCATCCCCACCGCGGCATCGGCCAGTACATCCCCCAGCGCCCCGGGGGCGGTGTCGGGGTCGAGCGGTATCGCAACACCCCCGGCCGCGGCCACGCCCAGCACCGCCTGCACCCAGGGGCGCCCGTCGCGCAGGACCACGGCCACGTGCTGGCCCGCGCGCAGTCCGGCCGCCCGCAGCGCGGCCGCCGCCCTCCGCATCGCGAGCGACAACGCGTCGTAGTCCCAGGTGCCCGTGCGGTCGCTCACGGCGGCGTTTCCCCCGCGCCCCGCGCGACGGTGCTGCTCCACCAGCAGGTCCACCAGGTTGTGGCGCGCGGACGCGACCCGTCGCGCGTCGCCGGGCCGGGCGGGGTGCTCCGCGCCGTCGGCATCCGCGTGCGCGGCGCGCACCTCGGCCAGGGCATCGATCGCCTGCGGGGGCACGCGGTTGGGCAGCACCAGCACGGCGTCGGTGGCCCCGGCATCGGCGTAGCGCGTGAGCGTGTCGGCGATTTCCGCGGGCGGTGCCACCAGGCCCCGGGTCCCAAGCCACTTCAGGAGCATCCGCGGCGACGACCCGAGCGCGTGGGCCTCGGGGGCGATCCACCCGAGGGCCTCGTCCTCGTCGCGAATCGGTAGCGCGTACAGGTACACGGCCACCCGCAGGTCATCGCCTCCGCCCGCCTCGCGTCGTGCATCGCGGGCGATGGCAACCCGTCTTCGCAGGTCATCCGGCGAGAGGAATGCGGCGAACAGCCCGTCGGCCCGCGCACCTGCAATCCGCAGCAGGACCGGGCGATGCGCAGCCACCAGCACCGGCGGGCGCGGGAGGCTGATGGGCGGCGGATTGCATGGGGCACCATCGAGCGTCCCCGCGACCGAGGCGCCATCGGGTGAGCCCCACATGGCGTCCAGCACGTCGAGGGAATGGACCAGGCCATCAGTGCGCGCGCGGGCAGGCGGAAAGGGGTACCCGTACGCACGGTGCTCGGCCGCATCCGACCCGGTCCCGATGCCCAGCACCAGCCGCCCGCCACTGATGACGTCCAGCACGGTGGCCATCTTCGCCGCGAGGGCCGCCGGCCGGTACGAGGCCGACAGCACGGCAGTGCCCAGCGTGATTCGGTCGGTGACCGCGGCCACCGCCGCCAGCCCGGTAAAGGCATCGACGGCGTCGTCACCGTGCAGCCGTCCCGGCGTCCACAGGTGGTCGTTCAGCCATGCCGAGTCGAAGCCGAGTGATTCCGCCCGGATGGCGGCATCACGCAGGTCAGGCCAGGACGATGCGTACTGCGGCAGTCGGAGGCCGACCCTCAGGCCGGGCCCCGCGGCGGGGCTCATCCCCCGAGCACGAGCACCACGTCGACGTCCGGCTGCACCGTGACGGCGGCCGACTCGATCGGGCTGCCGTCGGTAAGCGCCTCCTCGGTCTGCGCGCCGAGGTCGGCGGCAACCTGCTGTGCGGCCGCCTGCTCGCCCGTGCGGTAGTACGCCACGGTCGTCGCCTGCGTCTCGGGTGCGTCACCGATGCCCACGGTGGTGTAGCCGATCGACTCGGCCTGCGTCTGGGTCTTGCCCGCCAGGCCGGCGGTCTCGGTGCCGTTGAGGATCACCAGGTTGATCTGGTCGCGCGCGGGCGCTCCCGTGACTGTGCCGCCGGTCGTGCCGGTGGTCCCGGTGGTGTCCGTCGTGGCCGTGGTGCCGGTGGTGTCGAAGGTGGTGGAGGTACCGGTGGTGTCCACGCTCGCCACCGTCGCGGTGGTCTCCACGGCGTCCGCGACGGTGGGCAGAACCACGCCCCCGCCGTCACCCCGCGCGAACCAGCCGATGACGAAGCCGATGACGATGCACGACACTGCGAGCAGCACGGGGCGAGCCCACTGGTTGGCGCCGCCGCCCGAGGATCCGGTACCCATGCAGGGCACTGTAGCGGTCGGGATCGGCGTCCTGCCACATCGGGGCCTGCGGAATGGCTGCCTCCGCGTGCTGGTGCTATGGTCCCACGCGGTTCATGGGCCGTCCGGCGCCTCGCCAGAGCGCCATGCCGACCGCCTCATGATCCCCCGAGTCCGCATCGCCCCCGCAGGGGCCTGCCGTGCATGGGTTGCGCCATGCGCTGAGAGGTGCGAGATGGCATGAGCACGCACACAGAGACCACCGAGGCGCAGGCGCCCGCCGAGCGCCTTGAGGCTGCCCTGGCCGACCCGGCCGCCTGGTGGCCCAACGTGGTGCTGCGCGAGCACCAGATCGAGGCCCTCGATGAACTCGCCATCCGCCTCCGGTCCGGGGCCTCACGTACGTGGGTGGATGCCCCCACCGGGTCCGGGAAGACCATCACCTTCTGCGCCCTCGCCGCGGCGCTCGACGGCTCGGCCGTCATCCTCGTGCCCCGCCGCAACCTGGCCGAGCAGACCGCGCAGGCGCTGTCCACGTTCTTCCCGGATGTGCACTACGTGGCCGACGGGGTGTCCGGCATCGGGCGCCCGGGCGTGGCCATCTGCACCTACCAGGCGGCGCTGCGCAACCAGGAGGACGCCGACTGGGAGTCAGTGTCGCTGCTGGTATGCGACGAGGCCCACACCACGCTGGGGGCCCAGACCCGGCGCATGATCGACCGGGCGGCCGACGCGGTGGTGGTGGGGTTCACGGCCACGCCCGCCACCACGACCGGTCACGTGGAGCAGGTATTCGGACCGGTGGCGGCCACGCTGGACCGCCAGTCGGCGATCGACCGCGGGATCCTGTGCCCGCTGCGCTCGCTGCGCGTCGAGCGCTCCGTGGACCTGTCCGACGTCACGCGCGTGCGTGGCGACTTCGATCAGGCCAGCCTGGGTCGCGCACTGGACAGGGCGCTGTGGCACAGGGCGTGCGCGGAGGTGTGGGCCGAGCACTTCATGCCGATGGATCTGGCGGGCGTGGCCTACACCGCCACCGTGGCGCAGGCCCACGCCCTGGCCGACGAGATGACCGAGCGCGGCGTGCGGGCTGCGGCGGTGTCGGGGCAGACCGCGGCCCGTGACCTGCAGCGCATCCTCGCCGACTTCGGCACGGGGAAGATCGACGTGCTGTGCAACGCGGACCTGCTCACCGAGGGGTGGGACGAGACACGGGCATCGGTGGTGATGCACCTGGCCCCGACTACCAGCGAGCGCGTGTTCGTGCAGCGCCTGGGACGCGTGATGCGCCCCGCCCCGGGTAAGGAGGCCGTGTCGGTGGAGTTCCTGCCCGCCGGCGACCCCATGGGCGTGCAGACCAGCCATGACCTGTTCGGCATGGGGTGGTACAAGCCGCTGGGTCGCGTGGCCGGTCCACCGGAGGGCGGTGAGCGCGGCAAGCTGGCGCGCGCGGCTGAGATCCTGGCCCAGCAGGACGGCGGCCGTGCCAGCCTCGTCAACCCGGGTGCATCCCCCTCCGCGCTCGTTGCCGGTTTCCGCGACGGGGGGTGGCGCGAGGCGGACCCGGCGGAGATCCCGGTGAGCGTCATGGAGGAGTGGGTCGAGGCCGCAGGGCGCGACAGCGAGTGGGGTGATGTGGCCGAGCGCCTGGCCGAGGGCATCGACCCCCTGGGCGCGCACGCGTGGTGGGCGTTGTCGGGCGTGGTGGCGCGCAAGGCCGAGAACGCCGATGAGCAGCCCATGTGGCGGGCATGGGCGCTGGCGCTGCTCGTGCAGCCCGAATTGCGCCAGGCGCTTCCGGCCGATGCGCCGCGGGCGATCCTCGACCGCCTGCGCATGACCGCCCGGGAGCGCATCCGGGCACTGTGGTTCCACGCGGACGAGGCCGGCAAGTGGGAGAACGTGGCGTCGCTCGAGCAGCAGGGGCGCTCGGCCGAGCGACGCCGCCGGTGGTCAGCGTTGGACAGCGCGTCGTCGTGGGCGCCCGCGTGGGCGTGGGAGGTCTCGCGCGGCCTTGCCGACGCCAGCCGCCCCGGTCGCAACCAGGAGATCCACCGCATCGCCAAGTGGGAGTCGCAGCACCTCATCGAGAATGGGGGCGAGGTGGGCCTGATCGGCACGTGGCTGCGTGCCGTGGGCGCCCCGGCGCCCGATGCCATCGCCCCGCCGGAGGGCGGCTCGCCCCTGCGCGTGGGCCAGGCCGGACGCGTGGTGCTCGCCCTGGGCCCGGGGGATGTCCCCCTGAAGAGCGAGGACATCCGCGTGGCCAGCCGTGCGGCGGGTACCTGCGGCGGGTGGGCCGCCCTGCGTGGCGCCCTCGATGCCATCGACTGGACGGCACCCGATGCGCGCCGCGCGCTCCGCGCTGCGGTGGGTACCCGCAGCCCACGCGCCCTGCAGAGTGCACGTGCATGGAACCAGCTGCAGGGCAAGGCCCCGCGCCTGCCCTCGGCCGATGAGGTGGGCGTGGGCGGGTCGGCATCGGGCGATGGGGGATCCCCACGCAAGCGGCGCCGCCGGCGCCGGAAGATGTCGACATCCGAGGTGGCCGGTAGCGCCTCGCAGGTTGCGGAGGCCACGGACGGCGAGGGCGCGGCCTCCGGCGATGCCGCGCCGGCGCAGGGCACGGCATCCCGTCGGCGCCGCAGGCGCAGGCGCAGGCGGTCGGGCGGCGCCTCCGCGGGCAATGCGCCCGGCGGTGCCCCGGGCACGGAGCCCGCGGGGGAATGACGGGGCCCTCTCCCGGTGGCGCGGACGAGGTGGCCGATCGTCGGTGGGACCGCGTTCGCGGGATCGCTGCGGATATCGCCCGGCTGGAGGCACTGGACCGCCGCGAGGGGCTTGACGAGGACGCCCGCATGGAACTCGCCCGCCTGCGGATACAGGCGGAGCGGGCCAGCACGCGGGCGATGCTGGCCGATGACCTGGCCGACCGCATCGGGCAGGCCGAGCGCTCGCGCGCGGGTCGTGCGGCGGGAACCTGACCGCGGATTCTTCACGTCCTCTTAAGGGGCGTTACCCGGGCCTTCACACGGCCCGCTTATGGTGCCCGTCGTGCACGATGACGACATGACCCAATCCCTTCCGCCACTCGGCCCGCGTCCTGATCGCGCGGAGGGTCTTCCGCCGCTGTCGCCGCGCGCGGCATCGCGCGCCGGCGGGCTGCCACCGCTCGACTCCCCCGGTGCACGGCAGGACGAGGTCCCTGCGGAGCAGCGGCCCGTCGCCGAGGAACAGGACGCCACCCCTCCGCCACCGCCGCGCCGTGGCCGCGCGGGGCGCATCGGGCGCACTCCGCGCGAGCCGCGGCGCGGCGGGCGGGCACGCAGGGCCACGGCGGGACTGATCGTGGCGGCGGCCCTGGCCGGCGCAGTGGCGGGGGGCACCACCACCTACCTGCTGGATGACGACCCGCAGCCGGGCGTGGTCGCGGCGTCCGGCGCCGCGGGTGAGGCATCGGCGGCCGGCGCGCTGCAGGACGCCATCGCCGCCGTGGACGGCTCGGTGGTGCAGGTGCGCACGGCCGATGGGCTCGGCAGCGGGGTGGTCACCGCGCCCCGTGGCCTCATCATCACGAACGAGCACGTGGCCGGGTCGCGTGGTGATGAGGTGATGGTCATCACCGCCGACGACCGGCGCGTGCCGGCCACCGTGGTGGCCTCCGATGCCAGCCGCGACCTCGCCGTGCTGCGGCCGAAGGGATCTGTGGGGCAGGGTGTGCAGATCGCGCCGGAGCCCGATGCCGCCTTGCGCGCCGGCGACCAGGTGTTCGCCATCGGCAGCCCCTTCGGCCTGCAGGGCACGGTCACGGTGGGCGTGGTGAGCGCCGTCGCGCGCCGGGGCGAGGGCGGTGCCCCGATGATCCAGACCGATGCCCCGATCAACCCCGGCAACTCCGGGGGCGGGCTGTTCGACCTGCGCGGCCGCCTTGTGGGCGTGCCGACATCCATCAACTCCCCGGTGCCCGGCAACGTGGGCATCGGCTTCGCGGTGACCGCCGACGAGGTGCGCCGCATCCTCGGGAGCGTCAACTGATGAGCGAAGGAGACACCGTGGCCGACCACAGCGAGAGCCCCGTAGCGCCCATGGGCGGAGACCCGGACGTGGTGCCCGTGCCCGCGCCGGGGGCCACCCCGCGGGATCGGCTGGAGGCCGTGCTGTACGAACTGCGACGGGTCGTGGTGGGGCAGGACCAGTTGCTCGACCGCATCCTCGTGGCACTGCTGGCCCGTGGGCACGTGCTGCTGGAGGGCGTGCCGGGCCTCGCCAAGACCCTCACCCTCGAGACCGTGGCGCGCGTGTCGGGCGGCCGGTTCAGCCGCATCCAGTTCACGCCCGACCTCGTGCCGAGCGATGTGGTGGGCGGCCAGGTGCTCGACCGCTCGGGTGAATTCACCACCCGCCTCGGTCCGGTGTTCGCCAACTTCGTGCTGGCCGACGAGATCAACCGCGCTCCGGCCAAGGTGCAGTCGGCGCTGCTCGAGGTGATGGCCGAGGGCCACGCCTCGATCGCCGGCGAGACCCATCCGGTGGACAGGCCGTTCTTCGTGCTGGCCACCCAGAACCCGATCGAGAGCGAGGGCGTGTACGCCCTGCCGGAGGCGCAGCTGGACCGCTTCATCTTCAAGCTCGTCGTGGGGTACCCCACGGCGGCAGACGAGGAGGAGATCGTGCGCCGCATGGCGTCCGACCCGCCCGAGCCGCGCCGGCTGCTGGACCCGGACCAGATCATGGATCTCCAGCGCCGGGCGGATGAGGTGTTCGTGGACCACCGGGTGCGGGCGTATGCCGTGCAGCTGGTGACCGCCACGCGTGATCCGGCCCAGGCGGGCCTGGCCGACCTGGCGCCGTACCTGGAGCTGGGCGGATCGCCGCGCGCGTCCCTGTCGCTCATTCGCGGCGCCCGCGCGCTGGCCGTGATGCGGGGCCGGTCGTACGTGCTCCCTGAGGACGTGGCCGCCTTGTTCCACGATTCCCTGCGCCACCGCGTGGTGCTGAGCTACGAGGCGCTCGCCGCCGAGGTGCAGCCCGACCAGGTACTGGACCGCATCGTGGCGGCCATCCCGCAGCCCGAGGTGGAGATCGGTGGCGGTCGCTCCGTCGCCTGACGCATCGCCGAGCGCATCGGTGGGGCGGGGCGCCGCCGCGCTGCTGCGGCAGGTGGAGGTGCGCGTGGGGCGCCGCCTCGATGGCCTGCTGCAGGGTGAGAGGCGCGGCCGGCGGCCGGGCCCGGGCGGGGAGGCTTCCATCACCCGCGGGTACGAGCCGGGTGACGACGTGCGCTGGATCGACTGGCCGCTGACCGCCCGCACGGGCGAGCCGATGGTGCGCGTGCCCGAACTCGAGCCGGTGCTCACCACCTGGGCGCTGGTGGACATGTCGCCGTCCATGGCCTTCGGGACGCACGGTGGCACCAAGATCGCCCAGGCACGCGAGGTGGTGGCGGCGCTCGGCGTGGTGCTGCGCCGGCGCGGGGACCGGCTGGGGTTGGCCATCACCACCGATGGCGACCTGGACCTCATCCATCCGCCCCGCGGGGACCGGCGCGGCCTCATCGATGCGGTGGCGGCGGTGGACTCCGTGGTGCCCGCCGGCGAGGGGCGCACCGACCTGGCCCATGCGGTGGGCCTGATCGGCCGGGTGGCCCGGCACCGCGGGATGGTGGTGATCATCAGCGACATGCCCTGGGCCGAGGGGCTGGAGCGGGCCATCGGGGGCCTGGGACGACGGCATGACGTGGTGGTGGTGGAGATCCGCGACCGCCGCGAGCGGGAGATCCCGCCGGTGGGGATCATCCCCCTGCGCGATGTGGAGACCGGCCGCACGCTGATGGTGGATACCTCTGACCCGGCCTTCCAGCAACGGTTCGCCGCGGCCGTGGAGGATGCCGAGCGCCGCCGCCGGGCGATGATCGCCCGGACCGGGGCGCGGTACGTGGTGATGGAGCCGGGGCGTGACTGGGTGCTGGACCTGGCCCGCAGCCTCGGGACGGCCCGCGCTGCCCGGAGGGCCGCGTGAGCTTCGCGAGCCCATGGGCGCTGCTGTTGCTGCTCCCGCTGGCCGCCGGCGTGGCGTGGTGGGCATGGCGCGAGCGCCGCGGCACCCGCGCCGCCGCCGTGCCGTTCGCGGACCTGGATCTGGTCGCGCTCGCGGCCCCGCGTCGCCGGTGGACCCGCTGGTTGCCCGCCACGCTGCTGGTGCTGGCGCTCACGGGGTTCACCGTGGCGCTCGCCCGCCCCGAGGCCGTTACCTCCGTGCCCCGTGAGGAGGGCACGATCATGCTGGCCATCGACGTGTCGGGCTCCATGGCCGCCGATGACGTGGCGCCGTACCGGCTGCGTGCCGCCCAGGACGCCGCCAAGACGTTTGCGGAGAAGGTGCCGCGGCAGTTCCAGGTGGGCCTCGTGGCGTTCAGCGGCCAGGCCGACGTGCTGCTGCCGCCGTCCACGGATCGCGCGGCCTTCGCGCGCGCGGTTGATTCGCTGGTGGCCGACGGCGCCACCGCGTCGGGGGAGGCCATCCTGTCGTCGCTGGATGCCATCCGCTCCACGCAGCCCGGGGCGCAGCAGTTGCGCAGCGGGCGCATCCTGCTGCTGTCGGACGGCGCCAACACCGTGGGCACCATGCCCGAGGAGGCTGCCCAGCAGGCCAAGGAGGCAGGGGTGCCGGTGTACACCGTGGCCCTGGGCACTGCCGAGGGCGTGCTGCCCGATGGCCGCGCCGTGCCGCCGGACGCGGCATCCCTTGCCGCGGTGGCCGAGATCACGGGGGGCGAGGCGTTCGAGAGCACCGATGCCGAATCGGTGCGCACCGTGTACGAGGACCTCGGCACGTTCATCGGCACCCGTCAGGTGATGGCCGAGGTCACGGCGTGGCCCACCGGCATCGCGGCGCTGCTGCTGGCGCTCGCGGGCGTCGCCGCCTGGCGCGTGGGGCCGCGGCTGTGACGTTCCTGTCGCCCATGTGGCTATGGGGCCTGCTGCTGGTTCCCGTGCTGGTCGGCCTCGCGATCGCGTGGGAGCGGCAGCGCGGGGTGGCCGCGCGCGCCTTCGCCGACGCGCGTGTGATGTCCGTGGGCGCCGACCGCGGTGGCCGCCTGCTGCGGCAGAGCGCCCTGGCCCTGGCCATACTGGCCGTTGCCATGGGGCCGATCGCGTTGGCCCGTCCGGCCGTGGACGCCACCGAGGAGAAGCGCCAGGGCGCGGTGATGCTGGCCATCGACACCTCCCTGTCGATGAACAAGGACGACCTGAAGCCCTCGCGCCTGGCCGCCGCGCGCGAGGCCGCCAACCGGTTCCTCGACGCCGCCCCGGACGAGGTGCGCGTGGGGCTGGTGACGTTCGACGAGAAGGCCGTGGTGCGCGTGGCCCCCACGCTCGATCGCCCGGCCGTGCGCGCGGCGCTGGATGACATGCCGACGGCTGAGGGCACGGCGCTGGGATCCGCGGTGGTGGCGGGGCTCGGGTCGCTCGCCGGGGCAGGCGTGCTGGACACCCTGCCTCCCACGCCCCAGGAGTCGGCGGGGCGCATGCTCATCCTCACTGACGGCGCGGGGAACGTGGGCGTGAGCCCGGAGGAGGCCACGCAGCGCGCGCGCGACAAGCGCGTGCCGCTGTACACGGTGATGCTGGGGGATGACCCGGGTCGGCCGGATCGCCCCGCGCCGCCGGTGACGCTGGCCTCGATGGCCACGCAGACGGGCGGGGTGTTCGCGCAAACCGCCTCCACCGAGGACCTGGTGAGGATCTTCGAGGACATCGGTGGCGCGCTCACGCAGGTGGCGACCGTGCGCCAGCTGACCGTGCTGGCCCCGCTCATCGCGCTGCTGTGCCTGGCCGGCGCCGGGGTGCTGATGGCCGCGGCCCGGCGGCGGCCCATCGCATCCGGTCCCGGTGCCGGACCCTCGGCGGGCCTGCCGCCGCTCGCCCGCTAGTCGAGCCGGGAGAACCTCTCGACGTTCTCCTTCTCGCCGATCACCAGCAGGGTGTCGTCGGGCTGGAGGATGGTGTCGGGGCCGGTGAGGCTGAAGGTGCCGCCCGGCGGCTTGGTGCACACCACGGTGACGTCGTACTTCCGGCGCAGTCCGACCTCGGCGAGGGTGCGCCCGAGGGCCTCCTTGGGGGCCGTGGTCTCGGCCATGGCGAAGTCGGCGCCGATGAGCACGAAGTCGATGGCCAGCCCCACCAGGCCGTGGGCCACGCGGTCGCCCATGTCGCGCTCGGGGAACACCACGCGGTGGACGCCCAGGCGGCCGAGGATCTGCCCGTGGCGATCGCTCACGGCCTTCGCCCACACGCGGGGAACCTCGAGCTCCAGCAGCACCGAGGCCGCGAGGATGCTGGCCTCGATGTCGTTGCCGATGGCCACGACCGCCGTCTGCACCTCCTCGGCGCCGATCAGCCGCATGGCGTCGATGTCGGTGGCGTCCACCTGCACTGCCTCGGTGAGCAGGGGCGCGTGCCGCTGCACGAGCTTCTCGTCGGAGTCGACGCCGATGACGTCCTGGCCAAGGTCCATCAGGCTGGTGGCCGCGGCCGAGCCGAACCGGCCCAGGCCCACGATCATGATCTCGGAACGGCTAGCCAACGATCGGCCTCTCCTCGGGGTAGCGGTAGGTGGAGCCCGTCTCGCGGAGCACGAGCGAGGCCCCGAGCAACTGCGGGGCAAGGCGCCCCACCACCATGAGCACGATCAGTATGCCCTCGCCGACCGCGGGGAGCGATGAGGTGATGCCCGTGGAGAGCCCCGTGGTGGTGAATGCGGATGTCACCTCGAACAGCGCGGGCGTGAGTCCCACGTCCGATGCGATGAGGAGGGCGAGCGTGCCCACGAGGATCGCGCTCGCGAAGATCACCGTGACCGACAGCGCCTGCCGGATGGCCGCGGTGGGCAGGCGCCGGCCGATGAACTGCACGTCGCCCGCGCCGCGCAGGGATGCGACGGTCGCCAGGGCGAGCACCAGCATGGTGGTGACCTTGATGCCTCCGGCGGGGGATACGCTGCCGCCGCCGATGAGCATGAGGAAGTCGGTGAAGAACAGCGTCTCGTCGCGCATGCCCGAGTAGTCCACCGTGGAGAATCCCGCGGAGCGCGGGGTGACCGCCTCGAACGCCCCGTTCAGGAACCGCTCGCCCACCGGGAGGTTCCCGAGGGTGGCCGGGTTGCTCCACTCGAACGCGGTGATGACGGCGAAGCCCAGTACCAGGAGGATGGCGGTGCCGAGCAGCGTGAGGCGCGTGTGGAACGACCACCGGCGGCGCCCGGTGCGCAGCCGGCGGCGGCGCGTGAGGTCGGCCCACACGGGCACGCCGAGCCCCCCGGCGATCACGCCGATCGCCACGGTCGACAGCAGGACGATGTCCCCGCTGAACGAGGCCAGGCTGTCGGGGAAGAGCGTGAGGCCCGCGCCGTTGAACGAGCTCACGGCTTGGAAGACGGCGTTCCAGGCAGCCACGCCGGCGTCCTCGCCCATGGCGAGGAAGCGCCCGTAGAGGACGATCGCCAGGATCACCTCGACGGTGATCGACAGGATGGCCACGCCGATCACCACGCGCTTGATCTCGCCGGGGTCGAGCACGCCCTGCTCGGCCTGCGCCGCCTGCCGCCGCCTCATGCCCAGGCGCCCGCCGATGATCATCACCAGCAGCGCCGTGAAGGTCATGATGCCCAGGCCGCCGATCTGGATGAGGCCGAGCAGCACGGCCTCGCCGAACCCGCTCCAGTAGGTGGCGGTATCCACCACGGTGAGGCCGGTGACCGTCACGGCGCTCGACGCCGTGAACACCGCATCGCTGAATGGCGCGGAGCCCGGGGCGGCGCTGCTCACCGGCAGCATCAGCAGGATCGTGCCCAGCGCGATGACCCCGAGGAACGCCAGCAGCAGGGGTCGGGTGGGGCGCACCCGGCGCCTCCGGGCCGGGCTCCGCGGGAACCACCTCATGGCGTGCCGTGCCCCGACATCCCGCCGATCCTCGCAGATCGCGGTGATGCGCGGGAGTAGCGTCACGGTCGTGTCGGCGCTGACGAGGTTCATCCCCCCGCGCATCCGTGGGCTGCGCGTCGACCCCGGCGCGTGGCGTCACATGGACCGGTCGGCGCTGAAGCACCTGCTGGGGCGGGTGCTCACCTACGCGATCTTCCTGCTGATCATCCTCGGCATCCTCAAGCTGGTGCCGCGCATCTGGCAGGACGTGAAGGAGGGCGATCCCTTCGACGTGCTGTTGGCGATCCCGTTCGAGGTGCTCTCGATCGCCGGCTACGTGGTGCTCTTCTGGGCGGTGTACGGCGCCGCCGCGCGGATGTCCATGCAGGGCGCGGACACGCCCGCGCGTCCCCTGTCGCTGCGCGAGAGCATGCAGCTGACCACCTCGCGCCTCGCCCTCGGCGACACGCTGCCCGGGGGCGGCGCCACGGGGTTCGCCGTGCAGTTCTGGGCGCTGGCGCGCGCCGGTTTCTCGGCGGCCCAGATATCGCGCACCACCACGGCATTCCTCGTGTTGTCGAACACCGTGATGACCGTGATGATCATGGTGCTGGGGGTGCTGATCGGTGCAGGGCTGGTGGCCGGCGACCTGCATCCGGCCCTCACCTGGATCCCCGCGGCGATCGCCGCCGCCGTGGTGGTCGTCATCCTCCTGTTCGCGCGGAGGGGCCGCGATTTCGTGCCGCCCGAGGAGGGATCGCGTTCTCCGTTCACCGGCCGCTTCGCCAGGACGCGCACGATGCTGCGCGAGGTGGGTGACCGCCTGCCCCCCGGGGCCTACGACGCGCTGCGCATCATCCGTCGACCGACGGCGGTCGGCGGCATGCTGGCCAACCCGGGCTTTGACTTCGTGGCCTTCTACCTCGGCATCTCGTCGGTGACCGAGCCGATCGCCCTCCCCGTGATGCTCATGGCCTACTTCATCGGGCAGGTGGGATCACTGATCCCGCTGCCGGGCGGCATCGGGGGCGTGCAGGGCCTGGCCATCGGCGTGCTGGTGGCGGGCGGCATGGAGGCCCACTACGCCACGGCGGGTGTCCTCGTGTGGACGGGAGTGGCGCTGGGCACGCAGATCGTGTGGGGCATGTGGCAGTACTGGCACCTGAGGAAGTCCATCAAGCGCTGGCAGGCCGAGGACGCCGCCGCCCACTCCACGGTGCCGGGTACGTAATCCGGATCGCAAGGGGATAAATCATGTGCTCGCGTATCACGCTCCATCGTCCCGGTGGCATTTCCGTCTTCTGCCGCACCCTCGACTGGGCGGTGAGTGACGAGCCCCGCCTCTGGGCGCTCCCGGCCGGCCTCGAGCGCCGTGGCACCCCGGATGGCGATGGGGTGCAATGGACGTCCCGGCACGCATCGGTGGTGGTGAGCGGGTGGGATCTCCTGACGAGCGAGGGGATGAACGACGCCGGGCTGGCGGCGCACCTCCTGTATCTCGCCGATACCACCCTGCCGCCGGATGATGCGCGACCCGCCCTCGGCAACACCATGTGGGCGCAGTGGGTGCTGGACACCTGCGCCACCGTGGATGAGGCTCTCGACGCGTGTGCCCGCGTGCGGATCGTCGATGTGCCGGCCCGCGGCCAGTCCCTGCCCCTGCACCTGGCGCTGGAGGACCGGAGCGGCGATGCGGCGGTGATTGAACTGCTCGCCGATGGCCCGGTGATCCACCGGGGCGACGCCGCGCGCGTAGTGACGAACGAACCACCCCTGGACGAGCAGCTGGCGAACCTGAGTCGGTACGACGGCTTCGGCGGCGACCTGCCCCTTCCCGGCGACGTCGACCCCGCCTCGCGCTTCGTGCGCGGCCGCTACTTCCTGGACCACCTGCCCGCGGCCGCGGACGCGGACGAGGCGCTGGCCGACGCGGTCAGCGTCATCCGGTCCATGTCCGTGCCGTTCGGTGCGCCATCCGAGCCGTTCGGCACGTATCCCACCTGGTGGATCTCGGCCGGTGATCTCGTGGGCGGCACCTACCTCGTGCAGTCCACGCGGTCCCCCTTCGCCACGTGGCTCGCGGTGCCCGCCGCATGCCGCGCGGCAGCCGACCACGGTCCCCTGTCCGTGGACCCAGCGGATCCCACCCGTGGCGGGGATGTACTCGGTGCGCTCGTGCCCGCCGCGCTTGCCTACGGGGCGCCGTCCCGGCGGTCCTAGTGGGCCCCTGCCCCGGGCGGTCGTGACCCGCGGAGACGTGGGGCACCCAGCGAGATGATCGCGCCGAGCAGCAGCACCCCGGCGGCCACGAGCACCGCCGGGTTGAGGCCGTCCACGTAGGCCTGTCCCGATGCGTACGAGCCGGTGGCGGTGAAGATGGCGGTCATCACCGCGATGCCCAGTGCGCCGCCCACCTCGCGCACCGTATTGTTGGTGCCCGAGGCCTTGCCGATCTGCACCTCATCCACCGACTGCACGAGCAGGTTGGACACCGGCGCGAACACCATCGCCATGCCGAAGCCCGCGAGCAGGAACCCGCCCACCAGCCCGGCGTAGGAGATGTCGGGGGTGATGGTGAGGCCCATCCACAGGAAGCCGCCGGCCATGATCGCGAGGCCCGCCGCCATGAATGGCCGCGCCCCCACGCGGTCGCTGAGCAGGCCCGCCACCGGGGCGATGAACATCGGCATGATCGTCCAGGGCAGCACCTTCAGGCCGGCCACCAGCGGGCTGTCGCCCTGCACTGTCTGCAGGAACTGGGCGAGGAAGAAGACGGCGCCGAACAGGCCGAAGTACAGGCACACCGATGCCGCGTTCGCCACGTTGAGGCCGCGATTGCGGAAGAACGCGAGCGGCAGCATGGGGTGCGCCGCGCGCGACTCCCACCACAGGAACGCGACCACGAACACCACCCCGCCGATGAGCGTGCCCAGGATCTCCGGCGAGGACCATCCGGCCTCGTTGCCGCGGACGATGCCGTACACGATGCCGAACACGCCGATGCCCGCCAGCAGGATGCCCGGGATGTCCAGGCCAGTGTTGGGGCCGAACGACTCCCGGAGCTTCCACATGGCGATGGCACCGCCCACCAGCCCGATGGGCACGTTGACCCAGAAGATCCAGTGCCACGAGATGCCGTCGACGATGGCCCCGCCGATCACGGGCCCGGCAGCGACGGCCAGGCCGCTGATGCCGGACCAGATGCCGATGGCCAGGCCCCGCTTGCCGGGCGGGAAGGCGTCGGCCAGCAGCGTGAGCGAGAGCGGCAGCACCGGGGCGGCCCCCAGGCCCTGGAGGGCACGGAAGAAGATGAGCCACCCGATGTCCGGCGCGAGGGCGCACCCCACCGAGGCGAGGGAGAAGATGACGAGGCCGGCCGCGAACACCCGGCGCCGGCCCAGGCGGTCACCGAGTGCCGCGCCCGTCAGGAGCAGCACGGAGAACGCCAGGGTGTAGGCGTTCACCACCCACCCGAGGGTCTCCACCGACGCGCCCAGGTCCACGCGGATCACCGGCAGCGCGGTGGTCACCACGAGGTTGTCGAGCACCACCATGAACAGCCCGATACCGGTGACGACCAGGGCCCACACGTGGGCGCGGGTGGATCCCGCGGGCGGTGGGGCCGTGGCGTGGGCGGGATCCATGGCGGCGACGCTAGCCGGTACCCGGTGCGTGGGCGCACCCCAACGGCGTAGGTTCATGCGCGCAGACGACCACGACGAAGGAGACCCCCATGGCGGACGGTGCCGACATCAGCCTGAAGGAAGACGGCCCGATCCTGGTGAGCGGCGAGTTCACGCTCACCGGCGAGGATGGCCAGCCGTTCACGGACCTCAACCCCACCATCGCGCTGTGCCGGTGCGGCCTGAGCGCGAACAAGCCGTTCTGCGACGGCAGCCACTCGCGTGAGGGGTGGACCTCGAAGTAGCGGGGGCGGGGGCCCGGGCAACCGGGCCCCGTCGCCTACGCGTTCGCCGTGAGGCGGGCGATCTCCGACAGGCCCTCGGCGGCCACCGAGGCCTGGCCGATCTCGTCCGGGTCGTGGACCGGGATCTCCCCGTGCTCCACGGCCCGCGCGAGGTCCAGCGCCGCCTCGATCGCGCGCAGGTGGTCCGCCGTCAGCGCCACCACGACCGCGTGCTCATCGTGTCCGGTGCGGTTTTCCATGGTCCGTATGGTCGCCCATGCACGCACCGGCATGCCGCCCAACGGTCGGCCCGTGACGGCTCCGGGCGCATGTCCGTTTCGTCACGAACCCCGCCGACACGGTAGGTTGCCGGCATGCCTGAACGACGCCGATTCGGATCAACCGACCTCATGGTCTCCCCGCTGTGCCTGGGCACGAACGTGTTCGGGTGGACCTGCGACGAGGAGACCTCCTTTGCCGTGCTCGACGCATACGTCGAGGCCGGCGGGAACTTCCTCGACACGGCCACCGTGTACTCCACCTGGGTGCCGGGCAACTCGGGAGGTGAGTCCGAGGCCATCATCGGCCGCTGGCTGGCCGCGCGCGGCCGGCCAGACGACCTGGTGATCGCCACGAAGGTGGGGTACCCGGGTGATCCCCACATGCGCGCAGGCCTGGACCGCGAGAACGTGCGCGCGGGCATCGAGGGCTCGCTGGCCCGCCTGGGCGTGGATTCCATCGATCTCTACTACGCGCACAAGGATGATGAGTCCATCCCGCTCGAGGAGGCCCTGCGCAACCTCGATGCCCTCATGCAGGAGGGCCTGGTCACCTACCTGGCGGCGTCCAACTACACCCCCGGGCGCCTCGCCGAGGCCCTCGCGGTGTCCGAGCAGCATGGCCTGGCCCGTTTCCAGGGCTTCCAGCCGCACTTCAACCTGCTCGAGCGCGCGGAGTACCAGGGCGACGGCGAGCGGATCTGCGTGGAGGAGCACATCGGCGTCGCGCCGTACTTCACCTTGGCCCGCGGGTTCCTCACGGGCAAGTACCGACCGGGGCGGGACCTGCCGGCCACCCCGCGCGCGGCGGGTATCTCACAGGCATACCTGAACGACCGCGGGTGGGGAATGCTGGCGGTGCTCGACGACGTCGCAGCTGCCCACGGCGCCACCCCTGCCCAGGTGGCGCTTGCCTGGCTGATGCGGTACCCCGGCGTGGTGAGCCCCATCGCAAGCGCCACCAGCCCGGACCAGGTGCGGGAGATCATGGGCGCCGTGGATCTCGTGATCAGCGACGACGAGTTCGCGCGCCTGGACGCCGCCGGTCGGTGAGCGGGCCCGCCGCGGAGGCGGGCCCTGTCCTGCAGGTGCAGGTGTGGGCCGACTACTGCTGCCCCTTCTGCCATGTCGCGCGCGAGCGGGTGGCCTACCTGCAGGAGCGCCATGGCGCGGAGGTGGAGTGGTTCCCCTTCGACCTGCATCCCGAGTATCCGGATGATGGCCTGCGGCGCGCCACGCTGGAGGCCCTTCATGGTGGCCCCGGGTTCGACGCACCCGTCCGGGAACTGGCCGAGCAGGTCGGCCTGCCGTACCGGCCGCACGCCGAGGTGGTTCCCCGTACCCGGCGCGCGCTGGAGCTGACCGAGTGGGCGCGCGCCCAGGGCGGCGGTGCGCATCACGCGCTCCATGGCGCCATCATGGATGCCTGCTGGCGCGATGGGCGCGACATCACGCGGCCAGAGGTGCTGGCCGCGGCCGCCCGTGCCGTGGGCCTGGATGCCGATGCCGGCATGGCCTCCGTGGATGCCGGGGAGTGGACGGCGGCGGTGGACGATTCCACGAGGTGGGCGCGCGCCGCGGGCATCTCCGGGGTACCCGGCATGGTGCTGGACGGGCGCCTGCTCATCAGCGGCCTGGTGGGGCATGAGGACCTGGACGCCGCCGCGCGCGCGGTGCGGGAGGACCGCGGATAGGCACTTCGGCCTCTCCGCAGTGCGTTGTGTTCCGCCGGGCGGGGGCGCACCCGTTGACCTCGCCGTGCCGGTCATGTACCAATCCCCATCCTCCCGGGTCAGGATGCGCGACGAGCGCTGCCCCGGGAACTGCGTGACGCGTCACATGATCCACCGCCCGACAATCACCTCGACAACGCCTCACCCGGCGACGCGCGCCTAGCGCGTTCGGGGTACGGGACCGACCGGAAGAGCGAGATGGCGACAACCGACACGCCGCGCATGGTGGTTGGGGTGCCCCGGGAGAACCGCGCCGGAGAAACGCGCGTGGCGCTCTCCCCCACGGCACTGCCCCAACTGACCAAGGCGGGCTTCGACGTAGTGATCGAATCCGGGGCCGGTGACCTGGCCGGGTACCCGGATGCCGCATTCACCGATCGCGGCGCGCGCACTGGCAGCCGCGACGAGGTCTTCGCCGCGGACGTGCTGGTGCAGGTGAACGTGATGGACGCCGACCCCGCCAGCGGGGACCTGTCCCGCCTGCGCGCGGGCCAGGTGGTGGTGGGCTCGGTTGCCCCGTTCGCGCGCCCGGAGCTCGTGAAGGCCGTCGCGGGGACCGGGGCCACGCTGTTCGCGCTTGAGCTGGTGCCGCGCACCACCCGCGCGCAGTCCATGGACATCCTGTCCTCGCAGGCCGCGGTGGCCGGCTACAAGGCTGTGCTGCTGGCCGCGGACAACCTGCCGAAGATGTTCCCGCTGCTCACCACCGCCGCAGGCACGATCGCCCCGGCCAAGGTGTTCATCATCGGGGCCGGCGTGGCGGGCCTCGCGGCCATCGCCACGGCGCGCCGCCTGGGTGCGCTGGTGGAGGCCTACGACGTCCGCCCCGCCGCGCGCGAGGAGGTCGAGTCGCTCGGTGCCCGGTTCGTGGAACTGCCGCTCGAGACCGGGCAGGAGGAGGGTTCCGGCGGGTATGCGAAGCAGCTGTCGGAGGACACCATCCGAAAGCAGCAGGAGCTCATGGCCAAGACGGTCGCCGCGAGCGACGTGGTCATCACCACCGCGCAGGTGCAGGGCAGCACGGCTCCGGTGATCGTCACCACCGAGATGGTGAAGGGCATGGCGCCCGGGTCGGTGATCGTGGACCTGGCGGCCGAGCAGGGCGGCAACTGCGAGCCCACGGTGGCCGGTGAGACGGTGGATGTGGACGGCGTGAGCGTGATGGGCGTGGTGAACCTGCCCGGCACCATTCCGGTGCACTCCAGCCAGTTGTTCGGCAAGAACGTGGCGAACTTCCTCGGCCTCATGGTGGTCGACGGCAGGCTCGACACCGACGTCGACGATGACGTCATCAAGGAGAGCGTGGTCGCGAAGGGCGGCGACGTGGCAAACAACCGCGTGCGCGAGGCCCTGGGCCTCGAGAAGCTGCCGGAGCCGGAGCCCCCGGCGCCAGAGCCCGAGCCCGCGGCCGACGATGCCCCGGCTGCTGAGGAGGCCGCCAAGTGAACGTCAGCACCGAATTCATCATGACGGGGCTCTTCGTGTTCGCCCTCGCGGGCTTCCTGGGCTTCGAGACCATCCGGCGCGTCCCGCGCCTGCTGCACACGCCGCTCATGGCGCTCACCAACGCCCTCTCGGCGATCTCCCTGGTGGGCTCCATCGTGGTGCTGGGCGGTCAATACTCCACGTACTCCACCATCCTCGGCTTCATCGCCGTGATCGCGTCGATGATCAACGTGGTGGGCGGCTTCCTCATCACCGACAAGATGCTGAAGATGTTCAAGCCGCGGGAGAAGAAGAAGCCTGAGCCGGCCGAGGCGGAGGCGGGCGCATGAGCACATTCCTCCCCATGGCCTCGACGTTCTTCGTCGATCCCGACACCGACACGATCCGCTACGTCATCATCAGCCTGCTGTACCTGGCGGGTGCGATCGGGTTCGTGCTGTCGCTGAAGTGGATGAGCGACGCCAAGACGGCGCGCAAGGGCATCTTCGCCGGCGAGATCGGCTTCGTGCTCGCCATCATCGGCACGCTGCTCCTGCCGGTCATCACCACCACCGGCTACATCTACATCGCCATCGCGATGCTCATCGGTGCCGCCATCGGCGTGCCGCTGGGCCTGCTGGTGCCGATGACCGCCATGCCGCAGCGCATCGCGCTGTCGCATGCCTTCGGCGCCCTCGCCGCGGGCCTCGTGGGTATTGCCAAGTTCTACGAGAATCAGCCCGACATCGGCTGGTTCGTCATGGCCGTGCTGGGCATCGAGATCGTGCTGGGGTCTCTGGTCTTCACCGGTTCGCTGATGGCGGCCGGGAAGCTGCAGGAGGTCAAGTGGCTCGCGCAGCGACCCATCACCTTCCCGCTGCAGAAGACACTCAACTTCGCCGTGTTGGCGGTGGCAGTGGCCGGTGTGATCGCACTGGTCATCGACCCCACGCAGATGTGGGCCATCCCCGTGATCATCGTGGCGGGGCTGGCGTTCGGCATCCTGCTGATCATCCCGATCGGTGGCGCCGACATGCCCACGGTCATCGCGCTGCTCAACTCCTACGCCGGCATCGCGGCCGCACTGCTCGGATTCGTGCTGTCGAACAACCTGCTCATCGTGGCGGGTGCCCTCGACGGCATGTCGGGCCTGATCCTCTCGATCATCATGTGCCGCGCCATGAACCGATCGTTCCGCAACGTGTTGTTCGGGGCGTTCGGTTCCGCCGAACAGGCGGCGGGCGATCAGGAGGTCGGGTCCATCCGGTCGGCGTCGTTCGACGAGGCCGGCGACCTGCTGAAGATGGCCCGTCTCGTGGTGATCGTGCCGGGCTACGGCATGGCCGTCGCCCAGGCGCAGCACAAGGTGCGCGAGCTGGCCGACGCGCTGGACAAGGAGGGCGTGGAGGTCAAGTACGCCATCCACCCGGTGGCCGGTCGAATGCCCGGGCACATGAACGTGCTGCTGGCCGAGGCGAACGTGCCGTACGAGCAGTTGATCGACATGGAGGAGATCAACCCCGAGTTCCCGCAGGCCGACGTGGTGCTGGTGCTGGGCGCGAACGACGTGGTCAACCCGGCCGCGCGCCACGACCAGAGCAGCCCCATCTACGGAATGCCGATCCTCGACGTGGACAAGGCGGCCACAGTGATGGTGGTCAAGCGCTCCATGCGTCCGGGCTTTGCCGGCGTCGAGAACGAGCTCTTCTTCAACGAGAAGACCCTCATGGTGTTCGGTGACGCCAAGGACGTGATGGGCGAGCTCATCACGGAGATCTCGGGCAACCGCGACTCCATCAACGTCTGACGGGTTCCGGCGCCCTGCGGCGCCGAGGTTGTTCCATGCGACGCCCCGGCCATCCGCCGGGGCGTCGTCGTTTGGTACCACTACGGCATGACCGGGAACGAATCCATCGCGAACCTGATGAGGCTGGACGGCCGGGTGGCCCTGGTCACCGGGGCCGGGCGGGGCATCGGACGGGCCATCGCCATGCGGCTGGCCGAGGCCGGCGCCGCGGTGGCGGTGGCCGACCTCGATGCCGATGCGGCGCTTGAGGTGACCGAGGCCATACGCGCCGCCGGCGGCACGGCCGAGGCCGCGCCTGCCGATGTGGCCGACGAGGCCGACGTGAAGACCCTGGTGCGGGCCTGCGGCGATCAGATGGGCGGGCTGGACGTGCTGGTGAACAACGCGGGGATCTTCCCCATGCGCCCGGTGCTGGAGATGGCCACCGCCGACTTCGATCGCGTGCTCTCGGTCAACCTGCGTGGTGCGTTCCTCTGCACGCGCGAAGCCGCCCTCGCCATGGTGGAGCAGGGGCGCGGGGGCAGCATCGTCAACGTCACGTCGGTGGATGCACTGCATCCGTCGATGGTGGGCCTGGCGCACTACGACGCCTCCAAGCACGGCATGTGGGGCTTCACCAAGAACGTCGCCCTCGAGCTCGCGCCGCATGGCATCCGCGTGAACGCCGTCGCGCCCGGGGGCGTGCTGACCGAGGGCGTGCGGCAGATGGGCGCGGGCACCGATGAGGCCGTGGCGGCCTTCGCCGGGCGCGTTCCGCTGCAGCGGATGGGTGACCCCGACGACATCGCCCGCGCCGTGCTGTTCCTGGCCGTCCCGATGTCGGGGTACATGACCGGCAGTCAGGTGGTGGTGGACGGGGGGCTCCTGCTCCGCTGATCCCCCCCGCGCCCGCATACCCGATCGCCGCGGACTACGTGACGCTGGAGATCCGGCCCGACCGCGACCCGGCGCACGCCGGGGGACGCCTGCTGCTCATGGATGGCGTGGAGGCCTCGCACGTGGACCTGGCCGATCCCACGCGCATCGCGTTCGAGTACCTGCGCCATCTGGTGGGGGTGATCGACGTGGTGTTCCCGCAGGGTGACTCCCTGGACGCCCTGCAGGTGGGGGGCGGCCCCTGCACGCTGGCCCGGTACCTCACCGCAACCCGTCGTCGCGCGCGCGTACGGGTGGTGGAACGCGACGGCGGGGTGGTTCAGGCATCCCGTGACCACCTCATGCTCGACGAGGTCCCCCGCCTGCAGGTGGAGGTCGGCGACGGCCGCACGGCCATTGCGGCCCTGCCCGACGCCTCCCTCGACCTCGTGGTGGTGGACGCCTTCGTCGGCCTGATGGCCCCCCATGCGCTCTCCACCGCGCAGTTCATGGGCGACGTCCGGCGCGTGCTGCGCCCGGGTGGACTGCACGCGATGAACCTCATCGACGTCGAGCCACTCGAGCTGGCGCGCGCAGTGGCTGCCGGCATGCGGGATTCCGGGGGTGCGGTGGCGCTGATGGCCGACCCGGCCGTCCTTCAGCACCGCACCTCGGGCAACGTGCTGCTTCTGTCATCGGATGCACCGCTGCCACCGCAGGCACTCGGCCGCGCGCTGTCCCGGGACGACGCCCCGTGGCAGGCCCGGACGGGCCGGGCGCTGGGCCGGATGCTCGAGGGGCACTCCCCGCTTGACGACGACGTGCCGCCCACCCACGAACTCGCCCGCCTTGCGCCCTTGTGGGGACGCGTGTCGCAGTCCCGCCCCGACCAGCCCGTGGGCTGAGGACGGATTACGGGCCGCCGCAGGGTGGTCAGGCGGGGCGGCCCGCCGAGAACAGCTCGCCCAGGCCCACGGGCCGGAGGCCCTTGGCCTTCAGCCCGCGGATGATCGCCGGCATTGCGGCTGCGGAGTTCGGCTTGGTGTGCATGAGGATGA
>Ga0181594_10001248_pt1 | contig 23773 bp, 19 predicted proteins | sample 071ome_18_FD_145603 | JGI IMG/M metagenome (GOLD analysis project Ga0181594, IMG submission 145603) | Coastal salt marsh microbial communities from the Groves Creek Marsh, Skidaway Island, Georgia - 071413BT metaG (spades assembly) | ecosystem: Environmental > Aquatic > Marine > Intertidal zone... | reverse complement strand
ATCTCCATCGAGGGCGACACAGCACTCGCGTTCGACGAGGACGTCGTCGCGCGTTACCGGTCCTACGGCTGGGATGTTCATGAAGTCGACATGCTGGACAACGGTGACGTGGACATCGCTGCCGTTGACGCAGCGCTTCGCGCCTCGGCAGCCTGCACCACGGCCCCGAGCTTCATCCGCGTGCGAACCACCATCGCGTGGCCGGCTCCGCACGCGCGTGGCACGTCGAAATCGCATGGCTCCGCGCTGGGCGACGATGAAGTAGCCGCGACAAAGAGCGAACTGGGTCTGGACCCGAGTCAGGATTTCGCCTTCGACGAGTCTCTCCTGGAGCGAATCCGCTCCGATCGAGCAACGCGCGGGGCCGCGCATCGAACGACATGGACGATGGCCATCGATACGTGGCGCGCCTTGCACCCCGAACGAGCCGCACTGCTCGACCGTCTCACCGCCCACGACTTGCCCGCGGACATAGAAGCCGCACTGCCGTCGTACGAGTCCGGCGCTGCCGTCGCTACCAGGAAAGCATCCGGAGACACCATCAGCGCGCTGGCGGCCGTTCTCCCCGAACTGTGGGGAGGCTCAGCAGATCTGGCTGAGTCCAACAACACCTCCATCGCGGGCGCGAAGAGCTTTCTGCCGGAGGAAACCGCAACATCCTCGCCCTTCGGTCGGGTTATCCACTTCGGTATTCGCGAGCACGCCATGGGGGCCATCGTCAATGGCATCGCCCTCGATGGCCTCACGCGGCCCTTCTGTGGGACTTTCCTGGTGTTCAGCGACTACATGCGTGGCGCCGTTCGACTTGCCGCGTTGATGCGGACAGCGAGCACCTTTGTGTGGACGCACGACTCCATCGGCCTGGGTGAGGATGGGCCGACGCACCAACCGATCGAGCATCTGTGGGCCCTTCGCGCCATCCCTGGGTTTGCCGTGTGCCGCCCTGCGGACGCACGCGAGACATCCGCCGCCTGGCTCGCCATCCTCCGCCGCCGGGAACCGATCGGAATAGTCCTGAGCAGACAGGGCCTTCCCGTTCTCGACACCGATCCGACATCGGTCCTTGCTGGCGTGCACGCCGGTGGCTACCTCGTCCGGCATACGCCCGAACCTCAAGGAACGATCATGGCCACCGGTTCTGAGGTGCACCTTGCCCTTCAGGCGGCCGAGATACTCGCCGGTGAAGGGATCGAGGTGAACGTGGCGAGCTTGCCGTGCCTGGAGTGGTTCGACGAGCAAGAGGCGTCCTATCGCGACTCGGTTATTCGCCCTGATGTGCGACCTCGGGTCGCCGTCGAGGCGGGATCGACCATCGGCTGGCATCGGTACGTCGGCGACGACGGCGCCATCGTCGGCTTGGATCATTTCGGTGCCAGTGGTGACGCATCTCGATTGTTCTCGGAATTCGGCGTGACGGCGGACGCCGTCGCCGACGCGACTCGACGCGTCGTGGCTGTGCACAGCTCATGACCCCATCGGTGCTCACGGAGCTCACAGCGGCGGGGGTCAGCCTGTGGTTGGACGACCTCAGTCGCGCCCGTTTGGGCGGCGACTTGCAACGCCTGGTGCGGGAGCGGGCAATATCTGGTGTCACGACCAATCCGACTATTTTCGAGAAGGCGATAGCCGGCGGCGGCGGCGATTACGCCGCGCAGGTGCAGGATCTCCGAGGGTCGGGAGTCGATGTGGACACGGCGATCCGCACACTCACGACCGACGATGTCCGTGCCGCGTGCGACATCCTTGCCCCCGTCTTCGCCAGTACCGGGGGTCGAGACGGACGGGTGTCTATCGAAGTAGATCCACGACTGGCGCACAACACCGAGGCGACTATCGAGCAGGCACGTGAGCTCTGGACGCTGGTTGATCGACCCAATGCCATGATCAAGATTCCGGCCACCACTGCCGGACTGCCGGCCATCACGAGCACCCTCGCCGCAGGTATCAGCGTGAACGTCACCCTTATCTTTTCGATCGATCGATACCGCGAGGTGATGGCCGCGCACACTGCCGGAATACGGCACGCACGTGACGCTGGCCTGGATGTGTCAGCAATCGAATCTGTCGCATCGTTTTTTGTCAGCCGTGTGGATACCGCCGTGGATGCTCGGCTTGAGGAGAGTTCCTCACCTCGTGCCGAATCCCTTCGTGGCTGCGCCGCTATTGCCAACGCCCACCTCGCGTGGCACGCATACGAAATCCACACCGCCTCGGATGCGTGGCGTCAACTCGCAGCAGCGGGTGCCCGCCCGCAACGCCCGCTGTGGGCCAGTACCGGCGTGAAGAACCCCGACTACGACCCAGCCCGATACGTGGTGGAACTCGCCGCGCCGGGATGCGTCAATACGGTCCCTGAGTCGACTCTCGAGGCGGTGGTAGCCGAAGGACAATTCGCCGGCGACACGGTCACCGGTCGCCAGGAAGCCGCCCAATCGGTTCTGGACGGCATTGCCGAGGCAGGAATCGACTTCCAGGAGATATGCGCAGAACTCGAGGCCGCCGGGGAGGCTGCCTTCGTTTCGTCGTGGGAGTCGCTACGCACGACGGTCGGGCGCGCGCTGCAGGCATAGAGGGCCAGCAGAGGAGCAGCGGTTGCCTACTTCCCGTGCAGACGATCCAGCGCTTCTTGCAAGATCGCCGCGCCATCCTTGTCCGAGCGACGCTCCTTCACGTAGGCCAGATGAGTCTTGTAGGGCTCGATCTTGGGTGGCGCCGGCGGATTCTCTTTGTCCGGTCCTGCGGGTAGTCCGCAGCGAGCGCAGTCCCATTCCTCAGGAATTTCGGCATCGGTGGCGAAACTTGGACGGGATTCGTGCTCGTTGGCACACCAGAAGGAGACATAAATTCGCGGGGCCGCTTCTCCACGCTCAGCTTCGCCCATCGGGCCTGCGCCGACTCGGCTGCCTCGGATCGCACTGCCTCCGGCCATCAATTTCCTCCTGGTGTACGACGCCGTTGAAAAACACGGCGTCTGATTGCTTCGACGAACTAGGTGCTGATGATCAAGCCAACGGCCACGATGCTCGCGGCCCACACGAGCCCGATGCCCACCGTGAGCCGGTCAAGATTCTTCTCCGCAACCGACGAGCCCCCGATCGACGAGGTCACGCCGCCACCAAAGAGGTCGGACAGTCCCCCGCCCTTGCCGCGATGCAGCAAGATCAGGACGACGAGCAGCGAACTGGTAATTGCCAGGAGCACTGCAAGAACAATGGTGAGAACGGTGATCATCGGGGTGAAGGATACCTCCGGGGTTTAGGCCAACATCTCGGGGTGTAGTCGGTACCGGGCTATACCGATGAATTCGTCCGCGTCCAGGCTCGCTCCCCCCACCAGGCAGCCATCGACGTCCGGCTGGCTCATGATTCCCGCGACGTTGGCCGCCTTGACCGAGCCGCCGTACAAAATCCGCACCGACTGCGCGCACGAGGCACCGAGGCGCTGCTCGATATCGAGTCGAATCGCCCCGCACACCTCCTGGGCGTCGTCGCCGGTCGCCACCTCGCCCGTGCCGATCGCCCAGACCGGCTCGTATGCAATGACAAGGCCCCCGACTTGGTCGGCGCTCAGACCATCGAGCGACCCCCGAACCTGGTTCAGCACGAAATCGACATGGTTACCCGACTGACGGACCGACAGGCCCTCGCCAACACACACGATGGGAATCAGGTCGTGCGCCTGAGCCGTCTTTGCCTTCGCGTTGACGATCCCGTCATCCTCGCTGTGATGCTCGCGACGCTCGCTATGCCCGACGACAACGAACGTACATCCAAGTTTCGCCAACATCGCGCCCGAGACCTCACCGGTGTAGGCGCCGGATTCATGAACGGACAAATCCTGAGCGCCGTAGGCGATGTCGTAGTGATCGCCCTCGATCAGCGTCTGGACGCTTCGGATATCGGTGTACGGCGGCAACACCGCGACCTCGACAGCCTCGAGATCCTTCTCGTTCAACCCGAAGGCGAGCTTCTGCACGAGGGCGATTGCCTCGAAGTGGTTGATGTTCATTTTCCAGTTGCCAGCCATCAAGGGCTTGCGCTCGGTCATGCGTTCTCCCTCTCGTCATCCATGCCTGTGTTCGCGGCAGTCAGGACCGCCAGCCCGGGTAGCTCTTTGCCTTCGAGAAACTCCAAGCTCGCTCCCCCACCGGTGCTGATGTGATCGAACCGCTTCTCGTCTACCCCCAGGATCCGAATGGCGGCTGCAGAGTCACCGCCGCCGACAACCGTCATCCCGGACGCCTGGGCCATAGCTTCCGCCACTGCTCTGGTCCCGGCCGCGAAAGGCTCCATCTCGAACACACCCATCGGCCCGTTCCACACGATCGTGCCCGCGTCGGCGACGTACCGAGCAAACTCCCCCGCGGTTTTCGGACCGATATCCACGCCCATCCAGCCATCAGGGATCTCGTCCGCGGCCACCACCTTGACGTTCGCATCCGCAGCAAAACGGTCGGCGACAACGACATCGACGGGAAGAACCACGTCGACACCACGCCGATTGGCCTGTTCTAGGTACGCCTCGACTGTGGCGATCTGGTCGGCTTCCAGAAGAGAATCCCCCACCGAGAACCCCTGGGCCGCCAAAAACGTGAAGGCCATTCCACCGCCGATCAGCAGACGATCGACGCGGGAAATCAGATTGCCGATAACTCCGAGCTTGTCGCTGACCTTGGAGCCGCCAAGGATGACCACATACGGCCGGTCCGGCTGCCCTAACAGCTGCGAGAAGACCGCCGATTCACGCTCGACCAGGCGACCAGCCGCGTGCGGCAGGAGGGCCGCAAGCTCGGTGACCGATGCCTGCTCTCGGTGCACGACACCGAAACCGTCGGAGACGAAGAGGTCCCCGAGATCGGCCAACTCGCGGGCGAGTGCGGCGCGCTCAGCCGGGTCCTTACTCGTTTCACGAGCATCGAATCGGATGTTCTCGAAAACCACGACTCCGCCGTCTGCCGCTCGACTCAACTCGTCTCGCGCCTGCGCCACATCGGCTGCGATTGGCACGTCGATGGACAACAGACGAGACAACTCCTGAGCTAACGGGGCCAGGCTGGCCTCCGGAGTCACGACTCCCTTGGGTCGCCCTAGGTGGGCCAGCAGCAGGATGCGCGCCCCGTGGTCGCGCAGGTACTCGATGGTGGGCAGGGCCGCTGTGATGCGACCCGTATCGGTAATGACCCGGCCGCCAGCACCGTCGTCGGCAAGGGGGACGTTGAAGTCCACTCGAACGATCACGACATGGCCGGCGACCTGGAGGTCATCCAGGCTCGGCATGCTCACGGTGTGGCGCCGACCAACCCGACGAGATCAACAAGGCGGTTGCTGTAGCCCCACTCGTTGTCGTACCAGCCGAGGACCTTGGCCATATTGCCGTTGGCGTTGGTCATCCCAGCGTCGAAGATGCACGATGACGGGTCCGTGACGATATCCGTCGACACGATCGGATCTTCCGTGTACTGAAGGATCCCCTTCATCGGACCGTCGGCTGCTTGCTTGACGACGGCGTTGATCTCCTCTTTGGTGGCCGCTGTCTTCAGTTCGACGGTCAGATCGGTGGCCGATCCGGTAGGAACGGGAACGCGCATGGCGTATCCGTCGAGCTTGCCCTTCAAGTGGGGCAAAACAAGAGCGATTGCCTTCGCGGCTCCCGTGCTGGTAGGGATCATGTTGACCGCGGCAGCCCGGGCCCGACGCAGGTCACTGTGCGGGAAGTCCAGGATTCGCTGGTCGTTGGTGTAGGCGTGAATGGTGGTCATCAGCCCGCGCTCGATGCCAAATGCATCATCGATGGCCTTCGCCATCGGGGCTAAACAGTTGGTGGTGCACGATGCGTTCGAAATAATCACATCCGTGGCGGGGTTGTAATCCCCGTCGTTCACCCCCATGACGATCGTGATGTCTTCACCCTTGGCGGGTGCGGAGATGATGACCTTCGACGCTCCAGCGTCGACGTGCTTGCGAGCATCATCGGCCGAGGTGAATATTCCGGTGGACTCCACGACCACGGTGGCACCCACCGACGCCCAGGGCAGATTCGCCGGATCCCGCTCTGCGAAAACAGGGATTGATGTGCCGTCTACCACGATCGCGTTCTCTGCAGCCTCCACCGGCACATCGATGCGGCCGAGGACCGAGTCGTACTTCAGTAGGTGAGCAAGCGTGGTTGTGTCCGTGAGGTCGTTGATGCCCACAATCTCGACGTCCGCACCGCTGCTGAGCAGAGCGCGGAAGAAGTTGCGGCCAATTCGACCGAATCCATTGATACCGACCTTGATGGTCACTCAGTCTCCTCATATTGCCGTGATGGTCGTGCCGGCTGGTCAGCGCCACGAGACCCGATGTCCGCCATCGGCCCTCGTGCGACGCGTCCTTGGGCGAGATAACGCTTACATCTTAGTGACGCAGGTTACGTTTATGTGACGCCGGGACCGCCGGGTTCGGGACGGAATGGGATCCTTTCGCCGGGCTAGTCGTCGCCAAGATCGGCGTCGGCCAGGGCGGCCTCGGTATCGGGGATTCCCAACTCGGCGGCGCGCTTGTCCGCCAGGGCCAGCAACCGACGGATTCGGCCAGCGATGGCATCTTTGGTCATCGGAGGGTCTGCGAGGGCGCCCAGTTCCTCCAGGCTCGCCTGCTGGTTATCCATCCGCAGGCGACCTGCCACCACGAGGTGGTCGGGGACATCGTCACCCAGGATTTCCAACGCCCGACCCACGCGAGCACTCGCGGCGACGGCGGCTCGAGCCGAGCGCCGCAGGTTGGCGTCGTCGAAGTTGGCCAAGCGGTTGGCCGTCGCGCGCACCTCCCGCCGCATCCGGCGTTCCTCCCACGCAAGCACCGACTCATGGGCACCCATCCGCGTCAGCAGGGCCCCGATGGCGTCACCGTCACGGATCACCACTCGGTCGACGCCGCGGACCTCCCGGGACTTCGCACCTATCCCGAGTCGTCGCGCCGAGCCCACCAGCGCCAGGGCCGCTTCGGGACCGGGCGCGGTGACTTCCAGCGAACTCGATCTGCCTGGTTCGGTCAGCGAGCCATGCGCCAGGAAGGCCCCCCGCCAGGCTGCCTCACAATCGCAGAGCCCACCAGCGACGATGGCCGGCGGCAAGCCGCGCACGGGACGCCCACTGCCATCCACGATCCCGGTCTGTTTCGCCAGAGCCTCGCCACCCTGTGACACCCGGACCACATACCTAGTTCCTTTGCGGATGCCGCTGGCCTGAACCATCGACACTTCACTGTCGTGACCGTAGATGTCGAAGATGTCCTTGCGGAGGCGTCGGGCCGTTGCGCCGGCGTCGACCTCTACTTCGACGACGATCGCACCACTGACGATGTGCAGGGCACCACCGAACCGCAGCAGCGACGATACTTCCGCCTTGCGGCAGCATGTCTTCGTCACTTCGACGCGGCTCAGCTCATCCTTGACCGTTGCCGTCATCGCCATGGTCGCGCTTCCTCCCGTCATCGGACCAGAACCGTATCGAAAACACGCGCCAACTTCCCCGGGTCATGCCGATCTCCGGTTGCCGAGACATCGACGAACGTAACGTCGCTCCCCCACGACGCACACGCAGACACCACATCGTCTCTGCCGGCACCCTCGCGAATGTGGGTGGAATCGGCGATCACATGATCGAAGGCCACCTGCGGGGCATGACGCTTCAGGGCCTCGATGTGCTCCGCCGGAGTGAATCCACCGGTCTCGCCCTCTTGTTCCACAAGATTCAACACGAGCACTCGAGTGGCCGACGAGGATGCGACGGCATCGGCAATCTCTGGGATCACCAGGTGCGGCATCACGGAGGTGAACCACGAACCCGGCCCCACGGTGATGACGTCAGCGGCTTCGATCGCCGCAACGGCCTGTGGGCACGCTGTGGCCTCCGGTGGCTCCACCCAGACCTGCAACACCCGTCCCTGAGTTGTCGCCACCTCCACTTGCCCACGCACGTCGCTCACGTCCTTGGGATGCTGCCCATCGTGACCTCGGATGGACGCGACGATCTCCAAGGGTTCGACGCAACACGGCAGAACCCGACCGCCACATCCCAGCAGGCCGACCAATTCATCGAGTCCTGCCACTGGATCGGATGTCTTCTCCCATAACGCGGACAGCAACAGATTTCCGAGGGCATGCCCGGATAGCTCACCGCCATCGGAGAACCGAAATTGCAGGACATCGACCCAGGGTCGAGTCCGGGCATCCTCGTCACACAAGGCGGCGAGAGCCATCCGCAAGTCTCCCGGAGGCAAAATCCCCCGCTCTCGACGCAGCCGTCCGCTCGACCCACCGTCGTCGGCGACTCCCACGATCGCTGTCACGTCATTGGTCACGCGTTGAAGTGCCCGCAGGCTGACCGCTAATCCATGTCCCCCACCGAGAGCCGCAACCAACGGCTGGCCAGAGTGGGGGGTGTTCGCCTCACCCATGCCCTACTCCTTGCCGAGATCTCGGTGCTCGACCCCGACGACGGCATGCGGTGAAGCCAACATGCTGGACAAGGCCTCGGCGAGTGCCACGCTGCGATGCTTGCCGCCCGTGCACCCCACAGCCACAGTGACGAATCGCTTTCCTTCCCGCAGATAGCCGTCTCTCGTGGTTCGAACGAGGGCAGCCAGATGTTCCAGAAATGCATCTGCTCCGTCTCCGGCGAGAACCGCATCAGCGACCGCGGCGTCACGGCCTGTCAGGTCCCGCAACGATTCATCCCAGAATGGATTCGGCAGGAAACGGGCATCGGCAACCATGTCGGCATCCACCGGTATGCCGTGCTTGAAGCCGAAGGACATGATCGTGACTCGCAGACGCTCGTCAGGCTCAGCGAAGGCGGCATCGATGGCGCGCCGTAGTTCGTGCACGTTCAAATGAGTGGTGTCGATGACCAGATCCGCGGTCGATCGAAGTTCACCGAGTACGAGCCGCTCCCGTCTCAGGCCGTCGAGGATGCGGTTTCCTTCCTGCAGCGGGTGCGGCCTACGCGACGATTCGAATCGTCGAACGAGGGATTCCTCGGATGCCTCGAGGAAGAGCACCTGAAGGTCGACTCCGTCGCGACGAAGGTTGGCCATCGCCTCGGTCAACTGCGGGAAGAAGGATCCGCCGCGGGCATCGACGACCACGGCGACCCGATGCACGTCGGGGTTCTCCACGGCGACGTCGATCGCCGCCCCGATCAACATGGGTGGAATGTTGTCGATGACGAACCATCCGGCGTCCTCGAGAGCGCGGGCCGCAGTCGATCGACCGGCACCGGACATACCCGTCACGAGAAGAACATCGAAAGCCTCCGTCGTCATCGTGACCTCGTCATGATGACGACGCTAGCGCCTCATGCACGGTGGTGGCGACCGTAGGGCCAATTCCGGGAACCTCCTGAAGTTCGTCGGTCGAGGCCGCGCGGATCGAACGAACGGAGCCGAAATGGGCCAGCAGGGCCGCCGCCTTCTTGGGTCCGAGACCGGGAATGTCATCGAGTGCGCTGCGCCGTTGCCGTGCCGTCCGGCGCTTGCGGTGCAGAGCAATCGCCGTTCGGTGCGCCTCGTCCCGAATCCGTTGCAGGAGATACAGCGCTTCGCTGGTCCGAGGGAGGATGACGGGATCTGCAGCCTCTGGCGTCCACACCTCTTCCAGCCTCTTGGCTAACCCAACAACGGGGATATCGCCAACACCGCTCTCAGTCAACGCCTGCTGGGCAGCAGCGACCTGTGGTGCGCCACCGTCAATAACGAGCAGGCCCGGCGGGTACGCAAAGGACTGCGGGCCGCCCTTCTCACGCCCGGCCTCGCCGTCGCCCGGCACATCCACAGCATCGTCGGCCTCCGACTGTGCTTGCTTGACTCGCGCGAAGCGACGCTCGACAACTTCGCGAACCGACGCAAGATCGTCTGCTCCCTCAGTCCGAATGATGAACGTTCGGTAGTCGCGCTTGCGCGGAAGACCGTCTTCGAACACCACGAGTGACGCGACCGTGTCCGTTCCTTGCAGCGTCGACACATCGATACATTCGATGCGCAACGGCGCTTCGGCGAGATCCAGATACGTCTGCAGTTCCGCGATCGCCTCGCTTCGTGATGTCAAATCGTTCGAGCGCCGCATTCGGTGCCTCATCAAGGCCTCGGCTGCATTGGTCGTTGCCGTTTCCATCAAGGCCCGCTTGTCCCCACGCTGGGGCACCCTGATTTCTACCGTGGATCCTCGGCGTGAGCTCAGCCAATGCGCAAGCGCATCGATGTCCGCGGGGGCGTGTGACACGAGGATCTCTCGCGGTGGCACGGCGCTGTCGATTTCTACGCCCTCGCGCGCGGCATACAACCGTTGGAGAACGCGTTCCCCGTAGCCACCGACGGTGAGATCTTCTGCCTTCTCGACGATAAAACTTCGTTCACCGATCAGTCGACCCGCGCGGACGTGGAAGACCTGGACGCCCACCTCCAAGGGATCGTCATGGAGACCAACAACGTCGGCATCGGTGCTATCACCGAGGACGACGGCATTGCGCTCCATTGCGCGCGTCAGCGCGCCCATCCGATCCCGCCATCGACCCGCCTCCTCGTAGTCCTGGCGCATGGAGGCCTGCTCCATCGATGCGCGCATGTCCTTGATGAACGAGTCCGTTTGCCCACCGAGGAAGCGACTCATGTCGTCCACGCGTTGCCGATACTGCTCTTCGTCTATGCGACCCACACATGGCGCCGCGCACTTGTCGATATAGCCAAGCAGGCATGGCCGCCCCAACTGCGCGGCCCGCTTGAAGACGCCATCTCGACACGTTCGCACTCCGAACACTTTCGTCAACTCATCAAGCGTCTCTCGAATGGCCCATGCATGGGCGTAGGGACCGAAGTACCGGGTTCCCTTTCGTCGAGGTTCGCGGACCACTGCAGCGCGTGGAAATGTTTCGGAGATAGTCAGGGCAAGGTACGGGTAGGACTTATCGTCGCGGTACTTGACGTTGAAACGCGGGTCGTACTCCTTGATCCACGTGAACTCCAGGGCAAGCGCCTCGACTTCGTTCGCCACCACAACCCAGTCGACGCTGTTGGCCGCTGTCAGCATCGATTGTGTTCGCGGATGAAGTGCGGTGAAGTCAGCAAAGTATGAGTTGAGTCGGGAGCGCAGCGACCGCGCCTTGCCCACATACACAACACGTCCGTGGGCGTCCCGGAAACGGTAGACGCCGGGCGCTTGCGGAATTGATCCAGAGGCCGGCCGGTATTCGCTGGGATCGGCCATCGTCGATCCCCTAAGCGAGGACGACCGAGTTGCCCTGCACCTCCACGGGAACCGCCGGTAGGCCTTCGGATGCAGGTCCGGTGATCACGCTGCCGTCCGTGGCAGAGAAAAGCGATCCGTGGCAGGGACACAGGATCTCGTTGGACTCCACCGACGACACCAAGCATCCCTGGTGCGGGCACACCGCACTAAAGCCTTTGACGTCTCCGGATGTCGGTTGCACCAGCACGACGGGCGGATCGGAAATCACCACTCCACCTTCGACGGGAATCTCGTCCACCGACGCGAGTCCATCAACCGCCTCCTGCGAAGCAGCCTCCTCCGCACCTTCGACATCGTCGACGTTCGTTTCTTCGGCCGAGCTCGGTGCGGCCTCCGGCGTGGAAGCGTCCGGCGTCTGTGAGGGCGATGGTGCAGCCTCGGCAGAAGCCGCAGTGTCCTCAGAAGCGCTGTCACCCCCGCCGCAAGCCACCAGAATCCCGCCGACGGCTACCAGGCCGCCGCCGGCAATAACGTCACGTCGTCGAAGTGCAGATGCCATGTGGTCATGGTACGTGACCGTTTCGCCGAAGGCGCGTTCACAGCAAGGCTTGAAGAAAACGTCCGGTATGGCTCGCGTCCGCGGCCGCTACCGATTCCGGCGTTCCTTCCGCGACGACCGTCCCTCCTCCGGATCCCCCCTCGGGCCCGAGATCCACGATCCAGTCGGCGGACTTGATGACGTCGAGGTTGTGCTCGATGACGATGACTGTGTTGCCCTTGTCGACCAGGGATTGAAGGACACCGAGGAGTTTGCGAATGTCTTCGAAGTGCAGGCCGGTGGTGGGTTCATCGAGTACGTAGACGGTGCGGCCCGTCGAGCGCTTTTGCAGTTCGCTGGCGAGCTTCACACGTTGCGCCTCTCCCCCGGACAACGTTGGTGCCGACTGACCCATGCGCACGTATCCGAGCCCCACATCGACCAACGTGGACAGGTGGCGTGCGATGGCCGGCACCGCCTCGAAAAAGGACAGGGCGTCTTCTATCGGGAGATCCAGCACCTCCGCGATGGTTTTTCCCTTGTAGTGGACTTCCAAGGTCTCGCGGTTGTAGCGATCACCGTGACAGACCTCGCAGGGAACGTAGACGTCGGGAAGGAAGTTCATTTCGATCCGTATCGTGCCGTCGCCGCTGCACGCCTCACAGCGTCCACCCTTCACATTGAAGGAGAACCGACCCGGCTGATACCCCCGCACCTTGGCTTCCGCGGTCGCGGCAAACAGCTTGCGAATGTGATCGAAGACGCCCGTGTAGGTCGCCGGATTACTCCGTGGCGTACGTCCAATAGGACTTTGGTCGACGTGCACAACCTTGTCGATCTGATCGGTACCCGAGATGCTCTTGTGCTTTCCTGGCACGAGCCGCGCGCCGTTCAGATCACGCGCAAGGACGTTGAACAAGATGTCGTTCACCAAGGTCGACTTGCCTGACCCACTCACCCCGGTCACACAGACGAAGTTACCCAACGGAAAACGCGCCGAGACATTCTGCAGATTGTGTTCGCGCGCGCCCTTGATGGTGATCCATCCACGCTCCTGAGGACGCCGTACGGCCGGAACGTCGATACCTCGGCTTCCCGACAGGTACTGACCGGTGATGGATTCCGAATTCGCAATGAGTTCTGACACCGTTCCGCTGACGACGATCTGCCCACCGTGCTCCCCGGCTCCGGGTCCGATGTCGACAACCCAGTCGGCTGTGCGGATCGTGTCTTCATCATGCTCGACAACAATCAGGGTGTTCCCCAGATCTCTTAGGCGAACCAGGGTTTCAATCAGGCGGTGATTGTCACGCTGATGGAGTCCGATGCTCGGCTCGTCGAGGACGTACAAGACACCCACGAGGCCTGATCCGATCTGAGTGGCCAAGCGGATCCGCTGCGCCTCGCCACCGGCCAAAGTGCCAGCAGCACGATCCATCGACAGGTAATGCAGGCCGACGTCCACGAGGAATTGCAAGCGCTCGTTGACTTCCTTCAACACGCGTGACGCGATCACGCCTTCTCTCTCACTCAGGGCAAGGCTGCTCAAGACGTCCGCGGCCTCCCCGATCGGCAGCGAGGCGATGTCGGCGATCGACTTGCCCTCGATCGTGACCGCGAGCGTGAGTGGCTTGAGTCGACTCCCGGAACAGGCGCTGCAGGGAACCTCGCGCATGTAACCCTCGAAGCGTTCCCGCGACGCATCGGTTTCGGCTTCCGCGTGCCTGCGCTTCACATAGGGAACAACGCCCTCGTATTCGGTGTAGTACGACCGGCGCCGTCCATAGCGATTGCGGTACTGCACATGAATGGGCTCGTCGTAGCCTTCAAGGATCACCCTCTTCGACCGCGCCGGAATCTTTTTCCACGGGGTTTCGACATCAACACCGATTTCTTCGGCGATGGCCTCGAGCAGCCGCGAGAAGTATCCCGAGACTGTGCCACGGGACCACGGCGCAATTGCCCCATCGCTTAGGGAGCGATCCACGTCCGGGACGACGAGTTCGATGTCCACCTCGCGCGTCGTTCCCAAACCGGAGCATTCGGGGCATGCTCCAAAAGGAGAGTTGAACGAAAAGGAGCGTGGTTCGAGTTCTTCGAACGACAGTCCGTCCCTCGGGCAGGCCAGATGCTCGGAGTAGATCCGTTCCCTCTCGGGATCGCCTTCCTCGCGATCGACGAAGTCCAAGACCACATAGCCGTGGCCGATGCCCAGGGCGGTCTCCACACTGTCGGTGAGTCGACGCCTCGATTCCTTGTTGACGGTCAATCGGTCGACAACGACTTCGACGGTATGGCGCTCTTGCTTCTTTAGCTTGGGGACTTCGTCTAGCCCATAGACGACACCGTCGACGCGAGCCCGGGAGTAGCCCTGGGTTTGTAACTGCTGAAAGAGCTCGCCGTATTCCCCCTTGCGGTCGCGAACCAGGGGTGCCAGCACCTGGAATCGGGTCTTCGCTGGCAGGTCGAGCACCTGGTCGACAATCTGCTGCGGGGTCTGCCGGCTGATGGGATCCCCGCACTCGGGGCAATGCGGTTTTCCTATCCGGGCGTAGAGCAGGCGCAGGTAGTCGTAGACCTCGGTGATGGTCCCCACCGTCGAGCGCGGATTGCGAGATGTTGACTTCTGATCGATCGAAACCGCCGGTGAAAGCCCTTCAATGAAATCGACATCCGGCTTGTCCATCTGTCCGAGAAACTGACGCGCATAGGCGGAGAGACTTTCGACGTAGCGACGCTGCCCCTCGGCGAAGATCGTGTCGAACGCCAACGATGATTTGCCGGATCCCGACAATCCTGTGAAGACGATGAGGGCATCCCGAGGAAGATCCAGAGATACATCCTTGAGGTTGTGCTCCCGCGCACCGCGGACCACGAGACTCTCGCCAACCACCAAGGCCCCTTTCTCGGCACTATTCCCGCGGGCACCTGTCGCTAGGGTGCCGAACATGTACTCCGGTCACGCCAGCGTAGGCGGTCCCGCACTCAACCGCGAACTGTCGACGGTGGTCATCCGCAAGCTTGCGGTTGGCCCCATGGACAACAACGTCTATCTGCTGCGCTGCACTGCTACGGGCGAACAACTCCTGATCGATGCTGCAGCCGAAGGCACCCGGATCCTCGATCTCGTGGGCGGGGACACACTCAGCGGCGTCGTCACCACGCATCGCCATCACGATCATTGGGGCGCACTAGCCGACGTGACCCGCGCGACACAGGCGCCGACCTACGCCCACGACGCGGACGCCGACGCGATCGATGTGCCCACGCGACATCGACTGCGCGACGAAGAGTCCATCACCTTCGGCGATGTCACCCTGGGTGTTATCCACCTGGTCGGACACACCCCCGGGTCGCTGGTCCTCACGTTCGACGATCCACACGGACACACCCATCTGTTCACCGGTGACTGCCTCTTTCCGGGTGGCGTGGGTCGCACCTGGTCACCGGAAGATTTCAAGACCCTGTACCGCGGTGTCGTCGAGAAGATCTTCGACCGTTACGACGACGACACCTGGATCTACCCCGGCCACGGTGACGATACGACGCTGGGTCGGGAGCGGCCGTCGTTGGATGAGTGGTGGGAACGGGGCTGGTGATCGAGTGTCCGCCGCCGAGCCCTGCTTGACCATCACCCTCACATCACGAACGCCTCCTCATTGCCAGTTGAGGATGAGGCGCCCCTCTTTGTCCTTGAAGGATCCCACCAAAATCATGATTAGGTCCACGAGGACCCAGATGCCCAGACCACCCAAAGTGAAGATCATCGCGATGCCCGTGCCTACTTTTCCGACGTAGAACCGGTGGACACCAAAAATACCCACAATCCAGGCAAGTAAGGCACACGCCAAACGCGATCGTGGACTAATCGGGTTTCCGTTTTGGTCCACCGTCGGTTTTGGTGGTACCGGCACCTGCGGTGCCGGTGGTGACTGCGACGGCGGGGCAGTTTGTGCCGCTTGCTCATCTTCGGACATAACGAACCTCTCTTTCACCTAATCGGATGCTCGGGCAGCAGGAGTCTTGCCATGTAGTAATCACCCATTCGGATCCCTGCATATTGCCCGATAGTTGACGATGTCCTACCTCGTAGGCTGCCCTGGTGGCATCGGCGCAAAGTCAAGAATCGGCGGCAGCTTCGACTCCTGCACCGTTGCATACCTCGCGCATGGATCGAATCTGGGCTCACATCACCGACAGCACGCCGGATCCGGACAACCCTCGGCAAGTGCGAGCGCAGGGGCGGCTGGACGCGTATGAACGCCGCACCGCCCTGGCGATGGTGCTTTTGGCCGTTGGGTATCTCATCCTGTACTCGTTCTACGTTCTCGATGAGGGCCTTACCTCTGAAGGGCTCGATCGACTCGACACCGCAATGAATGCCATTTGGGTGGTCTTCATTGCCGATCTCACCCTTCGCACCGTCCTGTCGCCCAAGCACATTGCCTACCTGGTTCACCATCCGCTCGATGTGATCGCGGTCGCCGTTCCTGCCTTCCGAGTGCTGCGCGTCCTGCGGGTGCTCACCGCCGGTCAGTGGCTGATCAGCCGGGGAAGCCGGTTGCGCATCGGTCGGACCGCGACGGCCGTGGTCGTCGCGGTCGCATTTCTTACATATCTCAGCTCCCTCGCTGTGCTGAACGCGGAACGCGGGGCCAAGGGCGCGGATATCGAATCCTTCGGTGATGCGGTGTGGTGGTCATTAGTGACCATGGCCACCGTCGGCTACGGCGATTACGTGCCGGTCACCACGAATGGGCGCATTGTCGCCGTCGGGCTGATGGTCGTGGGTATCTCGCTGCTTGGCCTGGTGGGTGCGTCGGTGGCCTCGGCGGTAGTTACCCGAATCAGCGGGCGAGCGCAGGAGGGACAGTCGGCGGTCAAGGAGGATCTCGAAGCACTCCGCACCGAAATTGCCGCATTACGCCAAGCCCTTCTTGATGCGGGCGTTACCGGCCTGACGGGGCCGTCCGAGACGAATTCCGCGCCCCCTGCGAGTCCGGCTCCGCCTGCGAGTTCCGCTACGCCTGCTCACCCGCCTTCTCCTCCGGAGTAGCCGTCAAGCGACCCGCATGGGCAATGGCATCCGGATCCCGACGCGTCTTGATCCACGAAGCGATCGTCACGACCACGAGAACCACCCCGATGAAGGCCAACGACCACGTCGTTTCGATCTTGGGCACCGCGTCCGGGAACACCTCGTGGAAGTAGGTCAGGACTAGCTTCACGCCGATGAACATTAAGATGACCGCCAAGCCGGTCGACAGGTAGACAAGTTTGTCGAGCAAGCCCTTCAGCACGAAGTACAAGGCCCGGAGCCCGAGCAGGGCGAAGGCGTTGGCGGCGAAAACCAAAAACGGCTCCTGGGTCACACCAAAGGTCGCCGGAATTGAGTCGAGTGCGAAAAGAAGATCGGTGCCGCCGATCGCGATCATGACGAGCAGCAACGGAGTGGCGACCTTGACGCCGTCGATGACGGTGAAGAGTTTGGTGCCGTCGTACTCGTCGGCAAACCGATAACGCCTGCGAACGTTGCGGATGATGATGTTGTCCATCGGGTCCGGGTCCTCGTTGCGGTGACGCATCAGCTGAATCCCGGTCCACAACAGCAACGCGCCGAACAGCACGAAGGTGAACGCGAACAAGGAGATCGCCGTCGCGCCTATGGCAATAAAGATGGCACGCATCACGAGTGCGAGGACCACTCCCACGAGAAGCACACGCTGATGCAAGTTTGCTGGCGTCCGGAACTGGGTGAGGATGATGATGAAGACGAACAGGTTGTCCACACTGAGAGATTTTTCGACCAAGTAAGCGGTGAAGTATTGAGTCCCGTAGTCCGCCCCAGCCCAATTCCACACAATCACACCGAAGATGATCGCCACCGCGATGTAAAAGATGCTCCACAGCATGCCCTCACGGAACATCACTTCATGCGGCTTCCGAGTCACCGTGAAGAAGTCCACCAAGATCAGCAGCACAATGGCACCGATCGTGATGGCCCACACGAGCAGCGACGTGTCCATGTTCGAGATTCTTCTTCCGTGCGAGGGTGGGGCTGGCTGGCGCGAGCCTAGCCCGTGGCTTCCCGCATCCCGCGCAGTTCCGTCTTCAGATCAGCAACCTCGTCCCGGAGCCGCGCGGCTAGTTCGAATTGCAAATCTGCTGCGGCTTGATGCATCTGGGCCGTGAGTTGCTCAACGAGTGAGACCAACTCGCTTTCCGCCATCGATGCGCTGCGACGCGCCGGCATCGGAGTCTGCCCCGATGGACTACCGATCAACGCCTCAGTGTCGGCCTCCTCCCGAACGAGGAGGTCCGTGATGTCGGCTATCCGCTTTCGAAGGGGCTGAGGATCGATTCCGTGCTCGGTGTTGTAAGCGATTTGCTTCGCTCGACGACGGTTGGTCTCGTCGATCGCCTGTCGCATCGATGGTGTGATGGCATCTGCATACATGTGCACCTCACCGGAGACGTTGCGAGCAGCGCGGCCGATGGTTTGAATCAACGACGTTTCCGACCTGAGGAAGCCTTCTTTGTCCGCGTCCAAGATGGCCACCAGGGACACTTCCGGCAGGTCCAGGCCCTCACGAAGCAAATTGATGCCGACAAGCACATCGAAGACACCTGCACGTAGCTCACGAAGGAGTTCGACTCGTCGCAAAGTGTCGACTTCTGAATGCAAGTACTGCACCCGGATGCCGTGCTCTCCCAGGTAATCCGTCAGGTCTTCCGCCATGCGCTTCGTCAGCGTCGTCACCAAGGCGCGCTCACCACGCTCCGCACGCACGCGCACCTCATGCATCAAGTCGTCAATCTGACCCTCGGTCGGCTTGACCACGATCTCGGGATCAACCAAACCTGTTGGCCGGATCACCTGCTCGACCACATCGCCCTCGACTCGACCTAGTTCGTAGGCGCCCGGGGTCGCCGAGAGATAGACCGTTTGATTGATGCGTTCGACGAATTCCGCCCACGTCAACGGCCGGTTATCCAACGCCGAGGGAAGACGGAAACCATGCTCCACGAGTGTTCGTTTACGCGAGGTGTCCCCTTCGTACATCGCACCGATCTGCGGCACCGTGACGTGGGATTCGTCGATCACCAGCAGAAAGTCCTCCGGGAAATAGTCGAGCAGGCAGTGCGGGGCCGAGCCGGGCGGCCGACCATCGATGTGGCGCGAATAGTTCTCGATGCCAGAACACGTGCCCACCTGTCGCATCATCTCGATGTCATAGCTGGTTCTCATGCGTAGCCGCTGTGCCTCGAGTTGCTTGCCCTGGGCCTCCAACTCCGCGAGTCGGGTCTGCAACTCCGCCTCAATGTCGCCGATGGCGCGCTCCATGCGTTCTGGTCCCGCCACGTAATGGGTTGCCGGGAAGATGTACATCTCCTGGTCTTCGGTCAGAATTTCTCCGGTCACCGGGTGCAGCGTCATCAGTCGCTCGATGTCATCTCCAAACATCTCGATGCGAACGGGATGTTCCTCATACATCGGAAAGACCTCAACGGTGTCACCACGCACACGAAAGGTTCCACGTTCGAAGGCAATGTCGTTTCGCGTGTATTGGATATCGACCAGCATTCGCAGGAGAGCGTCTCTCTCCCGCTCCTCCCCGACGCGTAGCCGGACCATCCGATCGACGTACTCCTGCGGAGTCCCCAATCCGTAGATCGCCGACACCGACGCGACCACCAACACATCCCTGCGCGTCAACAATGAGTTGGTCGCTGAGTGACGCAACCGCTCTACTTCCTCATTGATCGAGGAGTCCTTTTCGATGTATGTATCGGTCTGTGGCACATACGCCTCAGGTTGGTAGTAGTCGTAGTACGAGACGAAATACTCAACGGCGTTATGGGGCAAGAGTTCTCGGAACTCCGTCGCTAACTGCGCGGCCAACGTCTTGTTTGGTGCCATGACCAACGTCGGTCGTTGCAGTCGCTCCACAAGCCATGCTGTGGTGGCCGACTTACCTGTTCCCGTTGCACCCAGGAGCACGACGTCACCGTCGCCACCTTCGATGCGTCGGGCGATTTCCTCGATGGCTTGCGGCTGGTCTCCCGCAGGCGCGTAGTCCGAGACGACCTCGAACGGCGCGACCGTGCGCTGCAGATCCGTCACGGGCCGCGTCATGCGGGCCGCCGGGTCCACTCCGACCACAAGGCGTCCACCTGTGCGCGCGTCGCGTCATACGAGCCACTGTTGTCGATCACGGCATCCGCAGCCTCGAGGCGCTGGTCTCGAGACGCTTGGCGCAACATTCGCTGGTGCACATCCGTCTCGTCCATACCTCGGCGCACGGCTCTGTCGATTTGCACCGACTCAGGCACGTCCACCACGACGACAACATCCACGAGGGACACCTGACCACTTTCCACCAGCAGCGGCATTTCATACACGACGATCTCGGAGGTTTCCTCCGCGCGAGAGATATCTCGCTCCGCCTGCTCACGAATGGCCGGGTGGGTGATCTCGTTTAAGCGTCGAGTTCCCCGTTCATCGGCAAACGCGCGCCCAGCGAGTAGCGCCCTGTCCAACGTGCCGTCCTCGAGCAGGATGTCCGATCCGAACTTCTCGGCTAGACGTGCGAGCACGGAGGAACCCGGTGCGACCACGCGGCGAGCGATCTCGTCTGCGTCGACGACCGCTGCGCCCATGTCGGCGAGCATCTCGACCACGGTGGATTTCCCGGAGCCGATTCCCCCGGTGAGACCGACACGCACCTGGGCGGTTTCTCGCTAGTCGTTCGTGAGCTTGTCGCGCAGGGCCTGCAGAGCCTCGTCGGACGCAAGCGAGCCGTCCGTCTCCTCGGCCTCGGACGAGTACGAGGTGGCTTCACCGCTTTCCACCGCGGCAGCTTGATCGGCCTCTTGGGCGTCGCTCATCTGCTTGCGATGCGCTTCCCACCGTGCGTGCGCGTCCGCGTACTCCTGCTCCCAGGCGGCACGCTGATCCTCAAAACCGGCCTTCCATTCACCGGTCTCCGGATCGAAGCCATCGGGCCCGATGTACTTGCCGGCCTCGTCGAATGCCGGAGCCATGCCGTACAGGTACGGGTCGAACTCCTCCGAGGCCTGGGTGTCTGCCGAATCGTTCGCCTGCTTGAGAGAAAGCGAAATCCGTCGACGCTCAAGGTCGATATCGATGACCTTGACGAACAGCTCGTCGCCTACCTGGACGATCTGCTCCGGCAGTTCGATGTGCCGCTCGGCGAGCTCGGATATGTGCACCAGACCCTCGATTCCTTCGTCCACGCGAACGAACGCGCCGAAGGGGACCAGCTTCGTCACCTTGCCGGGCACCACCTGATTGAGTTGATGGGTCCGCGCGAAGTGCTGCCAGGGGTCTTCCTGCGTCGCCTTCAGCGACAGCGAGACCCGCTCACGATCCATGTCGACGTCGAGAACCTCGACGGTCACCTCGGTGCCGACCTCGACCACCTCGGACGGATGGTCGATGTGCTTCCAGGACAACTCGGAGACATGGACCAGACCGTCGACACCGCCGAGGTCGACGAAGGCTCCGAAGTTCACGATGCTCGAGACCACACCGGACCGGATCTGTCCCTTTTGCAGCTGCGTCAGGAATGTCTGGCGGACCTCCGACTGCGTCTGCTCAAGCCAAGCTCGACGAGACAGCACCACGTTGTTGCGGTTTTTATCCAGCTCGATGATCTTTGCTTCGAGGGTCTTGCCGACGTAGGGCTGGAGATCCCTGACTCGGCGCATCTCGACGAGGGACGCCGGGAGGAACCCGCGCAGCCCGATGTCCAGGATGAGTCCACCCTTGACGACCTCGATGACCTGGCCTTCAACCACGCCGTCTTCTTCCTTGACCTTCTCGATCGTGCCCCAGGCGCGCTCGTACTGCGCCCTCTTCTTGGACAGGATCAGCCGGCCTTCCTTGTCCTCCTTCTGCAGGACGAGAGCCTCGACCGAGTCTCCGACACCGACGACCTCGTTCGGGTCGACGTCGTGCTTGATGGAGAGTTCGCGGGAGGGAATGACGCCCTCAGTCTTGTAGCCGATATCGAGAAGTACTTCGTCTCGATCGACCTTGACGATGGTGCCTTCGACGATGTCACCGTCGTTGAAGTATTTGATGGTCGCGTCAATCGCGGCCAGAAAATCGTCGGCGGAGCCGATGTCGTTCACGGCAACTTGAGTAGGAGTGGACGTGGAGGTTGTAGGAGCAGTCATAGAAGGGAAAGTCCATTACATCGATGAAATCCAGCGGTCGCTGGGCCCCCCAAGGCTACGGCAGGGGCATCAGGGGTGCTCGGCAGCCCCTGCAGCGGGGGAAATCCGCCAATCGTGCGACCTCGGGCCCCGAATGCGACCTCGTGCCCCGAAGACGGCCCCTGGTAGGGCGTTAGTGGCCGGCGGACTGCCAGTTCAATCCGTGACCCACCGATACATCCAGCGGAACCTGCAATGCGGCGGCGGCGCCCATCTGCGAGCGGACGAGATCTTCGACCTCCTGCGCTTCGCCCGGCGCCACCTCGAGGACCAGCTCGTCGTGCACCTGCAACAAAAGGCGGGAGCCGAGGCTGCGTTCGGTTAACGCCCGATCAACGTTCAGCATCGCCACCTTGACGATGTCCGCGGCGGTCCCCTGAATGGGGGCATTGAGAGCCATCCGCTCCGCCATCTCTCGACGTTGACGATTGTCATGATTGAGATCGGGCAAGTACCGGCGGCGCCCGAACATCGTCTCGGTGTAGCCGCGCTGCCGAGCCTCGACTACGACCCCGGCGAGGTAGTCGCGGACACCACCGAATCGAGTGAAGTATTCGTCCATCAGGTCCTGCGCCTCGTTCGGCGATATCCGCAGTTGCTGCGCGAGCCCGAATGCGGACAGTCCGTAGGCCAGGCCGTAGCTCATCGCCTTGATGCGTCGCCGCATCTCAGGATCGACGTCGGATTCGTCGACCCCGAACACTCGGGCCGCGACGGAATTGTGGAGGTCTTCGCCTTCCATGAACGCCTCGATCAGCCCCTCATCCCCTGACGCGTCCGCCATGATGCGCATCTCGATCTGGCTGTAGTCCGCGGTCATCAATGACTCGAAGCCTTCACCCACAATGAAGCAACCGCGGATTCTGCGTCCGGCTTCAGTGCGGATGGGGATGTTCTGAAGATTGGGGTCGGACGATGAGAGTCGACCGGTGGCTGCGGCCGTCTGTCGGAACGTGGTGTGGATGCGTCCCTGATCGTCGACCAGAGGAAGCAGCCCCTCCACGGTCTGACGCAACTTCGACACATCCCGCCACGCCAACAGCTGCTCGAGAACAGGGTCCTCGGTTGTGGCGAACAAGTTCTGCAGCGCCTCGGCATCGGTGGTGTACCCCGTTTTGATCTTCTTCGTCTTCGGCAACCCACGATCGACAAACAAGACTTCCTGCAACTGCTTGGGGGATCCCAGATTGAAGGTGCGGCCAACGATGTCGTGGGCCGCGTCCTCCGCCGCCCGCATGGTGGCGCCGAACTCCTCGGACAGGCCTTGTAACCCGGCGCGATCGGTCGCAATACCGGCGTACTCCATGCGCGCCAAGAGCCCGGCAAGAGGAATTTCCATCTCAGCGAGCAGCGAGTCGATCTTTTCGTCCGCTAAGCGTTCCTGCACGACCTCTGCGATGTCATGCACGGCCTGAGCCTGCGTTCCGAGCCCGCGTAGGTCTTCCTCGTCTCCGCCATCCAAGGCCAACTGCCCGGATTCGGGTTCGTCGTCCAAGGTGCGACCAAGAAGCCGTGTCGCGACGTCCTCCAGCCCGTAGGAGCGAGCCCCGGGGCTGTCCAGGTAGGCCGCCAGCGCCGTATCCACGGACACGCCCCGGATCACCACGTCACCGCCGGTACGGGTCAACACGGCGAGGTCGGGCCCTTTCGCATCGTGGATGCGCTTGTCGATGGAGGGATCCATCAGCCACGCGTCGAGCGCGTCACGATCGTCGTCACCGCCCAGCGGCAGCACGGTCACCGTCGTGCCGTCGCACACAGCAACCGCGT
>Ga0181594_10001244_pt1 | contig 23813 bp, 18 predicted proteins | sample 071ome_18_FD_145603 | JGI IMG/M metagenome (GOLD analysis project Ga0181594, IMG submission 145603) | Coastal salt marsh microbial communities from the Groves Creek Marsh, Skidaway Island, Georgia - 071413BT metaG (spades assembly) | ecosystem: Environmental > Aquatic > Marine > Intertidal zone... | reverse complement strand
GAGGATGATCCTGTTGATCCCGCCCGTAATAAAGTGCTGTTGCGCGAGCTCATAGGCCGTTGTGATCCCAGCCGCGCCGTTTGTGCCTCCCCCAGACGAGAGGTTGTTGATCGCGTGAGAGATCGTCTCGCGCTCAGTCGCCTCGGTAGGCTCTAACACGACCCTGTCAGCGCCCGCATAGGTGATGATTCCGACCGTGTCTGTCCCGTTAAGGTTATCGAGCATGAGCGACATAGACTGCTTAACGAGCCCAAGCTTATCGTCGCTGTTCATTGAGCCTGAGACGTCGAGCAAGAAGATGATGTTCGCCGCAGGGCGCTCATCGCTCGCTACCTCATAGCCCTTTACGCCAACACGTAGGAGCTTGCGAGATCCACCAAAGGGAGACGCGCCAAGCTCCATAGACACCGCGAATGGCCCCTCCTCTTCACTCTCAGGGGCCTCATCTCGATAATCAAAGTAGTTGATAAACTCCTCTGTGCGGATGAGCCCAGGGCGTGGGAGATAACCACGCATCAGCTCAGAGCGCGCGATCGCATATGAGGCGGTGTCTACGTCGACCGCGAAGGTGATGAGGTTGTCCTCCGCGCTGTCTACCTCTGGGTTTACTTGAGGGCTCTCCTCTACCACGATAGGCTCCTCCTCATCTTGGTAAGCGGAGCCACCCTCTTGTCCTCCGGCAGCGTAGTAGTCGTCTGGGTCGCTAGCTATTCGAGATGAGTGATCTGTTTGTGAACCTGTGTAGTGCCCTTCAGGAGACGCGGCTCCGAAGTTTGCAGAGCTTGTCTCCTCTGGTGAACAGGCGAAGAGGGCGCTCGATGAGAGCAGGGTGATTAAGAGGTGACGATGTGTGACCTTCATGATTATCTCCGTAAGGGTAAATTCATTTAAGCCTCTGGGGCTCGGGTGTTATTTTGCACACTCAATGCCAACCTTAGATCGACAACTGAAATGATCTTGAATAGCCTGTCATGGAGGCGCGTAGACGCTCGGGTTTTCTATAGAATTGGAGCGCGGTTGACCTTTGGGCAACCGAGCTAAACTCCCAAGAGTCTTTGTTTTTGATGTAACCTGTTGTTCACAGCCCGCAGATGTTAAGCCTGTGGTGTGTCAGACAGGAGACAGGCTTGAGGTACACCTAGAATGGAGCTCAGCATGACAACATGGACGGGGACGTTAAAGGATGGTGACAACGCGCTCGCTGAGCTCCGAGTCGCTGTGATTGGCGCGGGGATCGCGGGCGCGACCGCGACGCGTAGCTTGAAAGAGGCTGGGGTGGGGAGCGTGAGTCTGTTTGATAAGGGGCGGAGCGTGGGGGGGCGGACCTCCTCACGGCTCATTGAAGGCTACCTCTTTGAGTTTGGGACCTCACTAATCTCAGATGAGCCCAAAGCGTGGTTGTCGACGGTGCTTCAGTCATCATTTGGTAGCCCGCTCACTGTAGAGGCTCGCTCACCCTACCTCTCGATGAGACCTCAAACGGACAAGGTCTGTGGCGTGAGCCTTAAGGGAGGGGTGAGACAGCTCGTGACGCTTCAGGCCCGCTACGCTGATCACGTTGAGCGCTCAGCGAGGATCAGCCGTGTTGATTATGAGTGTGGTGAGTGGTGGCTCTTTGGACATCAGTATCAAGAGGGTGACGGAGAGGCGTCTGTGAAGAGCGAGCGATCATGGGGACCTTTTAACGCCTTAGTGATCGCGATCCCAAGCCCACAGGTCGCTCAGCTCCTCTTCAGTCACAAGGCGAGCTGGGCGAGACAGGCGCTCAAGGTGCGATATGAGCCCTCGATCACCTTGAGCGTCTGTTTTGAGCGCTCGGTAGAGGGCGTCCCTGATGACCTCCCCACTACGTCCTCGATCATGCTCCTAAGGCAGGCGCTCCCCTCACCCACTCATGAGCACAACACCCAAGCGCCTGACGCGAGAGCTTGGGTGATTCAGATGGACTCTAGATGGAGTGATGAGCGCCTAGACTGGGATCCTGAACAGCTCAAGGGTGAGATTATAGCTGAGCTGAGCGCGCTGATTCAGGCGCCCGTACCCGCCTTGGTCGCTTGGCGTGTCCATCGCTGGCGGTACGCGAGCCCACGCGTAACCCCCGAGGAGGCCTCAGGGGTCCTTTATGATCACGCGATGGCGCTCTACGTCTGCGGTGACTGGACCTCTGGTCCGAATGGCGGGTTCGCCTTTATGAGCGGTAGAGAGGCTGCTCAGCTCGCGCTTGGGGGGCTTTTAAAGATCAGTACTTAGCGATCTATGACCCCTAGCTGCCTCTTGTGTTCTGTGAGCATTGGTCGTATGGATAGTCCGAAATCTCAAGCTGAGCGAGGTTATGGATGTCACAGAGTGATCATACGACGACGGGCTCTTTTCGGAGACCTGTGATCGAGCTAGACGGCTCTTCTCTAACACGTCAAGAGGTAGCGCTTGTCGCGTATGAGCGCGCAGAGGTGCAGATCGCGCAGACGGCACGCGCGAAGGTCGAGCGGGCTCGCGCCTGTGTTGAAGAGGCGGTCGACCGAGGTCAGGTCGTCTACGGAGTGAACACAGGGTTTGGGAGCAACGCAGAGATCGTGCTCGATGACCTCAAAGCGGCTGAGCGCCTACAGCGTAACTTGATCATCACCCACGCGGTGTGTGTTGGGGAGCCTCTTGATGTGCCCCTCGTCAGGGCGATGATGGTGATCCGAGTCAACACGCTGATTAAGGGGCACTCTGGGCTCAGGTATCGGGTGATCGAGCGCTTTGTGGACCTGCTCAACTGGGGGCTCACCCCGGTCATTCCGAGCAAGGGCTCGGTCGGGGCGAGCGGTGACCTCGCGCCTCTCTCCCATATGGCCTTACCGCTCTTAGGTGAGGGTGAGCTGTTTTACCGTGGTGAGCGTCTCCCTACGAAGGTCGCCCTCGGCGCGCTCCCTCAGCTCTCGACGCTCCCCGTTAAGGAGCGTGGCTTTGAGCTGAGCTATAAGGAGGGCCTCGCGCTGAACAACGGGACGGCGCAAATGGCGGCGAGCCTAGCCTTGTCTCTCGATCGCTTAGAGAGGCTCGTGAAGCTCGCAGACATCAACGCCGCGATGACCATTGAGTCGATCTGTGGTCGCTCCTCGGCCTTCCGTGAGGATGTACACGCGCTACGACCCCACCATGGTCAACAGCGCTCAGCGTCGAACCTCAGGGCGCTCCTCAGCGGGTCGACCTTCGTAGACGCTCCCTTTGATGTGATCCCTAAGCGCCTTGGCACTTGGCAGGTCGAGCGCCTGAACGCTCAGGGGACGCTCGCCTTACAAGGTGAAGAGGTGGTGAGTGAGCGCCTACAAGGAGGGAAGCCCGCTCGCCCACAAGACAGCTATTCTCTACGATGCACACCTCAAGTTCATGGCGCGGTCCGTGACGCGATGCGCTACGCAGAGCAGGTGCTGACCGTTGAGCTTAACTCGGTGACAGATAACCCGCTGGTCTTCCCCGAGCTTGAGTCTGCTGAGCAGTTCGCCTCTGCGGGTCACTTTCATGGGATGCCTGTCGCGCTCGCTTTATCTCAGCTGAAGACCGCCCTTGTCCCGCTCGCAGCGATCTCTGAGCGACGCCTTAATAAGCTCGTTGACCCTGCGACGAGCGATGGTCTGCCCGCTTTCTTGATCGGGAACCTCGACGGGAGTGAGAGTGGTTATATGATCGTACAATACACGGCCGCTGCGCTCGTCAATGACCTCGCGACACGGGCCCACCCCTCGACCGCCTATTCGATCCCTACCAGCGCAAACTCTGAAGACCACGTGTCTATGGGCGCCAATGAGGCTCGCCACGTCTTAGATATGTTGCAGGACGTAGGACGCGTGCTTGGCCTTGAGCTGATGGTCTCTGCTCAGGCCCTCGAGGTGAGACAGCGGATCTTTGAGGGGAGCTTTTGGCCTGAGCTCACGGGAGAACATCAGCTCGTCGTCGCCAAGCGCGCGCAGGTTAAGGCGCTTGGCCTCCGCCCTTCACGCGTCAGCCAGGCGCTGTTAAATGAGCTCCGTGAGGTGGTCGCTTATATGGGTGAGGACCGCGCGCTCGCCGAGGATGTAGAGCGTGTCACGCGCCTTGTGAATGATCAATCGGAGCGGATCATCGGCGTCGCGGAGCGCTACGTCGGTCCGCTTCAGTGAGGCTTAGGGCGCCTCAAGCTCTTGAAGTAGAGCGCGGGCTTTTTGGTAATATTCTCCTCCGCTCTCCTTGATCTGCGCCCACGCTTGACGCGCCTCTGCTAGGCGACCGAGCTGGGCGCGAGCCACGCCAAGGTTATACAGCGCGCGGGCTCGCTCACGAGTTGACAGCCCCGCGCTAGCCTCGCTCAACAGCGCGCTTAACAGCGCCTCAGCGGCGCGGTGGTCTCCCGCACGCCCCGTCACCTTGCTGAGCAGCAGGGTCACCTCAGGGCTCATGGGATGCGCTGAGAGGTAGGCCCTCAAATAACGTTGCGCCTCTTCATCTCGTTGAAGTTCAGTGGCTGCCTCACCCGCGCAACGGGAGGCGAAGGAGCTCGGGGCGTCGTTCGCGATCGGCGCACAGCGCTCTAAGGCGAGTGACCACGCTCGATTGAGGAGGGCCTCTGCGCCCTCAGCGAGCTGCCTCTCATCTCGCCACACCTCAGGGAGCGCCCCTCGGTGGCGTGCGTCACGCCAATCTTGAGCGTCGATCAGACAGCCGTGTGTATAGAGCTTCGCGTCGGGGAGGGTCTCTTGACAGCTGAGGTCAATGACTTGAAGGCGAGCGCAGTGCCCACCGCGCTGATCTCGTGGGGGTGAGGCGCGCTCAGCGAGCGTCAAGGAGGTGAGGCGCTGGTTAAGAGGTGCCCAGCGGAGCGCTCTGAGCGACGCCCGCTCTACCTGATCTGAGCGCCCCGCTCGAGCCTCTCGTGGCTCACTCAGGCGTTGGTGGCGCCATGTGCTCTCTGCGCGCGACGCTCGCGGTGAGGCTCGCCCAGTTGTACGCTGTTGATCTGTTGAGGGCTCCTCAGAGAGACGCCAACCGAGGAGCTCATCTCTAGACAAGCTCATTGTGTCGCTCGTACAGCCCTGCAACGCACCGAGCGAAGCGCCAACCTCCCTCGCTAAGAGGCGCGCCATCGCGGTGAGCCCTGCGCTGTGGGTCACCCCGCTCACCTGGGTGAGCCTACGGAGGATTACTAGGGGGGCCCCTCTACGGGAGAAAGCGAGCTGCGCAAGGTTCGGGTATGAGGGGGGAGGGGCGCTGTTCACCCCAAGCCAGAGCGCTTGAGCGTCTCCTTGAGGGGTGGGGGTGGCTCGATCGCTCTTTAGCTCGTCGTACAGCGTACCCCACAGGGCCTCTAAAGAGTCCCCGCTACGCTGATCATTGAGCTCCCAAGCGCGCTCCTCTGAGAGGATCAAGGCGACGCGTAGAGGGAGGAGATGTTCATTGGCTTGACGGATGAGCTCTTTAAGCCATCTTCGGCTTGGTTCTTGACGGGCGCTTAAGTCGAGCGTTGGATAGACCAAGAGCGTGTAGAGGGTCTCCCCACCGCGCTCGACGCTAGCGGGGGGGGTTGAGGCACACCCGAGCTGTACGCAGAGCCCAAGCGCCCACAAGAGCCTGTGGATGTATGGGAGCGTAGGGAGGGGGGTGGCTCGGTTCATGGTTCCTCGCGACGCGCGATGATCTAATTAATGAGGCGCTACATTTTACCCCCCAAGGATGCTACACACAAGCTCACCACTCAGTTGACCTATGGTGGCGAGCGACGGACCCTACAGCTAGGGCGTTTGAGGTGACGAGAGATGAGAGAGCACTGCCCACACTGCGCATACACCTATATGGTGAGCCCTGCTCAGTGCGCGCTCTGCCATCGACGTCTCACGAGCGGGGTCGACTTACCCTTCGTAGGCCGTGAGGCGCTCCTTGAGGAGCTCATGGAGCTCGCCGAGCATGTCAAGCGACATAAACAGGTCACCCTCGTCGGCTTCGATGGAGCTACGGGGGGTGGAGTGGGGACCTTGATTCAGCAGCTCTCTCTACGGATCTCGCGACCCCCGTTAGGCTTTAGGCAGGTCAGCGCTCACCCCTTTACCCTCAACGTCACGCGGACCCTAAGTCACATCCCAATGATCTTCCAGAGGCTCCTTGAGTCCCTCTTTCGTGTGGATTTACAAGAGTCGGCTCAAGAGCGTGAGCGTTGGGTCATGCGTCAGTTACGAGCGATGAACCCGCCTCAGCGGATCACAGAGGCGTTCTTTAAGCTCTGGAGTGAGCCGGTCCAACGTCAGAGCGCGACCTTGAACGGCACAAACCTACGACCTGTTTTTTTGGCGAGCGAGGATGCAGAGGATGCAGATGATGCAGAGGATGCAGAGGATGCAGAGGATGCAGAGGATGAAGACGATCAACAGGAGACCGTCGAGCTCTCTGACCCCATCGAGCTGTTACGCTCAGGGAGGCTGATAGACGACCCTCCCCTCACGAAGGCCAGTCAAGGGCTCATTCATGACGATGAGCCGACCCACCCACCTGGCGTACAGCGCGCTGATATCGGTGGTCTCAGTGAGCTCATGACCTTACTCAGCTTCTTCGCTCAGCGAGCCCCAATCACGCTCGCGTTTTATGACCTACAGAGCACGCCACAGCGCGACCTTGAGGCGCTCAGCGAGCTCTCGCGCGCGCTCAGCGCTATCAAAGCTCCGATCATGTTGCTCTTTGAGCGACCCCCACCGGCGCTGAGCTCCCAGGTGAAGAGGAGGCTCCGGCTTGGTCCGCTGAGCTTCCAAGACCTCACCGCGCTCCTGAGCGAGGCCTTCCCATATGCAGAGGAGCCGATCTCCGCTGTTGAGCGCCTCATGAAGAGCTCGGAGGGCCACCCCACAGCGGTCATCCAAACCTTAACTCGCTCCTCAGAAGAGGGGAAGATGAGCCTGAAAGACCTCAGGCGCTCTCGCCCTCCAATCGCCCGCCAGAGCGTTGAGGGGTCATTTCGAGAGCTCCTCGCCTTTGCGTCGATGATTGGCCCTACCTTTACGTTGTCTCAGGTGTCTGTGGTCGCCCGTAGCTTTGAGACGCGACCCTGGAGTGAGCTCCCTACTCAGCGAGGGGAGGGGTGGCGTGAGCTCCTACATGTCGCGATCCAAGAGGGGGTCGTCGCGCAGACCCAACATCAGCGTATGACAAGCGAGCCGAGCTACCGCTTTCGCTCTCTAGATCTGAAAGAGGGCTACGCGCGCATCTGGAGTGGTCACTATGCAGAGCGAGATCGACGCTACGCTCACCTGCTCCTCGCGGAGTGGATGAGCGCACAAGAGTATACCCCAGAGGCGCAGGTTCAGGTTGGTTTAAGCATCGCTGAGCACTGGAGAGAGGGAGGGGCCTCGCTAGAGGCGAGCCGCGTGAGCCTTGAGGTTGGTGAGCTTCTGTTAAAGAAAGGCAACCATAAGCTCGCTTACAGCGCGCTCCAGCAAGCTGAGCAGCTCCTCGAGGGCTTAGGAGTCTGGAGACAGCAACGTAGACTGTATACCGTACTCGCGCGCGCCTCTGCCTATCTCGGACAGCCTCACGAGGCGGAGTCCATTTTACAGCAAGCGCTCAAGAGAGCTTGGCAGCTCGATGACCTCAGCGCTACCTATGAGCTTGGCCAACAGCTCTATGAGCTGTATCAATCGAGGGGCTTCGACGCTCAAGCGACGACGGTAGGAGAGTGGCTCTCCGCGCTCCCCAGAGAGGCTCGCTATGAGCGAGTGCGGGGTGAAGGGGCGCTCTTTGACACCTTTGAGCTCCATGCTGAGCGGTCGTCTACCCCCTCACTCTATGAGCTCCCGCTCTCCCCCGCGCTCCCTCTGAATCAACCTCGCTCAGCCCCACCCTCCAGCGTTAGGACCCTCGCGATGAACCAGATCTCTGACCTTGAGCCTCCCCCATCTCCTGTGCTGGACGTCCTCACTACCCTTCAGCGCGCAGGCTTTGAGGCGTGGGTGGTAGGTGGGAGTGTTCGTGATCGCCTGCTTGGTCGACCGGTCAGCGACTGGGACCTCACGACGAGCGCGACTCCTCAGGAGGTGAGCGCTTGCTTTGAGCGGGTGATCGAGACGGGCATTGAGCATGGGACCGTGACGGTCTTACAAGAGGGGATGAACATTGAGGTGACGACCTATCGGGTGGATGGTCGTTACGTAGATGGTCGCAGACCTGAAGAGGTGACCTTCACTCGCTCCTTAAGTGAAGATCTTTCGAGGCGAGACTTTACGATTAACGCGATGGCGTGGGACCCGAACACCCACCGACTTGAGGATCCCTTTAACGGTGAGTCCGACCTCAAACACGCTGTGATTCGAGCGGTCGGTAGGCCTCTTGACCGCTTTCGTGAAGATGGGCTCAGGAGTCTTCGCGCGATCCGCTTCGCCTCTACCTTAGGCTTTGAGATTGAGTCGTCAACGAGCGAGGCGCTGACCGGGGCGCTCGATGTCTTTAGGGGGGTCGCGATGGAGCGGGTGCAAGTAGAGCTGTTTAAGACCCTCTTAAGCTCAGAGGCGGGGAGAGGGTTAGGGTCGCTTCGTGCGAGCCAGATGCTCGAGCATATCGCCCCTGAGCTCGACGCGCTCGATGAGGGTAACTTTAAGCTGATCTGTGACGCGATCGGACGAACGAGCGCTCAACTTGAGACGAGGCTCGCCCTGCTGTTCTCTTGCTGTCCTGAGGCCTCGGACGCTGCGCAAGACCGCCTGATTGGGCTTAAGGTAGCGAAGAGGCTCACCCAGCAGGTGTCTCACCTCTTACGGTGGCTCAAGGTCCAGCCTGGAACGGAGCGAACGGACGGCCAAGTGCGCGCCCTTGTCGCTCAGGTTGGGCTCAAGGCCTTCCCTGCGTTGGTGAGCTTCCGAAAGGCGCTCTCTGACGCGCGAGGGGATGACGCTCAATCAGAGGCTTGGCGAGCGCTCCAGGCTCGTGTCACTCAACTTAAGGTACACGAGAGCCCCCAGAGCCCGCGTGACCTCGCGTTACGGGGGAGTGACCTCGCCCAGCGCTTTGGGATCCCACCCTCTCGGGCGATCGGTGAGCTCCTCAACGCGCTCTTACATCACGTATGGGAGCACCCTGAGGACAATCAAGTAGACCGCTTGCTCGCCTTAGTGCCACGCCTCGCTGAGGCGCTCGGGGTTGAGGTCGAGAGGAGATGAGCGATCGGGCGTCGCTGTATTTAGATGAGAACGCCACAGCGCGCCCAGACCCAGAGGCTGTGCGCGCGTGTCAGGCGTGGTTAGCGGGCCCACCAGGGAACGCCTCAAGCGCTCACGCGCTTGGGAGGAGGGCGAGAGGGGTGATCGAGCGTGCCCGTCGAGCGGTCGCTCAGAGCGTCGGCGTGAGCCCAAGACATATCACGTTCTGCTCAGGGGCGACCGAGGCCTTACACATGGTGATCCTTGGGCGATTACAGAGGGGGGCTCACGTGGTCGTGAGCGCCTTAGAGCACCCCGCAGTGTGGGGCGCGCTCGAGCTCGCCCAAGCGCTCCTTGAGGTAGAGGTGAGCGTGGTGAAGCCAGACGCGAGAGGTCTGCTGTCGCCTGATGATTTTAACGCTCTGCTTCAGCCAAACACAGGGCTCGTGATCGCGATGGCCGCTCAAAATGAGCTCGGGATCACCTATCCCGTTCGTCAGATCGCAGAGGCTGTAGGAGCGACGCCCGTGCTCAGCGACTGCGTCCAGGCCTGGGGGAAGCTACCCCTCGCTCTTGAGGAGACCGGGGCCACCTTCGCGACCCTCTCTGGGCATAAGGTCGGCGCTCCGATCGGGGTAGGGGCGGTGTGGTGCCGTGACGGCGCCCCCTTAAGCCCCCTCCTGAGGGGAGGGAGCCAAGAAAGGGGTCGCCGAGCGGGCACAGAGCCCGTCGCCTCTATCGCGGGCTTAGAGGTCGTCGCGTCCCGCATCTCAGACCGTGTCGCGCAGATGGAGGCCTCCCGTAGGCACAGAGACCTCCTCGCGAGGCGCCTCTGTGCGCATGACCGAGTGAAGCTTAGCGCGGGGGAGCTCGACTCAACCCCATGGCGAGATTGGAGAAGCCACGGCTCATTACCCAACACCCTCTCTCTGCACGTAAACGGGCTACCAGGGGACCTCCTTCTACAGGCCTTAGACCTCGCTGGTTACTACCTCTCAAGTGGAGCGGCGTGCTCCTCTGGTGCCTTGGAGCCTTCACCCGTCTTGCGCGCGCTTGGCCTCAGCGAGCGAGAGGCCGCCTCAGGGTTGCGTATCTCGCTCAGCCCTGACTGCTCAGCTGAGGACCTCGATGGCTTCGCGACGACGCTCATTACCCTGATCGATGAGCTCAGCTAACGGGCGCTAAAAAGGCAGAGCGCCTCAACCGTACGCGCCCCTGCCTGAAGACAGGCCCGCCTGGCCTCCTCAAGCGTCGCCCCCGTAGTGCAGACGTCATCAATGAGACAGATATCCCGATCACGGACCTCCCTTGTTGCTCTGAGGCTCTGTTTTTGAGCGTGGGCTCTCTGCTTGCGGTTGAGCGTCGCCTGAGGGGGGCTCTCTTTTACCCTGTGGAGCGCTCGAGCGAGCAGGGTGACCTCTCCAGCTAGATCGTGTTGAAGGTGTCTTGCGAGCTCATAGGGGAGGCTCCCTCCCGCGCTTTGTAAGCGCGCTCGCCTAGGAGGGATAGGGATGAGCGCGAGAGGGGAGGGGCGCTTCGCGTACGCTAAGGCGGCTCGGTGATCGACGCGAGGTGGTGTGAGCCTCATGAGCTTGGCGAGGGCTCGTGTGTCTGCAGGGCTCCCTCGCTTAGCGCTGATCAAGCGCTCATGGAGGGGGCCATGATAGGTGGCTAAGCTTAAGATCCACGGTGGCTCAAGGGAGCCGCTCATCGACCTCAACCGCCACGCTAAACAGATCCACTCACAGCGCGAACAGAGCCCTGTCAGCTGGAGGTCTGGGCAGGCGTTGAGGGGGGTAGAGCACGTGAGGCACTGTATCGCGCTGAGCTGAGCGAGAGTGGTGAGCGAGCGCTGGGCGAGATGTCGCCAGAAACCACGGCGGGCGCTATGCTCGCTCGAGCTTTCATGCGCTCGCCTGAGCGCGGTGAGGGTGAACATAGGCGCCTCGCATATCGCTTGAAACATAGTGGCGCTTACATTAACGCTTGGCGAGCACACCTTCGTCTCACATAGAGCAGGCGAGTCAGTGAAACAGGAGCAAAGATGAGCAGTGAGCGTGTCTCTCCCGATGAGGGAGCCCCCGTAGAAATTGAACGAAAATTTTTGGTTCAAGGGCGCCCATGGCTCGACTGGGGGGAGGGCGTCCCGTATGAACAAGGCTACCTCTCACGTGGAGCGCACAGCACGACTCGGGTCAGGGTCGCGGGTGATCAAGGGATCCTGACGATCAAGGGGAAGACCGTCGGGATCAGCCGTCTTGAGTTTGAATATGAGATCCCGCTCGCCCATGCGCGCTCCCTCTTAGCCCTCTGTGAGGGGGACATCATCAGTAAGCGTCGTTGGCGGGTGACCTATGAGGGGCACGTGTGGGAGCTAGACGTGTTTGAGGGGGCGAATGAGGGCTTAGTGGTCGCGGAGATCGAGCTGTCGACTGAGGAGGAGGCCTTTGAGCACCCCGCCTGGCTCGGTGAGGAGGTCAGCGATGACCCTCGGTACACCAATGGCGCGCTCTCAAGACACCCTTGGGCTGTGTGGGGTAAAGAGTAGAGCCCCTAGGTGTCTTGTCTAAGCTCGATCAGCTCGGTCAGCTGAGTCATCTAGCGCGTCGAGCGTGCACGTCACCGTGAGGCGCCGACCGCCCCCGCCCTGAGGTCACCGCTCGCCTCTATAAACCGATCCTCCTGTCCGATCCCCATGAGGGCTACGCCGGGCGCTTCGCTGAGCCCAATTGACCTTGAGCTGGAGCTTGGCAAGAGCACCGCGCTCTGAAGCTCTACGCCTGCGTGGAGGCTCGCGAGGGGGTAGAGCCACGCCGAGCGGGTGACCTGAGCGCCCTCATCGCAACGCGCCCCCTCCATGAGCGCGATGAGGCCACCTGACCTTGAGCGCTTGAGGGTGAGCGGGGGAAGGAGGCGAGCGATACGCTCCGAGAGCTCTCCACGCGCGTACCGCTCTAGCAGGGTCTGATGGAGGTCAAGGTAGCGCTCTGGGGTCCCAACGTCCGCCCACAGGTGTGTGTCGGGCGCGATGTGAGCACAGACGCGGGCGCCTTGGGCGAGCCTCGCGCGATAGGCGCTCCTAAATAGATCACAGGGGCCCTCAGGGGTCGCCTCGAGCAGTGATCGTTTGACCACTTGGGCGCCCAAGAAGGCCCCTACACGCGTCTCCTCGTGCGCCCTCGGGCCCTCTACCTCGGCGATCCGAACGACCTCCCCTGACGCGCTGATCCCGACGCGCCCAAAGGGGTCATCATAGCTCGTCTCTCTGACGCAGAGGGTAGCCTCACGGGTCGGGTCATTTAGGTGAGCCTGAAGCAGGGGCTCGAGGGAGAAATCAAACCACGCGTCACCATTCAGGATCACGAGTGACTCAAGTGGGCCTCCTGAGCGCTCTAAGGCTCGCCAGATGTCTCGCGCGCCTCCGCCGGTGCCTTGCAAGACCTCCTCATCAGACCAGGTGAGCGCATGTGAAGACAGCGCGCGCTTGAGTCGCTCGCTGAGGTGGTGCGTGTTCACCCCAACTCGCTCAATCGAGCAGGCGCCCAGCGAAGCTAAGCTCCACTCGATCAGCGCTGGCCCACAGAGCGGGAGCAGGGGCTTAGGGAGGCGCTCAGAGAGGGGCCCCATCCTAGTCCCTCTCCCCGCCGAGAGGATCGCGGCGGCCACCATCTTCTGTGAGGCTAGGTTTAGGCTGTGGTCTGACATCGCGACACCTCAAGGCAAAGCTAAAGGGGTGAGGGGTCGCTCTTTTAAGGAGGTCACCCGCTAAGGGCTAGAGTTTTACAGGCCTGCAGGTTAACATACGAGCGTCCCCCTGTCTTGACACTGTCTTGTGGAGCCCACACATGGTCATGCTGATCTTGTTTAGCCTCGCCCTTACGATCGCGATCCCGCTCTTAATCGCCTTGATTGAGAGCAACCGCGCGAAGCTTAACCTCAAGGATGATGGGTGGTGGACCTTAGGGCGCGCGCTCCTCGGTGGGGTACACATCAAGTGGAACCCTGACCCTACGCCAGTTGTCTGGTTTGAGGTCGCTGATCGGCAGGCCCGTGTCCACACCTATCAGCGCGCGGGTGAGCCGGGGTGGTGGATTGAGGCGCGCGTGTATCTAGGGGCCCCGCTCCACTTCGCCGCTCGCCTCACCTCTCCTGCCTCGGAGCCCTTACAACCGAGCCTGCCAGGCTTTGTCTCTTATGAGCCATCCAAGGAGAACGAGTCGATCCAAGAGGACCTCAAGAGCTTTGGGATTGAGACCAACGACCGTAAGCGCCTTGAGCTCTGCTTGCTCGTTGGAGACTTCCGTGGGGTGCTCGCGTCTTTAAAGAGCGGGCTCGATATGAAGTCCTGCGAGGTGTTTATCCTCAACCAGGTCGTGGTGGTCCGTGGCCACACCGTTAAAGATAAGTGGGGTGGAGACGTCATCGAGCGCTATGGGCCTCAGCTCGCTGAGGCGCTTCGGGCGCTCACCGGACCGCTCCTCAACATGATCAGCAAAGGCCGACAACAGCGCCTCGCTCAGGGTGAGTGTCCTGTCACCTCGACAAACTTGAGAGAGGAGCGCTGGCGCTGTGAGCTCTGTGAGACCACGATGCATCGCACGGCAGCGGAGATCTTACGAGGCTGTAGTGACCCGTTTTGTGAGCGCTGCGCGGATGGGGTGAAGCGCAACGTGATGCTCGCCTCGCGCTCTGTGAAGGCGAAGAGGCTCGTGGCGGTTCAGGCCTTACCCGAGCTCAATCACCAGCTGAGCCTCGTCCAACCTCAGTCTGAGGAGGAGGTTCAGCAGGCGTCGGTGAGCTTTGATTTCCCGACCGCGATGGGGAGCGTCGTAGAGGTTGAGACCCCCTTCAAGGCGCGCTGACCCAACACCGGTAGCGGTTGTGACCCTTTGGGTCGCGATGAGGGGGGAGGGCCTTGAGAGGGTGGAGCGCGCAGAGCGCGTCACTCAGGCGAAGCTCCTCATCGGGGGAGACCCAGTGACAGTAGCGTAAGGTCTCGTGTGACCCGCCCCAGCCAAGGAGCGCGTCCCCCTCCTCGAGCCAAGCTCGGTCATCACCCCACTCTGCGGTGACGCGCTCCCAAGAGGCCTGCTTGCCTCTCCAGCGCTCTGAGGCCCCAAAGTCCCAAAAGCTGACGCTCAGTCGACCTCCAGGGGCAAGACAGCGGGCGGCGGAGGAGAGGAGCGCGAGCCTCCGCTCAAAGCTAAACACATGGTGGGTCACCCCAAAGAGGGTCACCCACCCCCACTCGGGCTGTGCCCAAGGCGAAGCTGAGGCCTGCTCATCCAGCTCACCCCAGCCCCAACGCGCCCAAGAGCAAGGGAAGGAGAGCCCACGCGCGTGGGCGTGACGCTCGGCCGCCTCGAGGAGGGCTTCGCATCGATCGAGACCTCGATAGCCCTCGACGTGAAGCGTAGGGTCACGCTCTTGGGCGAGCTGTAAGACCCTCGCGAGCCGACCGTTGCCACAGCCTAGGTCTAACACCTTAAAGGGGGCGCGCCGAGGGAGCTCAGAGATGATCGTCTCCCAGCCCTCCCAGGCGCTCATCCTTGTCCCGTCAAACTGGGTCGCGTAGCGCTCATAGAACCTCGCGTTGAGCGCCTCGAGGCGCCTCATGACTCGGGCCTGGCCCTCACGACGCTCCTCGCTAGCGCCCTTCATAAGCGCTCACTTGAAGTGGACCTCAAGGGCCTCAATGTGCACCTCGAGCTGATACCCTGTGGCCATACGCGCGAGGCGCTCATTGAGGTCCTTTGCGAGCCGAGCCTCAGCGTCGGGTAAGGTCAGGGCGCCACTCGCGCGGTGGTGAAGCAGGAAGTATAGGCTCTTCAGTAGCCGTGGGCGGAGCGCGGTCGCGACCCTGTGACCCTCCGCGCGCGCCGCGCTGACCGAGAGGCGGACACGGACGTGCCCCTCTTCCTCAGGGAGGGGCGCCTCATGCCAGCCAAGCTCTAGGGTTTGACCGGGCCGCCATGACGCGTCTCTTGGTGAGGGGCTCACGCTCTTGAGGGTAGCGTTGAGCGGGCGTCGGTTCGTCTTGACTGCGGAGTCTCCTTGAAGAGGCTCAAGGTCGGCGTCTAGAGCGCTTGGGCGAGGGTGAAGGGACGTGACTGTGTCGCTGTGCTCCTGCTTTGTAGCCTTAGGTGTGCTGATCACAGCGCTGGTCTGAGCAGGTCGAGGGCCTACTGAAGATCGGCGTGGTTGGTCTGGCTCGTGAGGGGCTTGAGCCCAATAGATCAGCGCGCTCAAGGCGAGCAAGGTAAACATGAGCGGTTGGATACGCACGTCGGTCGCCTCAGATGATCTCAAAGTAGCGCTTGAGCTCCCAGTCTGTGATGTGCTTGCGGAACTCCCGCTCCTCCCACTCACGGGACGCGGCGAAGTGCTCAACAAAGGTCTCCCCAAAGAGGGCGCGCGCCGCTACGCTCCCCTTGAGGTTCTGCGCGGCCTCCCAGAGGGTCGCGGGGAGCTTGTCTTGATCTGGGAGCGTGAGGGCGTAGGCGTTCCCCTCGATGATCGGTGGGGCGTCAAGCCCCTGTTCAATCCCCCAGAGTCCCGACCCGACGGCCGCCGCGAGGGCGAGGTAGGGGTTCGCGTCTGCGGCCGCGACCCGGTACTCAACGCGCTGTGACTTCGCTGAGCCTGGGATCACGCGGAGCGAGGTGGTGCGATTCTCGACACCGACCGCGCTGTGGGTAGGCGCCCAGAAGCCAGGGATGAGCCGGCTGTATGAGTTGACGGTGGGAGAGACCATCGCGAGGAGCTCAGGCATGAGGCGCTGTTGACCCGCGACAAATGAGGCCTGCGTCGCGCTGATGTTATGCGCTTGGCTTGGGTCGTAGAAGACCGACTCACCTGTGCCCTTTTTCTGGAGTGAGATATGGATATGTCCGCTCTGACCTGGGTACTGATTCGACCACTTCGCCATAAAGGTGGCCATGAGCCCTTGGCGCTGAGCGAAGACCTTTGTGAAGGTCTTAAAGAGCGCCGCTCGGTCTGCGGCCTCAAGCGCGTCAGAGTATTTGAGCGCCGCCTCGATGACCCCTGGCCCTGTCTCGGTGTGGAGGCCCTCGATGGGCATGCGCATCTGCTCTGAGAGGTCAAGGAGCCCCTCATAAAACTCTGACCAAACACTGCTCCGGAGCACTGAGTAGCCGAAGAACCCAGGGGTGATCGGGGTGAGGTCCTGGTAGCCCTTCTCACGGACGCTCTCAGGCGTCTCCTCAAACACAAAGAACTCATACTCAAAGGAGGCGGTGACCTCATAGCCCATCGCGTCGGCGCGCTCGAGCACCCTCCGTAGGGTCCCACGAGGGCAGACGGCCTCAGCGTGACCGCCCATCTCCCCAAGGATAAAGAGGCCCTTACCGTCACGCTCGAAGGGGAGCTGTCGGGTGGTCTCTGGTATCAGGCGCGTCAAGGCGTCAGGGTAGGCCGTGTGCCACCCTGTAAAGGTGGTGTTATCATAGAGCTGGTCATTGCTGTCCCAGCCAAAGACCACATCGCAGAAGCCAAAGCCGTCCTTGAGTGCGGAGGCGAGCTTATCTCTGTTGATCAACTTCCCTCTGAGCACCCCATCGATGTCAAAGATCCCGACCTTAGCGTGCGTCAGCTCATTTAGGTCAAAGCGGTTGAGGACCTCTTGTGCGCTTCTTAGCTTCATCACTGTCTCTCTCTGCGCTCACAGGCGCTCGTGTAGCTCAAATCAGGGGACCTCGGTCACCAGATCACTCAGGGGGCTCCTCGGGGTGACCCCCAAGGCGTTGGCAAGCTTGAGCCTCTGCTCTTTAGTGAAGAAAGGCAAGCCCTTCATCTCAGCGGTGAGGCGTCGCTTCATCTTGGTGGCGATATAGGTTAGCGTCTCCTGTGTTGACGCTTCAGCTCACACTCGATCATCCCGACCCGTCGCCCAAGGAGCAAGACATGACCTCAGGACAGATGACCCTCCCTCACGCTCAGGGCGCTCAGGTAGCCCTTGAGCAGCTCACGACCTTACAGGAGCGCTTCCGCGAGGGGCTCAATCAGCTCTGCCTGCGCTTTGGGGACGGGACCCCGCTGGCGCGAAGCGAGTGGCTCCGTGATGAGGGGCGACATGGTGGAGGGTGGAGGCTTGGGTTGAGCGAGGCTGGCCTCTTGAACCAAGGCTCACTTAACATCTCCTCTGTCCACTATGATGACCTGCCTGATAAGCTGCTCTCGTCTGCGACGGCGCTGTCCTGTATCGTCCACCCACGTGACCCACGAGCGCCCTCTCTTCACACCCACGTCTCATGGACCGCGCTACGAGGCGGGCGTGGGGGGGGGTGGAGGATGATGGCCGACCTGAACCCCTCGCTCGTCTTCGAAGAGGATCGCGTCTTTTTTTGCGAGTCGATTGACTCGTCTCTAGGCTCGTTAAGTGAGCAGCAGAGGCGTCACATGAAGGCCCAAGGGGATAAGTACTTTTATATCCCAAGCCTCGATCGTCACCGTGGCGTCGCCCACTACTATTTAGAGCAACATCAGAGCGGTGATGAGGCGCGTGACCTTGAGCTCGCCATAGGGTTTGGGGAGCGGGTTATCGACACCTACCTGTCGATCCTTGAGCGAGCTTACCTACGAGCGGAGTCAGAGGGCGCGCTCACCGAAGCGCAACGCGAGGCGCAGCTCGCCTATCACAGCGCGTACTTTTTACAGGTCTTAACCCTCGACCGTGGGACAAGCTCAGGGCTCCTTGTCCATCAGCAGAACGACGCAGGGATCTTGGGATCTCTCCCAACACGCGTGAACCGTGAGCTCCTCTTGAGCTGGGTAGATCGTCAGCCTGAGCCACAGGGCGAGCTCCTCAAGCGCCTCGTGGACGCTTTGCCTGGCGAGGGGCGGATCGCGACGCTCAGCGTCGAGGTGAGGTGTGCGCTCGCCCAGGTCGTACGAGCCCATTTTCAAGCGCACCCTGAGGCCCTCAAGCTACAGGCTCGAGGGGACATCTTACCTCCCACCGTAGCCCACCACGCGACGAAGGGCTAAGCTCAGCGTGACGTAAGCGTCTCCCGCATCCTGAGGGCGACGAGGAGCCCAGAGCAGAAGGTTAAGCCCGCGACCGAGAGGGTCGCGCTCAGCAGCCCAAGCTGGTCAGCGATGAGCCCTGCGAGCAGGGCTCCTACCGCGTAGCCGAGGTCACGCCACAGCCGGTAGACGCCTACCGCTGACGCGCGCCAGCTGGGGTGAGCGACGTCTCCGATCGAGGCGAGGAGGGTAGGGTAGACGAGCGCAGTGCCGAGCCCCAACGCTCCAGCGCCTAGGGCAAAGCCACGAAAAGTAGCGCTCAACGCGATCACGACAATCGCCAGCGCCTGAAGCCACATCCCGCTTACGATGAGCCACTTTCTACCAACCCGATCAGACCACGCGCCTGTGAAGAGCTGTCCCGCTCCCCACACCGCTGGATAGACGGCGGCGAGCGCCCCTATCTCGCTAAGAGACATCCCCGCGCTCACAAAGAGGAGCGGGAATAAGCCCCACGCCATCCCGTCGTTGAGGTTGTTCACCATACCCGCCTGGCTCACTGAAGACAGGGAAGGCTCACGCCAGCTCGTGAGCGCGATCACCTCTCTAGCGCTCGGTGTCTCCACCTCATCTGTGTGACGAGCGCTCGCTTGTCGGCCCTCTACCGCTACAAAGCCCTGGGTTTCTTTGACGACAAAGATCGACAGAGAGGCTCCCAACAGCACATACCCAACCCCCAGATAAAAGGGCTCAGGGCGAGGGCCAAGCTCAGACGCGAGGTAGCCGGTCAAGAGCGCTGAGCCTGCGACCGCGAGGTAGCCAGCGCACTCATTGATCCCCATCGCGAGCCCCCTCCGCTCAGGGCCCGCGAGGTCGATCTTCATGATCACCGTAGTTGACCACGTCAGGCCTTGGCTCACGCCCAAGAGCAGGTTCGCGCCGAGGAGCCACCCCCAGCTCGGTCCCCACATCAGCATAAGGGGAACGGGGGTCGCGACTAGCCAGCCCGCGATCAACACAGGGCGTCGCCCATAGCGGTCTGCCCAGCGCCCTGCGACATAGTTCGTGAGGGCCTTGCTGACACCAAAGATCGCGATAAATGACAAGAGGGCGAAGCGCGCCTCGAGCTGAAACTCACGCTCGGCGATCACCGGCAACACGCTCCGCTCCATCCCCACCATCGCCCCAACAAAGGCGTTGACGAGCACCAGGAGTGAGAACTGCCTCAGGTTGTGTCGCAGACCAAGGGTGAGAGGGGCTCCGCTCACCGCTCACCTCGCGCGTCAAGACGGTAGAGCGAGGCGAGGCTCATGGTGAGGGGGCAACCTCACGCTCGACGCCTACCCCCTCTAAGGTCACAAGGAGGCAGACGCTGTAGTTGTCTGTGATCCCATCCCCGTTGAGGTCGATGTCAGCGACGAGCTGACGTTCGATCACCGCCGCGATCGGGGGGTCAATGAGCACGAGGCTCTCGTTGAGCGCGACCTTATCGATGCGACCAGAGACGAGCCCTTGGGTGAGAGAGAACTTACTTGGGTCCTCAGCGTCTACTGTAAACTGACCCTTAATGTAAGCGTCCTCGATCGGGATCTCTAGGAGCTGATCACCTGCGCCCGCCGTGAAGATGAACTGCCCTGGCCCCCCCTCAAGGAAGCCCCCGTCTTGTCGAGCGCCATCGAGGCGGGAGAAGGGGAAGCGCATGACCGGGTCACCCGCCTCGTTATAGTTGTTCGCTAGAGAGGTGTAGTCGTTGGTGCCTCGGATCCACCGACCGAGCAGGACAGAGAGGTTAAAGAGCACGTCCGAGTTGCTGAGGTCATAGCCCTGCGCGGATAAGATGATGTTCATCTCATGGGTCTCAATATAGTTCGCGATCGAGACGTTCGCGATCCCGCTGATCGAGCCGAAGGCGTTGTCACCGAGCTCATCTCCATTCAGGTCAGGGCAGGTCCCAAGCGCATCGCTAGAAGGGACGAGGCTGAGCGCGACAGCGCGCGCGAAGGACTCCGTGCAAGGCGCGTCTACCCCGTCGCAGTTCTGGTCGATCGAGTCCTCACAGCGATCATAGGCGGTCGGGTAGACGCTTGGGTCGCTGTCTAGGCAGTCATTGTTACGACACATCTCAGCGCACTCCCCGCCACACATCAGGCACTGCTCACAGCTCGGCGCCCCGTCTGCGTCCTCATCATAGTCCTCGTCTGCGAGGCCATCACAGTCATTATCGAGCCCATCACAGAGCTCATCTGAAGGTGAGCCAGGGCGCGCGTCGCAGGTCGCCATGTCTTCGCTCGCACAGGCTAACGCGCCCATGGTCAGACAAGACCCAACCCCCGCTGTACAGAGGGCGCCTACAGAGAAGTCCTCATCGACACGGCCATCACAGTCATTGTCGACCCCATCACAGCGCTCGCTCGCGCCAGTCTCACACTCGCATCCATCATCATTGTCACCGTTGTCATTGGTCCAGCCCATGTCACAGGCGATAAGCTGACAGCGCCCCGCTTCACAGACCCCTGAGGCGTGATCCCACTCACAGCGCACGCCACATCCGCCACAGTTATTGAGGTCGATCTCGGTGTTAAAGCCCTCATCAATTGAGCCGTCGCAGTCATTGTCGACCTCATCACAGGTCTCATCTCGCTCTGTGAGCTCGGGCGCGGTACAGCGACGGGCGCCCACCTCATCACACTCAAAGACGCCCTCTGAGCTACACTCATTGAGCCGACGCTCACAGCGCTCTCCGATGTTAAAGCCCTCGTCGATCTGCCCATCGCAGTCATTATCCTGACCATCACAGCGCTCCCCATCGATCCCATCCTCGGCGACGCTCGGCACGCAGGTCGGCTCATCGCCTCCCTCCACGCCCCCTGTGACCACGCGCTCGCCTCCTTGCTCTGTGGCCCCCTCAGGGGTCGCGGTTGAGCTGGGGTTAGGATCAGGGCAGCCCACGAGGCTGACCGCTAACAGCGCAAAAAGCGCCTTGTTCGATGAGAAATAGGTCTTCATAGGTGGCTCCTAAAGGGAGGTGATGGGGTAGGGGAGGCTTAATGAAAAGTGATCTGATAGACAGGGTCGCCGGAGCGGATGGTGGAGATCAGCTGAAGGTCGGTGCTCAAGAGCCACCCGCCCGCCTCACCCCACAACGCTAGCCAGCCCCCCCGCTCGCTGATGTCTCCCCAGACCGGGTTGATGATCTGCTCGGGGAAGGGGGTGACGCGTTGAGCGGAGATGTCCCACAGCTTGAGCTCGCTGTTCGGACGAGCGCAAGGGTCAACCTCAACGACCAGCGCGTAAGGGGAGCGCTCATTGGCGAGCGCGCGGTGAGGCGCCTCGCTCTCATAAACAAGCCGAGCGCGCTCCCTCCTAAAGTCGGCGAGCGTGGTCCTCAGCGAGTAATAGGCGCGCTCGCCATCACAGCGCTGGCTGTCTTGCTCCTCAAGGAGGGCGCCAAAGCGCGAGATGAGTCGAGCGTTTAAGCTCCTAGAGAAGCTCACGCCCTCAACCTCTACTCGCGCGACCTCCTCACGAAGCCGAATGTCATACAGCACAAACACATAGCCTCGCCCTGTCTCGGCGTCTTGACGGACCAGCAGGCGATCACCACGCACATCCATCACCTTCCCAGCGATGAGGCGCTCTCCCGCGCTCCCCTCCACCGCAAAGAAGTACGCGGCGCCAGCTTGGTTGTAGATCACCCCGAAGGGGTCAACCTTGACAATCCAAACGTCATCCGCGCCGATAGAGGACGGCTCACTGCCCTCCTCTTCATACGCCCAAAGGGAGGGTGGGTCATTGATCACGAGGTGGTGAGGGCCCGCGAAGCCATGAAAGATCAAGGCGCGCCTGCGGGCGAGCTCAACTTGAAAGACGTCATAAATGACGAGCTGCTCTCGCTCCTCTTCATCTAACACCGCCGTCGCGAGGCGCTGACCGTCCCCTGAGAGGGTCGGCTTCATTCGATCGACCTTCGCCCAATCAAAGAGCGAGAAGATCGGCCCAGACAGCAGGTCATGGAAGGTTAAGGGAGAGGAGACGCTGTCGGGGGTGCATAAGACGCGCTCCCCGCTGTCGGAGAGCTGACCCTCAGAGGCCTCACAGAGCTCGTTGAGCAGGCTCCCAGAGAGCACAAAGCTAAAGCTACCGTACCTGCTCTGTATCAGCGCTCGACTGCTCTCTACATCTGCGAGCTCCTCTGGCTCGCCGGTGCCCATATCGTATTTAATCTGACTAGAGATAAAGGCGTCGGTAGAGAGAGGCTCGGAGGGAGTAAACTCAAAGCAAGCGGTGAAGAGAGGCAGGCAACAGAGCGCCCTCAAGACGCTGTGCTCAAGGCGCTTCAGGGAGGTGGTGGTTCGAGAAAGCATAGCTCCTCCTAGCGGGACAAGACCCTACGAGGCGAGGTCCTCTTGACCTTCAACTTGTTCCACAACAGGCTCACCTGTCTCAAGTACAGCGTCTGTACGCCAGTTGAGCTCCTCTTCGCTCAGCTCGCTGAGCGTGAGCGGGAGGGTGAGCGCCCATTGAGCGTGATGAAGCTCGCTGTGAGCGAAAGGCCAGCGTCGGTTGACGCTCCAGGTGCGCCAAGGCACCTCAATGGTATACGTGACATGTGGCGTATCTCGCTCGGGTGACGCGATCTGGATCGAGCTAATGCGGGCGTCTCCAGGGAGTAAGATTCGGTCTTGAGTGACGTGTGGGCCAAGCGCGTATGGCCTAAAGATCGTCGTGCCCACAAAGGCGAACTGATCTTTAATCCGCTCCCTGCTGTCTGCGCGCCAGATCGTAAAGAACGCCCGCCTCTCCTTCCAGCTCTCCACATACATAAAGATCTGACCGAGGATAAAATATCGGAGGTAAGACAGCAACAGCGGGTGTTGGAGAGCCGCTTGGCCTGAGATCGTCATGCGCTTCCACGACACCTCACAGCTCAGAGGGGCGAGGCGCTCATCTAACGTAAGCCCTAGGGCCTCAGCTCGCTCCACGCTGAGAGGCTGAGTGGCGAGCTCCGCTCTCAATCGACCCGCTCTCAGCCCCGTCAGGCTCCGGCTGACACAATAGTAGATCCCAAGGCATCCCTTGAGGACCTTGTAGCCGATGTAGACCGCAAACGCCCCGAACTTCGTGAGGACGAAGGTGAGCTTCATCAAGGTGATCAACCCTGCGCCGATCAAAGGTAAGAGAGGCGCGATGATCGGCGCGAGGAGGACGTTGACTCCCACGATCACGACGACTACTGGGATCACAATCAGCCCCCAGAGGACTTTCTTGATCGCGCTCAGGTCACGGTACCAGCTCCAGAGCTGGTCGCTCTTGTCTTTGACCTTCACCCACCAGCCCTTGGTGCGCGCTGAGAAATCTCTCCCGCCCTCAATCGCCTTGAGCTCTTTCAATTGAGTCGCACGCTCCTGAAGCTTCTCTCGACGGGTTTGACGTCGGCGCTCAAGTTTTGAGGAGGAGGTTAGAGTGTCTGCCTGAGGCTGAGCGCCCCTCTCTTGATGTCCTTGGCGACGTTTGGATCTCTGAGATTTTTTCTTTCGCGCCATAGAAGCGAGCTCCATATGTTCTGAGAAGGTAAGCGAATGGCTCACAGTGTAGCGGTGACTCTTTTAACATATCTGAACCTGAGCGCGAGAGTCATCAGCTCAGATTCAGCGCAGATTCATGTCCTCACCTTGAGTAGAGAAAGAGGGGAGT